>Ga0209153_1000009_pt1 | contig 108823 bp, 88 predicted proteins | sample GraSoiAngelo_120_FD_185877 | JGI IMG/M metagenome (GOLD analysis project Ga0209153, IMG submission 185877) | Grasslands soil microbial communities from the Angelo Coastal Reserve, California, USA - 14_0919_09_20cm (SPAdes) (version 2) | ecosystem: Environmental > Terrestrial > Soil > Grasslands... | reverse complement strand
AGGTGATGTCCCGGTTAGGCCAATTCCGCCGGTCGAGCCGGGTGCTCCATCTGACCCACTAAGATCAGAGAGATATACTCTGAATAAACTCTTTTTGAATGGAGATTTGGAACCTCCCCTGTTCGATTTATGCTTCTCAAGCCACTCATCGTAGCCTTCCCCACTGAGATCAATTGTAATGCTCCCGTCCTTTATCAACTGCGGCGTAAACCTTTTCTTCAATGTCGAACCTCGAAAGGCCACAGGACTAAACTGCACAGGTTCTTCCTTTAGCCCCTGCTCCCGCATTGCTACGTCCAGAGTAGTGCCCAAGATTCCCTGCTGTTCAATGGGAAACATATATAAGTTGTGATTGCCTTTTATCACCGCGTCCTTACCCTCGAAGATGATATTTCTGGCGATGATTACCGCATCGCCGGTCAGTTCCACCTTTTCAGGCAGATACAAAGTATCTGCGATCTCGACACCTTTTAGTTGATTCTCTAAGCGACGTTGGGCTTGCATTTCCGGCATCAGATCAAATGCGGGGGCCAATTTGCTGCGCCAGTCCGGGTCAAGCAGAGTTTCCGCCACGAAAGGTACGCCCTTTCGCTCCAACAGGTCTTTCGCCGGTTTGAATATCCGGCGCTGAGGTTCATATCCTTCCTGCGCAGTTCCTAAAACTCGTTGTTGCGCGAGGGCATTAGGCCAATGAGATTGATGCAAGATATTGCTTTGCAAAGTAAGAAGAAATCCAATGAAGAGGCTTAGGCAGGTTCTTCTCATGAGTGATCTTCAATCTGGAGGTAGCGTTGCAATAGTGACCCTAAAAGCAACTGCTATCGTTTTATGTGAGGCTAACGAGAAAGAAGTTCTTATTAGCCTTTAGATTGCAAAGCGACAAGGCATGGTATCCTTATTATGAAGGCCCGGCAAGAAATTTTTCTTAGTTTTCCAATTTGATAATGAACATCCCCATCCCTACGCCCCGCGATTTCAGTTTCAGACGCACAGCCCTCAGTCACGGTTGGTACGACCTGCCGCCCTTCTCGTTCGACCGCGATACTTGGACACTCACGCGCGTACTCGACATAGACAACGGCGCGCCCGTTACAGTGAAGATCACGGCCACACCGCACGCGCTCAACGTCCACGTCGCGCGCCAACCATCGCAGCGCACAGTCGCGCGCATCGTCCGCGATGTACGCCACGCGCTGCGCCTTGACGACGACATGCAGACCTTCTACGGCGCAGTCACCGACGATCCGGACTTCACTTGGATCGTCCGTCAAGGCGCAGGTCGTTTGCTGCGCTCGCCTACGGTCTTTGAAGATTTGGTCAAGACCATCTGCACGACCAACTGCTCTTGGGCGCTCACAGACAAGATGGTGCGCGAACTTGTCAACAACTTGGGGCAAGCAGGGTGCGATGGCGCACGCGCTTTTCCCACGCCCGCCGCGATGGCCGCCGTGCCCGTCTCCTTCTACCGCGACGTGATGCGCTCAGGCTATCGCGCGCCCTACTTCAAAGAACTGGCCGAGCGCGTCGCCGCCGACGAACTCGATCCCGAAAGCTGGCTCACAAGCGAACTGCCCACGCCCGAACTCAAACGTGCGATGAAGCGCGTCAAAGGCGTCGGCGACTACGCGGCCGAAAATCTCTTAAAACTCGTCGGGCGCTACGACGTGCTTGCGCTCGACTCTTGGGTGCGCGGCAAGTTCGCCCGCCTGCACAACCGCAACCGCCCCGCCACCGACAAGAAGATTGCTCGCCACTATGCGCGTTTCAACACTTGGCGCGGCCTCGCTCTCTGGTGCGACATGACGAAAGACTGGCTTGAGGGAAATGATGAATGATGAGCGCGGAACGATGAATGAAAAGCCTTTGTCTTTTATTCATCGTTCCGCATTCATCATTTCATTGATGATGGGCAGTATTGCTCGATCACGCAGTCGGCGCAGAGCGGCGTGCGGGCTTTGCAGACGGTGCGACCGTGTGCGATGAGCAGGTGCGGAAAGTTGATCCAGTCTCGCTGCGGGACAAGCTTCATCAGATCGCGCTCGATCTTTTCGGGCTGCTCGTGTTCAGTCAACTGCAAACGTTGCGCGAGGCGCGAGACGTGCGTATCCACGACGACGCCTGAGGCGATGCCGTAGGCGTTGCCGAGCACAACGTTCGCCGTCTTGCGCGCGACGCCGGGCAGCGCCAACAATTCGTCCATCGTCTCAGGCACGCGCCCAGCGTAGCGTTCAAGGATCATCTGGCACGCGCCTTGAATCGCCTTCGCCTTGTTGCGATAGAAACCGGTCGAGCGTATGTCCTGCTCAAGCTCGCTCGGCGCGGCGTTCACATAGTCCTCACAACGCCGGTACTTTCTGAACAGATCGGCGGTCACGAGATTGACGCGCCCGTCCGTGCACTGCGCCGAGAGGATCGTAGCGATGAGCAACTCAAACGGGTTTGTGTGATTCAGCGAACACTTCGCGTCTGGATAAGCGCGCTTGAGCCGCGCGATGATCCGGCTCGTTCTCTTCTTTTCGTCCATAAGAAATAACTAAACCGTTACGGATTGCTTTTCAGTTCTTTCGCGATCTGCGCGGCGACGCGCGCATTGTTTTCGAGCAAGGCCAAGTTTGCTTTGAGCGTCGCGCCGCCGCTCTGTTCGCTCATGCGCGCGAGCAGGAAGGGCGTCAAGTCGCGGCCGGCGATGTGCGCTTGCGCCGCCTCGTTGAGCGCTTCATAGAGGGCGGTCTGTAAGACATCGGCAGGCACTTCGCTCTCAACCGGCACGGGCACTGTGACAAGGAGCGCGCCTGCCACCTCAAGCGCACGTCGCGCGCGCACCAGCGCCACGACCTCCGCAGCCGATTCGACGCGCACGTCAACAGGCAAGCCCGAACAGCGCGTGTAAAAAGCCGGTAGTTCATCGCTGCCGTAGCCGACGACCGTGAGGCCATGCGTCTCCAGCCATTCGCGCGTCGCCGGCAGATCGAGCACGCTCTTCGCGCCCGCGCAGACGACCACAAGCTTTGCGCGCGCCAACTCCGGCAGGTCGGCCGATACGTCCGGCAGCGCGCCGCGATGGACGCCGCCGATGCCGCCCGTCGCAAAGACTTCCAGCCCTGCGCGCTCTGCGATCCAACACGTCGTCGCCACCGTCGTTGCACCGTCCCAGCCGCGCGCGACGGCGACGGCCAAGTCGCGCGTGCTGAGCTTGTGCACATCGTCTGTGGTGGCGATGTGTTCGAGTTGTGCCGCGTCAAGTCCGACGCAGATTTGACCGGCGATGATGGCGATGGTGGCGGGCGTTGCGCCTTCGGCGCGGACGATCTGTTCGAGCCGCCGCGCCGTTTCAAGATTCTGCGGGCGCGGCAGACCGTGTGCGATGACGGTTGATTCGAGCGCGACGACGGGGCGTTGTGCCGCGAGTGCAGTGGCGACCTCTTCGTTATAGTGAAAGACAGTTTGATTCAGCATTGAACGCAGATTGTCTGAACCGCACAAGATTAAACCGCGAACCCACACGAAGCAGCCACGAAGCATGAACTAATTTTCTTCGTGCCGTTTCGGGTGAATTCGTGGTTGATCGGGCTAAGCCTCTTTCAAGGCTGCGGCGGAGTCGTGCCTGCTTGTTGCGGCGGCTTGACGACGACGGCCGGGATGTCTTGCTCGCGCACGAGCCGGTTGAACGCTGGCAGATCGGTCTTGATGATCTGTTGCAAGCGCGCAAGCTGCGCATCAATCTGGCCCGTGAGATCGTTGTAAATCTCGTAAGACTGCGCGGTCGGCGCGGCGTCAGCGCTCGCGACGACACCGCCCAGTGCGGCCAGTTTGTTGTTCAGACGGATCGGGAAGTTGAGCGGGTCTTGGCTCGACTGGTTCTTCGTTTGGTAGAGCGTCTCTTCGATGTCGGTCAGGTTCTTGTTCAACTGCGTGGCCGCATCATTGATCGTTTTGAAGTTGGGCTGCCCTTGCACGCGCTTCAACAGATCGTCAATTTGCCGCTTCACGTCGCGGATTTGCAAGATCGCGTTGCTCGTCTCCGAGAACTTGTCGCGTATCTTCAAAGCGAGATCGAGTTGCTTGGCGAAGTCTTCGCTTGTCGCCGCGAGGCGCGGGTCTTTCCTGACCTCGAAGGTTTGCGTCAAAGTCTGCCCGTCGGCGGTGAGCTTAACCGTGTACGTGCCGGGCACGAGGCGCGGCCCGCGCGTGTCGCCCGCCCACAAGATCATGCCGGGAAAACGTGTCGCGTCGGCGTAGTGCATGTCCCAGACAAAGCGATTAAGGCCCGCGTTCGTCGTCACGCGCGGCTGTGCGCCGCCACCCGCGAAGAACTCCGACTCTTCGCCCGATGGCGCTTGTGGTTGTTCGGGCGGCGTCTGCACGGGTGCGCTGCCCGGCGCAGGAGTCGGCTGCGGCTTGGGCGCACGCGCCGTGAACCTCTGAATTGATTTGCCGTTTGCGTCCGTGAACTCAAGCACGACATCTGTGGTCGGTTTCGACTTCAAAGCATAATAGACGACGACGCCGTTCGGCGGATTGCGCCCGATGGTCGCGGTGGCGGGCAGAGGGAAACCGCCACCGCCATCCATGCGATAAGTCTCTTCGGGTTTGAACAAGCGCGTCTCGTTCAAGCCGCTCATGCCGCCCGCGTCCTTCAGTTGATGCAAGACCTCTAGGTCGTCAAGGATGTAGAACGAACGCCCTTGCGTGGCGGCAACCAAATCATTTTCGCGTTTGTGTATGGCCAGATCGTTGATCGGCACAACGGGCAGGTTCAACTGCAAAGACTGCCAGTGCGCGCCGTCGTCGAACGAGACGTACATGCCTGTCTCCGTGCCCGCGTAGAGCAAGCCGCGTTTGTTCGGGTCTTCGCGAATGACGCGCGTGAAGGCGTTGTCAGGAATGCCCGTCGTGATCTTCGTCCAAGTCTTGCCGTAGTCGTTCGTCTTGTAGAGGTACGGCCTGTAATCGTCCCACTTGTACATCGTCGCCGCGACGTAAGCCGTCGCCGGATCGTTGGGTGACGCTTCAATCGAATTGATCTGAACCCATTCAGGCATGAGCGAAGCGGGCGGCGTCACGTTCGCCCAATGCTGGCCGCCGTCGCGTGTGAGATAGACGAGACCATCATCCGAGCCGGTCCAGATCGTGCCCGCTTGCATGGGCGATTCAATCACCGTGAAGATCGTGTCGTAGTATTCAATGCTCGTGTTGTCCTTAGTGATCGGCCCGCCCGAAGAGATCTGCTTCGACCTGTCGTTGCGCGTCAGATCGGGACTGATCACTTGCCAACTCTGCCCTTCGTCGTTCGACTTGAACAGCACATTGGCCGCCGCGTAGAGCGTGCCCGCAGGCGACTTGTCGTGCGGCGAAAAGAGGATCGGAAAATTCCATTGGAAGCGATATTTGAGATCACTCGGCGCGTGGCCCATCGGATTATCGGGATAGGGCGACACGTCGCGCAGTTGGCCCGTGTGATGATCGTAGCGCGTAATCAAGCCGCCATACGATCCAGCGAAGACGATCTCTGAATCGCGCGGTAGCGGCGCGATCCAACCCGACTCGCCGCCGCCAACGTCGTACCAATCCTCGCGCGTGATGCCGAAGTCGGTCGTGCGCGAGGCGATGCGCACGGTCGAGTTATCCTGCTGCGCGCCATAGATGTGATACGGAAAATCTTCGTCGAGCGCGACGCGATAGAACTGCGCCGTCGGCTGATCCTCTTCCGTCCAAGTCTTGCCACCATTAACTGAAACATTCGCGCCGCCGTCGTTCGATTCGATCATGCGGTTCGCATCGTTCGGCGCGATCCAGAGATCATGATTGTCGCCGTGCGGCACGGCGATGGCCGTAAAAGTCTTGCCGCCATCGTTCGATTTGTAGAAGCCTGTATTGAGCACGTAAACCGTGTCCGCGTTCTGCGGGTCGGCGTAGATGCGCGAGTAGTACCAAGCGCGTTGCCGCAGGTTGCGCTGCTCATTCGTCTTCGTCCAAGTGCGCCCGCCGTTATCGGAGCGAAAGACGCCGCCGTCTTCCGCTTCGATGATCGCCCACAGCCGCTCAGGATTGGCGGGCGAGACCGTGATGCCGACGATGCCGATCATGCCGCGCGGGAGGCCCGCGTTGCGCGTGATCTCTGTCCAAGTGTCGCCGCCATCGGTTGATTTGAAGATGCCGCTTCCCTGTCCGCCGCTCTCCAAAGTCCAAGGCTTGCGATAGACCTCCCAGAAGCCCGCGTACAAGATATTCGGGTTGGTCGGATCAAGAATCAGATCGCACGCGCCCGCCTTGTCGCTGCGATAGAGAATCTTCTCCCAAGTCTTGCCGCCATCCTTCGAGCGGAAGATACCGCGCTGCTCGTTCGGGGCCCACACGTGCCCCTGCGCTGCGACGTAAACAAGATCGGGATTGCGCGGATGCACACGGATGCGCGCGATCTGGCGCGTGTCTTCCAGCCCGACGCGCTTCCAAGTCTTGCCGCCGTCGAGCGATTTATACACGCCGTCGCCGTGCGACACATTGCCGCGAATCGGCGACTCGCCCATGCCGACGTAGATCGTGTTCGGATCAGCATCCGACAGACCAATCGCGCCGACCGAGCCTGTGCCGAAGACAGAGTTGTCTGTGATCGGCTCCCAATTCACGCCGCCATCCGCTGTCTTCCACACGCCGCCGCCCGTCGCGCCGAAGTAATAGACCTGCGGTTGACTGGCGACACCCGTCACAGCCGTCACGCGCCCGCCGCGAAACGGCCCGATCAGCCGCCACTGCAAAAGTCTGAGCGGACTGTTGCCGCCTTCAGTCTCTTGTTGCCCCGCAGCCGCGCCACCGCGTCGTTGCGCTTGCGCCGACCAAAAGATCGTGCACAGCATAGTGATGACAAACACAAAGATGATGCGGCGTTTGACGCTAAGCTCCCTGAATATCATTTCCAACTCCTTCAGTTTTTCTGCCAATAACATTTGCGTTGTGAGCCAAGCTAATATGTTTCACTGCTCCGCCTTATTTCAAATGCTTGTCGAGCCAAGCGAGTTGACGATTGGCGAGATCAATTTGATGGTTCGGCTCGGAGATGCTGTGCGGCTCGCGCGGGTAGCGCACGAAGACCGCCTCGACGCCGCGCCGCTTCAAGGCGCGATAGTACAACTCACCTTGTTGAATCGGCACGCGCCTGTCTTGCTCGCCGTGCGTGATCATGATCGGCGTCTTGACGCGATCAACGTAGGTCATCGGCGACCACTTGGCGTAAGTCTCGCGCGCCGTCCACGGCAAGCCCCCAAGACCGTAAGCCATCAGATCGGGCACGTCCGTCTGGCCGAAGAAGCCGTACCAGTCGCTGATCCCTGCGTGCCCGATGGCGCACTTGAAGCGGTCGGTCTGCGTGATCGTCCAGAAAGTCATAAAACCGCCGTATGACCCGCCGAGCACACCTAAGCGGGCCGGATCGGCGATGCCGCGCTTGACGACTTCGTCCACGCCCGCCATCAAGTCTTGAAAATCTTTGCCGCCCCAATCGCGCAGGTTCGCCGTCTCGAACTTGTGCCCGTAGCCGGTCGAGCCGCGCGGGTTGGGCATCAGGACGGCGTAACCGTGCGCGGCATAGAGTTGTGCGTTGCGATTCCAACCGAATGAGAATTGACCGTATGGGCCGCCGTGTATGTAGAGCAGCGTCGGATAGTGTTGCCCCGCGACATAGCCGACAGGTTTGACGAGCAGCCCCTCGATCTCAAGTCCGTCGGGCGCTGTCCATTTTGTAACCTCAGTGTCTGCGAGCGTGAACTCTTTGACCTGCGGGTTGAAGAAGGTCAACTGCTTCGCGTCCTGCCCACTCGCGTTTGCAATCCAGATATTGCTCGGCGCTTTCGCATCGTTGAAAGCGAAGGCGAGCATCTGCCCATCGGCCGACAGGTCAACTGCGTTGTATGCGCCGCGACTCTCAAAGACAGGCTGCGGCGCGCCGCCATTCAAAGCGATGCGCAGCAACTGACCATAGACGCCCGTCGCGCCCGCAGCATAGAGCGTCTGCCCGTCGGGCGACCACTTGGGCGGGCCGTTGATTGAATCTTCGTAAGCGCCCGTCAGATTGCGCGGCGTATCGCCGCCAACGTCCAAGAGCATCAGATCGGTCTTCTCGGCCCAAGACATTGGATCGGTGCTCGCCAGATATGCAAGCTGTTTGCCGTCGCGTGACCAACGCGGCGCTTCGTCGGAGCCGGGGTTGTTAGTCAACTGTCGCGCTTGCCCGCCCGTCGCCTGCACGACGTAGATGTCCGTGTTGCGATCCTCGCTGATGTCTGTGAAGCTCGATTCCTGCGCGCCCATCTTGCCGGCGACGAAAGCGAGTTGTGTGCCGTCGGGCGACCATTGCGGATCGGAGGCGGTGAACGTGCCATCGGTCACGCGCCGCTTTTTATGGTCGGCCAGATTGATCGCCCAGATGTGCGAGTAGATGAAATTGCTATCCACGACAATCGCGTCGAACTTCTCTTTCTTCTGCTTGTCGCGCTCAGCTTTATCCTTCGGCGTGTCGCGGACGATATAAGCGATCTGTCGGCCATCGGGCGACCAACGAAACTGCGTCACGGTCGCCTCTTCATCCGTCAACTTCTCCGCCTCGCCGCCGCGCGCCGAGATGAGCCAGATTTGATTGCGCGGCGCAGACGGCGCAGATGGGTTTGGCGCATCGCGGTTGGCGAGAAAGGCGATGCGTGTCCCATCGGGCGACCACTGCGGCGCACTCTCGCCGCGCTCGCCGTTCGTCAGACGCACAGGCTCGCCGCCTGTCGCCGGCACAATGTAGATGTGCGTGTCGCGCCGATCCTCTTTGCGATTCCATTCCGTGACGATGAAGGCGAGCAACTTGCCATCCGGCGACCATTGCGGCGCGCTCACGTCCATAAACGCCAGCGCGTCCTCAACCGTCAGCCGCTTCCCTTCACTCGCCAGCGCGAACGCACACGCGACGACACACAGCACGACAACAAGCGCGGCTCGTTTCAACATGGCAGGCTCCAAAGGTCAGTACCGCCTGCGGTAGCGGGCGGGTCTTGGTTGCACAATCAGGCCGACAACTGTTACGAGTACCCGCCCGCTACCGCAGGCGGTACTGACTATTACGGCTTTAATTTCCGATCAAAAAAGTCCGACGCCGCATGATAGGCGCGCAGCCAGTCCTCGTGGCGCAGGAAGTCGTGTATCTCGTCGGGGAAGATGAGTTGCTCAAACTCAACGTTCTGCTCGCGCAAGCGGCGCACGAGCGCGACCGTCTGACTGAAAGCGACGTTGCGATCATCGTCGCCGTGAATCAAGAGCACGGGCGAACGCCACTTGTTGACCGCAAAGATCGGCGAAGACTCGCGCGCGATCTTCGTGCGCTCCGGCGAGTCGAGCGGCACGCGCAGGCCCGCGACCAGCACGCTCCAATCGTGGACGCCGTGCAGGTCAACACCGGCGGCGAAGAGATCGGAATCGCGCGCAAGGCCGAGCGCCGTCAGATAGCCGCCATAAGAGCCGCCCCAGAGACCGATGTGCTTTGGATCAACCGCACCACTCTCGCGCAGATACTTCGCAGCCGCAACGATGTCTTGATACTCGGATGCGCCACGCGCCCCGCGATGCTGCGCTTCACGAAACGCGCGCCCGTAGCCGATGCCGCTGCGATAGTTGACAGAGAGCACCGTGTAGCCGCGACTGGCGAGATACTGATTGAGCGCGTAGGCGTTGTGATAGTAGTAGAGATAATGCCAGCCGAGGAGCATCTGGCGCATGGGGCCGCCGTGCATAAAGATGATGGCGGGCGGGCGGCCCATAGAGAGTTTCGCTCTGAACAGTTGGCCGTGAATCTCTGTGCCATCAGCCGCTTTGAAGATGACCTGTGCGGGAATCGCTAATTGGGCCGACGGAAAATCTGCGGGCAGAGCTTGCGGCGCGAGCGGGTGCATATTCGTGCCGTCAATATTTGCGATGAAAGGTTGATACGGATCGCGCGCCGTCGAATGGAAGAAGATAAGTTGCCGGCCTGCGTTGACGACCGCAGGCGACATCTCGATCCCTTCACCGCTTGTCACAGGTTCGACCGCGCCGCCGTCCGTTCCGACGCGCCAGAGATGCCGCCGATCTATATCATCTTTATTCGCTGCGAAGATGATCGCAGCATTGTCCAGCGTATAAGCGACGTTCTCGACTTCGTAGTTGCCGGGCGTGAGCAGCACAGCGTCGCCGCCGCGCGCAGGGATCGAATAGAGATGCCGCCAGCCGTCGCGCTCGGAGTTGAAGACGATGCGGTCATGCCCGGTCCAACGGAAAAATTCGTCCGACGGCAAACCTGAAAACGAATCCGTCTCGGTTAAGCCTGATTGCCAGATTTGCTGCGACGCGCCCGTCTGCGCGTCAGCGACCCAGATGCCCCACGGTGCGACGCGCTCGTGATCAATCGAATAAGTGTCTGTGACGTTGAAGAGGCGGATGAAGGCGATATGTTTACTATCGGGCGACCAGCGCGGCGCGATGTCGCGATCCACGCTCGGTTGCAGCATGCGTATGCGTTGTGTGTGCGGCTCGTAGATCAAGATGAAGCTGTGATCGCCGCGCGCAGACGAGAACGCAAGCATCGTCCCGTCGGGCGACCACACGGGCGCGGCCGTTGCGCCGCGCGCCTCAAACATCTTTCGCTCCTTCCCGCCCGCGATAGATACAACCCACAAGTGATCTTCGCGGCTGAACGCGACCGCTTCGCCCGTCGGCGAGAAGATGGGCGCATCACCTTCGCCAAGTTTGACGGTGTTGCCAGTGCGCGTGTCTGTGAGCCAGACCTCTTGGTGCGCGCCGGCCGGATCGCTCGTCGGGTTCGGCACTTCGCCCGCTTGATTCTTGTCGCCACCGCGCACATAAGCCAGTCGGTTGCCGTCCGGCGAGAAGGTGAGCGCGGTGATCTCTTGGCCGTCGTCTTGCGTGTAGCGCGTCAACTGACGCGCGCGAAACGTGGGCGCTTCAGCGAGCCAGATGTTGCGCCGCCCTTGCGCGTCAAAGACCCAAGCGTACTTGTCGCCTTGCCGCGAACGGGCCGGCTCAGAAGGGAACGGCGCGCTCAAGACCTGTTCGAGCGTGAACCCTTGCGCATGCGCGAGCGTAGCGCAGGCGAGGAGTACGAGCAGGCATAGAGACAGATGGAGCGGGCGACTCCGAGGACGAAGCATGAGACCTCCGAGAGTTGGTTGCATGAAGCGAGCGGGGGCTGACCGAGCGCTGCGACGCAAGAACGACCGCAAAGTTTTTCCTGACCTTTAGTTTTAAGCTTAAACGACTACAAGGAAATGATGCGAGAATCTTATACGCTCTCCCGCGCTGTCTTTCAACCCTGAAATAAAGGCTGAACATGAGGGCGGCACGCCGTTAAGGTACATTTTCGCTCGGTGGCCGTTTGCCGGGCTGCGCCGATTTCTCGGGCGGTTGCAGTACAGGGTCATAACGTCGTCTGCGCTTACCGTTCAGATTTGGTCCTGTCCCGGCATTACTGTTCGATGTGGAGTTTGAGTTATTTGCCGCCGCAGAGTTTGTCTGGTTTTTCTGCTGCTGCACAGTATGTTTCCCTCTATGTCGCCCTCGGTGCCTATGTACTCTCTGGCCCTTAAGGCTCAGTGACTGAGGGCTGGTCTCAGTCTGTGCCCGATACTCGCCAACAAAGCACGCCAACAGCAATGCCATCAACCATATTCCGCGCTTCACCATTTTTTCACCTCTTGATTAATAACCGACTCTGACACGCCCCCGATAGCGATTCGTGTGGCCACACGGGGCTTTAGCCTCTGAACTCCTGACACCTGCATAATATTACTATCCCAGCCGGATTAATAACCGCTACCTGATCCGCTTCTATATGCTTCTGAACTTGACACATAACTGAAGGCGATTTAATGTTTCCTGCGTTCCGGTGGTCTGATGGAGGCACGGGGCAACCCGCTCAGTTCCAGCCTTAGTTTTAAGTAGGATAAAGATAACCGTAAGGTGGTTGTACTGTTCACTTAAAGTATGCTGCCCGCTTACTTCGAGTAAACCTCTTCAACTGCCCCGACCAGCAATCCATTAACGTCAACGAAGTTGATAACTAAAGCTCAGGATATGGCTATTTCGTGTCCTGATAAACTCTACGTGCAAGTCAGCACCAGCGTCGTTCAGCACTTTACCGCCGACCAAAACAAGCTTACAAGGAGATGTCCGAAATGCTCAGTAGTAAAAGAATCCCTATCATTATTGCCAGCGTATTGGTGCTGTGCATCGCTCTAGTAGTCGTCTCGCGCTGGCATAAGGATTCATCCGGCACCAACGCAGCGCATGCGCAAGCAAACGTGCCGCCCGCATTGCCGGCAGCCGAGTTGAGTTCGCCTGCTCCGACCGAAACGCAGGCACAGCAACCCGTTGCTGACCGCAACGATGCTGCTGGCCATTCCCCTGTGTCTATCGCAGCACATGCCGCAGAGCAGGCGCAACACACAGTCGAGGCGCGTGGGCCAGCACCAGAGGCCGGGTCGCGACGTGACGAGCGAGCGGCGACAGAGTCACCACGTGAGCTAGACGAGGCGCGCGTTGAGCGGCGCGAGCGTGATGAGGCGGAGGCAAAACCCATCATTGTTCGGCACAACGGTCGCGAGATACGTTTGGAACAAGACCCTGACGGTGACCTTGTCCGTAACGATCAACCGGCCGAGGCGGTTCGCTGGTATCTGCAAAAGCGTCTGCCGACGGGGATGAAGCAACTGCCCGTTGACCGTTACTTCGATGCGTTGGAAAAGACTAAGCTGATGAAGCAGTATTCGACGGCCACACAGACGCTCGCGCCGTCCGAAGCTGAAGCGGCTGCGGCGAACGTGAGCAGCACAAACACAAAGGGTCAGTCGCATAACATCACACCGAATATCGCGGGCGGCAGTTCGGCGGGCGTGCTCGGCACGTGGACGAATCTGGGCCCCGGCAACGTCGGTGGGCGCACGCGCGCGCTTGTGATCGATCCGACGAACGCAAACATCATGTACGCGGGCGCAGTGGACGGCGGCATCTGGAAAACGACCGATGGCGGCGCGTCTTGGAATCCACTCAACGACTTCCTGCCCAACATCGCCGTCACTTGCATGGTGTTTGACCCGACCGACCACAACACGATCTACGCCGGCACGGGTGAAGGCTTCTTCAACGCCGACGCCATTCGCGGCGCGGGCATCTTCAAGACAACTGACGCGGGCGCACACTGGAATCGCTTGCCCGCGACCAACAACTCAAACTTCTTCTTCGTCAACAAACTCGCCATCAGCCCTGCTGACCACACGCACCTCTATGCAGCGACGGGCACGGGCGTGATGCGCAGCCTCAATAGCGGCGCATCGTGGACGCTGGTCTTGAGTGTGCCGACGGTTGCCGGCAGCACGACGGGCGTGCGCGGCGCGATGGACTTAGCCATGCGCACGGATCAAGCGACCGACTACATCTTCGCCGCGGCGGGCACCACCTTCAACGCGGGCGAGCCGCAGTCGCACATCTTCCGTAACACCGACGCGGGCGGCTCAGGCACTTGGACGGACGTTTACACCGAGACGAACATGGGGCGCACTTCGCTCGCCATCGCTCCCTCGAACCAGAACGTCATCTACGCGATGTCAGACCAGACCCCCGTCGCCGGGAGCAACTACAACCTCGGACTGCTCGGTGTCTTCCGCTCCACGTCGAGCGGCAATGCCGGTACGTGGACGACGCAGGTGCGCAACAACAGCGCCAACAAGCTGGACACGCTGCTACTCTCGAACCCAGTCAACGCCGTGCTCGTCGAGTGCGGCTTCGGCGCGGTGAACCAGTTCCTCAATCAGGGCTGGTATCACAACGACCTCGCCGTCGATCCGACGGATGAGAACAAGGTCTGGGCTGGCGGCACAGACGTGTGGCGCTCGGATAACGGCGGCGTCAACTGGGGCGTCGCCTCCTACTGGTGGTTCCAAGGCAACGGCACGCCGCCCAACAACGGCGACCCGCAACTCGTCCACGCCGACAACCACATCCTCGTCTTCGCGCCCGGCTACAACGGCACGACCAATCAGACACTCTACGTCGGCGACGACGGTGGCATCTACAAGACCGACAACGCGAAGGACGGCAACGTCGGCTACGTCAACGGCACGACGCCATCGGGCGGGACGGTCACTTCAACGAGTCCCATCTGCGGCAACGAGTTCACGCCCGGCGGCTTCTACACAGTCCCATCGCCCGTCATCTGGGGGCCGCTCAACAACGGCTATCAGGTCTCGCAGTTCAATCAAGGCTTGCCCTACCCGGACGGCACAAGCTACTTCGGCGGCACGCAGGATAACGGCACGAATCGCGGCACGGACGCTGGCGGCCCCAACCAGTGGGCGCGCATCATCGGCGGCGACGGCGGCTATGTCGCGATTGATCCGACGAACACCAACATTCTCTACGGCGAGAACACTGGTCTCACGTTCCAGAAATCTACGAACGGCGGCGCGTCTTTCGCAGCCGCCCGCACCGGCCTCGGCCCTGACACGTTCCCCTTCTATACCGTCTTCCTGATGGATCCGAGTAATCACAACCGGCTCTGGATCGGTGGAACGAAAATGTGGCGCACCGATAACGCGGCGGCTTCTTGGGGGCTGACGAGTCAAGTGCTCACGAGCGGCTCGATCACGGCCATTGCCGTCGCACCGACCAACCCGGATCACGTGTTGGCGGGCACGGCCTCAGGGCGCGTGAATAAAACGCTCGTGGGCACGACCGCCACTTCGGCCACCATCTGGACGCAGAACTTCACGCCGCGCGGCAACGGCAACGGACAGATTACGTGGCTCGCGTTCGATCCGACGAACGAGAACATCGCCTATTGCACCATCTCGAACTTCAACGGCACGGCGAACGCCAACGGCACGAACGCCGGGCACGTCTTCAAGTCAACGGACGGCGGCACGAACTGGACGCTGATTGACGGCACACAGACGGCCAACAATCTCAACGCGATCCCGGATGTTCCGGCCGACACAATCGTCGTTGACCCGAACAACACGCAGCGTCTCTACGTCGGCACAGACCTCGGCGTCTTCGTCACCCTTGACGGCGGCGCGAACTGGTACAAGGAAGTGACCGGCTTCTCGAACGTGCAGACGCAGACGCTCACCGCTTTGAACAACGGCGGGATCACAAGCCTCTATGCGTTCACCTACGGGCGCGGCGCTTACAAGGTGACGGTCTCGAACTCGTGCGCGAGCATCTCGCCGAACACCACGCAGAACTTCCCGGCTGAAGGCGGCACGGGCACAGTCACAATCACCGCCACGAATGGCTGCGGCTGGACGGCGACGAACAACAGCGGCTTCTTGGCCATCAATACGGGCCAAACGGGCAACGGCAACGGCACAGTCACCTACACCGTCGCGCCCAACGCGAGCACCGGCCCGCGCTCGGGCACGATTGTCGTTGCGGGCACTGTCGTCAACATCACGCAGGATGCCGCACCGGCCAACAGCATCATCGGTCAGATCACCAACGGCACAAGCAACGCGGGCGTAGGCGGCGTGACCGTCACGCTCTCAGGTGCAGGCGCGGGCGTGACGATGACCAATGCGGCCGGCGGCTACTCGTTCACAGGTCTGACGCCGGGCGCAAGTTACACCGTCACGCCTTCGGGTGGCGCTCTGACCTACACGCCTACGAGCAAGTCTGTGGCGAGTTTGAGCGGCAATGCTGTTGAGGATTTCGTCGGCTCGTCAGGGCCTTTGAATGTGCCTGCGGCGCAAGGCGCGCTCATCATCAGCGAGTTCCGCCTGCGCGGCTCGGCCGGCGCAAACGACGAGTTCATCGAACTCTATAACAACTCGAATGCGCCCATCACCGTCAACACAAACGACAACTCGCTCGGCTGGGCCGTGGCGGCTTCGGACGGCGCACCGCGCTTTATCATCCCGAACCTGACGGTCATCCCGGCACGCGGACACTACCTCGCCGCGAACACCGGAACCGGTGGCTACAGTCTCTCGAACTACGGCGGTACAGGTGCCGCTGCACCCGATGTGACCTACACCACCGACATCCCGGACGATTCAGGTCTGACGCTCTTCTCGACCTCTGACCCGAATAACTTCACCGAAGCTTACCGGCTCGATTCCGTCGGCTTCACCGGTGAACCGAATGTGTTGGCGCGCGAAGGTGCAGGGCTGGCAGCAGTCGGCGCGAACAACGTCGAGTATGCTTACGTGCGCAAACAGACGAGCGGCACACCGCAAGATACGGGCGACAACGCGCAAGACTTCGCGCTCGTCTCCACCACAGCCGGTGTGATCAACGGCGTGCAATCGCAACTCGGCGCACCGGGGCCGGAGAATCTGGCGAGCGGTGTGCTTCAGCGCAACGCTACGGTCAAGGCTTCACTGGTTGACTTCCAATGCTCAGGCACTTCGGTCAATCCACTTTCAGCCTGCGCACGCGTCCGCGTGGTCACGCCTGATCCGGGTGAACCGACCAACAGCACGTTGGGGACGCTCAAGATCAGACGCAAGTTCACCAACTCGACGGGCGGCACGATCACGCGCCTGCGCTTCCGCGTGGTGGACATCACGACGCTCAATAGCCCCGGTTTTGTTTCGGGCGGAGGCAGTCAAGCCGATCTGCGCGTGATCAATTCGTCAGACTCGACCGTGACGCTGACCGATCTTTCGACGACGACGCTCAAGGGCACGACCCGTGAGGTGCCGCCGACGCAAAGCTCCGGTGGTGGCTTGAACTCAAGCATGGCGCTGACCGTGCCCGTGAGCATCGCGCCCGGCAACTCGGTCAACGTCGAATTCAACCTCGGCGTGATGCAGAGCGGCAACTATCGCTTCTTCATCAACGTCGAGTCGGACACGTCCAACCCGGCTGCGCCGATCAATGTGCCGAAGGTCGGCACAACGAAGGTCAGTCCGACAAGCAGCGCGCCGCCAGTCAATAAGCAGTAGTAAGGCGAGCGCCAACGTCAGCGCCGATCTTCGGCGCGACACGAGACAAAGCGGACAGGCTCGCGCCTTAAAGTTTGAGCTTATCCGTTGCACAAACTGAAGCGGCAGATCGGTTAATCCGATCTGCCGCTCTTTAGTCTTTAGGCCGCGGCAATTGTGCGCGCTTAGGCGCTTGCCGGTGTTTCAATCTACCCGTTACAGCCCAACGCGCTCCAGCTCTGCTATCGCTAATGTCAACCCGACCAGACTGCGCGCGAGATCGTCCATGCTAAGCAGTAGCCAGTAGTCAGTAGAAGCACTACCGCCTTTCTATTGACTACCGGCTACTGACTACTGTTCTTTACGGCAACGCTTCGACATTGATGAAGAAGCGATAGTTGCCGCTCTGCATCACGCCTATGACGAACTGCACATCAATTGTGCACTGCTGTCCACCGGGGCACGTGCCCGCGGAGAGCGAAGTCAGCCCTGCGTTGGGCAGCAGCACCGTGACGGTTGAGTTCAAACCGCCGCCGATGGTCAGCGTTGGCGGTTGATCGGTCGTCGTGCCTTTGATGGCAATCGTGCCACTGTTGGCCGCGTTGCTGACGACCTGATCGGACGAATCAAGCACGCGCAAGTCGGCCTGCGGCCCGCCGGGCGAGTTCAGCGTGGTGATGTCCACGACGCGGAAGCGCAGTTTCGTCACCGTCTGCCCGGTGTTGTTGGTAAAGCGCCGCCGCAGGATGAGCGTGCCGAACGTCTTGTTCGCGCCCGTGTCCGAGCTGTTGCGCTCGCGGTTCGGCGCGGTGCTGGTGTTCACAGACGGATCAACGGCCGAAGCCCGAATCGTGGCGTTGCGCTGAATCGGACTCGACAAGTTCTCCGGCCCCGGCGCACCGAGCACCGATGCGGTCGAGCCAATCGTCGCGCCACTGGTCGAGATGAGCGCGAAGTCGGCAGCGTTGTTGTTCGTGTCCTGCGGGAAGCCCGTCGTCAACTTACGCACAAAGCTGTACTCAGTGTTGGCTGCGCCGAGCGGCGTGAGCGTCGTCCCTTCAAAGAAGAAGGCGTTGGACACGCCGGTGAAGCCGACTGAATCAAGCCGGTCGGCGGCAGCCGTCGTGCTGGCGCTGCGCGCGAGCGCAAGACCTACGTCGTCGCTGATGCCGTTCTGCAAATAGAGATCAGGTGTGGCGCGGGTGCTGAGACTGTAGGCTGAGCCGGCGAGCAGGTAGTGACCGCGCGCCGGAATGACCGTGCCGTTCGGGATGATGGCGGGGAGCGAGCCGGTCGAAGCATTGAGCCGCCAGCCTGCCGTGCCGTCGGTGGCAGCAACCGTGATCGGCGAGTCGGTGTTGTTATACAGCTCGACGAATTCATCGTCAGGGCCGTTCGGCCCACGCAGACGGAATTCGCTGATGAGCACGTTACCGGTGTTCACGGTTGTGCCCGAACCTGTAGTCGCGCCGACGAAGTTCACGCCCGTCTGGTTCGCCGAGACATCGGTGAACGTTCTGAGAGCGGGCGTGTAGAAGTTGAGCGTTGGACTCTCAGTGCCGTGTTGCGGGCGCACGGTGTAGTTGCCGCCGACGGCGAGACCGTTGAAGGTGTAGTTGCCGCTCGCATCCGTCGCGGTCGTTAAAGGCGCAGGCGTCGAGCCTTGCAAGACGAGCACGACACCTTGAACTGGGGCGTTGCCCACATTCGTCACAGTGCCGCTAATGCTCAAGGTGCTGGCGAGACCGATCTCCCAAAGCCCGCGCCCGTGCGTGGCGACGCGCAGGATGCGATTCGGATTCTGAATCGCCATGTCGAACACGGCCACGCGCGGCAGGCCCGTGCCATAGGGGAACCAGTTCGCGCCGCCATCAGTTGAGCGGAAGACGCCGATGTCTGTGCCCGCGTAGAGATTGGTGGTCGCGGTCGGGTCAATGGCGAAAGCGTTGACGGGCACATCCGGTAAAGCGTTCCCGCCTGAGCCGGAGACGTTCGTCAAGACGGGCGTCGTGCTCAGATTCGTCGCGCGCCAGACGTGATTCGACGCGCCGGTGAAACCGTCCAAGGTGATGTAGGCGGTGTCGGCGTTCGTCGGATCGAAGACGATGCGCGCGATGTATTTGTCGGGAATGACGCTGCCCGCGCCGACCGGATCGAGACTCGTCAACGTGAGCAGCCCCGTCGTCGTGAAGAAGAGTGCGCCGTTCGTCAGCCCGACGATGCGCACGTTGTCGTTCTGCGGCGAGACGGCGATGGCGCTGATGGATCGGCCCGCGACGAGCGGAGCCTGGCTGGCGAGCACGGCGGTCACACCTTTATTGATTGAACGATAGAGCCGGTCGGTACCGAAATAGACCGTGTTGCTGCCCAGCAAGCCGACGGCCGGCCCCAACTCAAGCGGCGCGTAAAAGAGCACATTGTCCGCGCAAAGGATGCCGTTGTTGGATATGCCGCCATTGCACCCCATGAAGTTCCACTGCCCATCGTTCGCGTTATTCGTCGAGTCCACTCGCGCGAAGCCGATGAGGACATTGGTCGAGTTGAAGTAGGTGTGATACATCACGACATTGGTCGTGTCGGCCGCGGTCTGATCGATGCGGGCGAAGCCGCCATCGCCGAAATCTGCGCGCCGCCAAGTATTGTCGGGCTGTTGGAACGGCGTGCCGTTGTCTTGCGTGCCGCCGATGGTGAAGTAACGATCCGTCGGATGGAGCGCAAGGCTCTCAAACTGCGTGGCGTTAAAGCCGGTGTTGTTGATGCTCGTCCAGTTGGCAGCCTTGTCGTTCGAGCGATAGATGCCACCATCACTGCCGGTGTAGAGGATGTTGAAGTTCGACGGCGCGAGATTGACCGCATGGTTGTCTGCGTGCAGGCCCGTCTGTGATGAACTAAAGGTCGCGCCGCCGTTGGTGGACTTTTGCAGGATGCCGCTGCCGGCCGCGCCGCCCAAATAGAGGATGTCGTCTGTGGTCGCTGTGGTCGCGCCCGGATCGACATCAATGGCGATGTCGTAGAAGCACTGCCCGCCGCAGAAGCCTTTGCCGCCAGCAAGGGCCGGCCCCCATGTTGCGCCGCCGTCTGTCGAGCTGCGCACTTCACCGTTGACGCCGCCCTCTTCCGTCGCTAGATAGACGACGGCCGGATTCCCGCCCTGTTTGTAGATAGCGAACTTCGCATCGAACTGCGTGCCGGCGTAGTTAATCACCTCCGTGTAGGTCGCAGTCAAACTGCCGCCGGAGAGCGCGTTGGTCGAGCGGAAGACGCCGCTATTGAACGCGCCGCTTCCGAAGTCCTGTTGATTGAGAATGAGCGTGTTGGCGTTGCCCGGCTCGATCACCATGTCTGTGACACCGGCCACACCGCCGCCCGGCAAGCTCGCGGGATTGACGCGCACCCAAGTGGGCGTCGCGGCTTGCGCGTTGGCTGAGAAGTAGAGACCGACGAAACCTGAGATGGGATTCGTGCCGCCGCAGCAAATGCCTGCGCCGTTCATACCGCTGCCGCCGAGCGTGTTGCCGACGAACATGTTGTTGTCGTTGTTCGGGTCAATGATGATCTTGTTGATCGACGTGCCGGCGAAGGCGTGCCCGCCGCCGCCATTCGTGCGCGCCTCAAACGGCCCTTCGACGGTCGGCGCGCCGGTGTCGGCATTCTTGATGCGATAGATGCCGACGCCGAAGAAGCTATCGAGCGACAGGTTGCCCTCGCCCGTACCGACGAAGATGGTAGAAGGACTGACCGGATCAATCGTGACCGCGCCGATGGCGAGCGACTGCGCTGAGTCGAGCAGAGGCGTCCACGTCTGCCCACCGTTTAAGGAGCGATACAGACCGCCCTGCGCCGTGCCGATATAGACGGTGTCTGGATTGGTCGGATGGATCGCCACACACGTGACGCGCCCGCTGACAGGCGTGACGACGGTTGCAGTCTGCCCATTAGGTAGCGGCGCAGGCCCGATAGACGTCCAACTCGCATTGCTGATGAGCGGACTCACGCGCCCTTCATCAATAGCCTTTTTGAGCGCCGCCTCTTGCTGTTCCAACTGGTGCAGCGCCAGCACGCGCGGGTTCTGATCGAAATTCTTGTAGTCATCGAGACCGCGCAGCAGCGCAATCTGGTCCTCGCGCATCGTCAAGTAATCTTTCCGGTTGACGCGGCCCTGCGCCAAGCGCGGCACGTCTGGATCATCTTCTTCGATGGGGTCGGGCTTAGGGTGCTTCTTATGCTGGACCTTGCTCAGCCCATCGCCCTGCGGAATAGTCCCCTCCTCTTTCAGCCGGCCGGACTGCTCGCCGGTCTCTTTTCCCGGCTTAGTATTTTGCGCGCTCTCACGCTCTTGCCCAATCGCGAGCGGGCTGATGCTCGAAGCTAACAGAGAGATGGTTAAGACCGCGCCGACAAATAGGCGCGAATTTGACTTCCGTTTCATCGTCGTGAATCTCCTTGCGTACCGATTAGGCCGGATTTGGGCCACGTTGTTGGACGTGTGTTCTCTGTATTAAGCTCAACGCGAACTTTGGTTCTATCTATCGGGCGGGTAGGCTTAAACCTGCCGATTGAACTTTTGTAGAGCGGGCGCAAATTTAGCTGCGCCCCGACTATATGTCAACTAATATGACTGCGCTCGTGCTGGCGCACCTGTCGGTTAGACTTTGCGCGTGGTCAGAGTTAGCATGAATCTGGCTCTATCGGAGTTGAGCAGACCGGGGAGGAGGTCTCAATTCATGCGCGTTCGGCTCATCGTCGTGCTACTGCTCTTGTCAACTCTGCTGCCTGCTGATGCTGTCCTCGGCTTCGCGCGCAGCGCCGAGCAGACTAGCACGGCCGATGCGACCCGACTGACTGCACACGCCAAACGCCGACACGGCCGGCGCAGTCAGCGCAGACATCATCAACATGCACGAACAGACAGTGCGACACAGACGCACATGCCAGCAACCGCCAAGCAACCTGCGGCCCGTCTGCCCATTCCCGTCCTGCACCCTGAAGACGAACCGCGCGCCAGCAGCAAGAAGCCGCCCGTGCGCAAACCTACGCCGCCACCTGCGCGCAAAGATAGACCGAAGCGCGACAATCCTTAACGCGCTCATCTGAAATCCGCCGAGCCTTATGTCACGCCAACTCGAATCACGTTTCACTCAATGTTGCTGCGCCGGCATCTTGTTGCTGTTGGCGCTCGTCGGCGCGTCAGCGCAACAGTCGGCCACACAGCCGCCGCAAGAGACCGGACACTTTCGCCAACCTGAGTTGGTCGAACTCGTCAACCTCGACAAGACCATCAAGCTCGACATTCGCTACGCGACGGCCAACAACTTCTTGGGCCGGCCCGTCTATACGGAAGCGCGCGCCTTTTTGCAAAAACCGGCGGCGCAGGCGCTTGTGCGCGTCAGCAAAAACTTGCGGCGACAAGGCTACGGTTTGGTCGTGTTCGACGGCTATCGCCCTTGGTCGGTTACGAAAATCTTTTGGGATGCGACGCCTGCGGACAAAAAAGAGTTCGTCGCCGATCCGGCCAAAGGCTCGCGCCACAATCGTGGCTGCGCAGTTGATCTCACGCTTTACGAGCTGAAGACCGGGCGCGCGGTCGAGATGCCGTCCGACTACGACGAGATGACCGCGCGCGCGCACAGCGATTATCAAGGCGGCCCGACGGAAGCGCGGCGCTTGCGCGACCTCTTGCGCGCCGCGATGGAGGCCGAAGGCTTCAGCGTCTATGCGTCCGAGTGGTGGCACTACGATTACAAAGACTGGCGCGAGTATCCGATCCTCAATCTTAGTTTTACCGAACTCGAACGCGCGCAGCAGCATTAGACATCCCACCGGCAACGTGCTGTTATCACTGCCCCGCGCTTGGCACGGACACGTCGAGCGCGAAGCCGCGCACGGGAGTGCGTGTGTCCGGCGTGCCGAAGCGCAGGTCGGCGAAGCGGACGAGCGATTCACCTCGTTCGCCCGTCTGCACACGCATGACGGGAAAGCGCGCGAAGCCGAGAAAGATTTGCGCGCGTGCATCCTGCTCAGCGCGTTCGACCTGCGCCGCGTCCGTGCCCTGCGGCTTCTCAAAACGCGCGGCTTGCTGGATGTTCATTGCCTCATGCGCTGGCACGCGAACTTGGAAGCGATAGTTTGCGCGATCCGTCTCGGCGATGGTGAGCCAGTTGGTCGGATCGGCCTCTGTCGGCATCGTGGCCACACGGAGCAAAGTCTCTTCGTGCGCGCGCGCCATCTCCGTCGCCGCGCTCGTCGCTTGCGTGAACGCGCGCGTGTGGATCAATGCGAGCGCAACGATGTAGCAGACGGCTAACGCCAACGCGACGTGCGCCACACGCGCGCCGAAGCGGGCCGCGAAGCGCGCATGATGCGCCCACACGATGACGCTGAGGCCGACAAACCATATTGCCAGCGCGGCGAACGACCAAGCTGTGCGCTGTGTGAGAAACAGAAACGCGGCCGTTACCACTAATGCGAGCGCGCTCCACGCGCCGACGCGCCAACGCCCTTGCGCCGTCAGCAAAAACGCCGCCGCGCCGAGCAGCAGCCACAGCCACGGATCAAAGATGAACAGCACGTCACCGTAATACCAACGCCCGCTCCAAGGCAGGAATGGCCGTATGCCATAACTGTTCAACCAATCGAGCAAAGGGTGCGTCGCACAGGCGATGACCGAGACGACGATGAGGCCGGGCAGGCGTATGCGCGGTTTGCTCTGCCGCACGCGCGCCGCGATTCGTTCGAGCGCGAAGCAGATGAGCGGCAACAACACTCCGAGCGTGAGCGTCCCGACAATCGAATGCGTGATGCCGCGATGATGCTCTAGCGCAAACCAAGGCCCGCGCAGGCGCGTCAACACGTCCACATCCGGCGCGTTAGCCGCCACGACGCACACGGTCGTCGCATACGGCGACACACGCTCCAGCCCGCCCTTCGCCAACGTCAACCCGACCAGACTGTGCGCTAGATTATCCATGAGAAAGCAGAGGTTAGAGGTTAGAGGGCAGAGATCAGTAAAAGAAAAAGTTCCTACTGACCTCGAACCTCTAATCTCTGCCCTCTCTCAAAACGGTAAATCTTTCGGCGGCTCCGGTGGGAGTTGGGCGAAGCGCGCGGGGTCGAGACGTTGGAGGCGGTCGGCGGCGTCGCGCGCGGCGGCCGATTCGGGCACAGGCTTGCCGTCCTTGTCGCGTGCTTTGCGCGCCGCTTCGACGATGCTGAACAGGATGTTTGCAGCCTCTTGCTTCTTGCCCTGCTTCTCATAGACGGCCGCGAGGCGCAGGTCGGCCGTGTCGGCGGGCACTGTATCGGTGTTGGCTTTCGCCAACTCACTGTAGAGCGCGGCGGCGGCGTCCAACTGCCCGTCCTCTTCGTGCGCTTGTGCGAGCGCAAACTTGGCGCGGGTCGCAACCTCTTCGTCGCCGTTGTGTGTGAGCGCTTCAAGCTCTTTGATGCCGCTCGCGCGATCAACTGTCAACAGATTGGCGGCGCGAAAATAGTGCGCGAGCGTGCGATACGGATCGCCGTACTTCACCTCGACCTTCTGAAACTCTGCGGCGGCCGCTTGCGCGCGATCTTTTTCGTTCGTAAATGTCGGCCCCGTTGTGCCGGTTTGCGGCGTGGGCGAGACGGGCGCTTGGGCGATCTCGATGGCGCGTCCCAACGCGCGCTGCGCCTCTTCGGCATGCTTACCGCGCCACCAACTGAAGACGCCGACAAGGATGGCGAGCACGATGAGGCCGGCAATCGCGTAGAGGATCGTCCGCCCTTTGCCTTCGAGCTTATCGCCCAGCCGATCAAAGATGCTCATCGTGCGGTCGCGGAAGGCATCGTGTTTGAGTTCGCGGGCGCGTTTTTTAGTAGTCCTTGTGTATCGAGCCACGTTCTTTTCTCTTGCTGACGAGCGCACAGGCGTGCGCGGGTTAAAAATTGATGTCCGACTGAAACGGTTCACTCTAACGACCGCTCGAACCCGTTGTCAAGCAGGCATCCGGCCGCTCGCTGCGGCGCACGCGCGCCGACTTTCGCCCATCTGTTTTCGCTCTCCGATGACGCATGAACGTCTGGAAATTGTGGACACGTCCATGTTAGTTTATGCGCGTTATGGAGCACGCAACGACTGCGACAAACAAACGCCCGCAGACGCTCGGCGAGGAGATCGCGAACAGCGTCAGTCACGGCATCGGACTGGTGTTCGCGCTTGCGGCCGTGCCGGTGCTCATCGTCGCCGCCGTCAGACACGGCAGCGCATTGAGCATCATCGGGGCGGGCGTCTATGCGACAACGTTGGTGCTGCTCTACTCGGCCTCGACGATCTATCACGCCTTGCCGCAGAACCGCGCGAAGCAAGTCTTTCAAGTCTTCGACCACGCCGCGATCTTTCTTTTGATCGCGGGCACGTACACGCCGTTCACGCTCGGCGTGATGCGCGGCGCGTGGGGCTGGACGCTGCTCTCGCTGGTGTGGAGTATGGCTCTGCTCGGCGTGTTGCTGAAAGCAATCGGCGGCCTGCGCTACCGGCGGCTCTCGATCTGCCTGTATCTGGCGATGGGTTGGTTAGCGCTGATCGCGGCGCGCACCATCTGGCTGCACGTGCCTGTGTTCGGCCTTGCGTGGCTATTGGCGGGCGGGCTGGCCTACACGGCGGGCGTGGCCTTCTATGCGCTGGAGCGCCTGCGCTACAACCATCTCATCTGGCACATGTTCGTCCTCACCGGCAGCCTTTGCCATCTCTGCGCGGTGTTCTGGTATTCAACCTGAACGTCTCAGCTTCACGCTTCCACGCGCTCAGCCCGCACAAAGGTCTGCCCGCATTCGGGGCACGTGTGCGCCTCTTCGACGACGCCGCCTAGATCGGGATCAACCGCCGCCGCGTCGTGCGCCTCGACGTTGTAATCAATCTTGTCCGCGTGATGATTCATCGCCACACCGCAGACCGGACAGATCATCGGGTTCTTCTCACGCATAAAGTTCTCCTTAATCTTTGCGCTCTTATCTTTGCGCCTTTGCGTCTTTGCGTGAAGCTTATGTTCGCAAAAGAATAACCTCACGCAAAGACGCAAAGGCGCAAAGCAAGGACGCCAAGCTTCGACTCACAAAGGAACATTTTCGCGGCCGTAGCGCAGCACCTTGGCCATCCAGATGAGTTCGGCTAAGAATTTGTCGAGCCGTTTAATATAAGCTTCGTCGAGCAGCGCGCCCGCTTCGTCGAACAACTTGTAAGAGTTTGAGAAGTTGCCATCCCAGAAGATCGTGACGAGGCCGAGTTCGCGCAGGACGGGCAGCAGATTCTCGATGACGCGCGTGCCGCCGAAGCCGCCCGCCGAGACGCCGCAGACGCCGCACGCTTTGTGTATGTACTCCTTCAAATTCGTATCGAGCGCATGCTTGAGCAACCCCGGATAGCCGTGATTATATTCGGGCGCAATGATGATGAGCGCGTCAGCGCGCGCCAGCGCAGCGCTGAAGTTCTCGTCCTTGATCGCCTCACCCGCATCCGTCGTCGGCAACGGCAACTCACGCACATCAAACAACTCCGTCTCGACGCCCGCGCGCTTCGCGACTTCACCGTGCACGAACCGCGCCACATGCTCGCTCATGCGCCCCTGTCGCGGCGTGCCGAGCAGTACAGGGATGAACAACGGGCGGACATCGCTTGCAGTCGCACTCATTTTCAGTTGCTCCTTTTAATCACGAAAGCAGAAGTGTCGCTTACTGATCGTTAGTCGTAGAAACTATCGCCCGCCTTACAAGTGAGCGAAAGAATTCTTAGCCGCGTAATTCTGCGAGTGCCGCGATGAGACGCGCGATGTCCGACTCGTCGTTGAAGAAATGCGTGGCGACACGTATGCCTTCGGGCTTCTTCGTGACGGCGACGCCGCGCTGATGCAGATGCCGTGCGACGCGCTCCGGTTCATCCATTGCGACGAGCGTCTCCGCCGAACGATAAGCTTCATTAGTGAGCGGCGATAGCACGCGCCAACCAGCTTCGCTGAGACTATTCGTCAGATGACGATTGAGCGCCAACGCGCGCTGCTCGATCTGCTGCGCGCCGAGTTTCAGCGCATACTCAGCCGCCGCGCCGAGCGAGAAGATGCCGCCGAAGTGTGGGCAGCCAAGTTCGGCGCGCGCCGCCGCGTCCGCACGCACGCGCGCTTCGTCGTTGCGATCAGCGAATGGGTCAACAACGCTCAGCCAACCGATAGCGCGCGGCTCAGTCGCTTGCAACAACTCGCGGCTCAGATAGACGAAGCCTGAACCGTAGCCGCCGAGCATCCATTTATGCCCGGTCGCCGCGAGCGCATCAATCCGCATGCGCTTCACGTCAAGCTCAAACACGCCCGCCGACTGCGCCGCGTTGACGACGAAGGCGTGCCCGCCTTTGCGCGCGCCGATCTCTGCAAGGTTCGAGCGCAGCCCGTTCGAGAATTGCACGTGGCTGAGACAGATGATGCCCGTGCGTGCGTTCATCGCGGCGCTGATGTCGTCCGGCGTCAGCACACCTTGATGCGCTTCAAGCAGATGCACGCGCACGCCGCGATGAAGCCAAGGGATGGTCGAGACGGGAAACTCAAGCGCGCACGAGATAACTTCGCCGCGCCCCGCGAGCGCATCAACGATCAAGTTCATGCCGCTCGACGTGTTGGTCGTCAAGCCGATCTCATCGGCTTCGGCATTGATCAGACGCGCAATGTTCTCCCGCGCCTGTTCGCGCCGGTTGAGCCAACTCGTCCAATGCCTGTCTGCGTCTTCGAGCGTCTCACGATAAAAACGCAGCGCCGCTTCCATGCTGGCGCGCGACACAGGCCCCGCCGCCGCCGTGTTTAGATACGCCCAACGCTCTGTCACCGGAAAGTCCTCGCGGATGCGCGCCCAGTCAATTGCTTCGCTCGTCTGTGCCACTATCGTCACCCTTCCGTTTCGCACACTTGACGCTCGTCTGTGCGCGTTCTATCTTCGCTCGCGTTTCCATCTCGCAATTTTCAACAGGAGTTTATTCCATGTCGTCGCAACTTGTCGCGCAGCCCGCTTGGACGATCAAGGATTACTTGGCAGTGCGCGATGGGTCTCTGATCATCAACGGCGTGGACGCGCTCGCGCTCGTCCGCGCGCACGGCTCGCCGCTCTACGTCTTCTCCGCGCCGCGCATCAGCGCCAACATCGCGCGCCTCAAGCACGCCGCGACGGCCGTCAAACATCCGGTCAGATACTTCTATGCCTCAAAGGCGAACTCGAACATGGCCGTGCTCAAGGTCGTGCGTGACGCAGGGATTGACATCGAAGTCAACAGCGGCGGCGAACTCTTCAAGGCTCTGCGCGCCGGCTTTCTCCCCGAACAGATCATCTTCAACGGCACAAGCAAGACCGACGATGAACTAGACGAAGCCGTGCGCGCCGGCATCTTTTCGATCAACGTGGATTCGCTCTACGAGATCGAACTCGTCGCCGCCGCCGCGCGCAGACAACAGAAGCGCGCCAACATCACCTTGCGTCTCGTACCTGAGATCGGCACGCGCTCGCACATAGGTTTGCAGACCGCGTTGCTCACCTCCAAGTTCGGCATCACTTCGACCGAAGTGCCCGAAGCTTTTCGCCGTGCGCTCGCCTTATCTGATCTACTCCACGTCGGCGGCATACACATACACGTCGGCTCGCAGACGCCCGATCTTGAACCGTTCGCCGCCGCTTTCAAGACGATGTGGGAACACTCGGTCGCGCTCCAACGCGAGACCGGCCACACCTTCGAGCACATCAACCTTGGCGGCGGCATTCCGGTTAACTATCTGCGCGATAGCTCGATGGCCGATCAACTGCCCGAAGATGAGCGCGACATGCTCGGCGCATCGCTTGAACCTGCGGCCGTGCTCGGCGCAGCCCTCGCCGCCGCGCGTTCGTCTGCGCGCGAGACGGAAGCCGAACACCTGCTCGAACACATCACAATCCTGCTCGAACCCGGTCGCAGCATCATCGCCGATGCGGGTCTTGTGCTCACCACCGTGCGCAATATCAAGCGCCGCCCCGAAACCGGCGACGTGTGGTTGCTCACAGACGCTGGCTTCAATCTGATGCTCTCGATGGTCAGCTACAAATGGTACTACCATCTCATCTCGGCCGCGCGGGCCGACGCACCGCACGACACGCCTTACAAAGTCGCCGGCCCGCTCTGCGATTCCGGCGATGTCTATTTCGACATCGAAGGCGGCGGCAAGCTCCCAGACTATCGCCTGCTCCCCAAAGACGTGCAGCCCAACGAAGTGCTCGCGCTCTTGAACACAGGCGCTTACTCGCTCTCGCAATCGTTTCCCTACAACGGACGACCGCTCCCCGCCGCCGTCTTGGTGCGTGCTGATGGTCAGTTTGATCTCGCGCGCAAGCGCGATACTTACGAAGACCTGTTGACGAACGAAATCTTTTGACGAACGCTAGGCGCTAAAGCTTATGGCATCGAATAACGTGACGCTCGTGCGCGGTCTCGGCTTGACCGCCGCCACTTCGGTCAACATCGCCAACATGATCGGCACGGGCATCTTTTTGAAGACGCGCGTGATGACGTGCAACGTCGGGACGCCGGGGCGTGTGCTCGCCGTCTGGCTCGTCGCGGGTTTGCTCGCGCTCGCGGGCGCGCTGACCTACGCGGAGTTGTGCGCGATGATGCCGCGCGCGGGCGGCGAGTACGTCTTCATCCGCGAGGCTTACGGGCCGCGTTGGGGTTTTCTGTTCGGCTGGACGCAGTTCTTCATCGCGCGCACAGGCTCACAAGCCGCGCTCGCCGTCGGCTTCGCCATCTTCTTGAACATTCTGACGGGCGGCGCGCTCGGCGGCATATATTTTCATTGGCAATTGCTCGGCCACGATTTCGCCTTCGGTCACCTGCAAGTCATTGCGCTCTCGCTGCTCGCCGTCACAACTTTGATCAACTGCGGCGCGGTCGCTTTGAGCGGCAACGTCGCATCGGCTTTGACGTTTCTCAAGATCGCGCTCGTGCTTGCGGTCGGCGTCGGCGCTGTCATATTCGCGCGCGGCGATTGGGCGCATTTCGCGCTCGCTAACATTGGCGGCACTTGTGATGATGTGAACGCGGCGGCGCGTGGCGGCATGGCCGGCTTTGGCGCGGCGATGCTCGGCGCTCTGTGGGCTTATGACGGTTGGAACAACATCGCGCCGCTCGCGGGCGAGGTGCGCAATCCGCAAAGGAATCTGCCGCGCGCCTTCTTCTACGGCATGGCCATCGTCGGCGCGCTCTACATCTTCGCCAACATCGCTTATTTTTATGTGCTGACGCCGACGCAGATCGCAAGTGTGTCAACCTCTTCGTCGGTGGCGACCGAAGTGGCGAGCAAATTTTTGGGCGCGAGCGCGGTGATGCTGATCGCTGTGGCGCTCATGATCTCTTCGTTCGGCGCGCTGCACACTTCGGTGCTCGCAGGTGGACGCTTCCCTTACGCGATGGCGCGCGACCGTCTCTTCTTCAAGAGCCTGTCGCACATCAGCCCGCGCACGCACGTGCCTGTGCGCGCGCTCGTCGTGCAGGGCATCTGGTCGGGCGTGCTCGCGCTCTCCGGCTCTTACGACACGCTGACCGACTACGCCATCTTCGCGCTCTGGATTTTCTACGGCCTTGCGACCGCCTCCGTCTTCGTCTTTCGTCGCCGCATGCCGCACGCCGAACGCCCTTACCGCACTTGGGGCTATCCGGTCGTGCCGATCCTTTTTCTGCTCGTGACCGCGTGGCTCATCGTCAACACGCTCATGACCGCGCCCAAACAGTCGTTCATCGGTCTCGCATTGATCGCACTGGGGCTTCCGGTTTACTGGTACTGGTCGCGGAATAATCAGATGGTCGCAGCGCGTGAGGATTCGACGGAAGAAAGATAGATCATCGTCTGTTATACATCCTTCACGTGCTGCGGTTCGAGTTGCGCCATCGAGCGATCATGCGCGCGTGCGAGCGTGAGTTGCGCAAGGAGCGCGCCGATGAGCGCCATGAGCATATCCTTCTGCGTGTCCCACACATCGCCTTGCGTGCCGAGAAAAGCATCTGCGGCCGAGCCGCCAATGACAGCCGACCACCACTCGACGAATTCATAACACGCGCTGAAAGCCAGACACACGCAGGTAACGAGAAAGAAGAGCCAAAGGCCGCGTCTGAGCGGTGTGCGGCGCAAGAGTACCTCGCGCGTGATGAGCGCGGGCACGAAGCCTTGCATGAAGTGGCCAATGCGGTCGTAATCGTTGCGCGTGAGCGGCAACACACGCTCGACCCAATAACCAAACGGCACGCGCGCGTAAGACCAATGCCCGCCGATCATCAGCACGAGCGCGTGCAACAAGATCAGACGATAGACGAGCGGCGAGAAGGTGAAGCGCCGATAGGTGTAGATCAAAATCGGCACACCCATCAGAATCGGCGCAATCTCAAGCCACCACGTCAGCCGATCCCAAGGCTTGATGCCTGAGATGATCAGGCAGACGAGCAAGATCACAAGCAGCGCCAATGGCTCCTTGCTCTGCATCTGTTCTCTGCTCGCTATGCTCACAACATTCTTAGCTTTGCCGCGCTGTTAACGCTTCACGCGCGACCTCTCGGTCGTCGAAGTGGACGACATCGCGGCCGATGATCTGATAGTCCTCATGCCCCTTGCCTGCGATCACGACCACGTCGCCGCTCTGTGCTTCGTTGATCGCGCGCTCAATCGCCGTACGCCGATCAGCGAACTTTAGATAAGACTTGCCGACGGCGCTGAGGCCCACTTCAACGTCCGCGAGAATCCGTTCGGGGTCTTCCGTGCGTGGGTTATCGGAAGTGAGAATGACGACATCGCTCAGGCTCGCTGCCGCTTCGCCCATCGGCGCGCGCTTGCTTCGGTCGCGGTCGCCACCGCAACCGAAGACCGTGATCACACGCCCGCGCGCCACCGCCCGTGCCGTGCGCAAGACATTCTTGAGCGCATCATCCGTGTGCGCGTAATCAACGACAACGGCGAAGTCGCCCGCGTCGTGCTCGACGCGCTCGAAGCGACCGGGCGCACCTGCACAGGTCGCAATCGCATGCGCCATCGCGTCCCGTTCATAGCCGAGTGATAAGCAAGCCGTGACTGCCGCGAGAATGTTGTAGATGTGCGGCGCGCCGACGAGCGGCGACTCAAACGCGCGCTCGTCTTCGGGCGTGCGCAAAAGAAAGCGCATCCCCATCAACGTAAACTCGATCTGATGCGCAGACACCTGCGCGCCCGCGCCCATGCCGTAACGCCAGACTCGCATCCCGCTGCGCTCAAGCTCGCGCGCCAACTCCTCGCCATATGGATCATCAACGTTGCTGACGGCGGCGTGCGGCTTCGTGCCCGTGCGTCCGTCGAAGAGGCGGCGCTTGGCGTCGAAGTAGTCGGCCATCGTCTTGTGATAGTCGAGATGATCGCGCGTCAGGTTCGTGAAGACGGCGGTGGCGAACTCAAGCGCATCGCAGCGATGCAGGTCAAGCGCCTGCGAGGAACATTCCATCACGGCCGTCGCGCAGCCAGCGTCAACCGCGCGGCGCAGGAAGCGTTGAATGTCGCTCGCTTCGGGCGTCGTGTGTTTGGCGGCGAACGTCTCCGCGCCGATGCAATAGCCGACCGTGCCCAAGAGTGCGACCTTGTGCCCGGCCGCCTCAATCATCGCCGCAACCAGATGCGCCGTCGTCGTCTTGCCGTTCGTGCCCGTGATGCCGACGAGTTGCAACTCGCGCGATGGATGCCCCTGCACCTCTGCCGCCGCAAGCGCGAGCGCCACGCGCGCATCTTTGACTTGCAACCATGCACCTTTGAAATCATCAGGCTTCGCACGCTCTGACATGACGCCGCTCGCACCTTGCGCCTGCGCTTGTGTGATGAACTCGTGCGCGTCGAACTGCGCACCCTGAATGGCGACGAACAGGCTGCCCGTTTGCACTTGCCGCGAGTCGTGCGTCACATCAGAGACTGGTAACGTTTCGCCGCCGCTCAACCGTCCACCAACAACGCGCGCCAACGTGCCGAGCGTTATTTTGCGTTCGTCATTTTTCTTTTCAGTCATTCGCTCAATGCCAAACGATCCGAATCTTTGCGCCCGCGATTATAGTTTGTCTGCCTCAATCCGCAACCGAAGTTGTGGACAGCGCACGGACGTAAAGATTACGATGCGCTGCGCCGTCCCATCCTACGCATAATGTTTCGGAGGCTAACATGAAATCAATCGGCTTGAGCTTATGCTTGACGCTCGTGCTATTACTGCTCGCCGCGTCGTCCTTGATGGAGCGCGCAACGGCCGCGCCCCCCGCCTACGATCTACTGATCAAAAGCGGTCTCGTGATTGACGGCACGGGCGCGCCCGGCTTTCGCGCCGATGTGGCGATTAAAAATGACCGCATCGCATTGGTTGGTCAACTGCCGCGCGGGGCAAAGGCGCGGCGCGTGATTGATGCGAGCGGTTTGGTCGTCGCGCCCGGCTTCATTGACATGCTTGGTCAATCGGAATTGAACGTGCTCATTGATCGGCGGGCGATGAGCAAAGTGATGATGGGCGTGACCACAGAGATCACGGGCGAGGGCGGCTCGATTGCACCGATGAACGAGCAGCTCATCAAAGAGGACGAGCCGTTTTATCGGCGCTACAACCTGACCGTTGACTGGCGCACGTTTGATGAATACTTTCGCCGCGTCGAACGACAAGGCATGGGCATCAATCTCGGCACGTTCGTCGGCGCGACGCAGGTGCGCGCCTACGTCATCGGCTTCGACAATCGCGCGCCCACACCCGCCGAGTTAGCGCAGATGAAGCAGCTCGTCGCCGAAGCGATGCAGCAGGGGGCGCTCGGCGTCTCGACCGCGCTGCAATACGTGCCCGCGCGTTTTGCGAAGACCGATGAGATCGTGGAACTGGCGAAGGTCGCACATCAATACGGCGGCATCTACGCGACACACCAGCGCAGCGAAGCGAACGCGCTCGATTCGTCGCTCGCAGAAGTTTTCGAGATCGCCCGGCGCGCGCGCATCCCCGTCGAAATCTGGCATCTCAAGACGGCTTATAAAAAGAACTGGGGGCGCATGCCCGAAATCCTGCGCCGCATCGAACAGGCACAGAGTCAAGGTCTCGACATCACCGCAGACGTCTATCCGTACACAGCCGCGAGCACCGCGCTCTCCGCATGTCTGCCGCCTTGGGCGCTCGAAGGCGGCACGGAGAAGACGCTCGCGCGCCTGCGCGACGTGGAAACACGCGCCCGACTCAAGCGCGAGATCACGACCGACACGAACGAGTGGGAGAACATCTATTTGGGCAGCGGCGGCGCGAGCGGCGTACTGATCGGCGCGGTCGTCAACCGCGAGCTAGAGCAGTGGCAAGGCAAACGCCTCTCGGAGATCGCCGCAGCACAAGGCAAAGACCCGCTCGACGCGCTCTTCGATCTCATCATCGCCGACAAGGCGCAGACCGGCGCGATCTATTTCATGATGTCCGAAGACGACCTGCGCGCGGCCCTCAGTGCGCCCTTCGTGGACATCTGCACAGACAGCGGCGCGCGTGCGACCGACGGGCCGCTCGCCGGCTCGAAGTCGCACCCGCGCGGCTGGGGCACGTTCCCGCGCATCCTCGGCCATTACACACGCGACGAACATCTATTCACGCTCGAACAAGCCGTGCACAAGATGACGGGGCAACCGGCCGCTCGTGTCGGCTTGCATGATCGCGGCTTTGTGCGCGCAGGCATGTTCGCCGATCTGACCTTGTTCGATCCGGCGCGCGTGCAAGACCGCGCGACGTTTGCCGATCCGAATCAATACCCGGAAGGGATCGAATACGTCGTCGTCAATGGACAGTTAGAGGTGGACAAAGGACAACGCACTACTGCGAATGCTGGCCACGTCTTGCGCGGCCCCGGCTATCGTCGAGCGCATTAGGGCAAACTTCAGTTGAATGTCAGGCGAGTTTGATTCACCGCAGAGGCGCAGAGACCGCAGAGATCACGCAGAGAAAAGCAGTCAACTCTCTGCGCCCCCGCTGCGCTCTCTGCGCCTCTGCGGTGAGTCTTCATTAAATCCGCAAACCACCGCACGCACGCGCCGCCTCGAACGGCTCTGCTGGTTCGTCGCGCTCGTGCTTGGTTTGCTGCAAGCATGGGGGCGCAGGCACGCGAGCGCCGAAGGCTTGCGCTACATCGGCGCGGACAGCATCTCTTATCTCGACTTAGGCGACGCGTGGATGCGCGGCGACTGGGCACAGGCCATCAACGCGATGTGGAGTCCTTGCTATTCGTGGCTGCTTGGTCTGACGCTGCGCATCTTCAAGCCGATACCATATCAAGAGTTCACCGTCGCACGCCTGCTGAACTTCGGCATCTACTCCGCTGCCCTCGCCGCCTTCGCCTTCTGCCTGCATGCGCTGTTGCGCGCTCGGCTTGCGCGCATGACAGATAAACGCGCACAAGATTCAGCAACGGAAAAATCTCATGCGCGCGCGTACACGTCGGCGCTTTTACCCGATTGCGTATTGCTGCTCATCGGTTACGCAGTCTTCATCTGGACGGCGCTGGCGATGAACCGCGTCGCGCGCGTCAGCCCGGACTTGCTCGTTTCTGTCTGGGTTTATCTCACGGTGGGTTTATTGCTGCGTATGCGCGCGGGCGATCTGCGCTGGCTCAATTTCGTGCTGCTCGGTCTCGTGCTCGGCGTCGGCTATTTGACGAAGACCGTCATGTTCCCGCTCGCCTTCGTCTGGCTCGCGTGCGCGATCTTTGCCATCAAGCCAAGACGACGCATCGCGCCGCGCATCTTTGTCGCCCTACTCGTCTTTCTCTTCGTCGCCATGCCTTTCGTTGTCGCGCTCTCGCGCACTGAGCATCGTCTGACCATCGGCGACAGCGCGCGGCTCAACTATGCTTGGTACGTCAACCGCATCACGCCTTTCACACATTGGCAAGGCGAACCCGCAGGCAGCGGCACACCCGCGCATCCGACGCGCCAGATTTTCACCGCGCCGAACGTCTATGAGTTCGCCGCGCCCGTCGCTGGCACATACCCGCCTTGGTACGACCCGACTTACTGGTACGCTGGCGTCACGCCCCACATCAATCTGCGCCAACAAGCGCACGCCAGCGCGCGCAATCTCTTCTTGCTCGCGCGCTTCATCTGTGCACACATCTTTCTCCTCGCCGCGCTGCTCAGCCTCGCCATGCTTTTCTATTTCAGCCGACGCGGGCGCACGCCCATCGGCGACGTGACAATGCTTTGGATCGTAAGTCTCCCGTCTCTCATCGCCTGTGGTCTATACCTGCTTATCAACATCGAAGCGCGCTACCTCGCGCCCTTCTTTACGCTCATCGCCTTGAGTCTCTTCGCCTGCGTCCGTCTGCCCGAAACACTCACAGCCCAACGACTGACACGCGTGACGGTCGCCGTTATCCTACTTGCCTGCGCCGTCTCGCTCGCGCCCGACGCCGCGCGCGACGTTTACGCGACGACGCGCGATGCGTTCACTAACCAAGCAGTGACCGACGATGTGCAATGGCAGATAGCGTCTGAACTGCAACGACTCGGCGTGCGGCCCGGCGCACAAGTCGCCATTATCGGCGACGCGATGTATGCCGCATGGCCGCGCCTTGCGCGCGTGCGCGTCGTGGCGGAATTACCTGTGAAACCGGAGGGGAATGTCGCGGCCTTCTGGACAGTTGATGAAGCGCGCCAGCAACAGATCATTGCCGCCTTCGCCCGCACCAGCGCGCAAGTCATCATCGCGCAGGACGTGCCGCAGGGAGTTGCAACTGATGGCTGGCAGAGAATCGGGCAGACTAATCACTACATCTATTTTCTGAATAGATAACTTGCGACTTAAAACTGTGGGCGCGGGCCGAGGCCGAACTCTGCGGGTTTAGGTAGCGTTGCGCTGTTGTCGTACTCACGCAACGCTTCTTCGAGCGCCTTGCTTTTGCCGAGCCAAGTGGCGGTCATCAGGTCGTAGCGCGCGAGCACGCTGTCGAGCCAGTAGGGCCGGTTTTCGGCGAGCCACTCAGTGCGATAGTCTTGTTTGATCGTTGCTAAGTCTTCGGCCATTTCGCGCAGCCCGTTGTAGATCACGCCGGTGTAACGGTTCAGCCGACGCACCTTTTGCCGGTCGCCCATGTTCAGATACGCCTGCCAGTAGTCGCGGCTGAACTGTTCGATCAATTCCATGCGCCGGCCCAGATGATCGAAGCGCGCGGCTGCCAGACTCATCGCCGGGATCATCGTGCGATTGCGCCGCGCCTCTTGCCCATCCGTGCGCAGAGTCTCCTCCGCCTCTTCGACGCTCAAGCGCATCTCGCGCACCTTGTCGTGCAGATCGCGCGCCTGCGCTTGAAAGGAGGGCGTGAACGGGTCTTGCCAGAATAGTTGATCGCTTGGCCCTCTGCCGAGCAAGGTGTTGACGCTGCCAAGCGCGTGAATCGCTTTCACTAGATCATCGCCGTCGCGGCGGAAGAACGACCAGTCGAAGTCGCGATCAAACTGCGCCGCGTCCAGAGGCGCGGGCTGCCAAGCGGCGGCTGCGCCGAGCAGGATGCCGTACCAAGTGTCCTCGAATAGAGTCTCGCCGTCGTCGTCCCAAGATGTGTTCATCATGCCGAGCGCGCCCGCCTCTTGCCCGTCGCGGATGAAGTTCGTGATGTTTTTGACGGCAGCGTCTTCATTCGGAAAAATCTGATTCCAGTTCTGCACGCCGGGACAGACGAACTGATCTAGGCCCGCGTCCTTGAACGGCTTGATGCGGCCACGGAAGTCTTCACGCGCACCGTAAGACCAGTTCATCACGATCATGTCGCGCGGCACATCTTTCAACAGGTCTGGATGATTGAGCGCGATGTCGCCCCAGAACATCAGGCGGCGATTGTACGGCTTGAGAATTTCGCGCACGCGATTCAAGTGCGCGAAGTAAACCGCGCCGACGCCTTTGGCGCGCACCTGCTCGCGGCTTTGCCCTTCGCCAAGTTCAAACGTCTCGTCCGCGCCGATGTGGAAGAACTGACCGGGGAATAGTTCATTGAGTTCCTTATACCAGTCTGCGATCAACTTGTACGTGCCCTCTTGTTGCGGCGAGAGCACGTCGCCGTAAGGCGTCTCCGCGAGTTCGTTGTACTCTTCGAGCCGGAGCGCCTTGTGGAGGTGGCCGAAGGTCTGCTGTTCGGGCACAAGCTCGATGTGATAACGGCGCGCGTAAGCGACAAGCTCTTTTATTTCGTCCGGCGTGAGCGCCGCGCCCGGCGGGCCGATGAGCGGGTTCGACTCGCTGGCAAACACGTGCTCCATGTAGAACGAGTGCATGTTGAGCTTGTACATCGCTTCGGTGCGCAACTGTCGTTTGATGTACTCGACCGTCGGCACGGGGCCGCGACTGATGTCGTCCGAGACCGCGCGCCAACGCATCGCGGGCCAATCAACGATTGAGACGCCTGTGATGAAAGCGTCTGCGCCCGCGCCGCGCACGAGTTGCTTCAAGGTCTGCAAGCCGTAGAACGTGCCCGCCGCAGTTTTTCCTGCGACGATAGCGCCGTCCGCGCTCACGTTCAGCACATAACCTTCATCGTTCAGGTTCGCAGGCACGCTTACATTCGCGCGTTTGAGCGCAGACTGAACAGGTGAGCTTTCGATCAAACCGATGAGGATTGTGCGCCTACGTGCGTGCCCGCCGATGTTGAGCTTGAGATCGGCGGTCGCACTTACATCGTCAATGAAATCCTGCGCGGCGAAACGATCATCATCCGAGCGCGCATCTGCGAGCACGATGCGCGTGTCGCGGCCCAAGCGGAACACGTCTGCGCTTGGCGTCAACTGACGCGGGCGCGGAATGATCTGCACGTCGTTGGTCGGCGCGTCTTTGTGTTCAGTAGTTGCTTGCGCCTGACTGACTATTGCGCCGATTGCGATGAGCGCGCAGATGAAAAGCGCGTGATGGATTGGTCTTCGTGTTAGAGTGTGCTGCATCTTCGTCTGCTGTCTGCGAGCGCGAGCCTTTTTACTCGAAACGAGTGGCGGAGCGCAAACCGTGCGGACGAACGCGGAAGGAATGAAAGCCTTGTCTCTAATGCTGCAAGAGATCGCGGAGCAGCCGGCGGCGCTGCGGGCGACGATTGATGAGGAGCGCGCGAAGATTGCGCGGCTCGGTAGCTTCTTGCGCCGACGCGAGATCGATCTGATCGTGCTTGTGGCGCGTGGTAGCTCCGACAACGCAGCGTTGTTCGGGCGCTATTTGATCGAGATCGCGACCGGCATCCCCGTCTCGCTTGCCGCGCCGTCGGTGCACACGCTCTATCAGACGAAGTTGAATTTGCAACACGCGCTCGTCGTCGGCGTCTCGCAGTCGGGTGCAGGCGAAGACATCAATCGCGTGCTTGAAAACGCGCGCGCCGGTGGCGCATATACGGTCGGCATCACGAACGAACCGGAGTCGCCGATGACAAGCATCGTTGACGAGACGCTCTTGATGCACGGCGGACGCGAACGCTCAGTCGCCGCGACGAAGACCTTCACAGGCCAACTACTACACTTCTACATGCTCGCCGCCGCGCTTGCCGATGGCGAATGGGCGCGGCTCGATTATGACGCGATCCCAGACATGGCCGCACGCGCGCTTGAACTCAAGCCGCAGATCGAAGAACTGGTCGAGCGTTACGTCTTCATGGAGAACTGCGTCGTTGTCGGGCGGGGCTTGCTCTACGCGAACGCTTACGAACTCGCGCTCAAATTGATGGAGACCTGCTACGTCGTCGCCGAAAGGTTCTCATCCGCAGATTTCTTGCACGGGCCGCTGGCGATGGTCGAACGCCACTTCCCCGTCATCATCTTCGCCGCGCCCGGCGTCGCCTTAGATAGCACGCGCACACTGCTCGCGCGCTTAAACGAACTGCGCGCCGACACGCTCGTTATCACCGGCGACGACGAAGCCGCGCGCGCCGCCACGCGCGCGCTCCGCATGGACGCTGCGATTAACGAATTCCTCGCGCCCATCCCCTACATCATCCCTGCGCAACTCTTTGCCGCGCTCTTGGCCGACGCGAAGGGCTTGAATCCAGATGCGCCGCGTTCATTATCGAAAGTCACGCGCACGCTCTGAGTCCTGTCAGTACTGCGAGCGGTAGCGAGCGGGTCATGGCCACATCAATCCGGTCATCATGCAAAGACTACCCGCTCGCTACCGCTCGCGGTACTGTCTTCAGCGAGTTTGCACATGTCTCCAAGCCGTTGGCGCGCGACTGCACTGTAATGGCGCATGGCTTCGCGCCGTTGGCACAGAGTTTCAGGTCGGTAGCTGTCAGGTTTTACTTTACTGGCACGAGCCGCATGATTCGATCATCGTCGCGCGCAGGACTGCCGCGCCCGTCGCGGTTGGAGGTGGCGAAGTAGAGCGCGCCGTCGGGGCCTTCTATGACGTCGCGTAGGCGGCCGTACTGATGTTCGAGCAGGCGCTCTTGGCTGACGACGCGGCGGCCGTCGAGCACAACACGAATGAGCGTCTCGCCGCGCAAGCAGGCGAAGAAGAAGTTGCCTTTGAACTGTGGGAAGCCGTTCGGATTCGTGCCGCGATAGAAGGTTGCGCCGGAGGGGGCGACGGCGGGCGTGTATTCGAGGAGCGGGGACTCAAGTCCGGCGCGCGTCTGCGTGTGATGAATCAGGGGCCAGCCGTAATTTTTGCCGCGCTCGACGATGTTGACTTCGTCGCCACCGCCGGGGCCGTCGAAGCCCGAAGGGCCGTGCTCGGTTTGGAACATGAGATTTGAGTCGGGTTGAAAGTCTAAACCTTGCGAGTTGCGATGACCATAAGTCCAGATTTCGGGGCGCGCGCCTTGTTGATTGACGAAGGGGTTGTCGGGCGGGACTGTGCCGTCGTCATTGAGGCGCAGAGTTTTGCCGCCGAGCGAGTTCAACTGTTGCGCGATCTCGCGCGTGGTCGCGTCGCCTGTGGTGATGTAAAGCTTGCCGTCTGGGCCGAAACGCAAGCGCGTGCCGGCGTGGAACTGTGCGGCGGGAATGTCTTCGATGATCAGTTTGCGGTCTGTCAGCGTCGTGCCGGTCTCGCGGAAGCGCACGACGCGGACGCGCTGGTCGCCGCTTGCGTTGTGATAAGCGTAGGCGAGATAGAGCAGATGATTGTCGGCGAACTGCGGATGGAGCGTCAGGCCCATCAAACCGCTCTCGCCCGTCGGCTCGACATCGGGGATTGTGGCCAACGGTTCGGGTCGTAGTTTGCCGTTCTCATAGACGCGCACGCGCCCCGGTCGCTCCGTAAATAGCATGCGCCCGTCCGGCGTGAAGACGATTGCCCAAGGGACTATGAGACCACTAACGACGGTCTCGACGCGAAACTGCACCGCGCCATTGCTCGCGCTCGCCACCTCGCCCGCGCCGCGACCCGGCGGCGGATGACTGCAAGCCACCGCCGCAAGCGCTAACAGCAAAACGATCTGATAGAACCTTGCACACATCGCAGGCCGCCGTGCCCCGCGCGCCGCGCGTGTGGGCCACAAGCCGATGCACAGACGCTCACATCTGCATGTATTCGTGAAGCAAGCGCAGTTCGTCGCCCCGCTCGCTCAACTCGACGCGCATGATGTCGCGTATGGAGAGCATGCCGACCCAGCGTTCGCCACGGACTACCGGCAGGTGGCGCGTGCTGTACTTCTCCATCCGTTCGAGCGCGTCGTGTGGCGTGTCGCTGCAATCAATCACGACTTCAATCTGGCTCATCACGTCGCGGATCGGCACATCGGACGCAGTCTTGCCCTTCAAGACGATCCGGCGCAGCAGGTCACGCTCCGAGAAGATGCCGCTTAACTTCCCGTCCTCGTTAAGCACACAGACCGCGCCGATGTTGCGGCTCATCATGTACTCGGCTGCGTCCAACGCCGTCGCCGTGTCGCGCACGTAGTACGGCTCGCGGTCGCGGATCACGTCCCCGATGGTAATCATCAGTTCTCCCTCCGGCCCTGTCGTGAACTTCGGTGGAACTAACAATGCAAACTTATTTATGCGATAGGGGCGCGAGCCATTATATGCCGGATGAACAAAAATTTGGAGCAGATTCATTGTTCGGGCGCGCAACCAAGTTTGACTGCGCGCCGCTCTTTGCGCCTCCAGCGTCTTTGCGAGAGGTAATGCTTGCAAAAGAATAACCTCACGCAAAGACGCTGGAGGCGCAAAGTTTTCACTCAAAGAGCGAGCCTTGCGGTGTGGGGCGGCGAAAGGTATTGCGCGGGGCGGACGTGTACGCTGCATCCTCGGCTTTGTTGAAGCCGAGGCGTTGGCAGTGTAGGCGGAAACTCTGTTCGATCATCTGCCAGTATGCGCCTTGCCCGCGCATGCGTGCGCCAAATTCGCTGCTGTTGAGTTTGCCGCCGCGCAGTTCGCGCAGACGATTCAACACCCGCTCGGCTTTCGTCGGCAGGCGCTCGCGCAGGCGTTGCTCGAAGTATGGCGCGACGCTGCCCGGCAGACGCAGCAGCGACATGAAGGCGTGGCGTGCGCCGCACTCTTGCGCGCGTTTGAGTAGCTGCGGGATGTGCGGATCGTTCAAGGTCGGGATGACGGGCGCGATGCCTAGCCCCACGGGTATGCCGGCGTCTGCGAGCGTGCGCATTGCATTGAAGCGATGTTCGGGCGCGGGCGCGAACGGTTCGAGCGCGCGGGCAGTCTCGGCGTCGTGAAATGGAATGGTGAAGAAGACTTCGACGGCCGCTTGCCGATTCAGTTCGATCAGCAGATCGAGATCGCGGCGCACGAGGGCAGACTTGGTGACGATGCTCACGGGATTGCGAAATTCCAGACAGACCTCGAAGCAACGGCGCGTCAATTTGTAGTGCGCTTCGAGCGGCACGTATGGATCGGAGGTGAACGAAAAGACGAGCACGCCGCCGCGCCAAGAGGGGCGCAGCAGTTCACGGCGCAACAACTCGGCCGCGCGCACCTTGACGACGATCTTGCGCTCGAAATCCGTGCCCGCGCCGAAGCCTAAGTATTCATGCGTCGGACGCGAGAAACAATAACTGCACGCGTGCGTGCAACCGCGATAGACGTTGACTGAGTAGTCGAAGCCTACGTCCGGACTATTGTTGTGCGTGATGATCGAGCGCGTCGCGTCTTCTTCAAAGACTTCGAGGCGCGCTTCAGGCGGCTCGCCCAACCATTCGACATGCGTCGCCTGCCAAGGATTCGGCGGATTCTCCACATAACGCATCGCAACCCTCTCACCTTAAGAGTTTGAATTTCGTTCGGGAGCCGCCAAGCACGCAGGCGCGGGCTTCAGCGTTGGCCGGCATGATAACACTTCGGTTGTAAACAGACACGGGCCAGACCTTCATGGTCTAGCCCGCGTTCGCTAATTTGCTTGTCGCTTCGGCCTGCGCTTGGTCGAACTAGGCGCAGGTTTGCAGTTCGGACTCTGCTTCGTGCAGGTAGTTCATCAGCAGTTCCAGCATCGCCTGCTCGGTATCTTCCATGCCGGTGAAACGCAGCGCGAAGCCCATCTCGCTCACCTGATAGACGACCTCGCCCCATAGGTAAAGCTGCCCGCTGCTTGGTAGTGCGATCTCGATGCGGATCAACTCTTTCGGCTGCACCTGATCTGGTGTCAGGATGAAACAGCCCGTGATGCTGAGATCGACGACCGTACCGGAGCACTGGGCCAGCACGCCCTCCCAACGCGCGTCGAGCGCGACCTTGACTCGTTCCGTCTGTCTGCGTTCCTCCATCAGTCAAACTCCTCTTTAAGCGACCAATGCCGGCCGGATCGCTTTGACCTCTGCCTGATTCTCCGCCGGCAGCGCATGCGTATAAGTGTCTGAGATGATCTTCTCCGCGCCGCCGACGCTCACCGGGCGCGAGAAGAAATAACCCTGCCCATTCTCGCAGCCGAGTTTGCGCAAGAGCGCCAACTGCTCTTTCGTCTCGACGCCTTCGGCGACCACGTCCATGCCTAAGTTCTGCGCGAGCATGACGATGGTGCGGACGATCTCTATGTTCTCGTTGTTGTCCACCATCTGCATGACGAATGAACGATCAATCTTGAGTGTGTCAATCGGGAAGCGGTGCAGGTAGCTCAGAGAAGAGTAGCCCGTGCCGAAATCGTCAATCGAGAGTTGGACGCCGAGCGCGCGCAGTTGCCTGAGCATCTCGGTCGCCGTGTCAATGTTCTCCATGACGACCGATTCGGTGATCTCAAGCTTCAGACTGCGCGGATCGAGTTTCGTGTCCGCGAGTATATCTCTGACCTGTTCGATCAAGTTGGGCTGCGTGAACTGCCGGCCCGACAAATTAACGCTAATCGAGAGCGCCGGATCGGACGGGTAACGCTTCTGCCAACGGCGCATCTGCCGGCAAGCCTCGTGCAAAGCCCACTGGCCAATGGCGAGAATCTGGCCCGTGTCTTCGGCCACAGGGATGAAGTCCATCGGTGAGATCAGGCCGCGCTCCGGGTGTTGCCAACGCACAAGCGCCTCGAAGCCCTGCAAGCGAAAATCGTCGAGCGCGACGAGCGGTTGATACTGAATGAAGAACTCTTGCCGGTCGAGCGCGCGGCGCAAGTCGGTTTCGAGATGCAAGAGGTTCATCGCCACCGCGTGCATCGCTTTATCGAAGACTTCATGCCGCGCTTTGCCGAGCGACTTGGCGCGGTACATCGCCGTGTCTGCATCGCGCAGAATGTCTTCAGGATTCTCATAGCCGATGGAGCTAGGTGCAATACCGATGCTCACGGTGGTGAACACTTCGCGCCCGCTCAACATGAACGGCACAGACAACTCTTTCTCCACGCGCTCGGCGACCGTGACGGCTTCGGTTTCGTCAAGTAAATCTTCAAGCAGGATCGTGAACTCGTCGCCGCCCACGCGCGCGACGGTGTCGCCCGGTCGCAGACAAGTCTCAAGGCGGCGCGCGATGCCGACCAAGAGTTGATCGCCGATCATATGACCGAGACTGTCGTTGATAATCTTGAAGCGGTCAAGGTCGAGGAACAGGACAGCGAACATCTGGTTCGGCGTGCGCTGCGTGCGCGCGATGGAAAGCTTGAGGTGGTCTATGAAGAGCGCGCGATTGGGTAGGCCCGTGAGCGCATCGTGGAAAGCGTCGTGCATCAAACGCTCTTCGGCGCGCTTGCGGTCGGTGATGTCCTGCACTTGGAAGATGAGGTGGACGGCATCCGTATTGCGGTCGCGCACGCGCGAGACGCTCCACAAGACCCAGACCATGTGCCCCTGCTTGTGCAGATAACGCTTCTCCATCTGATAGGTCGGCATGCGCCCCTTGAGCAATTGCTTGATGTTGGCGAGCGCCGCGCCAAGGTCGTCCGGGTGCGTGACTTTCTGGAAGGTCGTCGCCAGCAACTCCTCTTCCGTGTAGCCGAGTATGTCGCAGAGTGAACGGTTGACTTGCAGCCAGCGCCCCTTCGTCGAGACGAGCGCCATGCCGATGGCCGCGTAGTCGAATGCGCTGCGGAACAGCTCTTCGCTCTCCTGCAAAGTGGCGACGCGCTGCTCGAACTGTCGCACCTGCGCGACTGAGGTGCGCGCATCTTTCAGATAGGAGCAATAGGCGTAGTGCGCCATAGCGACGACGGCCGTAGCGGCGATAGCCGGATAGAAACCGACGATGCCGATCAGTTTGGCGAGCATGCCTGCGGCCGAAGCGAACGTGAAATAGGTCAGGAACGTCCAGCCGTAAGTCCGACTCAACATGCGCCAGAGTGGTCGTTGGCCATCGTCGTCGCGCGCGCCGAGCGCGAGCACGCTCGAATGGAAAAAAGCTTGGAGTGCTGCGGTGAGACAGATGACGAGGAGAAAGACGAACGTGGGTGCGTGCGGGAGCACAACGAGTTGGCCGAAGCAGAGGCGCAACGCGCCCACAAGCAGACAGGTCGAGATGGCGGCGAGCGCCGAGTTGAAGAGAAGTTGGAGCGCGTTGCGGCTGAAGTGCAGGGTCGCGCAGAGCGCGGCCAATACGGCTAACAGAATGGCGGCCGCGCCGTCAAAGAGCAACAGCGCCAGGAAGACGAAAGCGGCCGACAAATTAACCTGCCCTTTGACGTGCGGAATCTTGACGGCGAGGCGCGTGCCGAGATTGATCGTAATCAGAGCTAGCAGCAGGAAAGGTACATCAATGGCCGCGAGCGATAAGCGCTCGGACGAGAGACCGGCCACGCCCGCAGCCAGTGTGATGAGCGACCAGATGAGCGGTTTAGCTAGACGGCGACTGCTTGCTGAGATCATATTAAGAGAGTCTTCTGCACCTGAAGTTTTTGGAGCCTTGGGGCAAGCGAGTCACCCGCAGCGGAGGGCAGGCACGGCAAACGCTTACAAGCCACATGCCGCGCAAGCTAAATTGCTTGCACCCGGCATTTTGCTGGGGTTTGAAGCCAAAACAGCTTGCGCACAGATGCCCGTGAGGTTGACGAATAGGTCAAAAAGCTAGGGCATGAGCACCAGTTTGACCGTCGAATCGGTCAACACTTCCCCCATCTTAGCTGCTTCAAGCCCAATTTGCCAGACAATTTTTTGCTTGCTTTAACAACGTTATTAATTTAATATCGCCGGGTGCATGAGCCATATAGGCTTATGCCTCTTGCGCCGACTACAAGTCCGTTGCGCTCCCCGAAACCTCTGACCTACGCTTGCCAACATCCATGCCCCCCCGACCAATTGCGCCCAACATCAGCAGGTCTATCTTGAGCATTTTGGTGGAGCCTGACGCTTGCAGAATTTGTCAGGGGCGCCATGGCGGTGGCGGCGGTAATGGGAGATTCGCTTATGCGTATCACTTGTCCAAAGTGCCAGTGCAAAGGTCTGATTGATACCGCGCCTCTGTTAAGCAAGGCGCGCGTAACCTGCGTCCGTTGCGGGACGGCTTTCGATGCCTTAATGGCTGACGGAGTAGTTGAGACTGCTCTGGTAACAGAGACTCCGAGCGCGTCCGTCCTTGGTCTGGAAGCGCCGTCGGAGTCTTATACGCCGGTCGAGCCGGATGAGGTGCTCAGTTTGCCACAGATGGCGTGCGAGCATGCGCATCAGAGCAGTGAAACAACCATCTTAGACTTTGCCGGTTCGCCTCAAGCTGAGGTGGAACCGCAACCTGGCTGCACGGCTGCGCCGATTCATAACGGCAGCTTACAAGCTAATGGGCTGGATGCTGAGCACAACGATCCATTGGCCGACTCAGGCGAGTTTGTGATGCCGGAAGAGTACGTGCCGCAACTCTCGCGCGAGGCGCTTGAGCATCATGGCGAGTCTGACAAGTACGGCATGGGCGTGCGCCTGATGCGCGTCTCGCCGCTCTGGTTGTTGGCGTGTTGCTTTGGTTTCATCGCGCTCGTCATCGCGCTCAACGGCATGACCGGCGCGGCGGTACAGGTCAACAGCGCATCATCGCAAATTCGGCCGAGCGTCACCGGAAATCAAGCGACCAATCAAAGCGCGACGAGTCAGCATGTCAGCGCGGCGAACGAGATAGCGGCGCGGGCCGAAAGAATGGAACGCGCGCAGCCAGAGATTCAACCGACGGCCGACGCCGCGCAGTCCAAGGATGATGCACAGGCAACACAGCTTGTCGTCGCGCAGCCCGCCCCGTCAGCGACGACCGAGCGCCAGCCCAACGAGCCTGCACTCGCTAAACCCGCGCCTGAGCCACAGGCGCAATCGCCGTCAATGTCGGAGACGGCGGGCAGGTTCACACTTCAAGTCGGCTCGTACAACAACCCTGTTGAGGCCAACGAACACGCGGCGCGTTTACAGCGGGTCGGCTTCGCCGCTCAAGTCGTTGCCGTCGATCTGCCGAAGCGCGGCATTTGGTATCGCGTCCAGACGGGCCGCTTCGACGACCGCGCAGACGCGGCCCGCTATGGCGCGCAACTACACGCCAAAGGCGCAGCCGAGAACTTCATCATCTCAGAGGTGACGGCTCATTGAAGCGCGCAAACGTCGCATGCGATAGACTCTGTCGTCGTCGCCCGCCCCACTAAGTTCATTATGATTCCGAGGTCAGGCACAGAAACAACGTTGCACTACTCGAAGGTCGTCGAGCGATACGCGCATCTGTTCGACCGGCCTGAGATTCGCCTGCGCTTCCTCAACCACACGCTCGCGCTGCAAACCGACTGCACCGACAAACTGAACGGTTGGCTTGATCGCTTCCCTTTAATCAAACAATCAAAGCTATATGAGCGCCACTACGCGCGGCTGCTTGACCTGTTGCTCTATCGGCTGATCGTGCGTGAAATAAACAAGTATCTGCCGACGAGCATGGGCGAGCGGCTGCGCCTGTTGCGCCAACAGAAAGCGCCTGTGGCGGCGCGCGTCTATTTCAGTTTTTATCAAGCCCGTTATCTCTTCCACGTCGCCGGTCTCGCCTTCGTCGTGCTCCTCATCTGCGGCCTCTGCTCGGCAACTGTCTGGTCGGCGCATCGCGTCAACAACTATCTCGCCAGCCGTTACAGCAAGTCGAATCCGACCGACACACATGCCGGCAGTCCCGGCGTCGTTTACGCGCAGACGCCCGCGAACTATCTGCCCGACTACAAGCCGGAGAAGGTTTGGCTCGTCGAGCGCAAAGATAACTTCGAGCGTTACAGCAACGGCGGGCGCATCTCAACCGACTACGAAACCGACAATCATCAACGCGCCTACTACGTGCTGCCGCACACGAACGGTGCGATGAACGTTCAAGCGAAACCAATCGGCGAACTGCATCACGAGCCAGCCGGTCTGCTCTATCACACCTCCGAGAGCGACTTGCTGCCCTTCACCGCCGACAACAACGAGTCCATCGAGACGCACACGCGCGGACTGCTCGAATACGTCCGCCGCAATCGCTCTTATAACTACGTGATTGATCGCTTCGGGCAGATCTATCGCATCGTGCGCGACGAGCAGGCGGCGAACCACGCGGGCCATTCCGTCTGGGCTGACAAGCAAGGTGTCTATGTCGGCTTGAACGAAAGCTTCATCGGCGTCTGTTTCGAGACGCGCAGCGACGCAAGCGTTGAGCAACTCACGGAAGCGCAACTCGTCGCCGGTCGCCTACTCACACAAATCCTGCGCAGTCGTTACCAGATTGACGATGCCGATTGCGTCGTGCATGGTCTCGTCTCGGTTAATCCAGATAACATGCGTATCTGCTATCACCACGACTGGGTGCGCAACTTCCCCTTCGCCGCGATGGGTCTCTCGGACAAGTATCAAGTTGCGCCCGTCGCGATCAGCGAGTTTGGTTTCACTTACGACGACGACATCATCGCGCAGGTCGGCGGCGCGATGTGGCCCGGCGCAGTCGCGGCGCTCGCAGAGTTCGACCGGCGCGCGGCTGCGGCAAATTTGAAAACCGACGATCTGCGCAAGCAGATGCGCGAACGTTACCGCCAGCAGATGGAACTTGCGCGCAAGTCCCGTGATACGACTACCGATCAAACCGAATCGAGCCGCGCGCTCGATCAAACGAACACGCCACAAGGTTAGTCCTCGTTCGGCCACATCACATCAACCCAACCAACCGCAGCCGGAAGCCTGAATTTCCGGCTTGCACCCAAAAAGGAGAAAAGTCATGGAAGAGAAAAATCAGATGCCAGCGAATAAAGTCGAAGTGCCTTTGCCTAAGTCCGGCGCAGTCGGTCTCGACATCGGCACGAGCCGCATCGTTGCCGCAGACAGTTCCGACAGCAAACTTACGCGCACGGAGTTGAACGCCTTTGTCGCCGTGCCTGCGTCCGACATGATCGAGCAGGTCTTGAAGCAGAAGCACATGGTCTTTGAGCGCAACTGCAAGAACCTGTACGTCTATGGCAACGACTCAGACTTCTTCGCCAGCTTCATGAACGTGGCCGCGCGTCGCCCGATGCGCGACGGACTTTTGAATCCGCAAGAGGAACAGAGCCAGCACATCATGCAACTGATCGTGCAACGGCTCGTGCCGCGCGCGCGCAGGAATAATGAGGTGCTCTACTTCAGCCTGCCCGGCAAAGGCGAGGGCGTCAATGGTAAGCTCGTCTATCATCAAGCGGTGCTGAAGAACTTCCTGTCGAGTCTCGGTTACAACGCGAAGCCTTTGAACGAAGGCCAAGCGGTCGTCTTCTCAGAATTGCAGGACGAGAACTTCACCGGCATCGGCGTCAGCTTCGGCGGCGGCATGTGCAACGTTTCAGTCTCGTTCATGTCCATGCCGATGATCACGTTCAGCATCCCGAAGGGCGGCGACTACATTGATCGCAACGTCACGGAAGTGCTCGGCGAAGCCAACTCGACGAAGGTGCGACTTGAGAAAGAGGAGCATCTTGATCTGTCGCGCGCGCCGAAAGACGATCTCTCGCGGGCGCTCCACATCTACTACGAGGACGTGCTGCAAACTTTGATTGACAGCTTGCGCGCGGAGTTCAGCGCGTCGAGCCAGTTGCCGAAGATTGATCGGGCGCTGCCGGTCGTCTTGGCGGGCGGCACGGCCAGACCGGCCGGCTTCCTGCAAAAGTTCGAACAGATGCTCGTCGCGGGCGGCGAGTTTCCCATCGAGATTTCGGACGTGCGCATGGCCAAAGACCCTTTGACCGCCACCGCGCGCGGTTGCTACATCGCCGCGATGTCCGAGATGAAGTAGAACAGTGGTCAGTAGACAGTGGTCGGTGGTCAGTTAAAAACTGATTGCACCGATCACTGACCACCGACCACTGTCCACTACTCACGCAGGTCTGGGGTAGAGGGTTTCTCCTTTATCCCTTTACCGACGCCTGCGCCGAAGACGGCCGCCATTCAGGCATGGCGGCCGTCATTTTTTCTTGCTTATGCTGGCGCTTGCTGTTGCGGGTCGTAGTAATCAATCAGCAGATCGAGCATTTCGCGGTCGCTGTCTGTGAGGTCTGTGAAAGCGAGACCGAAGCCGACACGCGGCAGGTAATAGACGATCTGCCCGCGCAAGGGCAACCAGCGTTGCGAGGGCAGCCAGCAGTTCATGTAGAGCGCTTGCCCTTCGACGGCTGCGGCCTTTGTCTGCACGAAGCAGCCTTTGAGACCGAGACTGGTGATCGTGCCATTGCGCGGGCAGTCCTGCGTGCTGCCCCAGTTACATGCGATTGAGGTCTTGACGCGCCGTGTTTCTCGTTGCGTGGTCATCGTCTTCAATCAAGTGTGAAATGTGTGTTGCCCGTTGTCGCCCGGCGGCGCGGTCTTGTGCCATGTGACGAAAAAGAAGCGATAACGATCGGGGTCTTCAAGCGTGACGAAGCGCCCGCCCCAGCCTTCATCGCAGGGCGGCGCGACCTCTACGGCACGCGCGCGGAGTTGCTCGTAGAAAGCGTCAATATCTTCCACGCCGATAAAAAAGTGAACGCCGCGCCCGCGTCGCGCCATCGTCGCAAGTTGTTCCGCGAGCGTGAGCCGTAGGCGGCCGGCCCGTAGTGTGGCCATCGGTGGTTCGCTTTCAGTTGTCACCGATTCAACCTCGAACCCAAGCATCGTTTGATAGAACTCGACCGAGTCCGGCAGATTGTTGACCTCAAGGAACAGCAGATCGAGTCCGAGCAGCATGATCTAGATCAAAGCGTGGTCAACAACAGATAGAGACCGTAGAGTCCGCCCGCGACCACAGACCAAAACGCAGTCTCTTGCGCCCAAGCCGTGCGCCGTGCAAGGTGCGTCGGCGCGAACCCTGCGCGCGCATAGGCGAGCGCCGCGTGGGCCATCCAGACGCCGAAGCCCATCACGGCGAGGCCGAGCATGGCGAGCGGCCAAAGAAAGATGACGTAATGTACGCGCACGAGCAGCAGTAACACCGTGCCGCCGAAAGTGCAGAGCGCCGCGCCCGCGAGTCGCCCGCCGAGCGCATCGGCCGTAGCCGAAGGCGAACTCGCGGGCACGAACTCGCGCCCGACGGCCGCAGGCTGTTGGCGCGTCGCATCGTAAGCCGCGCGCCGCGACTCGTCGCCGAGCACGCGATAGGCTGCGTTGAGCGACTTCATGCGCTCTTCGTCGCCGCCGCGATCCGGGTGATGCTCGGCGGCAAGCCGCTTGTAACGACGCTCGATCTCGCGCCGCGCCGCCTCCGCGTCCACGCCCAAAGTCTCATAATGATCCGGCTCAAGCTCGGCTTGGCTCATCGGTTTCGCTCCGCGCGCCTAATACTACCCGGCTTGCGTTAATCTTTCCAGACAGAGACCGATAAACAAAGGCGCAAAGATTTCGTCGGTCGTTGCTGATCAGGTTGTGTTAAGCTCAGAGCAAATCAGCAAGGTGAGATGTTTATGGCTTTACCGTTCGCGCCCGGCGATGATCTAATCTTCCAACTTGAGAGCGGCTTCGGGCTGTTGCGTGTGCTGACGGTCGAGCAACGCGCTGGCGAAATGATCTGGCATCTGCTCGCTTATGAGGAGTTGTTTCCTGATGTGGAGACAGCCGAAGCCGCGCTCGCCGATGCCGACAACAAGCTGCACATACGCGCGGCGCATCTGCCGCTCACCGAACACGCCTTCGAGAAGACACCCGTCGCGCGCCTCGGCAATCGTCCCGTCACAGAGGAAGAACTCGCACCATATCGCGCGTGGCTCGCGCACGGCGGCGAAGTGTTTGATCGTTCGGCGTTGCTGCTGCTCGGTCTGCGTTGAGCGCGCGGCAAGCGTCTATACCGACCTGCGCTTTTTACGTTTTAGTTTGCGCTGCCGAAACGCAGGCGATACTCAACCGAATTCATAAACCCGTTGACCATCGTGCGAAAGTCCGTCGGGTGCATGTTCAAATAATCCAGCCACGCATTATAACCCGAAGTCTCCGGTGTGCGGCGCAAGTAGCCATAGTATTGCATGGCGACGAACGCGCCGTTGAACTCGACCAAATCCACTTCGCGGCTCTGCACGATGGCGCGTAAGACTTGGGCGCGTGTGAGCGTCTGCGTGTTCAGACGGTTGACGAGGTCGGCGCGCGTAAGTGTGACCATCGTCGTGCCGTCGGGGTTGGCCGGATCAGGCGTCGTGATTGATTGCAGAATGTAGCGATTCATCAGCGCATCCACGTAAGCCGTGTTCGAGAGCGCGTCGTAAAGGTTGCGGAATTCTAATCGGCCAGCGAAGGCATCAATGAACGCAGCCTTTTTCGCAAAGACCTCTGCGGGCGTCTGCCCGGTCACGCTGCGCATATCAGGAATGAACTCGTCATAGCTCGGCAGACGGCCCAACGCGACCTTGTAGAACAGAAAGACGAAGTAGCCTTTGAGGCGAAACTCCGGCGAGCCGAAGAAAGCTGCGGAGACGGTGAGCCGGTCGCATCCAGCCGCCGCATTATTCGGATCGGTATTGAATTGATTGGAACAGTTGCGCAGGATGGCTGACCACGGCTCGCCCTGTTCGGGTTCACGCGAGAGAAAGTCCAGATATTGTTGCCGCACGAAGAAGGTGATGCCCGCGTTGTCGCCCGCGAGGATCGGGTTCGACGATGCGGACGTGTCGTTATCCGTGATCGTCAGCGTCGCCGTTGCTTGTGCGCCGAGCGCGGCGTTGGTTGGATTCGACAGACGCAGCGCGACTGTCTCGTTACCTTCGACGAAGGCATCGTCAATGACGGGGATGCTGAACGTCTTGGTCGTCTCGCCGGCCGCGAAGGTCAGCGTGTCAATGGTCGTTGCATAATCGCAGCGCGCGTAAGCTGCGCCGTGATTATTGGTCGTGTCATCGCAACGCACGGCCGCCGGATCATCAACCGTCGCGTAATCAACCGAAGCCGTGCCCGACGTGTCGCCCGTGCGTGTCACAGTGATCGTGGCATGGCCTGTGCCGTCGCCTGATTCAGACACGGTGTAGTTCGCCGCGCTGAATTGAATAGTGTTCTGCTTCGCGGCGGAGATTTCATAGACGGCGCTGTTGGAGAGCGAGACGACGTAGAGGTCGCCGTTCGGGCCCGTTTGAGAATCGGTGGTGACGCCGAAGTCGTGGCCGATGAGCAGGCTCTCGCTCTCTGAGAGATCAAACTTGTCGTTATTGTCCGCCACACGATCCGCGAGCCGCGCGTCAGAGAGCGCGAGCATGTGCCGATCTGTTGTGAGTTTGAAGCGGAATAGAAAACCGTTCAAGAGCGTCACGCGCGACGCGCCGACAAACAGATCGCCCTCGTACTGCGCGCCGAGCGCACGACCACGCACGAAGCCGATCCCTGCGGGCGCAACCGCATACTTCCAACTAAACTCCGGCTCAGTGTAATGCGCGCCCGGCAACATGAATAGCCGCGCGAGCGCATCCGTCGGCGTGTCGGCCAACAGATGCGGCGGCCAACGCGCTTGTTGCAGACTATCGCCGCGCGCGACTTCGATTGACTTGAAATCGCTGATGCGACTCGAAGGCCCCATCATCTGTATCCAGCCGCCGTTGAAGCCTGCGGTCACATGATTGATCTCGTCGAACGCATCGTCGCCGTTCTCTTCCGTCCAGAGTTGACCTGATAACGGATCGAAGGCCATGCCGAAACTATTGCGCACGCCGTAGGCGAAAATCTTTTTGATGTTCGCGGCAGCTTGGCCCGTGAGGCTCGTCTGCGCGTTGAAGAACGGGTTATCTGTGGGCGTCGTGCCGTCGTCGTTGAGGCGCAGGATAACGCCGGTCATGTGCGCGTCGTCCGGTTCGGGGCCGCCGTTTTGATCATCCGCGACGGTTGGGCCTGTGGGCGATTGCGATGGGCCGAACTGTAGGTTCTGCAACATGCCGCGCCGGCCGTTGTCGCCGATGACGATGTAGAGTTTGCCGTCGGGGCCGAAGCGTATGACGCCGCCGTTGTGATTGCCGCGATGCGTGGTTTCGTCGGCTTGAAAGGCGTGCAGCCGGATCAATGTCTTCTCAAAGCTAAGCGTCGAGCCGTTCCACAAATAACTGTCAACGCGATTGCCCAAGAGCGGCACGTCGTCCACATTCGCAGAGTCCGCGCCCGTGCTGCTTTCAGTCCAATAGAGATAGACGCGCGGGTTCGCCGGGAACTGCGGATGCAAGGCGATGCCAAGCAAGCCGCGTTCGGAGTTCGAGTTGACGGGCAGGTCTAACACCGTGCTCACGACCGCGCCGTTCGTCACACGCTTAACTTTGCCCGAAGCTTTTTCGAGCACGAAGAAATCGTTGTTGCCGATAAAGGCCATCGTGATCGGCTGATCGAGACCGCCGACGACTGTGCGCACGGCGAGATTCGGATCGGTGAGCGTCGGGCCTGCGACCGGCGCTTGCACGTCCGTCGTCGTCTGCGCGCTGTTGTTGCTTGCGACCGGATCGCTCTCTGTGCCGCTCACGCTTGCGCTGTCGTTCAACGTGCCGACGGCTTGCGGTGTGACGACGATGTTCACGGTCGCGCTTGTATTGACGGCGAGCGAACCGAGCGCGCAAGTGATCGTCGTCGTGCCGGAACACGTGCCTTGCGACGGCGTGGCGGAGACGAAGTTGACGTTTGCGGGCAGCGCGTCTGTGAGATTGACGTTCGTCGCATTGGCGGGGCCGTTGTTCGTGACGACCACGCGATAGGTCAAGCTGCTGCCGGTTGTGGCTGGATCAGGCGAGTCTGTGTTTGTGACGGCGATGTCGGCGCTCGATGGGCTGGCAATCGTGAGTGTCCCTTGCGCCGAACGCGCGAGCACGCCGCTCGATGCGCTTGGGATCAATGTGATCGTGCCGAGCGGCGCAGCCGCCGTCGTGCTGATGCTTAATGTCGCAGATTGCGCCGATGCGTCCGTCAGATTGATCACAGACGGCGTAATCGTCGCGCTTACGCCCGCAGGCAAGACGCCGAGACTCAAGTTGACTTGGCCGGTGAAGCCGCCGAACGGCGTGACGAGCAAGTTGTAAGTGGTTGCGCCTCCGGGCGCGATGACGCGCGCCGTTGGTGTAAGTATGAGCGTGTAATCGGTGGCGGGGAGCGCTGTGACGAAGGTCGAATAGATGAAATCGCCGTCGCTGTTGCCGTTGTTGTTCGCTTGATTGCCGGCCGCATAGAACGTGACGGAGCCGACGTTCTGCTGCGGCGCTGTCCATTGGAACGACCAACTCGCGCCGTCGTGCTGCCCCGCGAACGTGCCGGCCGCCGTGTGCTCGACGTATTGCCGACTGCTGCCCGGCCCTTGATTGTCGAGTATCTGCGTGAGGCCGTCGCCGACAGTTTGCAGATTGCCGGCCTTTTCATCGCCGCCGTCGAGCGCAGTCAGTTGGAAGCCCCAACGCTGGCGCGTCTGATCGGGCGAACTGTGCGTGACCGTGATCTGATAGGTCTGTCCGGGTAGATAAGATTGCGGCGCATTGATTGTGAACGTGCCGCTGCTCGTGCCGACCTTGAGATGGCACTCGTCGCAGGTGAACTCGCTCGGCGCGCCCGTGTGCCCGGCGGGCGGCCCCGCAGAGAAAGCGCCGACCGGCCGATTGATGAAATTATTTGTGAAGAGCACGCCGCCGCAAGCAGTAATGAAGAGCGCGACGATGGCGAGCTTGACCCGATTGATCCGCGACATAAAGATAACGATGAATACGGAATGATGAACGATGAACTGTTCTTCCTTCATCATTCATCATTCCGCATTCATCATTTCCTACTCCTTACCCCAAGAAACCGATGTTCGAGGTCGGGAAGCGACTGATGAAGGGGAAGACCGTCGGGAGGTCTGTGTCGGCGACGCCGTACCAGCGCGCAAGTGTCGCCGCATACTGATCCACAGAGGTCGTCGGTATCCAACGCCCGCGCGTGTCCGCGTCGTCGGGGCCGCCGAGCGCGAGCGTCGGATACGTGCCGTAGAAGCGCCCGCCAAGCACGCCGCCGCCCATGATGAACTGATGATTGCCCCAACCGTGGTCTGATCCGACCGCCGCCGCGCCCGTGCCTGAAGGTTGAAACGTGCGCCCGAAATCGGAGAGCGTGAAGGTCGTGATCTGCGACGACGCGCCCGGTTGAATCTGTTCGAGTTCGAGCGTCGCGTTGTAGAACGCATTCATCGCTTGGCTCAGTTGCGTGAACAGATTGCCTTGATTGCCTGCGCCATTTGGCGTGGTCGGGTTCGCGCTCGTCTGGTTCGAGTGCGTATCGAAGCCGCCCAAGGTGCAGAAGAAGATTTGCCGATGGAGACCTAATGAGCCAGATGGATTTACTAGATTGGCCTTAATCAACTTGGCGATCTGTTTCAACTGATTGCCGATTGACGTGTTCGGAAAGACGGTCGCGACCGTCTGATCCTGACTAAGCGCCGCGCTTGTCAAAAGCGCCTGCGCCGTCGTGTCGTTCGTCGCTTTGACAAGCGACAGGTTGTTGTCGAGCGCGCGAATCTGATCGAAGGCTGTGCGCCGCGCGGTCGTCTCCGAAGTCGTGCCGCTCATGCTCAAGACGAAGATTTGATTGAGCGGCGTCGGCGCGGACGCGACCGAGAGCGGGCGCGTGTTTGCGCCGGTGGTAAAGAGCGATGTGCCGGCCGTCGAGATGACCATCGGCAAAGGGGCCGCGCCGTTGACGTTTGCGAGCACGTCGGAGATGCGCCCGCCCCAGCCGGTCTGCGCGGGCGAGTTTGAGATCGAGGTCTGCTGTTGTGTGACTTGATCCGAATGCGAGAAGAGTTGGTACGGGCGCAAGCTAGGCGAAGACTGATACTGCGTGCGCGTCAAAGGCTGGATGAGCGTGCCGACGTTACAGAGGACGGCGAGTTTGCCCGCTTGCCAGACGGGCAAGAGACCGGCAGGTTGGGCAGAGTTGGCTACTTCTGGCGACAGGTTCGGGTGCAAGCCGTACTCAAGCCCGCCCGTGTTCGGCGGCGAGATTTTCAAGAGCGCCGATTGCGGAATGGCGAGACCCGAACCGTTCCGCACGGCGTTGTAACCGTTCGTCGCGTTGTAGTCGGTGAAAGGGATGATCGTGTTGTTGCAGTCGTTCCCGCCCGACAGGAAGATGCAGACGAGCGCCTTGTAGTCTGTGACCGATTGCGGCGTCTGCGCCAGCGCGTCAATCAGGCTGAATTGTTCTAGCCCGGCGAGCATGGCCGTTGCGCCGAGCGCGCAGCCCGTCTGTTTGAAAAAGTCTCTGCGTGTTAAGCCCATGACGTTTTATCGCTCCACCTGATACTGCGCCGAAGTCAAGACGAGATAGACGGCCGTCTGCGCCCGCTTGAGTTGATACTGTGAGGTGCTCGTCGGGATGGCGTTGATGGCCGTGATGACACTCGCGCGCACAGACGCGGACATCGTGCCGTGCAATAGCTGCGCGTTGAGCGTGTCCGCGAGTTGCGCGGGATTGTCTGCGAGCGCCTGCACGGCTGCGACATCGAGGCTCGTGCCGTTCGGTCTATCAGGGTTGACGGTGATACCTGTGTAGATCATGCCGTTCGCATAATTGGCGCGCTTGAGATCGGTCGTCGCCGAGAGGATGCCGAACTCAGGCCCTTCGAGCGGCGATTGGGGCACGTTGTAATCGGCCGGGAAATAACTGAACACGGTCGCCGGGCGGAATAGGTCTTGATCCATCGTGGTGAAACCCAGATTGTCGCGTGAAGCGATCACGCCGTCGCTCGTCGTCGTCTTATCGAACGACTTCGCGTTGAAGGCGCGCAGCATGTTGCTGACAAAATGCACAGGCTCGCGCAGGCGTCCATAGTCTGGATCGGTCTTCGCATCGCCGCGCGCTTCCGGGTCGAGCAGGATGGCGCGGATGACCGCACGCATGTCGCCGCGCACGCCCTGCCCGTTGTTATTGAAGGCGGCGGCGACGCGCGCGACATAAGCAGGGCTTGGGTTGCTCGTGACGAGTTGCTGAATGAGTTGTTTGCCGATGAACGGGCCGACGTTCGGGTGATTGAAGATATTGTCGAGCGCGTTGTTCAAATCCTGCGCCGAAGTCTGATTCGCAGGCAGCCCCGAAACCGCGCCCGCGTATTGCAGCAGCACTTTAGGATTCTTGTCGTGGTTGTTCTCGTTCGCCACGATCATCGGGCTGATGAAGTTGGGCACGCCGGCTTGCGGCGGGCTGAGCGGCGCGAAGTTCCAACCCGTGAAGACGCGGGCGAAGTTTGTGATCGTCGCCTGATCGTAGGTCGGGACGAGATTGCCTTGCGCGTCCAAGACAGGCGTGCCGTCTTGATTCAATTGATTAAGCCCGACGGAGAAAAGCTGCATGACCTCGCGCGCGTAGTTCTCGTTCGGCTGCGCCTTCGTGTTGCCGGCCATGTCGAGATAGACGCCCATCGCCGGGTTGAGCGTGATGTCGTTTAAGAGTTGGCGGAAGTTGCCGAAGGCGTTGTTGTTGATCGCCTGCAAATAAGGGTTGTAGTAGCTCGGAATGTTCACGTCCGCGCCGGAGACGACGATGATCTTGTGCAGCGCGAACGCGATGCGCTGGCGCAATTGATCCTGCCCGTAGAGCGCGTTGGTGAAGAACTGCTTCTGCAAAGGATAGAGCGTGTAGTTGTCGCGCAAGCATGTTGCGGCTGAACCTGTCGGGCAACCGACCGAGTTGTCAGCCGGCACGAGCGCGATGTTCGGATAGCCCGTCTGGGCTGCATTGAACTGTTCGTTGAGCCAAGCATTGAAGCCCACCGCTTTGACGCGCGTGACTTCGGCTGGCGTCGGGCCCCATGAGGCTTGTTCGAGGAAGCGGACGGTGTCGGCATCGGTCGCTGCGCCGGTATAAGGATTGGGCGTTGGCGTGGGCGTCGGCGCGGGCGGCGTCTGTGGCGCAGGTGAAGGCACGGAGCCAGCATCATCTTGGATCGTGCCGCCGATGTGGCCGACGCTGATGCGGACGCGATTGCTTGCGACACCGTGCAGGTTCAAGCGCAAGAGTATGTCGCCCACATCGCCGATGTCATCGCTCAGGCGAATGACGACCTGTTGCAAGCCCTCGAAGCCGGGCACGGGCTGAACATCCTCAACCTTAAACTTATAAAACTTGTGATTACTATCCTCGCCGTCGGCCGTTAAAGCGTTCGCGCCCTCGCCGGGCAGCAGGTCTAGGTTCAGCACGAAGAAGAGGACGCGCGTGCGTGTGTCTGCGCCTGCGACGAACGAGACCGTCGTGACCGGGAACGGGTCGCGCATACGCGACAAGGATTCGAGCGCGATGGCGCGTGTGCTGTTCGCATCCGTGATAATCACGGGCTGGCGCGTCTGCGCGCTGGCGACTTGCCAGAGGCCGCACAAGAGCACGACAGCGCAGAGCGCAGACAGCCGCAACAGGCGTGCGCCACCACGGTAAGATATGTTTTCCATCATGAGAGACACCGCATAAATGTCAAACGTGAGGCAACTTCAAGTTTTGAGCTTGGGGCAACTGCCACGAGGTGTGTTGACCGTTCACTACCGGCCGGGGTTCACTCAACTATAGCATACCGCGCTCAGAGGCCAAGTGGATTTTTCGCGCGTGTAGCCCCTCGCTGCAAAGTTAAGCAGGCGGGGTGGTCGTCCCCTTTACGACCACCCCGAACTGTCCGAATCACCTGTGGAAAAGCTGACTACCCGTGTGCCGGACGGACTGCTAAGTCATGTCTGACTAACCGCCCGAACGGAACTTTAGACGGCTGGTTGGCGAGAAAAGTCTTAACTTTTAGCCGGACGGCGGGCATAAAAATTTGCGGCTCGACGCTGGCGCGATCTTTGGCCTGCTCCATAAAGGGGCGCGATCAATTACTATCGCGTCTCTGCGGGACAGAATCTACTCCTGTCCTTTCTGCCGCAAGTCCTCTTCGACCGTGCGGCGGTCGCCCTCGGCCGTGCCGGGCGTGCGGCCCGGATCGCCGGTCAACTCTTTCTCGCCGCCCGGAATCGTCGTGCTGTCGTGCCCAACGCGCTGCTCTTTGTCGCGTTCTTTGTCTGTCATGTCTATCCGCTCCTTATGTCGCCCTTCTCCATCGTCGGGATGTAGCCATCATACAGGTGCAAGTCCGAGCCGCAGATCGCCGTGCGCGTGATCTTGATAATCGCGTCGCGCGGATTGAGGATTTTCGGATCGGGTACTTGCTCAACCCGCACGTCCATTTTCCGAACCAGCATAGAGCTTTCATACCGCCCCCTGTTAGCAAAGAAGGCAGTGGCCGCAATGAAGGTTAACGAGCATCGTGATTAAGGCGAAGCTTGATTGCCTACTGCTTTCTGCTTACTGCCTTCCGCTTTCCATCACTTCCCCGCCGTTGCGCTGCGGCCCGAAGGCTGATCTTCGACGGTCGCAACCTCGCCCGCCTCCATCACCCGTTTGAAGCGGCGCAGGTCTTCTTCGATCTGCTGTTCGGGATTTTCGCCGAATAGGCGCGCGACCGTCGCGCCAACCGTGCCCGCTGGCGGATCGTATTTGAGCGAGACGCGCACCTCTGTGCCGCGACCGCCGAGCGCAGGCATGAAACGGACTGAGCCGGCGTTGTCCACGTCCGCACCTGCGAGCGAGCGCCAAGCAATCAACTCGTTCTCTTTCTCGTTATAAACTTCTGCATCCCACTCGACCGACGTGCCCGCAGGCCCCTTCACGATCCAATGCGAGTGTTGCGGGTCGTTCACGCGCACCTCTTCGATGTGGCTCATAAAACGCGGCAGGTTCTCGAAGTTGCGCCAGAAGCGATAGAGTTCTTCGGGCGCACGATTGATCGTCAGACTCTTCTCGACCTTGATGCCCTGCCCGCCGCGCACACTCACATTCGGATTCGCGCCCTCACGACTCGCCGTGCTGACCCCGATGGTTTCATACAGATGACAATGGCCGGTCACGCCGCGATGCAGCAGCGCGCCGCCGAAGAGCGCGAGCGTGACGCCCGTGAACGTGCCGCGCGTTAGCCCGTAGAGCGCAAGCGCGCCGCCGCCGATGGCCGAAGCCCAACGCTCGAACTCGTTCACGTTGATCAGACTCTGCGATCTGATCGCTGCTTCCCTTTCTCCGTTGCTCTGTGTGAGCACCGTCTCATTCGCTGTCATAACAATTCTCCTCAGCAATTTGAAATATAACTATTCGGACAGGCCGCAGTTCATCTGCGCCTGCTCTGTCCGAAAACTACACGACGTTGTTCGCTCTGACGATATAAGTCAAACCTTGTGCCGTGCGACAACTAATCGGGGGCGGGGGCTAGGGCGCGGCGCGCTGGCAATGATTTGTTGGCAGATAAAAAAGGTGAGCCGCCGTAGCGACTCACCTTATACCCGCCCTTTGCTCGTTCTTGGAGGCGACGGCGTTGCTCGTTGTGTCCGGCCGCCTCCCGTTATTTGGTGAAGCCCTGAACTTCACCAACATTCGCGCTGACCGCGAAAACTTTTTCTCCTGTGGACCTCTCGTCGCCCAAAGCTTCGCGGCTGTTGCCGGCTGGACGCTTGCGCCTTCGTTAGCACTCAATCCGCGCACACAGCGCGTGAGCTTGTTGCTTCTATCACGTCTGTGATTGGCCGGCTGCGGTCTCGCCAATCGCAAGCCCGGTTGGCGGCAGCAGAATGCGTGCAGCCCGGCCGGCGACAGTGCCACCCTGAATCGCTCCCCATCAGATTCAATTGTCTTGAGCCTTAATGGTGCCGAAATGATAAGCAGCGCAATCCGACATGTCTGTACGCAGTCGTACTATGAAATTTGAAAAAAGTGTGACAAGGCTGGCGTGTGGCAGTTGCGGTTTTTAACTCAGATTTAAGTTGAAAAGCGGCTTGGGCGAAGGTTAAAGTTTTTGTACATTAGCGGACAGACTGCACCGTTGGCGTCCACTATTATTGGTGTCTAGTTTTGTCCCCGACCTGCGCGGTTCCTGATTTACGCGCAGACGAGACTAAGACGCATGAGCCAATCTTAAGCGACCTCCTCAGACATTGATTGACCAATCTTTTCAACTGAGCCGAGGCGTGTCAGAAGCGCGTGCGAACCCGATTCACTCGGAGACATAGATGAACCAGACGGACGGCAATCAGCCGACCATCCTCGTGGCTGAAGACGACGAAGACAACCGGCTCGTCATGAAGATGCTGCTTGAGTTGCGCGGCTATCACGTATTGGTCGCCGCCAACGGGCATGAGGCTTTGACGCTTGCCGAGCGCGAAAGCCCCGATCTGATCTTGATGGACTTGCGCATGCCGCAACTCAACGGCCTCGCCACCGCGCGCCACTTGCGCCAGCATGAGCGGACAGATTTACGCCGGGTGCCAATCATCGCGCTCTCGGCCTACGACCCGGCGCAGCACCGCAACGTCGCCCTTGCCGCCGGCTGCAACGACTACGTGACCAAGCCGATCAACTACGATCTGTTAGAACAGATGATTAAAGATTTTTTGGGCGCGCAACAGGAGAGCGCGCTGCAAGAGCAATAACCGTCGCCATCCGCCGCGCTAACCGTACAAGGTGTCGGCCTCATTCTTGATAAGCCGGTCACGCTCACAGGCCGCCACCTCTATTTCCTGCGACAAACACTGTAACCTATCCGCACGTCAGACTGCTGCAACGTAGGTCGTCACAGTAAGTCTTCAAACGAGAGTTGCGCGTCGTCGCTTTCGTTCGGGCGGCGTTTGGCATGTTTGCCGGAGCGACCGTCGAGGGCTTCGAGGACTGTGGGCAGATGGAAGCGTGCGAGGCGCGGGGTGATGCGCACGACCGGGATGCGCCCTTCGCGCGCCAGCCGGCGCACGGTCGTCTCGCTCACTTGCAGGATGGCGGCAAGTTGGCGCGCGGTCAAGAAGTCGTGGCGCGCCGCAGGCGCTCTGTCAGTTTCGTCTTGCACGAACAGTAACCTTTTGAGCCGCACCGCTTCAGATCATGGCGCAGGTTGGCCGAGCGAAAGGGCGATACGGAAGATGGCCGCACCTTCGATGTCGATCTCTTTGGAGACGGGCAGGAGACCGCCGTAGCGGGCCGTGACGCGATAACGCGCCGCGACGGGCGTGAGCCGGAATGAGAATTCACCCAGATCGTTCGTCACGCGCCCGTCAATTTTTTGCGCTGAGCCGTCAGCGAGCACGCGCGCAAGTTCGACCCGCGCGCCCTCGACGCTGCGCCCTTCGGCGCTAAACACACTGCCTTTCAGGAAAGCGATTGAGCCTTCATCCACCGGCAAGTAAACGCGGTCGCCGAGCGAACGCACCTTGCCCGCGCCTACCTCGAAGTCTTTCATCTCAGCCGTGCGCAAGCCCTGCTTGCGAAAGATGATCGAATAACGACCGGGCGCGAGATTATCGATCTCAAACCGGCCATTGCTGTCGGTCGTCGCGCGCGCCACTTCGCGCTCGTCGGCACGGACGACGACAGAGACACCCTCAGCCGATGCGCCCGCTTCCACGCGCACCTTGCCTTTAAGGCCGCCCGGACTAGCGGGCTGCGGCTTCTTATTCTTCTGCCCGACGCACACGCACGCCAACAACAGCGCCAACGCCACGACGCCGCCAACTCTGAATCTGTTCATTACGCTCACTTGCTTCATTAGCACCGGCTTAAGAGAGGCCCAAACATTTCCCACCGCCGTGCATTATACACGCAGACTGAGGTGTTGTTCACTGTCTGGGGCGCGGGTCGCACCGGCTGTTGATGCAACGAGCGCGCGCGGCTGTTGCCCGCTATCACACGTCTGGCGTGTTGCGCCGTCGGCCTCGTATAATGCCGGCCGTTAAGTCCGCCCCAGACGAAAACATGCAACCGGCTGGGGCGTGCCACCGTTTGATTAGTGACCCGCATCAAAGCGTGCGCGCGTGAACTGTTCGGACATTCGTTCAGACTGAATTTCTTTTGCCGTCAACATCAATGCCGATTGACGCCCCCAAGCCGCAATGCCCACGCCCAAGAGTTTGGCGTCTGTGGCCTTGCCTCGCATTGCTCATCGCGCTCGCAGCGCCCGCCCTATTTTGCCACGCGCAAGCGCAGCAACAGCCAGAGCAGACGCAACCGCCGCAGACGCCGGCGCAACGGCCGCGTCGTGTGACGCCGACGGATGTGCTGCCTGAAGACAAAGATGAAATCTATCGCGTGGACACAGACCTAGTGCTGGTTGATGCGACGGTGACGGATGCGACTGGGCGGCCCGTGCGCAATCTGCAAGCGAAGGATTTCAAACTCTACGATGATGGCGTCGAGCGCCCGCTCGCGTTCTTCAATGTCGAACGGCGCGGCGGCGTCAAGCGGCCCGTCGCGGTCGTCTTCGCGCTCGACGTGTCGGGCAGCATGACCGGCGAAGAGATGGCACGGCTCGGCAATGCGATGCGCGCCTTTTCGGAGCGACTGGTTGATCGGGATTCCGTCTATGCCGTGATGACCTTCGGCATGCGCGTCCACATCCTGCAAAACTTCACCGGCGATCAACGCAAACTTGACCACGCGCTCGCGCGCCTCGCGCGCGAAGAGAACGGACTCTCAACACATGCTTACGATGCGGTGGACGACGCCGTCCGTCTGCTCACGCGCGAAGCGCCACGCACGCGCGAGCGACAACTACTCAAACGCGCCGTCGTCGTCGTGACTGATGGTTTTCCGGTCGGCGATACGGTCGCGCCCGACACAGTAATCGAACGCGCCAACGCGGCCGACGTCAGCATCTACACCGTCACGCTGCCTTCGTTCTCGCGCCTGCTGGCCTCAACCGAGACCGCGCATGCGCCGTTGCCGACGCCATTAGATGTCAGTGGTCTGGTCGAGAAGACCGGCGGCACAAACGTCTATGCGACCGACAAGGATTATGAGCCGCTCTTTCACGCGCTCGCCGAAGAGGTCACGTCGTCTTACGTCCTAGCCTTCTACCCGCCTGAAGAGAAACGCCACGACGGTCGCTTCCACACCGTCCGCATCCAAGCGCCCACGGGCCTCGCCGTGCGCCAGAGCCGGCCCGGTTACCAAAGCAACAAACAGTAGGTAGAAGGCAGAAGGCAGTAAACGGTGAAAGACAAAGCCGAAAGCCGCTGATTGAACGCGCCCCGTGATCCAGCGAGAACCGAATCACTCAACGGCCGGTCGCTTGTCCTTAACTGCCTACTGCCTACTGTTCCTAGTAATCCTCTTCGTCGTCTTCGTCCAAGTCCTCTTCATCGTCTTCGACGATATCGAGTTCTACGGGGTCGAGGCCGACGATCTCTAAATCCGTCCCGCACTCTTCGCACGACACCATGTCGCCTTTGTCGGCGTCCGTGTCCACGTGCACGTCAGCTTCGCACTCTGGGCATGTTCCGGTTGGCACTTTCCTTCTCTACCTCCAGCCTGCGTTCCAGTCACGGAGGAGGCGCGCCCGCGCGTCATGTTTGGGGAGACCTCCACCTTGTCCTTGAGAGTTGGGTGAACGCCGACAATCTAACCGCGCGCGCTGGATTTTGCAATCCCGTTTGCGCCGCCGGCCTGCGCCCGACAATGCACGGTGCGAGTTGCGCTCAGCATTGTTCATTCATACTTCTTCGCTTCCTCCGCAGCAGTCGTGATGCAGACAGGCGCGAGACACGCAGACCATTTCTTTAGGGTTCAACGCTCAGACGTGCCGGAGAGTGTCGCTAGATGCGCGCGCGCCTGTGGTGCCTCAGGGCTGCGCGGATAGCGGCGCACAAGTTCGCGCCAACTCGCGCCGTCGTAATGAAACTGTTTCGTCATTTGATCGAACGTGAACGCGATGCCTTGCCGTTGATAACGATCAAGCTCGTTGAAGTTTAGAAAATAGCTGTGCAGGGGCGCGCCGCCCGCGCGTAGCTCCGGCTCCTTCAAGCGCCGCACCGCGTCGTGCGATAGACGCGCCGCCGCTTCCTCCGCCTCCGTGCCGTAGAGCAGCAAGACGGCGGGTCTGAGCGGCGAGCGTGGGAACTCGTCTAGGAAGATGCGCGCCCGCGCGATGCGATCAAAATCATCCGAGCCTTGAATCAGATGCAGCAGCCGCTCATCGTCGTGCGCGCGTGCGGGCGCGACGAGACTGTCGGCTTGCAGCCAACCGCGCGTCCGGCGCGTGACCGCGACGCGGTAGAAGCTGACGCCGTCGTTCGCCTGTCGCGTACCGACGATGGTGACTGCGCGCCCGCGACCGAGACGCTGCACGAGCGGCGCGGTTAGAGACGGTTCAGACCTGAGCGCCGAGAGCCTTTCGTCCACGACGACCGCGCGTTGCGCGCCCACGGGGCCACGCCGTTTGTTTGCCTGCGCGGGTGCGTGCAGCAAACACACGCACACGAACGAGACGAACAGCAAGCCGTAGCTGCGACGTTTTAAGTTGTGCTTGATCATGTGAGTTCTCCTTTGCAGGTTGAGGTCAACAACGACTGCGCCTTCTCTTTGCGGCTTTGCGCCTCTGCGTGAGATTCATACGCACTAAAGATAAGCCTCACGCAAAGACGCTAAGACGCTAAGATGGACGCAGAGAATAACGCAAAGAGCTTGTTTGATTCCGACTTGCGAGGATTAGTTAAGAACTGTTTGCGCCACCGAATCAGCGTGCCGTGCGCCGGCGCGGGCTGGCGGCCAGAAGCGCGTCGAGCTTGCGGCGCGCGGGCGCGAGCGGCGCACGACCAGCGAGGGCCGCGTGATGCAGATGGCAGATGGCGAGCGCGAGCGCGTCGGCCGCGTCATGCGGCTGCGGCGTCTGTTTGAGTTTCAACAACACCCGCACCATCTCCTGCACCTGATGCTTCTCGGCCGCGCCGTAACCGACCACCGTCTGCTTAACCAGACGCGGCGCATACTCTGCGATCTCGACGCCCGCGCGCTCGGCTGCGAGCAACACCACGCCGCGCACCTGCCCCAGTTTTAACGCCGTCTTCACATTGACCGCGAAGAACGCCTCTTCCACCGCGCACACATCAGGTCGGTAGCGCGCCAGAGCCTCTTCCACGCCCGCACTGATTTTCAACAGACGCGCCGCGAACCGCTCACGCGCCGACGCCCGCGCCACCCCAAACGCCACCAACTCATAGCGTCGCGCATCGCCCTCGACGACGCCCCAACCCGTCGTCTCGCTGCCGGGATCAATTCCGAGAACTCGCATCAGGTCAGAGGTCAGAGGTTAGAGATCAGAGGTTAGTGAGAACAATTTTACTGGCCTCTAACCTCTGACCTCTGCTTTTATGCTGTCGCCATCTCCGCTTCGTCTATGTCGAAGTTGGCGGAGACTTTTTGCACGTCGTCGTGGTCTTCGAGGGCTTCCATGAGTTTGAGCATCTGGCGCGCGTCGTTGCCGGTGAGTCTGATGTAGGTGTTCGGGATCATCTCGATCTCGGCGACATGCGGTTCGATGCCCGCTTGCTTGACGGCCGTCAAGACGGCGTCAAAGTTCTCTGGCGCGGTCAGGATTTCAAAGTTGTCTTCGTCGTCGCGCAGGTCGTCCGCGCCGGCTTCGAGCGCGAGTTCTAATAATTCGTCTTCGGGCTTCGCCGCCTTTTCGACGACGATGTAGCCGCGCTTCTCGAACATGAAGCGGACTGAACCGGATTCGCCGAGGTTGCCGCCGTTCTTGCCGAAGAGATGACGAATCTCTGCGACCGTGCGATTGCGGTTGTCGGTCACTGCGTCAACCATCACGGCGACGCCCGCAGGGCCGTAGCCTTCGTAAGTTACCTCTTCATAATGGACGCCGGCCTCTTCGCCCGTGCCGCGCCGGGTGGCGCGGTTGATCGTGTCGTTCGGCATGTTGGCGGCTTTGGCGTCCGAGATGGCTTTGCGCAGGCGCGCGTTGGCGTCCGGGTCGCCGCCGCCGGTGCGCGCGGCGACCGTGATCTCTTTAATCAGCTTGGTGAACAGCTTGCCGCGCTTGGCGTCGAGCGCGCCTTTCTTGTGTTTGATGGTATGCCACTTTGAATGTCCCGACATCTTTAACTCAAATCCCTTGGATGAATTTTTTAACGGTGCAGTGGGTCGTGACTATATCACAACCTCGCATCATTTTGCTTGTTGCAGAAAGTCGCGCGTGCGCGCGTCTTGTGGTGCGGCCAGCAGTTGATCGGTCGGGCCGCGTTCGACGATCTCGCCGCCTTCCATGTAGAGCAAGCTGTCGGCCAAGCCGATGAGAAAACTGAGCGCGTGCGAGACGACGACCAGCGTGTGCCCCTCGGCGGCGAAGCGGCGCAGCAGGGCGCGCATCTCGGCACTGCGGCGCGGGTCGAGCGCGCTCGTCGGCTCGTCAAACAAAAGGACGGACGGGCGCATCGCCAGCGCCCGCGCAATTGCCACGCGCTGCTGTTCGCCGCCCGACAGCGATTCGGGGAAACGGCCGGCGGCGCTACGCAGGCCCAACGCTTCAAGTAACTCAAGCGCGCGCGCTTCAGCCTCTGTGCGCGGCACGCGCAAGACGTGGACGGGCGCTTCGATGATGTTGTCGAGCACGGACAGGTGCGGGAACAGGTGCAGGTGTTGAAAGACGGTGCCCACCTTGCGCCGCAGCGCACGCACGCGCCGTTGGTAGTCGGCGGGCGCAAGCTCGGCCGCCAATCGCACGTCGTCGCATTCAATCGCGCCGCCGTCAATGCGCTCCAAGCCATTCAGGCAACGCAGCAGCGTCGTCTTGCCGCTCCCTGATGCGCCGATGATGCCGAGCACTGTCTGCGGCGCGACCTCGAAGTTGAGACCGCGCAGAATCTGTGTGCCGCCAGCACGTTTCGTTAAGCCTGCAACTTGAATCATGCGGCCACCTCCGCTTGTACTGCGGCCACAGTCTGTCGCCTTTGCAATCTGCGCTCAAGTCGGCGCGCGAGATGCGCCATCGGCAGACTCATCAAGAGGTAGAAGGCCGAGACGATGACGCCGAGCAACATGAACTGTCCGGTCGCGTTCGCTAACTCGCGGTAGGCGGTCGCCAACTCCCAGACGGAGATGGCGAAGGCGACCGAAGTGTCTTTGAAGAGCGAGACGAAGTCGTTGGTCATTGGCGGCAGCGCGATGCGAAACGCTTGCGGCAGAATGATCCGGCGAAACGCAAGCACGGGCGTCATGCCCAGAGAGTAGCTGGCCTCCCATTGCCCGCGCGGGATCGCTTCGAGCGCGGCACGATAGACCTGCGACTCGTAAGCGGCGTAGTTAAGACCGAGACCGACGAGCGCCGTCAACCAACCCGGCAGCGCGATGCCGAGCGCCGGCAGCCCGAAGTATAGAAAGAGCAACTGCACGAGCACCGGCGTCCCGCGAAAGAACTCGATGTAGAGCGTGCAGATGGACTGCACCCACTTCGCGCCTTTCAGTTGACCGAGCGCGAGCGGCATGCCGAGCGCGAGCGCAATCAGCATCGCGCCGAAGGCGAGTAGCACCGTCACGCATGCGGCGCGCGTGAGCCGCAGGATCGCTTCGGGCCAGTTGAAGGTCGCGTTGGTTAGATCGAAAGCCGTGTTGCTGTTGCTTGCTGACGGCGGCGCTTCGAGTTGGGCACGCAACTCGGCCTGCGCGTCGTCCCACAAGTTCCACTTGCGCAGGATGCGCTCAAGCGTGCCGTCGCGCATGATCTTGTCAATCGCCGCATCAACCTGCGCCTTGAGCGCGTCGTCGCCTTTACGCAAACCGACGACGTAAGTGCCGCGTTGAAACGGCGCGCCCGCCGGTTTCAGACGCGGATTCTGGCGCGCGTAATACATCTCCATCGGCACATCCATCAGTACGGCGTCAATGCGGCGCAACTCTAGATCGCGATATGCGCCGACCGGATCGGCGTAGCTGCGAAAAGGGATCGCCTCTTGCGCGAGCAGACGCGAAGCGGCCGTGTTGCCGAGCGTGCCGACTGTGCGCTGGCGACAGTCTGCGAGTGTGTGGATGCGTTCGTCTTCGCGGCGGACGGTGAGTTGGAGTTGAAAGATGTAATAAGGCTTACTGAAGTTGATCTGGCGCGCGCGGTCGGCGGTCGGCTCAAGCCCATTGATGATCACGTCGAACGAGCCGCGTTGCAGGGTGGAGACGATGGTCTCCCAGTCGGTCGGCACGAATTCGGGCCGGCGACCCATCGCCGCCGCCAGCGCGTCCACCATCTCCTTCTCGTAACCGATGTACTCGTCGGGGCGGGCCGGATCGGCAAACACATAAGGTGCGCCGCCACTCGGATCAGCGCCCCAACGCAAGACTGGCTGCTCTTGCGCACGCACACTGCCTGTCGCCAGTGTCAGTAATAACAGTGCGGCCAGCGCGCCGCACAAACAACGGATGCTCTTCGTCAACCGTCACACCCTCCTTCTCAGCAACGCGCGCCATTCTCTGTCGCAAGCGCGCCAGAAAGCAATTGTTGAGTTAAAAAGTGAGGCGGCTCGTTTTTTACTATTGCCATCAGGCCACGCTGCACAACGGAGATATGCTACTGCCCCGCGAGCAGGCGCAGCAGTTGGTCGTGGGCGATGCCGTGCACGCGCACCTGCTTGGTCTTCGATGTGTGCCCGCTCATGATCTCGACGGCGCGCGGCGGCACATCGAGCGCGCGTGCGAGTGTGCGCCGGAGTTCTTCGTTGGCTGCGCCTGCGACGGGTGGCGCGGCGATGCGCACCTTGAGCGCACCGTCATGCTCACCCACGATCTCGCTGCGCGAAGCACGCGGCACGACGCGCACGGCGAAGGTGATCATGCCGTTTGATTCTGTGTAACGCAGCATGTGTAGTCAGGCGTTTCGGCAGGCGCAAGTTCAGAAGCGCATGAGCGTGCCTTGGATGGCGGCTTGAAAGAGACGGATGATGAAGAAGGCGACGATGGCCGAGATGTCGAAGCCACCTATTGTCGGAATGATGCGGCGCAGCGGCCCTAAGATCGGTTCAGTCGTGATGATCAAAAAACGCATGAGCCAGTTGCCATAACCCACTTGCCCCCACGAAAGAATGATGCGCGTGAAGATCATGAGCAAGTAGATGCTGAGCGCGCCGTAGAGCAGTACGCCGACGAGCGCGATGGGCCGGCCCGCGTGCGCGGCGACGATGACGCCATAGACGGTGCCGATCAAGCTGTCCGCGAGTTGAATGGCGATCCAGCCGAAGAGGATGGCAATGAGGATGATGATGAGCGGCGCGATGTTCGGATTGAACCCGAAACCTAGTAGCGCACGCCGCATACGGTTGACAGATGGATCAGTCCAACTGCGCACGAGATGGACGGGGCGACTGAACGGATTAAAGTCCGCATAGTTTAGCGCCAGGCGCACGAGCAGAAGGACGATGATGAAGACGATCACCCCGATGATGACCGCGTCCACGAAGTAGTTCAACTGGGCGAAAAAGCGTGTAACGTTATCCATAAATTATCGCTCGGACTGAATACTTGTGACAGACGTGCGCGCCCGCGCCTTAACCGCGCGCACCGAAGAGCGCCGTGCCGACGCGCACCATCGTCGCGCCTTCTGCAATCGCCACCTCGAAATCGTGTGTCATGCCCATCGAGAGGTCGCCCACACTCGCGCCGAACGCGCCGCGCCTTTGCCATTCGTCGCGCAGTTCGCGCAGGCGACGAAAGTAAGGGCGCACCTGTTCGGCATCGTCGAAATACGGCGGCAGCGTCATCAAACCCACGAGCCGCACATGCGCGCAACGTTGGCACTCTTCGATCATCTCCGGCAACGCAGCCACGTCGGCCCCAGACTTAGTCGCTTCACCCGCTAGATCAATCTGCAAGAGCACGGGCAGCACGCGCCGTTCCTCTTCCGCGCACAAGCGCTCAAGTCTTGCGACGAGCGTGGTCGAGTCAATCGAGTGGATCACATCGAACAACTTGACCGCGCGCCGCACCTTGTTTGCTTGCAGATGGCCGATCAGATGCCAGCGCGCAGCGCCGTCGGCCAACTGCGCGATCTTAGCTTCAGCTTCCTGCACACGGTTCTCGCCGAAGTCCGTCAACCCTGCGTTCAACGCTTCGCGCACGATCTCAGCCGGGTGCGTCTTGGTGACGGCGATCAGTTTGATCTCTGCGGGCGTGCGCGCCGCACGTTGTACACTCGCCTCGATGCGTCGGCGCACCGCCGCCACACGTTCAAAGATAGTTGCTGTCGCCTGCGCTACTTCCGGCATCTCTTGTGCAATTTAACTTCGGCCGCCGCAACTATAACAAGGCTGCGTAAGCAGTCGCAACGTTCGCTTGACACTGCTGCGAGCGCGTCCTTATATTGTTTTTCCACAGTTCATGCGGATGTGGCGGAACTGGTAGACGCGCAGGTCTCAGAAGCCTGTGATCGTGAGATCGTGGAGGTTCGATTCCTCTCATCCGCATAAAAGCAGAGGTCAGAGGCTAAAGGTTAGAGGTCAGTAAGAACTTCCGTTTACTGATCTCTAACCTCTAGCCTCTGACCTCTGCTTTTTCAGTTCACCGCCTCTGAAGCGTTCTCCGGCCCTTGTGCGCTGCGCGCGTCAAGCACGATGAGCGGTTGTTCATCGAAGAGCGTGGAGTCAACGAGCGTCTGCACCCAATACTGCCCCGGCTCGTGAAAGGTGACGTTGACGAAGAAGCTGATGTTGTCGGCGAAGCCGCCGGGCGTGACTTCAAAACTCGTCGGCTGCGAAACGACGACCGGTTGTCGGCGGTCGGGCGATAGGATACGCACCTCTGACAAGTGCGTACCCGCGCCCTGCCAGTGGCTCACCACTGCGAACTTGATCAGAGACACGGGCAGTTGCTGCACCATGATGTTCTGAAACACGCCCATCAACGACAACTTGTTGCCAACTTCCAGTCGCACATCATCGCAGAAGATCGTGTAGATCAGTTTGAGCTTATCGTCTTTATTCACTTGATCCATTATTACTCCTCAATGCTTAGCCATCGCTGGCAGAAAAATTTATCCTGATTACGCCAGTAACGCCTTGAACGCTTGCTCGTCAAGCACATTCAAGCCAAGCTCACGCGCTTTGTCGAGTTTTGAGCCGGCCTCTTCCCCTGCGATCACGTAGTCAGTTTTCTTGCTGACGGATGACGTGACGCGCCCGCCGCGCGCTTCGATAGCTGCACGCGCTTCGTCGCGTGTCATCGTTTCGAGCCGGCCGGTTAAGACGAATTGCTTGCCGGCGAAGGCTTCATTCGTAATCTCCTCTGCACCGGCCGCGAGTTCTGTGCGCACACCGGCCACGCGCAGACGTTCACACAGAGCGCGGTTGCCTTCGTCCGCGAACCAATCGTGGACGCTCTCTGCGACGGTCAGACCGATTTCAGGAATCACGTCCAACTCTTCGACCGTCGCCGCGCCCAAGCGTTCAAGCGTGCGAAAGTGGCGCGCGAGGATCGCGGCCGTGCGCTCGCCGACGTGACGTATGCCGAGACCGAAGACGAGTTGCGGCAGGTCGCGCTCGCGGCTTGCCGCGATCTGCGCGAGCAGATTCGACGCAGACTTTTCCGCCATGCGCTCAAGCCCCGCGACCTGTTCGAGCGTGAGCGTGTAGAGGTCTGCGACATCGCGCACGAGTTTCGTCTGCACGAACTGATCGGCGAGCGCATCGCCCAAGCCTTCGATCCGCATCGCGCGTCGCGAAGCGAAATGGAGCAGCCGCGCTTTGAGTTGCGCCGTGCAATCCGCCGCGACACAACGCGCGACCACTTCGCCTTCGGGGCGCGAGACCACGCCGCCGCAGACCGGGCACGCCTTCGGCATGCGAAATCTTTTCTCCGCGCCCGTGCGCCGCGACTCGACTACGTTCAAAACTTTCGGAATGATCTCGCCGCTCTTTTCAATCGTCACCCAATCGCCGATGCGCACGCCCAAACGTTTGATCTCGTCTTCGTTATGCAGCGTCGCGCGCGAGACAACTGTGCCGGCGAGTTGCACCGGCTCAAGCAATGCGACGGGCGTGAGCGCGCCGGTGCGCCCGACCTGCACGATGATGTCGTTGATCTTCGTCGTCGCTTGGCGCGCGGGATACTTGTAAGCAATCGCCCAGCGCGGCGATTTCGTCGTCGCGCCAAACTCGTCTTGCAACGCGGTCGAGTTGACTTTGACGACCACGCCGTCAATCTCGTATTCGAGTTCATCGCGCACGGCTTCCATCTTGTTGCAGAACGCGATGACCTCTGCAATCGTCGGGCACAAGCGGCGCGGGCTGACGCGAAAGCCCACGCGCTCCAACCAATCGAGCGCGTGCCAGTGCGTGTCGAACGGTTTGCGCTCGCCCGCGAGCACGTCGTAAGCGAAGAGATCGAGCCGGCGCGCGGCGACGATTTTGGGATCGAGTTGGCGGATCGTGCCCGACGCAGCGTTGCGCGGATTGGCGAAGCGCGGCTCGTCCGCCTCTTCGCGCTCGGCGTTGATGCGCTCGAAGACCTTGCGCGCGAGATATGCCTCGCCGCGCACTTCGATCTCCATCTCTTTGTGCTCTTCTTTCAAACGAAGCGGCACACTGCGAATCGTGCGCGCGTTCTGTGTCACGTCTTCGCCGATGCGCCCGTCGCCGCGTGTGACGCCGCGCACGAGCACGCCCGATTCGTAATGGAGCGCAATGGAGAGACCATCAATCTTCAACTCCGCGACATATTCAAACGCGCGCCCGTCGGCGAGTTTGCGACAGCGTTCGTCAAACGCGCGCAGGTCTTCGATGTTGTAGCTGTTGTCGAGCGAGAGCATCGGGCGGCGATGGACGTACTGCTCGAACTTTTCGGCGGGGCGACCGCCGACGCGCTGCGTCGGACTGTCGGGCGTGACGAGTTCCGGGTGCTCCGCTTCGAGCGCCTGCAAGCGCGCCAGCAACGCATCGTAATCGGCGTCGGAGATTTCCGGGTTATCATAGACGTAATACAACTCTTCGTGATGTCGCAACTCCGCGCGCAACGCTTCGATCTCCTGCGTTATGCTCTGTTCACTTGTTGATGTTCTGGCCATACGATGTGAGATGGAGTTATAACTTCATCTAGTGATCGGCAAGAGAGCTTCAATCGTGTTGCGTTCTTTGAAGTCGTCGCGGCTGATATGCGCGAGGCGATCAATGACGCGCCCGAAGTATTTGATGCCTTGGATGAAATCACTGATGCGTATGTTCTCGTTCGGCCCGTGCGGGTTCGAGCCGGCGTAAGCGATGCCGAAGGAGACGACGGGCGTGGGCGGCAAGTTCACGCCGCAGACCGCGCCGACAGGGCCACTCGCCGGATCGAGCGGATAGACAACCGGCGGCTCGCCGTAAATCTCCGCCGCGGTTTCAACCGCCGCCCGCGCGACGGTCGAAGTGCTGGACGACTTAGCGAATGGGGCGCTCGCGATCTCTATGATCTCTATGTCGTGAAACTCGCGTGCGTCCAAATGTGCGCGCAGGAGTTTGATGATCAGTTCGGGCGAGAGATCGGGCACGAGCCGAAAATCCAGCCGCGCGCGCGCCATGCCCGGCAACACAGTTTTAGCGCCCGCTTCGGTGTGGCCTGTGTGTATGCCGCAGATGGTACAGGTCGGGCCGAAGATCAACTCTTTCGTCAAAGTACGCCCGCTCATGTTGCGCACCCAGCCGCCGATCTTGAACTGACGTTTGAGGCCCGCTTCGTCCACTTCGATCTGTTTGAGCATCTTCGCGTCCGCCTCTTCGACGGGCGCAACATGCGTGTTGAAGCCGTCAATCGTAATCACGCCTTTGGGCGAGACGATGGTGGCGAGCGCCTGCACGAGCCGCCAAGCGGGATTGGGCACGATGCCGCCCCACTTTGAATGCAGATCGGTATTCGCGCCGTAAGCGCGCAGTTCGACGAAGCTGATGCCTTTGAAGCCGAGACTGATGACGAGGCGTTCTTTCGTGTCGCGGTAGCCGTCGTCCCAGATGCAGCCGTCGGCGCGCAGCATGTCTGCGTGTTCACTCGTGAAACGATAGAGGCTCGGGCTGCCAAGCCCGTCTTCGCCTTCGATGATGAAGCGCAGGCAGAACGGGAGTTTGCCGAACGTCTTTTGATAAGCCTCGACGGCCGCGAGCCGTGCGACCAGATCGCCTTTGCTGTTCGCCGCACCACGCGCGTAGAGTTTGCCATCAAGCACGCTCGCCGCGAACGGCCCGACCGCCCACTCGGTCAACTGCCCGACCGGCTGCACGTCGTAATGGCCATAGACGACGAAGCAATGATGGCCTGCGCCGAACTCGCCATAGACAATCGGAAAACCACTGCCCAAACGAAACGCCCGCGTGCCCGCACCGACGCGCTGCATCATCTGCTCGACCTGCTCTGCGACCGCACGCATCCCCGTGCCGCGCGCTGCCACCGACGGCATGCGACACAATGCCTGCAACCGCTCGACAAACGAAGCGGCGTGACGATCAACGTAGCGGTCGAATTTGGCTATAGCCATTGCTTAGACAGAGACGAGTTTAATTGAAACTATCTGTTTTCGTAGGGAGAAGATATAACCACGAAATCATACGAAGCAGACACGAAACAACTACCAAGTCATTCGTCGCATGCTTCGTGTTGTTTCGTGGTTAGCTTTTCTCCGCGAGTTAAGCTTCTTTCCTCGATCTAAAACAAGCGACGGTCGCCATCAACGCTCTCAAAAAAAAGATAACGTGGTCGTGTCGCATCGCGCTCAAAGCCGGCGCAGACGAGGCCAGCGGCGAAGGCTTGTTGAAACTCGGTGCGGACGCGGACGAGTTCGCGTTGCGCGTTTGCCGGATCGTTGTGGATGAACGCAGACCAATCGGCCGGGATGACGACCTCGGCGGCCGGCGGGCCCAAATCTGGCGGCGCAACACCACGCGCGCACGCTTCGACGCGGGGCGTGAGCAAGTGCCATTCGGCGAAGAGCCGGTCGCTGTCGAGACCGTGCGGTTGGCCCCGTTCGCCGGTCGTGGTTGCGTAGTCCGTGCCGTAGAAGTTGACCGCGTAGGCGCGGACGATTGCGCCGAGCCGGTTGATGTTGAAGTGTGCGTTGCGCGCGCGCATTGGATCCCAAGTCCACTTGATGAACGTGCGTTCTTCTGCAATCGCGCGCTCGCGTTGCGCCCACTTCAGACGCGCGCCGAGTCCCTTGTTCTGAGACTCCGCCGCGACCGCCATCATGTGCGAATAGCCGAAGACATCTGCGCCACGCACGGCCGCCATGTGATGGACGAAGCCGACGAGCGTGTCGCCCTTGAATGCGCCGAGCGTCCAGCCGCCCGCTTGCCGCGACACGATCAGGTGGCGCACCGGCGAGATTTCCATGTCGGGCAAGCCGAACACATCGCGCTGCAAGCGCACGCAAGCCGCGAACTCAGCAAATGTCGTGCATTCACGAATGACCACTTCCGTCTCTGCGCGCTCAACTTGTTCAGTCCGGCTCGACATGCGCCGTTCGCTTCCCTTCTTTCACGCTTGTGCAAATTCAAATGACCATCAAGGTGTACCAGCTTTGCGGCATGAGCACAATATAAGTTCAAAGTTCCAAGTTCAAGGTTCAACTTCAGAGCTAACCTTGAACCTTGCGCTTGGAACTTTGCACATCGAACCTATTTCTTCGGCCGCGTGGGCAGCATGAGCTGGATGATGAGACCGCGCTCTGCGCCTGTGCCGAGCGCGACTGTGCCGCCGAGCAGGGCGAGTAGGCGATGAGCAATGACCAAGCCCAATTCGTTCATGTTCGTACCTTGCTCGCTGGGCGTGTCTAGATCGACCGGATCGAAGAGGTGCGCCGGGTCTGCGAGCGGCGCACCTTCATCTCTGATCTCGATGCAGAACTCGCCGGCCCGTGTCGGGTAAGCATTGAGCACAACGGTCGCGTCTTGTGGGCTGCGCGCGATGGCGTGGGCGAGAAAGTTGTAGAGCACTTGGCGCAGTTTGCCTTCGTCCGAGACAATCGTGCCAAGTTCGGGCGCGACCACGCAGTCGAGTTTGACGGACTGCTTCTGTGCGAGCCGGCCGACGGCGGCGCACGCTTCACGCAGCGTCTCGCGCACGGAGAAGTCGTGCAGGAACAACTCTTCGTGCCCGGCTTCGAGGCGCGAGAGATCAACCAACTGGCGTATGCTCGTGTGCAGTTGTTGCCCAGAGCCTTGAATCTTTTCGCAGAAGCGACGCTGCGCTGGCGTCAAGGCTTCGTGTTCGAGCAGGATTTCGGCGAAGCCGAGGATCGAAGTCAGAGGCGTGCGCAGCTCGTGCGTCATGCGCGCGAGAAAGAGCGAGCGATAACGACCGACGCGCAGCAACTCGCGGTTCGCCTCTTCGAGCGCGTGCGTGCGCTGCTGCAACTCGGCGATGAGTTGTTCGATGCGCGTGTGCTGCGCGCGCATCCTAGCGGCTTGGCGGGCGTTGCCGAGCGCGATCACAATCGGCGCGGCGAGGAAGCGTAGGCCCGCAAGCGCCGCGCGCAGACGTTCGGGATAAGCCGAAAGCGAGACGAGCACGCCGACCAGCGAGCCGCGCGCATGAATCGGAATTCCGACGCCCGCTTGTAAGCCCGCATCGGCAAACTCGCGCCGCACGGCGAGCGCGCTTTCGTCGTCGTCTATGACCGCGTGGTCGAGCCAGATTTGCAACTCGCGGCCCGTGCGGGCCACACAAGCGGCGAGCGATTCAGAGCCGCGCCGCGCCACGTCTGCGTCCATGTGCGGGTGCGTGTGGAGCGCGCTCAAACGCAAGGGCGTACCGTTGTCGCCGCGCAGGAAGATGCTGATGCAACACAAATCCCAATGGCGCAGCAGTATGTCTGCGAAGGCGCAGCAGACGTGCTCCTCGTCGGCGAATTCGCCCGGCGCGAAGACCTGCGCGTAGAAGAGTTCGACGATCTCCGCGCCCAGCGCAGTCAACTCGCCCGCGCCCGTATCATTGGGCGTCAAGCCTTCCGCCATGTTGGAAGCCGTGCTCAAGTCGTCCTTACGTGTCGTGCAACTTCGCTCGCATGCGCCGCGCTCGCGTAATAGCGCGTCGGTCGGGGCCGGGCACAGATTATCGGGGATACTTTTGTCCGCACTATAGTGCGCGGCTTGCGAAAGTGTCAACGAAGGAAGAAAATGGAATTGGTTATCAGTTATTGGCTATTGGTTAGCTGAATAATTATCGAAGCTGCGGCTGACGCTGAAATCGCAAAAGCAAATAACCAATAACAAATAACAATTGTCTCCTCGTTTGCCTCGAATGAATGGTCAACTGAGCGAGCAGTCGCTCGCGGAACTAATCCGAGAGATCAAAGCGACCGGTGTATCGGGTGCTTTGCGCTTGGCGCGCGAGCGTGTGCAGGCTGTGGTCTATGCGCAGGCAGGCGCGATCATCTATGCGCGCACGAACCTGCGCGCGCACCGGCTGACCGAAGCTTTGCTTCGTTGGGACTTATTGACCGCAGAACAATTGGCTGCCACGGCCGGCGCGAGCACAGAGGTGGAGGCGAGCGCGGCACTCGTGCGGGCCGGTCTCGTTAAAGTTGAAGAGTTGCCGCTCTTGCGCGCGCGGTTGGCGTTGGACGTGCTGCGGCCTTTGCTGTTGTGGACAGACGGCGCGTGGAGTTTCGATCCGCGCGCGCGTTTGGCCGAAGAGGTGGCCGGGCAGATCGAGACAGCAGCGCTACTACTCGAAGGCGCGCGCCGGCTGCCTGCGGAGTTTGCCGCCGCACGGCTCTCGGATGAAGATACGTTTGCGCCCGCCGGTGCGCCGCCCGAACACTTGTCGCTGCGGCCCGTCGAAGCCTTCATCCTTTCGCGCGTGGATGGGCCGCTCAAGCTCTCGGAACTGGTCGCCATCAGTGGCTTGCCTGAGCGCGAGACGCGCCACGCAACTTACGCGCTCGCGCTCGCCGGTCTGCTCACACGCACAGACTGGCCGCGCATCTTCGACGCAAACACAATCGCGCAAGCGCGCGCTGCTGCCAAAGCCGTAGCGCAGGACGCGAGCGACGCGCAAACTAAATCAGCGCCGACCGCCATCAAGCCTAAGTCAAAGCCTGAGCAGCCTGCGTCGCCTGTCGCTGAACCGGCGGCCGACCCGCAAGCGGAGATCGCGGCCTTGCTCGCGCGCGTGCGCGACACGAACTATTATCAGTTGCTCGGCGTCGAACGAGCGGCGAGCGAGCGCGAGATCAAGCGCGCTTACTACGCGCTCGCCAAACGCTTCCATCCAGATCGTTTTCAACGTGCCGCCGCCGCCGCCGAGCGCTCACGGATCGAAGCCGCGTTCGCGCAGATCGCGCAAGCTTACGAGACGCTCACAGACGAACGGGCGCGCGCCACCTACGACAACAAACTCGAAAGCGCACACACCGCGCCGACTGCAACGACAACGCCGCCCGGCCAACGGGCCGGCCCAATCTCACACACACAGTCTGCCGCGCGCGCGTCGGAGCAAGCGCGTGGTGCAACCCTGTCTGCGCAGCAGACTGATGCGGAGGGCCATTTCCAGCGCGGGCTGTCGGCCTTCAAGCAAAATAATTTCAAGCAGGCCGTCGCCTACTTCGCTGAAGCCGTGCGGCTCGTACCCAGACAGCCGCGCTATCACGCGCACTACGGCAGCGCGCTCGCACAGGACCCGCAGACGCGCCGGCAGGCCGAAGCCGAATTGCATGCCGCCGTCGCGCTCGATCCGGCCAATGCAACTCATCACGCCATGCTCGCCGAGTTGTACTACATGCTCGACCAGAAGCGCCGCGCCGAAGCGGAACTCAAACGCGCCCTCGTCATCGAGCCGCACCATCCGGCCGCGCGCCAATTGCTCGACAAATTGAAAAAAAGCGGTGACAAGTGACAAGCGACGAGTGACAAGCGCAGGCCAAAACATTTATCTTGTCACTTGTCACCAAGCTGACGCGCGGGCCGTTGATGCGCTTGTACAAGTCTTTAACTTGTCACTCGCCACTCGTCCCTTGTCACTGCTCTTATGGCTTCCATGCAACCACAACTGACGGCCGCCGAGCGCGCGTTGCGCGATGTGCTCACACGGCTCGCGGCTGCTACCGACGAGTTCGAGGGCTACAAGCATCCGCACGCCGAGCGGGTGGTGAAACTCGCCGACGAATTAGCGCGACTCTTCGGCTTGGGGCGCGCGGAGCGCGCGTCGTTGCGTCTAGCCGCGCTCGGACATGATCTGGGTGAAGCAGCGATGAAGCGTGACTACATCGCGCGGCAGGGGCCGCTGACTGAAGAGGAGCGGTTCGACCTCATGCGCCATCCGGTCATAGGCGAACAGGAGGCGGCGCGTGCGGGCGCGGATCGCGGCGCGCAACTGCTCGTACGCTGGCATCACGAATGGTGGAACGGCACGGGCTACCCGGACGCGCTCAGCCGCGAACAGATTCCGCTCGGCGCACGCATCCTGCGCGTCGCAGATGCCTATGCCGCGCTCACAGACGTGCGCCCGTTTCGCGCCGCCTTGACAGAGGTAGAGGCGCACAAGCATCTGACCGAATGGGCCGGCATCGAATTCGATCCGCAGGTCGTCCGCGCGTTCTTGACGTTGCGCGATCTGCCCGAACTGCGCTCCTACGCGCTGCTCGAACGCGCGTACAGCATTGAGCCTGAGCGCGTCGGCGCGCCAGAAACGTCAACCACAGACGAACCCGACGACGGCGCGGCAGCGTTGATCGGGAGCGTGCCTGAGTCGGGCGTCAACCCGCACGTCGTCGGCATGCAAAGCGCCGACTCGATCACGCAAACAGATGCGCCGACCGAATTATCAGTCGAATCATCAACCGAAACCGAATCGTCAACCGACAGCATCGCTCGCTAACAACAGCCAATGATGAACTCTTCCGATCACACGCCTGCGGGTTGGCTCGCTTTCGAGTTGAGCGTGTTGCGTCGTCTGCGTTTTCGCTCGGTCATTAATCCGCTCGCGGGCGAGCCTGACTTGGATGCGACGCTCAAGCGTTGGGACGTGCGCGTCGCCGTCAACGATCCCAGTCAGTGGGCTTGGATCAAAGGCATCGCGCGCGTGGAGAACAACACGGAGCGTTTGACGGAAGAGGATGTTGTGCGCCTGCTCGCAGACGTCTATGTGCCCGGTTATCGCTTGCGCAACGGGGCGCTCGCGCAACGCTTCGGCGAACTTGATGCGTGGTGGTTCGATAACCTACGCGCCGCCGCCGAACAGCTTGAAGGTGAAGCTAAACAAGCGCTCGCGCTCACGCTCGGCATGCAAGTCGGCGACTACGCGCGCTCGTTCAACGCAGAGACGCGCGAACTGCGCCAACCGCTCTCGCGCGTCTTTCGTCGGTTGTGGGAGACGACCCTCGCGCCCGTCAACAACAAGCAACATAACGTCGCCGCCAACAAAGACCCGCGCCAGTTTCTCGGCGAAGAGCGCGGCGACCTACTGTTCCTGCGTCTGCCGCGCGCCGGCCGCAATGGCGCAACGCGCGAGTCGCTCACCGCTTGGCGCGAAGAATTTGTGCGCGGCAATGATGACTTTTGGCCGGAACTCGCGCGCGCACGCGCCGGCAAACTCGACGCGCACGTCGGTACTAAGCAGCAATACCTACGCCTCATTGAAGAACTGCTCGACACGGCCACGCACATACGCACGTGGGCCATCACGCACGTCGAGACCGGACTTGTGACGACCGAAGAAATGGTCGAGACCATCCGTCGCATCCGCAAAGTCGAGACCATCTACACCAAAGACTTCTCCGAACTGCTCTGTGCCCGCGCCGCGATTATCACCGCAGTGTGAAAACAGTTTGCAGTTTGCAGTTTTCAGTTTTCAGCAAGGCATTGATTGTCTGGTTGCGAGGTGCGGCATGCACGGCCGTATTATTCTGTTCTTAAATCAACTGCTCGTGACTACGTCACGCTTAATGAAGAACGATTGGAGACGTTATGGCGAAGATGCGCGTCGTGCAAGTCAGTCAGCCGAATGGCCCGTTTGAACTCGTGGAGCGCGACATGCCAGAGCCGAGCGCTGGCGCGGTGCGCATCAAGGTCGAAGCCTGCGGCATCTGCCACAGCGACTCGCTCGTCAAGGAGGGCAGCCTTCCGGGCATACAGTATCCGCGCGTCCCCGGCCATGAAGTCGCTGGTCTAGTTGATGCGGTCGGCGCAAGCGTCGCCGGTTGGACTGAGGGCCAACGGGTCGGCGTCGGCTGGCACGGCGGCCATTGCGGCTACTGTGATGCATGCCGGCGCGGCGATTTCTTCGGCTGCCAAATCGCGTTACAGATAACCGGCCTCACTTACGACGGCGGCTACGCCGATTACATGATCGCGCCCGCCGAAGCGTTGGCATTGCTCCCTGAAGGACTTTCGGCTGTCGAAGCCGGGCCACTAGTGTGTGCCGGGGTTACAACGTTCAACGCGCTGCGCAATAGCGGCGCACGCCCCGGTGATCTGGTCGCCGTGCTTGGACTGGGTGGGCTTGGTCATCTCGGCGTGCAGTTCGCCGCGAAGATGGGTTTCAGGACCATCGCCATCGCACGCGGGAGCGACAAAGAACCGTTAGCCAAGCAGTTTGGCGCGCACCGATACATTGATAGTCAGGCACAGGATGCAGCGGCAGAGTTGGTCAAACTGGGCGGCGCTAAGATCATCCTCGCGACCGTGACGAACGCCGAAGCGATGAGTGCGACGCTGGGCGGCTTGAGTGTTAACGGGAAGTTGTTGGTTCTCGGCGCGCCGCACGAGCCGCTTGCAGTGCCCGCGGGTCTGCTCATTGCCGGCCGTAGGTCGGTCGCAGGTTGGTACTCCGGCACATCCATTGATTCGCAAGACACGCTCGCCTTCAGCCTGCTCACGGGCGTGCGCGCGCTGACCGAAGTCTTTCCATTGGAGCGTGCCGCCGAAGCCTACGAACGCATGATGAGCGGCAAGGCGCGATTCCGCGTCGTACTCACAACCGAAAACTAAATACTGAAACCTCAAAAGGCTCTCAGCCGTGAAGGCTGAGAGCCTTTTATGATCGGGATGGGGAGATTTGAACTGCCGCTCTCTCGGTCTGCGGCGCGCACGCTTGCGCCGCCCCGAAGGCTCAAAGGCGGAACCAGTCTCTATCTGTCACGGTCGTCGTCATCGTTATCCAGCTTGCCGTGCCCTTTGCCGGGCGGCACGATCTTGATCGTGTCTGTGCCGCTCGCGCAACGCCCGTTCACAGTGCCCGTTAAAGTGATCGAGGTTGACGAACTGTTGAGACCGGTCAAGTCTTGCGTGTTGAAGTGCAGCACCAGATCGCGCCGCTTGTCGCCGTTGACATCTTCGAGCGACGCCATAAACGTCCCGTTCTTGCGCCGCGCCACGCGCGCGCCCGCGAGCGTGATGCTTGAGACATCTACGGTCGAAGCGTCGAAGGCTGCGGTCGAGAGAATGGCGACGGGCACTTTGCCGCGCGAGCCGAGATTGATCGGGTTCACGCCCTCGCCGGGCTTGATGTCGATCACGAGCGGGATGACTTTGCCCGCGCTGCCCGCGTTCACGAGCGTCTGAATCTCCGGCTGCGAGAGCGCGCGGTTGAAGATTTCGATCTCGTCAACGAGGCCGTCCCACTCGCGGTTGCCGAAAGGCTGCGGCGTCCAGTCGCCGAACTGAAGCGGGACGGTGTTGGTCGCGATTGGCCCTGCGCCGGTGCAGGTCGAAACGGCAGTGCCGTTAACATAGACGGTGCGTGTGATCTCTGTGCCAGCCGTGTCTTGGTTATAGACGACGGCGACGAGTTGCCACTGAGTCGGCGTCAGCGTAAACGGCGCGGTCGTCCAGCACTGCTGAGAGGTGCCGTTCTTCCAGCCGGCGAAGTATGTGTTCGAGTTCGCCAGCCCATCCATCTCGATGCCAAACCCGTTCGCCGCTTGGTTGGGGTCTTCCTTGCGCAAGAGGTCGGCATTTGCATTTTGGGTGATGCTCGGATTGATCCAGAAGTCTATGGTGAAGTCGCCACTGAGGTCGAGGCTCGGATCGCTCGGCACTTGGAAGCGCGCCGCGCCGCTCGTATCGTTGGCGAGATTGAACGCGCGGAGCACCTCGCCCGTCGCGTAACTGCCGTTGACCAGTGCCCCGTCCAAGTTGCCAATGATGTCGTCCGTTGTGTTGTCAGCCGTCCACCAATGGATCAGGCCGGCGGGTGCGTTCACGCCGCACGTTACCTGACCAAAGGCCGACCGGCTGTGAAAAGATGCAATCGTCGCGCATGTCAACAGCATGGCTGCGATCACCCATCGCTTGGTATTCATCACGTCTCTCTTCCTCCTTGCAATTTTCAAACTGGCCGTGCGGGCCACAATGCTCAACGGAGCGCAATTCAAGCTCGCTTCGCACGAGGGCTGCTCAGGCGAACGAATACTGACGCCGGGGGAACGCCGCAACGGGGACGACAAGTGAACGGGGGTATGCTGGGAAAGAGAGACGGTTTACTATGACGAGAATTGTAGGCTCATCGGGCGGTGTGTCAAGAGTTAAAGGCCGGCGTTTGATTATAAATGCCTTACATTTCTGTAATACCCACTGTCGCAGCGATAAATAAAGAGGCGGCAACCTATGCACAGAACCTGACCTACCGCGCCTTCGGTGCGCTCAAAGGCTTAACTTACGGCAACAATAATACGCTCGCGCTCTCGTATAATAACCGCTTGCAGTTGACCAACTGGACAGTGCCGAATGTGCTGGGTTGGGAGTATTCTTATAACGATTACTACAACGCGGACGACGGGCGGGTGCTCTTTGCCAAGAACACCGCCAGTTCGACGGCGGCAGGACTGCGCGACGATAAGCTGGATCGCAGCTATGATTACGATCAAGTTGGGCGGCTCAATGTCTCCCACACGGGCTATGAAGCCCGGCTGCACATGAACCGGCAAGGGGCCGGTGATTCAACCAACTACGGGGCCTACTCGCAAGCCTATAATTACGACCAATGGGGCAACATGACGAGCCGCGTGGGCTGGGGCGGTTGGGATGGTGCGGGCGTCAACTATACGCTTGCCTACAGCAACAACCGGCAGAGCATCAACCCGATTAACAACGCTGCGATGCAGTATGACGCCAGTGGCAATCAGACCAACAACGGCTACTGGTCTTTTCAGTACGATGCCACAGGGCAGATGACCGCTGCCACAGATGGCGGCAATGTGCTCAGCCACAATTATGATGGCGACGGGTTGAGATTTAAGAAGGTGGAGAACGGCACAACCACTTACTACCTGAGATCGAGTCCCTTGGGCGGGCAGGTGGTGGCGGAATTCAACGGCAGCGGCACATGGACAAGAGGGTATGTTTACTTGGGCAGTCAGATGATAGCCATCCAACAAGGCACAAACAACACGGTCAGTTGGGTGCATCAAGACCCGGTGACGAAGAGCCAGAGAACCACGGCGAGCAATGGCACAGTAACAAGCACGATTGATCTTGATCCTTGGGGCGGCGAGACGAGTGTCAGTGCCAATCAATCGTTCCAGCCGCATTGCTTCACCTCTTATGAACGTGATGTGAATAATCACGATCAAGCGCAGGCGCGCAGTTATCAACGACAGTCAAGCTCTGTTGGCAAAAATCAATGTCGGCCTGAAGCGCGTCCGCCCTCTTGTTTAACGAGTGTTGTAATATGCAACAAAAAGTGTGTTTTTTTGCAACGCCGAGTGTTGCGTTTATCAACACTCGCAGCATCTTCATCAATAAATTCTGAGGTATTTGAGTTGTCAGATGGAATGTAATTCAATATCTACTGCGCGGTCTTGCGCGGCACGCTAAATGCCAATCCTAATCCACGACAGGCAAAGATTCTTGCTCCCCTGACTTTGCCCTGCCACAGTAACAGCTTATACGCAAATGAAGGCGTCAAGCTCATGCCTCACTAACTTGCATAGCTCAAAAGCTATCAAGTCAATCAAACAACAGTAGGTGCTAATGATGAATACAAGGGCTGAACAAGAGATCAGTCTGCCGACAGGTGTGTCGTGCCTGCTCACCGTCGAAGAACTCGCGTTGATGCTGCGCTGTAAAGTACGAACGATTTACAACATGGTCAGTCAACGACGCATCCCCTTCCGTAAAGCCGGTCGGCAACTGCGCTTCGACCTGCGCGAGATTGAAGCGTGGACGAAGGCTTGCGCTGAAAAGTAAGCCCGACAGTTCGACCAGCAAAGGGTCAAGCTGATCGCTTTAATAATGACCAGCTCAGTCCAGATCGCATATAGTATGCGCCACACTCCTGAAAGCGTGGCTGCATGCTCGCAAGTAAAGGAGCGAAGAGATGCCGGTTGAAAACAGAGGCACGGCGAAGCGTCCGCGTTGGCGCTACGCCTTCACCATTCGCGGTGTGCGTTATCGGGCCGCAATCCCGGAAGCGCGCACCAAGTACGAGGCTGAGCAAGCCGAGATTGAGGCGAAGAAAGCAGTGTTCGAGGGACGCTATAGCAGACCAACAGGTGGGCGCAACTTCTGCGATTTCGTCGAGCAGGTTTACAAGCCTTGGGCGCGTGAGAACAAACGCTCATGGAAGAATGAAGCCTACTGCGTGCCCATGATCACTGCTTACTTCAAAGGTAAAACCTTCGCGCAAATCTCGCCGCTGCTGATTGAGAAATTCAAAAAGCACCTGCGAGATGCAAAGACGAAAGCGGATCAGCCGTACAGTCCGCGCTACGTCAACTATTACCTTGAAAAGCTCGGCAGTATCTTCACGCTTGCCACTAAAGAACGTGAGATCGCAGTCGAAGATAACCCGTGCAGGAGAGTGGCCAAGCTGAAGCTCGACAACAAGCGCGACCGCTACCTGCTCGACGAGGAAGAGCCTGAACTCTTCAAACAATTAGTTGAGCCGCGCGCACACTTGCGCCCGCTTGTCATCGTTGCTATTGGCACAGGAATGCGGCTCGGCGACGAGCTTAACCTGCGCAAGCGGAGAGTGGACTTGCAACGAAACGTGATCAACGTGCCGAACTCGAAGACCGGAAAAGACTACCCCGTGCCGATGAACCCGGACGTGCGGGCGGTCATGCTCAAGCTCATGCGTGAGCACCCGGAGAGCGAGTTTGTGTTTACGAATCCGAAGACAGGCAAGCCCTACACCGGCATCAAGCGCGCTTTTAAGACGGCGTGCACTTTGGCCGGAATCAATGACCTGCACTGGCACGACCTGCGCCACACGTTCGGCACGCGCCTCGCCGATGCAGGCTTTAGCGAAGCGACCATCGCGGCGCTCATGGGACATACCGACCCTGAAACAACACGGCGTTACACGCATGCGACTGACCGCGCCAAGCACGCAGCCGTCGAAGCTGCGCGGCTTAGACCGGAGCAATCGAAGCCGATGCAGGAGCAGGCGCAGATGGCTGGAGCAGCATGAAAACCAAAAGCCATGCCCCATCTATGCCCCAAAGAGAAAACGGCCACGCAAGCGCATGGCCGTAAACTCTTGATTGGGTTGATCGGGATGACTGGATTCGAACCAGCGACCTCTCGCACCCCAAGCGAGCGCGCTACCAGGCTGCGCCACATCCCGGCAAACTGTCTCTAAGTATCTTCGGAAAAGTTGATTTGTCAAATCGCGGACTGAAGGCAGCGAGTAATGCTTCTTGTGTCTCACTTCTTCTGCGCGTTCAATCTTGCTTCGCTGGCGTCGAGCAAGCTGAGCAGGTCGCGCATCTGTTCGCGTAGGCGGCGCAGGGCGGCGCGGCGTTCGTCTGTGAGCGGGACGCTGGGTTCGGTGGGCGGTTGTTCGTGATCGCTCGAATAGACGGGCGGCGCGCTCGGTTGCGGTGCAGGCGGCGGCGCTGTTGATTGCATCTCGCCAGCATTGATGTTCGTCGCGTTCATGTCCGGCGTAACGACTTTGAGTTTGCTGGCGCTGCGCATGTCGTTTTGCAGCTTCTTCTTCGCGCCGGCGATGGTGTACTGGTCTTCGTAGAGCAGTTCCTTGATGCGCAAGACCATCTCCACGTCGCGCTTGCGATAGGTGCGCTGCCCGGCGCGATTCTTCTGCGGCGCGAGCATCGGGAATTCGGATTCCCAATAGCGCAGGACGTGCGCCTGCACGCCCGTGATGTCGCACACTTCGCCGATCTTGAAGAAGAGTTTTTCCGGAATATAGACGGCCGCTCGGTTCATACTGCTGACAGACCTCAAGGGGATGAGCTTACGGAATAATTGCAGTCAACCGTTAGTGTGCCGTCGAAGCGCGCGCGCGCCGCGACGAACGCTGCCGACATGTTACTCACGCATCCCGCACGTGTCAATTATCTTGTCGCGGAAATAAACGGATGGCAGGCCAACGTTTGCGCCCGTTGGCTTGAAGCTTTTTCTGAGCGCGGGCGCGGAAAGACTTCAGCGCGGCGCGATGCGGATGAGCCGGTTGATGGGATCGAATGAGAGTTGAAACGGGCGGAGCGCGTCGCGCCCCAAGATGACGGGCGCGTCGGCGGCTGCGCCGAAGATCAAGTCGGTCGGAATCCGCCGCAACACAAGGCCGCTGATCTGCACAGTGATCGGCGTGATGCGCCGCGCGGCGACGTGCCCGCGCCCTAGATCGCGCACGCCCGCGCGTTCCTGTCCAACTTCGGGGCCGACGCCAAACGAACGCGCGGCCGTTGCGTCCAAAGCGAGACCGAAGTTTGAGCCGGTATCAAGCAAGGCGCGGCGGCCGTTTTCAAGGCGGACGAACGGGCGACGCGCGCCGCCATCGCTCAGCCATTGCACGACCGTGCCACCGGCCGGCATATCATTCAGACGCACGGGCGTCGTGCGCGGATCGAAGGCGCTAATCATTCCGCCCGGCAGGTCAATCGTATAACCGAGCGGGTAGAAACTTTCAGACGGATCAATTACGCCATCGAGATCGAGCGGCAATGAATCGGTCACGAGTATGCGACTATGCGTCGGCAGCGTGTTGTCCTGCGTGCCGAGTGCGAGGCTGCGGATCGTGGCTTCGCGGCCTGTGCCGCCCCGCGCACCGCTCAAACCTGTGATCGGCACGTTGCGACTGCCGACGAACTGAACGCCCGCCGCGCGCGCCACACGCTCTGAGATGATGTTGCCGCCCGCGCCCGTATCGAGCGCGAACGTGTAAGGACCTGTGCCATTGAGCCAAGCGCGGACAAGTAGGCCGCGCCCAGAGTCTTCACGAAAGCGCACAGGCGCAGGCAGCACGCGCGTGTTGACGTTGTCGCTACGGCTGCCGCCGAAGGTCTGTTGAATGCGTGAGGCTTGCGCCAGCGCAGACGAATGGGCAGCCCCCGTGTTGAGGACTGCCCAAACCGTCGCCGCCAGAGCGATCAGGATAGCTGAAGCCTTATGCGCCACTGCGCGCCGCATGCGCCACCGCATACTTACACCATCCCAAGATTAGTAGCGATGCCGGTTGCGGAGTTTGTAGGTGTAGAGTGCAGAGCCGCCCCCGCCCGCAAGCGCACCAATCAACGCGCCCTTTCTGCCGCCGACCAGGCCGCCGAGCAGCGCACCGCCGCCCGTGCCCATCGCTACGGTCAACTTATCGCGGTGCTTCTGCCAGAAGCTGCGATGGCGCGGCGTGTAATCATAATAAGCCGTCCGCGAGCTACGTCCGTAGCGCGTCCGAACCGGCGTACTACGATAGACGACGCGCGAGGTTGTGGGCACGCCTACGACCGTCGTCCGGGATGCGGTCACGCCTTCACGCGCGGCGTTAAAGCCGTCGGTGAAACCGGCGCGATAATCGGCCGAAACATTCTGATCGTTGAGCGCCACTTGCTCATTGGCCGCCGTCTGCGCGGTATCGTAACGCTGATCCGGCGCGTTTGTCCGCGCAGTAGTGTTCGACGTATCCAAATTCTGCGTCGCGACCGATGTGTCGGGGTTCGTGTTGCGCTTGTTATTAACCAACCCAACCACTGTGCCGCCGAGCAAGGCCGCCGAAAGTCCAACTGCTAAAATCTTGCCATTCATCGTCATGGTGTCAGCTTCTCCTTACAAGATTCGCTAGGGTTCAAACCAACTCGCCCTCATACGACAGCAACTCGTGTTCCCGGCCAGCGCGCTGAATCAGTAATAACACACACCGCTGGCACGGCCGCGAGTTTTTTCGTCTTTCGCACCCAATGTCAGCAAATCACAATGAAATCATAACAGACCCACGTGCAACGAAAGCCGCAGACACCTAGCTGCGCTGCACGATATGGATTAAACACAACCCGATAAAGGAAGGGCGGAATAAGAACAGTAGCCAGTAGTCAGTAGAAAGACGGATATGTTTTCTACTGACTACTGGCTACTGTTCTTATTGGACGCCTTCCAATGCGCAAGCTATAATCCGGCGTCACACGCACGCCGCATCTTTCGGAGGTTCAACTTAGATCGTGTCCACTGCCTCGACCGCTTTCCGTCTGGCTGCGCGCCTTGAGCAGGTCGGCTTCTCCGACATCGTTAAAATCCGCAATCGCATCATGGAACTGCGCGCGGGCGGCGCGACCGTCTATCAGTTCGAGGGCGGCGAACCGTTTCTAAACACACCTGCACAGATCAAGGACGCGATGCGATGCGCGCTCGCCGAAAATAAGACGCGCTATGCGCCCTCGTCCGGCATCCCTGAACTGCGCGCCGCTATCGCCGCGAAGGTGCGCGCCCGAAACGAGATTCCGGCTGAGACTGAAGACGTGCTCGTCGTCAACGGCGGCATGCAAGGACTGTTCGGCGCGTTTCAGTCGGTCGTCAATCCCGGCGAAGAGGTGCTGCTCTTCTCGCCCTACTGGACGCCGATCAAAGACCTTGTGGCAAATTGTGAAGCGCACGCCGTCTTCGTCTCAACCGACGAAGCGCGCGCCGCAGGCTTCGCCCAGATGCTCGCGCGCAAACTTTCGCCGCGCACACGTGCCCTCTATTTCAACACGCCGCAGAACCCGACCGGCGCAGTCTTCTCGCGCGCCGACACGGAAGCGGTCGCAAGTTTCGCGCGCGCGCATGATCTCGTCGTCATCGCCGACGAAGCTTATGAAGATTTGGTTTACGACGGCGAGCACGTCTCCATCGCCGCGCTGCCCGGCATGTACGAGCGCACGATCACCTGCTACACGCTCTCGAAGTCCTATGCGATGACCGGCTGGCGCATCGGCTACGCGGTCGCGCCCGAACCTTGGATGACGGGGTTGCGCAAGGCTCTGCTCTATTCAACCAACGGCGTCTCGACTCCGACACAGTGGGCCGGACTCGCCGCCATCAACTCGCCCGCAGATTTTTTCGCCAGCGCACGCGCCGCTTATCGTGAGCGCCGCGACCTACTCGTCGCCGGTCTAAACGAACTCGAATTAACCTGCGCCATGCCCGCAGGCGCGTTCTACGCCTTCCCCGACGCGATGCGCATCCACGCGGACAGTCGCACCGCCGCCGAAATCTTACTCGACCGCGCACAGGTTGCCACCGTTCCCGGCATCGTCTTCGGCCCGCACGGCGAAGGTCACCTGCGTTTCTCCTTTTCCACCTCGCTCGAAACCATCCAAGCCGGTCTCGACTCCATGCGCCGCAATCTTTAGATCAACGTGCGAACCGCTCGGAGCGAATTCGATCTCATTGCCGAAGTGCGGCAGCGTGCACAGCGCGCAACGTCTGACCTTGTGCAAGGGATCGGTGATGATGCCGCTGTCTTCATGCAGCGCACGGGTTATGAGACGGTTATCACTGCCGATCTACTGATTGAAGACATAGACTTTCGCCGCGCGCACACCGACGCCCGCGCGCTCGGCCACAAGGCGCTCGCCGTCTCGCTCTCAGACATCGCGGCGATGGGCGCACGCCCGCGCTACGCCCTGCTCTCCGTCGGCGTGCCCGCAGACGTGTGGCGCACACGCTGGCTCGATCAATTCTATGAGGGCTTCTTCGCACTCGCCGCACGCACAGGCGTCGCACTCATCGGCGGCGACGTTTCGCGCACGCCCGAACGCATCGTCATTGATTCCATCGTGCTCGGCGAAACTAGACGCGGGCGCGCGGTCTTGCGCAACGGCGCACGCCCCGGCGATCAAATCTTCGTCACCGGCACACTCGGCGGCGCAAGCGCGGGTCTAAGCATCCTCGAAAGCAACGCGACGAAACGAAACGCGCGCACACATCAACGCGCAACGAGCGCACGACAACCACTAATGACTTCCGCACGCGCGCAACTCATCCGCCGCCAACAGCGACCCGAACCACGTCTCGCTTGGGGCGCACTGCTCGGCAACAAACGTCTCGCCTCCGCCATGATCGATCTCAGCGATGGACTCTCGTCCGACCTCGCGCACCTCTGCCGCGAAAGCAACGTCGGCGCGCTCATTGATGCCGCGCATCTCCCGATTGATCCATTCATCGCCCAAGCCAACGTCAACGCACCCGACGCACTCACTCTCGCCCTGCACGGCGGCGAAGATTTCGAGCTACTCTTCACCGTCCGCCCGCAACACGTCACCCGCCTCCCGCGCGAACTCGATGGCGTGCCCATCACACACATCGGCGAAGTCCGCGCCCCATCGGCCGGCATAAAGATTCACATCAACGGTCGCACACGCACGCTCAAGCCCGCCGGCTTCGTTCATTTCCGCTAATCAACTCGCCAAACTTTAACTGAATCGCATGTATGACAACCGCCGCAGCGCGGCGTTTGACTTTAGCCCGGCGTTTCAACGCCGGGAGCAGGTGACGACATTGATTGTCGTCGCGTGAGCGACGATTGAATGACGAACCGATGCATCAGGCGTCGCTCGCGCGACGCACTATGTTATTTCTGGCCCGTTCCCGGCGTTGAAACGCCGGGCTAAATTCATTGTGCCGCTACGCGGCAGATTTACGTGCACGTATCATCATTTAATTGACTCGCCGCCCGTCCTTGCCTAGACTTATCTCAGCCCGCATCACAGCTTGAAAGGAAGCGGCCAATGGAACGTTATTTCTTTCGCATCACCATCGCGCTCATCACCTTCTTTCTCGGCACTGGCGCAACGCTGCTCTGGGTTACGCTACGCGCGCCAGATGTGAACGACTTTGAGCAGCCACCGGCCCCGGTGATATATGGCGGGCTATTGAACGATAGAGCAATCCCGCCACTCCATATCAATGGATACCAATCGTGTCCTGAATGGAACGTTCACATCACTATAGATGAAACGGGTCGAGTAATTTCAGCCTCTTCCGACTTCATAGACCCGTTGGCACGATACGACGCAGAGAAAGTAGCTTTAGCCTATCGTTTTAAGCCGATGCTGCTTGCGGGCCAGCCCGTCAAAGTGGCTGGTGTGATCGATGAAAGTCCGGAATGGCCTTGCTTAAGTTATTAGTTTAGCCGAATCGAAGATGCTCAAGTTTCAGAACACACTCTCAGGTCAACTCGAAGAGTTTCGCCCGCTCCGCGAAGGCGAGGTGCGGATGTATTGCTGCGGGCCGACCGTGTGGGACTTTGCGCACATCGGCAACCTGCGCACGTTCCTCTTGGGCGACATCCTGCGGCGCTATCTCAAGTTCAAGGGCTACAAGGTCACGCACGTGATGAACATCACGGACGTGGACGACCGCATCATCCAGCAAGCGGAACGGAAAGGCGTCACGCTCGACGAGTACACCGCGCCTTACATCGAAGCCTTCTGGCAGGACTTCGACGCAATCGGCATGGAGCGCCCCGAAGTTGCGCCGCGCGCCACGCAGCACATCAAACAGATGACCGAACTGATCGCGCGCCTCGAAGCGGACGGCCACGCCTACGCATCCGACGGCTCGATCTATTACCGCATTGCTTCGTTTCCCCAATACGGCAAGCTCTCGAAGATCAACTTCGCGGGCAACATCGTCGGCGGCAGCGAGCGCGTGGACACGGACAAGTACGAGAAAGAGGACGCGCGCGACTTCGCGCTCTGGAAAGCGGTCGAACCGGGCCACGACGCCGCTTGGGACACAGAGATCGGACGCGGCCGGCCCGGCTGGCACATCGAATGCTCCGCGATGTCTATGCAATATCTCGACGAGTCGTTCGACATACACTGCGGCGGCGTTGACTTAATCTTCCCGCATCACGAAAACGAGATCGCGCAATCGGAAGGTGCGACCGGCCGCAAGTTCGTCAACTACTGGCTGCACGGCGAGCACCTGAAGATCAACGGCGAGTCCATGTCCAAATCGAAGGGCAACTATTTCACCTTGCGCGATCTCGTCGCGCAAGGCTTCACGCCGACGGCCGTGCGCTATTCGCTCATCTCCGCGCCTTATCGCAAGCAGTATAACTTCACGCTTGAGGGCCTGCGCAGCAGCGAAAAGACCGTCGCCAGCCTGCAAGACTTTCGCCAACGCCTCGCCGACGCGCGCGTCGAAGCGGGCAGCAATCCGCAAATGAAAGCCGCTGCCGCCCGCGCGCTCAAACAGTTTGAGGCAGGACTCGATGACGATCTCAACACGTCGGTCGCGCTCGCGGCGATTCACGATCTGACGCGCGAAGTCAACACTGCGCTCGCTGATTGCCAGTTGCGCGCAGACGATCAACGCGACCTGCTCGAACTGATCGCGTGCTTCGATGCCGTCTTCAACATCTTCAGCCGGCCCCAAGCCGAGATGCTCGACACAGAGATACAGGCGCTCATCGCCGAACGCCAAGAGGCCCGCCGCCGCCGCGACTTCGCCCGCGCCGACGAAATCCGTGATGAACTCAACGCGCGCGGCATCATCCTCGAAGACACACGCGATGGCGTGCGCTGGAAACGACGCGGCATGTAGTGCTAGGATGGACGCGCTGAAACAGGTAACTTTATGAACGATCCTAAACGAGCCGTGTGGTTCTTCACTATCGCAGGCTTATCGTGGCTCTTGTGCGGAGTGCTCGATTTGTTCCGCGCGGGCGGCGTTTTGGAGATCGCTGTGGGTTTTACGGGCGGCTTTATCTTTCTTGCGCTTGCTATCGGACAAGCAATGCGCCTGCGTAATAGTTGAGCGCCGATCTGAACTGCTGAGTTACGTGATGTCCAAATCCTTTTCCTATTGCATTCGCCCCCTCGACATCCGCGCGAACATCTTCGCGGGGTAGCCTCGCACTCTTGTCTCTGTCCCCTTCTCTGAAATTTCAAATTTGAAATTTCAACTTGATCAGTTTCTGTTTCATCGTAAGGAGAAGTGTTATGGCTACCAGCACCATCGCGCCGCTTAAACGGCCTGAGATCAAAACCGCTCTGCCCGGCCCGCGTGGGCAAGAGATCATCGCCGCCGATCACAAGTTCGTTAATCCAGCGTACCCGCGCCCCACATATAAACTCGTCGCCGAACGCGGCGCGGGCGTGTGGGTCGAAGACGTGGACGGCAACGTCTTTCTCGATGCCAACGCCGGCATCGCCGTCTGCTCGACGGGTCATTGTCATCCCGAAGTCGTCAAAGTGATCCAAGAGCAGGCCGCGCAGTTGATTCATATGTGCGGCACGGATTTCTATTACCGGCACATGCCAGACTTAGCACGCAAGCTCGACGAAATCGTGCCTGTGCCAAGTCCGACGCGCACGCACTTTGCTAATAGCGGCACGGAGGCGGTCGAAACTGCACTGAAGCTTGCGCTGCACGCGACGGGGCGCGAGAAGTTCATCTCGTTCTTTGGCAGCTTTCACGGGCGCACGCTCGGCTCGCTTGCACTCACTTCATCAAAGGTCGCGCAACGACGCGGCTTCCGCCGCCAAGTGCTCGACGTGACGCACGTGCCTTACCCGAACACCTTCCGCGATCCATTCACGGGCCAACCGACCGACGCGGCGACGGTCAGCCGTCAATGTCTCGATTGGATCACAGAGCGTCTGTTTAAGACGACGACACCGCCGGAAGAGGTCGCGGCCATCGTGGTTGAGTGTGTGCAGGGCGAAGGCGGTTATGTGCCTGCGCCGAAGGAGTTCTTACAAGGGCTTCGCAGCATCTGCGACGAGCACGGCATACTGCTCGTCGTTGACGAAGTGCAATCAGGTATGGGACGCACGGGCAAGATGTTCGCGAGCGAGCATTACGATCTCAAGCCGGACATCGTGACCATCGCCAAAGGCATCGGCTCAGGTCTGCCCATCGGCGCATGCGTGGCGCGCGCTGACATAATGAACTGGAAATCGGGCGCGCACGCTTCAACTTTCGGCGGCAACCCCGTCTGCATCGCCGCCGCCTTGAAGACCATCGAACTGCTCGAAGGCGGACTCATCGCCAACGCCGCAGAGGTTGGCGCATATCTGAAAGCAGGACTTGAAAAACTGAAAGACAAACACGAGTGCATCGGCGACGTGCGCGGGCTTGGGCTGATGCTCGGCGTCGAGTTCGTCGCAGACCGCGCGACCAATCAGCCCGCGCCGGAGTTGCGCGACCGCATCGAGACCGCTTGCTACGAGCGCGGACTGCTCGTGCTCGGCGCGGGCGCGAACACGATCCGTTGGTCGCCACCGCTCATCCTCACACGCGAGCATGTAGACGTAGCGCTTGAGCTTTTCAATGACGCGATCACAGCTTCCTACCAATGAAACAGTGGTCGGTGGTCAGGGATCAGTAAAAACTGTCTGCACTGATCACTGACCACCGACCACTGACCACTGACCACTGCTCGTCACCACTGCTCGACATTGACAAACTGCCAACCGTCCCCTAATTTTCCCCCGTCTCTCCCGACGCGCTGTGGCTCGTCCAATTGCCGGAGGTCTTCGGATGCAACGCGCACGCCTGCTGTCGCTCTTCTTGCTCGCACTTGTCGTCCAATTCTCTGCGCACGCACAAGAGTCGAAGCGCGCCGCCGCCGATCAACTCAAGCGCGGCGCGGATCGTTATCTCAAAGGCGACCTCGAAGGTGCGCTCGCCGCTTACGACCGCGCGCTCACGGTCGAACCGAACGCCGCCGACATCTACGTCAAACGCGGCAACGTGCGCCACGCCAAAGGCGACCTCAACGGCGCGCTCGCCGATTTCGATCAGGCGCTCACGCTCGACCCTGCGGTCGTCCGCAACGACCGCAACGTCGCCGAAGCCTATTCGCGACGCGGTTACTTGCGCGCGCGCCGACTTGAGATGGAGCCGGCCATCGAAGACTTCAACAAGGCGCTCATCTGCTATCAAGGCAATCCCGATTACTACTTCCGGCGCGGCGATGCATTGCTCGTCAAAGGCTCTTTCGCCGAAGCGATCACGGATTACAACAACGGGCTATCGTTGAAACCCGACAACAACCAAGCCTCTTTCGCTTATGCCAGTCGCGGCTACGCCTATCTGATGCGCGGCGACGAAGCGGCCGCGCGCAAAGATTTCGCCCAAAGCATCAAGCTCAACAAAGACGGCAAGCTCATCCTCCGTTTCCATCTCCTCTTCTTGCAGGAACAGTACGAAGAACTCCAACACCGGCGCCAGAGCGACCGGCAAAAACTTACTTGAGTGTCAGCCGCTGAAGCGTAAATCCTCGCCAGCCTTTAAGGTCGCTCGATCATCTCGCGCACGTCGCCGAAGTTTGCGCTGATGGGCTGATGGGCGCCATCGGCTTCAAGTGCGACTCGCGCCTGCGCCCGCACCACATCGCTCATCGTTAACAAGCCGACGAGGCGCGTCGGTTCGTGCGGCTCAACCACGGGCAGTTGGCGCGCGTCTGTGCGCTCCATCCGCACGACCGCACGCACGAGCGGTTCATCTGTAAAGACCGGCACGACCATATCAACTAACGACCCGACCGACTGCACGCCGTCGCCTTCGGCCAATCTGCGCCGCAGCCGCGCTTCGCTGACCAAGCCGACGAGTCTTTCATCGCCGTCCAACACCAGATAGGTGGAAAAATTATATTTGGCGATCTGATCGAGCGCCGCTTGCACGGTCGTCTCGGCTTGCAACGTCACTGGCGCAGTTGTCATCGCCGCGCCGATGTTGATCTCCGCAAGCGCGCGGGCCAGCGGCCGGTCGCGGTGCGGCAAGCGCACGCCGTCTTGTTCCAATAGCGCCTCGTAGATCGGCGTCGGGCGCAAGCGGCGTGCGAGACCGTAAGCGGTCATGTTGGCGATCATCAACGGTAGGATCAGACCATAGCCGCCGGTCATCTCGAAGATGATGAGCACCGAAGTGATCGGCGCACGCACGATACCCGCAAAGACCGCGCCCATGCCGACGAGCGCAAATGCGCCGATCTCGTTGCCGGTGTGGCCGAGCAGCGCGTGATCAAGATAGCCGAACGCGCCACCGAGCATCCCGCCGATAAACAGTGACGGCGCAAAGATGCCACCCGCGCCACCACTGCTGTACGAAAAAATAGTCGCGATCAACTTCAACACGCAGAGCGCGAGCAAGACGCGCACGGTCAACTGCCCGGCGAGCGCCAGCGACAAAGTCTCGTAGCCGCCTGCGGTCACGCCGCCTGTACGCAGCCATGCGAGCGCGATGACGGCCAGCACGCCCGTCACAAGGCCGCCGACGGCCGGTCGCGTCCATGCTGGTAAGATTTTGAGTCGTTGAAAATGTCTGCGCAGACCGAGCAGCGATTCTGTGAAGGCGAGCGAGACGAAGGCGGCGGCAACACCGAGCGCGGCATAGAGTAGTAGCGATGAAGCGCGATGCAGGCCGTAACCCGTCGGCACGTCGAAGACTGGATGCTCGCCTAAGACGCTGCGCTCGATCACGGCCGCAAGCGCCGCCGCGACGATGACGCCAGATAACAACGTCTGGTCCAGATCGCCGACGACCTCTTCAATCGTGAACGTGACGGCCGCAATTGGCGCGTTGAAGGCTGCGGCGATGCCTGCGGCTGCGCCGACCGACAGCATGCGCCGCAAGTTGTCGCGGGAGAGCGCCGCCGCACGCCCTAACAGGCTCGCAAGGCCCGCGCAAATCTGCACCGTCGGCCCTTCGCGTCCGAGCGATGCGCCCGTACCGATCTGTATGACGCCGAGCAGGAACTTGCCAATCGTTGCACTCAAGAGCGCCATGCGCCCGCCTTTAATGACGTAAGCGACTTTGACTTGTGGGATGCCGCTCCCGCGCGCATCAGGCACGACGTACTGCAAGAGCGCGCCGCCGATGAGGCCGCCGATAGTCGGCACAGAGATCGTTAAGACGATCCACTTGTGCCCGCCCGCCGCCATTGCCCGATCAACGAGCAGATGCTCTGTGCCGCGCAAGGCAAGGTGGAAGGCGACGGCGGCGAGACCGCAGAGCACGCCCGCGACTAACGTTAAGCCAAACACGCGCCGTCGCTCCGACGGCACAAGGCGCAACGAGAGTCGCAGCAACTTCAAGTTCACACGTCGCACACGCGCACGCCACAGACGCAACGCCGCTTTAATCTTCCGCTTGCTCAAACCCAAACCTCACCCCTCGCTCAAAAACACTGTCGCTCAATAACGTTGTGGCGCGCCGGTCACACAACGCACCGTGTCGCGTGCGATCAATAACTCTTCGTCGGTCGGAATAACATAAGCGGCAAGACGCGCTCCGTCGCGCGTGATCAAACCTTCGCGTCCATGTATCTGCGCCTCGTTGCGCTCTGGATCAAGTTCTAAGCCGAGCCATTCCAGACCGGCGCAGATGCGCGCGCGCACTTCCGCAGCGTTCTCGCCGATGCCGCCCGTGAAGACGACTGCATCCGCGCCGCCAACGCCCGCGAGATACGCGCCGATATATTTGCGCGCGCGATAGCAGAAGATTTCGATGGCAAGGCGCGCGCGGCGGTCGTCGTTCTCGTGCGCTTCGGCCAGCAATTCGCGCATGTCGTTCGTCAAACCTGAGATGCCGATGAGGCCCGACTGCTTGTTGAGCAGAGACTCGACCGCTTCGGCCGTCAGCCCTTCTTTGACTGCGATGAAATCAATGATGGCCGGATCGATGTCGCCGGAGCGCGTGCCCATCACCAGTCCTTCAAGCGGCGTCAAGCCCATCGAAGTGTCAACGGAATCGCCCGCGCGGATCGCGGCGATGGAACAGCCGTTGCCGAGATGTAAGGTGATGATGTTGGTCTGCTCGCGTTCAATGCTGCGCAGTTGCCGGTAGCGATAGGCGACGTAGCGGTGCGACGTGCCGTGAAAACCGTAACGGCGAATGCGATGGCGGCGATAGAACTGGTAAGGGATCGCGTAGAGGTAAGCGTGGTCTGGGAGCGTCTGATGAAACGCCGTGTCGAAGACAGCGGCTTGCGGCAATCCTACGCCAAAGACCTCGCGCGCCGCCACGATGCCTTTAATGTTCGCCGGATTATGGAGCGGCGCGAGATCAATGCACTCTTCAATGCCGCGCAGGACTTCGTCTGTGATCAAGACCGAATGTGTGAACCGCTCGCCGCCGTGCACAACGCGATGCCCAACCGCTTGCACGTCCGCGACGCTCTGCACTTCAGTGATGCCCGACGTTTCAGAGCATGCCCAGCGAATGATCCATTCAACTGCCGCGCGCGCGTCGCGCAGAGGCGCGGTCAAGCGTTGCGCCTCGCGCCCTGCCATCACGAGTGTGATGATCGCCTCGCCGCCGATGCGTTCAATCGTACCGCGCGCGAGTCGTCTGTCGGTGTTCTGTGCGATGCGTTCGAGATCGGTTGCGATCAGTTGAAACTTGATGGTTGAACTGCCGCAGTTGAGCACGAGAACGTTCATCGTTTGCTCCACTCAGATTTGAGTCCCTTTACAGACGGCGCAGGAAAGTTTCAGGGTTATTGAGAAACGCTTTTGTCAGCGCCACGTGTTCGAGCTTATCGTAGGCCACTTGCCTGACCGGATACTTATCGAAATTCAAGAGCGCCGCATTGGGGAACGCCATCAAGATGGGCGAGTGCGTGGCGATAATGAACTGCGCGTCCTCCGCGACCATCTCCTTCAACATCGAGAGCAAAGCGAGTTGACGCTGCGGCGAGAGCGGCGCTTCCGGTTCGTCCAGCAGATACAGACCACCGGGCACAAACCGTTCGCGGAACAGGTTGAGAAAACTTTCGCCGTGCGAGCGCGCGTCTGCGTCCTCGCCGTACTTGCGCGCGAGTTCGCGGCGTTGGCCGAGCACTAGACCTTTCGCGCGCGCCAGCCCGTAGCCGGTCAGATATTGCTCGAACTCCGTCGCCATCTCTGCCAACTCGCTGCTCATCGCATTGACGCGCCGCGCGAAGTTGAAAAAATCTTCGGCGCGCAAGAAAAAACCGCGATGCGTCCGCTTCTGCCAGATGAACTGCAACTGCACGGCCAGCCGTTGCGCGTGTCTTAAGGTCTCATCGCGTTGTGCGTCCGCACCGCCGACGACGACTGAGCCGACGCCCGCCGCAATTGCTTCGAGCAGAGTGGACTTGCCCGAACCGTTCTCGCCGACGAAGAACGTGACCGGCGCGCGAAACTTGATCTCTTTGCACTTCTGCACAAGCGGCAGATTGAACGGAAAGTTTGCGTTGAATTTTGCGCCCGGTTTGATATTGACTGCTCGCAGATGAATCATGATCGTTCACTTTCGCGCGCTCGCACCGGCGCGTCAAGTTCTCTTGCTTTAATCAGCCATGAGCTTTGCGCCGATCTCTTGCACGCGCGCGCGCAGACGTTCTTCGTCAACCGTCTGCGCACGCCCATCACGATAGATTTCGCGCCCCGCCACGACCGTCAACACAACATCACGGCCCGACGAGGCGAAGATGAGCGCGCTCAAAGGATCATACACGGGCAGTTGGTGCGCGCCGTCGAGACGCACGGCGATCAGGTCGGCTTGCAGACCAGCGGCGAGCGCGCCCGTCTGCGCATCAAGCCCAAGCGCCTGCGCGCCGCCCGCAGTTGCAGCGAAGAGAGCTTGCTGCGCGGTCAACTCGGCAAGCGCATCGGGCGCGTGAGCGCGAGCCATCAAGAGTGCGGTGCTTGCTTCTGCAAGCAGATCGCAAGTGTTGTTGCTGGCCACCGAGTCGCTGCCGAAGCCGTGTTTGAGTTTGAGAAACTTGTGATACGGCGCGTGCCCGTGGCCGAGTTTGGCGTTGGACTTCGGGCAGTGCGCGACGCGCGCGTCGAATATTTTGATCGTCTCGATGTCCGCATCATCAACGCGAATGCAATGCACAAGCAACGGGCGCGCGCGCAGCACGCCGACCTGCGCGAGATATTGAATCGGCGACACGCAGGGCGCGCGCCACTCGATGCCGCGCCGCGCGTAGTCGTCGGCGAACACGCCGCACCCGGCGCGCATGAGCAGCGTCTCCATTTCGGATTCGGCGGCGTGCATCATCACGGGCAGACGTTGATCGAGCGTGTAGGCTGTGATCATTTCAAGGAGCGGCGCGCTGACCGTGTAAGGCGCGTGCGGCGAGACGCCGACGCGCACGAGTGGCGTCTCGTCTGTGCGCAATGCTTCGAGTTGTGCGCGCGATTGTATCCACTGTTCCTGAGCCATGCGTGCATCTGGGCCAAAGACCTCTTGATAGATCGTGCCGCGCAAGCCCACGTCTGCGAGTGCCGCAAGGCAGGCATCGGCGCTGCTCGCAGCATCGCCCACGCATGTCACGCCAGCGCGCACGGCTTCGACTGCGCCCCACGCAGCAGACACACGCAGGTCGTCCGCCGTCAGGCGCAGCATGCGCGCCAAAGTGAGTTTGCGCAGCCACGCGAAGAAGTTTCCTTCCTCCGCTTCGAGGAAGCCGCGCATCGCAGTCAGTTCGAGGTGCGTGTGGCAGTTGACCAAGCCGGGCATGAGCGCCGCCGCGCCGAAATCTTCCGTCGTTGCATCGGGAAACTGTGCGCGCACGTCGGCGCGTGGGCCGACGGCGACGATGCGCGCGCCCTCAACCGCGACCGCGCCATCTGCAATCGGCGGCGCAGTCACGGGCACGACCCAACGCGCGGAATAGATTTTCGTCATCAACCTTTTTTGCTCATCGCTTCAGTCTGTATGCTCATGTGTGGCGGCGCGCAATGCTTGGCCGAGTTGCGGCAGTTGTTCGATGAGCCGTGCGTTACCTTTGAGCGAAGTGACGACGCTGAAGTGGACTTCATGTGTGCCGTCGCCCGCTTCGCCGACGTTGAAGTCGTCAAGCCGCAAACCTTCGCGCTTGAGCAAGCCGAGCAAGTTGGCGAGCGTTGTGGCCGGCTCGTTCGTCTTGAATGTGTAATGAAAGAGTCGGCGATGATGCACGATGGCGCGCTCAACGCGCCGGAGCAGGACGAGCACGAAGATGATCAACAAAGTCGTCACGAAAGTGACGGCGAACATGCCTTCACCGATGGTCACCCCGAGCGCGGTGACGACGAGGATTGTGGCGGCGGTCGTTAGCCCGTGCACAGAGCCGCGCGTTTGCAGGATGACGCCCGCGCCGATGAAGCCGATGCCGGGAAGTATTTGCGCGATGAGACGGGCCGGATCGGTATAGGGCGCGCCGCTTGAGATGTGGCGCGAAGTGATCATCAACAGCGCCGCGCCCATGCAGATAAGTATGTTCGTGCGCAACCCCGCAGGCTTGCGATTCAACTCGCGCTCAAGCCCGATCAACCCGCCGCACAGCAACGCCAACAGCAGTTTGACGGCGACGAGCAGCAACGGATGAAGTTGCAAAACGAGCGGCAGGTTGTTCACAGTCGCCTCAACATAATCGTTTAAGACTCGCGCACGCGCCCTGCACCTGCGACTGTGCGTCTGCCAGCGCGGCGGCGCAATAGAAACCACAACGCGCCTGAGCTTGCGATCACAGCGCCGCCAGTCGCGGCGACGATGCGTATACCGTAAGCGTCGGCCGCCGCGCCCGCGAAGTACATCGAGCCGACCATCATCAGCGTGGTCAGCGTTTCATAAGACGCGAAGACGCGGCCGGCGTAAGCGTTCTCTGTGCGGCGCATGATGAGCGTCTGTTGCGCCGTCCACCAGATCGCAAAGTTCATCTCGCGCGCCACGAGCACGGCGGCTGCGCCCCACAAGTGCGGCATGAAACTGAAGACGACTAGACCGCAACCGTCGAACAGCAAAGAGCGCCCCATGCGCGTGCCGAGATTTTCGCTGGCGGCGTTGAAGCGGCGCGCGAGCGGTGCGCCGAGCACGCCGCCCGCACCCATCGCCACGAACAACACCGAGATGCCGAAGTCCTGCGGGCGCGCTACCAATGAGGCCGCCGCCTGCACACCGAGTCGTGCACCGAAGACGCTATAGAGCGCACGCGCCACGCCGTTGCCCAAGCCCCAACCAGCGGCGACGATGAAGACCGCGGCCAGCACCGCGTCGTTGCGCACATAGCTAAGACCTGCGCGAAAGTCTAACACCGAACGGCGCAAAAGCGATGCGCCTTCGTGGCGCGTGGTTGTGCTGGTTACGTGTATGCGCCGGAGTACGATGCGCCAGATCATCAGCGCGGAGCCGATGAAGGTGGCGGCGTTGATAAGGAAGACAAATTGGCGGCCGACGAACGTGGCGATGAGACCGCCGAGCGCCGAGCCGACGGCGATGGTCGCGGCGGTCGTCGAAGCTGAAAGCGAATTGATGGTGAGCAGTTCGTCCGCGTCGTTCGTAATAATTGGAATCGTGGCGCGCTTGGCGGCGTTGAAGAAGGCTGAGACCGAAAAGAGCGACGCGCCGACTGCATAGACGAGCGCGAGCGAAGAGAACTTGGCCGCGAATAGAAAGCCGAGCGCGAGGGCTGCACGTAGCACATCGGCCGCGATCATCACGCGCCGTCTGTCAATCCGATCCACGACGACGCCCGCCACAGGGCCGAACAGAAAGAGCGGTAGATGGCGCGCGATAGCATAGACCGCAATCGCGCGCCCTTCATGCCCGGGGCCGGCAAGTTCTAACGCCAACGCGAGCACGGCGATGTTATTGAGCCAGTCGCCGATCTCTGAGACGACCTGCCCGGTCCACAACCTGCGCACGTTCGCGTTGCGTGTGAGCAGTTCGCGGTAGGTCACGGGCGCTCTCCTGCGAGAGAAAGCAGAAGGCAGCAGGCAGCAGGCAGTAAGCAGAAAGCAAGGTTCAGTCGGTTGTCGGCAGCAAAGGGCAGGTTTTTGTCTCTCTGACGAAGAATGGCGTTCTTATTGCTGCCTGCTGCCTTCTGCCTTCTGCCTTCTGCTTCTTTGACCTTGCGGTAGCGTTCGAGAATTGAACTGACGTAGGCGCGCGTTGAAGGGATGTCAATGCGTGCGATGAACTGTTCGGTGGTGAGCGTCGGTTGATTCGGCGCGGTGCGATCCCATTCGGCGGCGCGGCTGGGGCCGGCGTTGTAAGCGGCGAGCGTGCGCGCCTCTGCGCCCGGCTTGCCGCGATAGTCCTTCGAGATTTTTTCCAAGTACCAGCAGCCGATCTGTATGTTGCGCTCAGGGTCGCGCAGGATTGATTCAGGGTCGCGCGCCATCGCCTGCTCGAACTCGCGCATGCCCGTCTCCGCCGCCCACTCGCGCCCGACCGCAGGCGTCACCTGCATCAACCCGATCTCGCCTGCGTCGCCCGTCTTCCACGGGCGAAAATATGTCTCTTCGTAGATGATGCTCCAGACGAATAAGGGATCGAGCCGGTAGATGCCGGCTTGGCGCGCGATCAGTTGATCGTAGCGATGAATCCAGTATTGATTGAAAAAGTAGAGACCGGTGGCGCAGAGGGCAAGGATGATGAGGCTGACGATGACGAAACGTTTCATTGGTCAGTAGGCAGTAGGCAGTAGGCAGTAGGCAGTAGAAATCATCATGCTGCCTACTGCCTACTGCTTACTGCTTACTGTTCGTCAATTTCTCCGGCGCAAGCGCGTCCACATGTCGGCGCGCGTGTAAGCTCGATCAAGTCCTTCATAGCGCGATTGCAGCGCGCGCGAGTCGAGCACGTGCCCTTGCAACCAGACTTCGGCGGCGATGGTTGCGCCCACGGTCAACGCGCCGCCGCGCAACGTCCGTTGATTGATGAGCACTTCGAGTTTCAAGCAATCGAGATCGAGATACGCCCAGTAGAGTTCGCCGCCCGACAGCGGGTTGCGCAAAGGCTTGAACGAGAGCACGCGCCCGCACAAGCTCCAATCGTTCTCGTGCGCGGCGCGCGCGGGCGCGCACGATTCGAGCGAGCGCCAATGCGCTCGTTCGCTGCGCGCGCAGATGCGCGCACGATAAGCCAGCCCGCACAAACCGACGTGCAACTCATGCGCGCGAAAACTTTCAGGGCCGACTTCGGTCAGGTTCTGCAACTCGAAGAGGACTTCGGTCTCCGTCCCGTCGCTGTAACCATGCACGATGGCTTCACCCTCTTCGTCGTACTCTGTGAGCGCCCAAGGGCTGATGCGTTGCGTGTAACGCGCGCGAAAGCCGGGCCGGCAATCGGCGTAGAAGATATCGCCCGTGCCGGATTCGTAGAGCACGGTCCAGACTTCCAAGCCTTCGCCCAACTTCCAGCAGCGCCCATGCAAGACAGCGCCACGCCGCAAAAGCTGCGTCGCTTCGCCTTGATCGCCCGCGCGCTCCGCCAGATAGTTGAAGTCCTTCTCGCTCGGCACGTCCAGCCCGATGGCTTCAAACGTCTCTTCCATAAGAACAGTGGTCGGTGGTCGGTGGTCGGTGGTCAGTGAAATCAGTTTTTAACTGATCACCAACCACTGACCACTTATCTTGTTGCCCTTCGTCGCTGCTTAACAGGTCGTGCTTCATGTTTGGTCTCTTCGGCGCGCGGGGCGCGGGTGCGGAAGCCGCGAATGTTGCGCGTGGGGCCGTAAGCGGGCCGGACGCCGGTGCGCGCAAGCTCCGCAAACAACTCGACATCGTAGTCCGCCTCGCGCGACATCTCCTCGCGGATCGCGTGCAGCATTTCGAGAAATCTGGGTCGCGGATACATAGTAGAAATGATGAATGCGGAATGATGTGTGATGAATGAAAGACTGTTTCTCATTCATCACACATCATTCATACTTCACTTCCGTCGCCTCCGAAACTAAAAATTCTGGTGTGACGATCATCGGGACGAAGAAACCGGCTGCGGTGTTGAAGAGCCGGATGCGCGCTTGCCGCCGCACATTCGCCAGATGACCGAAATTCCACGTCACTAAATAATCAATTTTATGCACCGATGCAAGCGCCACGTGCAACGCATCGCCGAGATACTTGCGATGAAAGATGCCGCGCGCCACATAACCGTCGGCGAGGATCGTCGCTTCGTCCGAGAGTTCGACCTGTTCGAGCGGCGCGATCAGTTTCAGATAACCCGTGCGATGCGGTTCGGGTACGCGCTCAAGTTCGCGCACAACGAGCGGCGAGACGACGGCGCGATACTCCGATAGCTCGCGCTCCCACCAACGGATCGTCAAGTCGCGGCGAAACGGCTCGCCGATGTCGAGATACGCGCCGACGACCGAAGTCTCCAGATAAAGGCTCTGCTTCATGGCACGCTCGGTAGCGGTAGCGGGGCGATGTTCGCGTCGCGCGCGGGCGCGG
>Ga0209153_1000008_pt1 | contig 111341 bp, 93 predicted proteins | sample GraSoiAngelo_120_FD_185877 | JGI IMG/M metagenome (GOLD analysis project Ga0209153, IMG submission 185877) | Grasslands soil microbial communities from the Angelo Coastal Reserve, California, USA - 14_0919_09_20cm (SPAdes) (version 2) | ecosystem: Environmental > Terrestrial > Soil > Grasslands... | reverse complement strand
TATCGCACCAGCGATCTCGCGCTCGCTGAAGAATTCGCCCGCCGCGCCGCGCTCGCCATTGACAATGCGCGCCTCTACCAACACGCGCAGGAAGCGAACCGCACCAAGGACGAATTTCTCGCCACGCTCTCGCACGAGTTGCGCACGCCCTTGACGCCGATCATCGGTTGGGTGCACATGATGAACAACGAACAACTCACGCCGCCCGATCTCTTGCACGGGCTGACCGTGATTGATAAAAACTCGCAGACGCTCGCGCGCCTGATCAACGACCTGCTCGACATGTCTGCGATCCTCAATGGCAAGATGCGGATTGACCACCTGCCCGTCACGCTCGACCATGTCTTAAAAGAAGCGATTGAGACCGTGCGCCCGCAGGCCCAACAGCACCACATTGAGATCGAGTTGACCCCGTGCGCCGAACAAACGCCGTTCTTCGTCTCCGGCGACCGCACACGGCTCGGTCAAATCTTCTGGAATCTAATTAACAACGCAGTCAAGTTCTCACCCGGCGGCGGGCGCGTGCGCGTGCGTTGCGCGGTGGACGAAGCGGAGGTGCGCGTCGAGGTCGAGGACGAAGGCATCGGCATCGCGCCGGAATTCTTGCCGCACGTCTTCGACCGCTTCCGGCAAGCCGACATGTCCACGACGAAGATGCACGGCGGACTTGGCATCGGACTGGCGCTCGTCAAGAGCTTCGTCGAAGCGCACGGCGGCACGGTCTCGGCCGCGAGCGCGGGCGTAGCGCGCGGCAGTCGTTTTACAGTGCGTTTGCCGCGCATGCAGTTGCCAACGTCTGCGCCGGTCGCGCAGCCAAGCACAACGCCCCTTGCGCCCCCCGCGCCGCCGCAGCAGGCGCAGACGAAAGCCGCGCCGCGTCTGCTGATCATCGAAGATGCAAACGACACGCTTGAGTTGCTGCGCCGCACATTCACCGCGCGCGGTTATCGCGTAACCGCCTGCGCCTCGTCGGAGGCGGCGCGCAATGTTGCCGCCCGCGAACACTTTGATATAATCATTTCCGACATTGGCTTACCGAAAATTGACGGTTACGAGTTGCTCGCCCTGCTGCGTCAAGCGCAGCCGCGCTTGCGCACTGTGCCCGCCGTGGCTTTGACGGGCTACGCGACCACGCAAGATGTGGAGTTGGCTTATGCGGCCGGCTTCGCGGCCCACATCGCCAAGCCGACTGATCCGGCCACACTCGCCAGCGTGGTCGAACAACTGCTAGCACAACAGAGTGCCGCAGCAGATGAAAAGTGAATGATTGCCGGAGTGCAGCCGCGCGGTCGCGCGCCGGTTTGAATAATTGTCGTTTATCGCCCGCGTCAGTCAGATAGAAGGAGAAGTTTTTATGATCACCTCCTCATCTCTTGCACCGTCCCCGCTCCCTTTGTGCGTCGTCAACACAGCCAGTCGCTACTCGCTCGGCCAACCGACGCAAATACCCAACCCGGCGACGCTCGCAGGCAATGCTGCGACGACCGGCAAAGATAGACCGCGCGCGCTCGTCGTTGACGACGCACCGGACGTGACCGAGATGATCGCGCTCCTGTTGAAGTATGCGGGCTACGAGGTGACAACCGTCTATTCGGGCACGCAGGCGCTCGACGCGGCGCGCGCCGAACGATACGACGCGCTCATCTCAGACATCGGCATGCCCGGCATGAACGGCTACGAACTGGCCGAGCATGTGCGCGCGCTGCCCGGCTATGAGCGCGTGCCGATGATCGCCGTCACCGGCTTCACGATGTACGACGACCGGGACCGCGCGTTCGCTTCCGGCTTCAACGCTTTTCTCACAAAACCGATCAGCCCCAACGACCTTCTTAATCTTCTCGCAGGCTTGCGCGGCTGACGTGCGCGGCACGCCGGCCGTCTCCCCTCATTTATCCCTCACGGAGCAGACATGGAGAGCACAAGCCCACAAGATACAATCCTCATTGTCAACGACGCGCCCGATCAGTTGGCGCTCGCTGCGGTCGTGCTGCGTCAAGCGGGCTATCGCGTGATCGAAGCGGCGGACGGGCGCGAGGCTTTGACGCTCGCGCGCCGCGAACAGCCCGCGCTCATCGTCAGCGATGTGGTCATGCCCTACGGCGACGGCATCGAACTCTGTCGCGCGGTGCGCACCGACGCCCGCCTCAGCCTGACACCCATCCTGCTCTTGAGCGCCAACCGCAAAGACGCCGCGAGCGTCGTCGAAGGCTTAGCGGCCGGCGCGGACGAATACTTGGAAGCGCCTTACGTGCCGCTCCGGCTCGTCGCACAAGTCGCGCGCCTCCTTGAGCGCGCCCGCGTCGAAGCGCACTATCGCGACCTCGTCGAACAGACGAGCGACATCATCTACACGCACGACCTTGAGGGCCGGCTGACCAGCATCAACGCGGCCGGCGTCATCTTTACGGGCCGCAAACAGGAAGAGTTGCTGGGGCAACACGTCGGCGTTGCGCTCGGTCTCGCCGAGCCGTTGCCGCAGATCGAAGATGCCATTCGGCGGCTGCGCAGCGAGGGTACGCAGCAGGAGCAGTTGTCTGTGACGGACGCGAGCGGCGCGGCGCGTTGGCTTGAGTTCAATCAATCGCTCATCTGCGACCGCACGGGCGCAGCCCTTGGCGTGCGCGGCATCGCCCGCGACATCACCAAGCGCAAACGCGTCGAAGAGGCTCTGCGCCGCAGCGAGGAACGTTTCCGCGCGCTCATCGAGAGCGCCAACGACATCATCTACACGCTCGCGCTCGACGGCCATTTCACTTCGCTCAATCGCGCGGGCGAACGGATCACAGGTTACACATTTGCAGAACTAGCGGCGCAGACTTGGCGCGTGCTGGTCGCGCCGGAGTACATGGCTTTGACCGAGCAGATGCTTGCGCGCAAGCTCGCGGGGCAAGAGACGATCACGTTCTATGAACTGGAGATCATCACTAAAGACGGCCAGCGCGTGCCGCTCGAACTGAGCACGCAACTCATCCATGAGAGCGGCGGCGCAACCAGCATCCTCGGCGTCGCGCGCGACATCACCGAGCGGCGACAGGCCGAAACCGAGCGCCGCGCCATGCTCACGCAACAGGTCGAGTTCGAGAAGATGCGCAGTCTCGGGCAACTCTCGGCCGGCGTGGCGCACAACTTCAACAACGCGCTCGCGGCCATCCTCGGTCGTACGCAGTTGCTCTTGCGCGCCGTCACGGATGAGCGCCAACGGCGCAGCCTGCAAGTCATCGAAACGGCCGCGCTTGATGCCGCCGAGATCGTGCGCCGCATCCAGACGTTTGCGCGCCGCACGCCCAGCGCGAAGTTTCAACCCATCTCGCTCGCGCAAATCCTCACCGACGCGATCCAACTCACACGCACGCGCTGGGAAGACGACGCGCGCGCGCAAGGTTTGCACTACGATGTGCGGCTCATCTCCGATTGCGCCGGCGCAGATTTCGTCGAGGGCAGCCCATCGGAGTTGCGCGAGGTCTTCGTCAATTTGATCTTGAACGCGCTCGAAGCGATGCCGGAGGGTGGCGCGGTCGAATGCCGCGAGCGCAAGGCAGATGAGCAACTAAGCATCGAGATCGCCGACACGGGCTTAGGCATTGCGCCCGACTTGCAGTCGCGTATCTTCGAGCCGTTTTTTACGACTAAGGGGCCGCACGGCTCCGGGCTAGGACTTGCGGTCAGCTACAGCATCATCAAACGACACAGCGGTGAGATCGAAGTCGCCAGCGCGCCCGGCGCAGGCACGACCTTCACGCTGCGCTTTGCGGTGCGCCGCCGCACGGGCGATGGCGAAGAAGGCGCCGTCAAGCCGGCATTGCCGCACGCGCGCGTGCTTGTGGTGGACGACGACGCGCATGTGCGCGAAGTGTTGACGGACATGCTTGAATCTCTGGGGCAGCACGTCACCGCCGTCAGCAGCGCGCAAGCGGCCCGCGCAACTCTAACGGCCAAGCAGTTCGATCTGCTGATCACAGACCTCGCCATGCCCGACACAGACGGGCTATCGCTCGCCGCGCACGCACACGACATCGCGCCGCACATCCCGGTCGTGCTCACGACCGGCTACGGGCAAGCCGGTCTCGACGAATCAATCAGCGCGGGTCTCGTCCAAGCGATCATCAGCAAACCCTTCCAACTCGCAGAGGTCGAAGCCACGCTGCGCAAGTTGTTGCTGTCCGCCTGAAACCGAGTCGGCTTTTCCAACTCGCGCGCCTTCGTGTTATGTTGTGAGCGCAAAACTCCCTGACCCGTTTCGTAAAAAACTATGGAGAACGTGAGCCAGAATGAGACTGCGCCGCGCGAAGAAGAGTATGCGGACGTGCGCCCGCGCGCTTGGAGCAATGCCGGCGTGCGCTACGTCTATCTGCTCGCGGGCGCGGCGCTGATCGGGCTGATCATTTGGTGGCTGCAATTCTCGACGCCGGCGGTCTGCTGCGGCGATCTCGACGGCTATTACCATATCAAGTGGAGTCAGACGCTCTGGCAAGCGATGCGCGCGGGCCACTTCCCGCCGCGCTTCACTTGGCTACCGCTCACGACGCTCAACCCGCGCGACTACGTGGATCATCATCTGCTCTTCCACATCATCGAAATTCCTTTCACGTGGTTTCGCGATCTACGGCTCGGCGCGAAAGTCTCGGCCGCGCTCTTCGCCGGTCTCGCCATCTTTTCGTGCTACTGGCTGATGTTCCGCTATCGCATCCGCTATCCTTTCGTCTGGCTCTTGGCTTTGCTCGGCTGCTCCGCGCCCTTTCTCTATCGCATGAACATGACGAAGGCGATGAGCCTCTCGGTCGTGCTGCTCGTCATCGGCATCAATCTGCTGTTCCAACGCAAGTATCTCTGGCTGCTGCCGCTCGCGTTTCTGTTCACAGAGACTTACGACATGTTCGTGCTGCTGGCGTTGGCGGCCGTCATCTGGGTCGGCATCGAAGGTTGGAGCGAACGCCGGTTCGCTTGGCAACCGATCTTGCTGACGGCGGTCGGCATCGCCGCCGGCCTCATCATCAATCCATACTTCCCGCACAACATCAAACTGCTCACAGAGCACGTGCTGATGAAGGCCACGCAATCGGACTTCACGGTCAAGGTCGGCAACGAGTGGTATCCGTATGACAGTTGGGATTTCGTCCGTAACTCTTGGGTCGCCTGCGCCGCGATGGTTACGGGCTACATCGCGTTTCGTTGGGAGGAGCGCAGACAGGCCGCGCGCCCGCTCTTCTTTTTAGTCTTCTCAACGATCTTGCTCGTCGCCAACGCGCGCTATCGTCGCTTCGCGGAATACTGGCCGCCCTTCGCCGTCCTGTTCGCCGCCTTCGCCGTGCAGGCGCTCATTGAGCGCGCGCGCGCCACTTACAGCCTGCCGCCGCCCGACGTGCTGGGTGAGTTGAACGAACTGCAACCATATTTCGACGCCTACGAATCGCCGGCCGAGCGCGCTGCGGCCAAGCGGCGCGAGGAGTGGGGCTTGGTAGTCGCCACTATCGCGGGGCTGGTGCTCTGCACTTCGATGGCTTTCACGGTTTATGCGGAGCGCAACGAGATCAAGTCGAGCGCGCCGCCGGATGAATATCGCGCGGGCATCGAATGGCTACGCACCAACGTGCCTGCGGGCGAAGTCGTCTTCAACACAGATTGGGACGATTTTCCGAAACTCTTCTATTACGACCCGTCGCACGCCTACGTCTCAGGTCTCGATCCGACCTATCTCTACGACGCGAATCACGATCTCTCGAACCTCTACGAGCAGATCACGCTCGGCAAAGAGAGTGATCCGGGGCCGCTCATCCGCGACCGCTTCGGCGCGCGTTACGTCTTCACCGACAACGAAGACGTGCACGACGCTTTCTATAATGCCGCGCTGGACAGCGGCTGGTTCGACGAAGTTTACACAGACGATAGCTGCACCATCCTGCACATACGCGACGAGAAAGGGCCGCCGCCCGCCGAAAAGAACGAGAACAAGAATGAGCCGGCGCAACCGGACGAGCAAAACTCCAACGACGAGAACGACGAAGGCGACGACAACGACGAGGGCTTGCTCTTGCGCCCGCACGCCGGAGGCCGAATTGCATGAGGAACGAGGGCAGGCGAATGATTTTGAGTAAGCGTCTCTGGTTGCTCGCGTGCGTGTGCGCCGTTGCGCTTGCGCCGCTCGGTGGTTGCAAGAGCGCGAACAATCAAGTATCCAAGCCGCGCACAGAGTTCGAGCGCGATCTGATCTTGGTCAAGAACGGCGGCTTTGCGCACATCTACGTCTTCACGCGCAAAGACGGCCAGAGCATGCAAGCGGACGATAAATCTTTTCTCAAAGCGCATGCGCCCGACGACGTAAACTCGACATGGGTCTTAACCGACAGCGAGCGCCGCGTCATCGTCGGCACAAACGTTGACTTCACACCTGAGAACATGAACGCGCTCGGCAAGCGGTTCGCAGTCGAAGACTACACAGGGAAATAGCACGCTAAAAATTGAAAGGCGCGGCGCAGATTGAAACATCTGCGCCGCGCCTTTTGTGTCTAGCCTATCGGTCGTTTACTTCGTCGCGGCGGCCGTAGCCTTGGCGAAGTCGCCGGACTTGATAATGGTGATCTTCGCCGGGTCAATGTGCCGCCGCATCGCGGCGTTGATCTGTTCGGGCGTGAGCGCCTTGATCTTGGCTTCAAGGTCGGCGTCCCACTGGAGCGTGCGACCAAGGAACAGGTAGTTGTTCATGCGCGCCGCGAGTTCAAAGTCCTGCGCGCGACTGACCTGCCGCGATTGCAGGTAACCGGACTTCGCGGCTTCGACCTCTTCGGCCGTGAAGCCGTCCTTGAGCATGCGCGCGATCTCTTCCTTGAACGCAGCTTCGAGTTTCTCGACGTTCTGCGGCGCGTAGATCGCAAACGCTTGGAAGCGCCCGGATTCATCGAGCGAACTCACGTTGATGCCTGAGCCGACGCCGTAGCTCAAGCCCTCTTTCTGGCGGATGCGCGCGGCCAGACGCGAGTTGAGAAAGCCGCCGCCGAGCATGTAGTTGCCAAGCACGAGCGCCGGATAGTCTGGATTATCGTCGCGGAGTTTCAGATTGAAACCGGCGACGAAGACCGCGTTCGCTTTGTCGGGCGCGGGGAACGACTGATTGACGGCCGCGACCTCCTTGTACAAGTTCGGCACGCGCGTAAACGGCTTCGGACTCTTCCAACTGCCGAAGAGATCGGTGGCGAGTTTCGTGATCTCGTCCTTGTCGAAATCGCCGACGACCGTAAACGTCCCGCTCGATGCGCCGTAGAAGTCCTGATAGAACTGCTTGATCTGATCGAGCGTCGTCGCATTGAGTTCAGCCACGTCCTCATCGGGCGTCGAAACATAACGCACATCGCCTTTCGGGTACGGGCTGAGTGTGCGATTGAACTGGGTGAAAGCGATCTGCTGCGGCTCGCTCCGGCTCTGTTCGATGCCGGCGAGTTGTTCCTGCTTGAGCAGGTCGAACTCGTTCGCGGCGAACGCTGGCGCGCGCAAGACCTCTGCGACGAGGTGCATCACGGCGGGCAGATTCTCGCGCGTGGTTTCGATGAGAACATTCGTCTGCGTTGCGCCGCCGAAGACGCGGACGCGCGCTTTCAAACGATCAAGCTCATCTTGAATCTGTTGCCGTGTGTGCTTGGTTGTGCCGCGCATGAGCATCGCGCCCGCGAGCGAGGCGGCGGTCGAGCGATTCATCAAGCTCTGCTCGTCGCCGTAGCGCAGGGTCATCTGCGCGACGACCGAACCGCCGCGCGTCTTCTTCGGCAACAAGGCCAACTTCAGTCCGCCCACATCTGTCCGCGCAGTGCGCGATTCAATGTTGGCGGGGCTGGGATCGAAGGCTTCGCCGGCTGCGACGGTCGCATCGCCTTTGTAGTCTCTGAGCATGGCGACGACATCGGGCGTCGGCGGAATCTCGGCGCGGTCAGGCTTCGGCGTCGGGATGAACAGGCCGAGCGTGCGGTTCGACGGCTTGAAGTAGTTGGCGGCGACGCGCGCCACATCTTCCGGCGTCATCTTGCGTATGCGATCACGGTGCAGGAAGAAGAGACGCCAGTCGCCTGCGGCGATGAACTCGCTCAGATACAGCCCGACCCGATCCGAGTTGTTCAAGATCAGATCGTATTCCTTCAGAAGCTGCGCCCGCGCGCGCTCGACTTCCTCTTTCGTCGGTGGATTCGTGCCGATGCCTTCGACGGTCTGGAGCAGTGTGTCGCGCGCCGCGTCGAGCGAATCGCCTTGGCGCACCTCCGCGCCGAAGACGGCGAACGTCGGATAGTGCCACTGTTGGTCGAAGCCGTAAACGGAACTCGCCTTCTTCGTCTCCACGAGCGCCTTGTGCAAACGCCCCGAAGGTGTGTCGCCTAAGACTTGCGCGATGATGTCAATCGCGGCGAAGTCTGGATGCGACCCGGCCGGGACGTGATAGACCGCACCGACCAACTGCGTGTCGCCGGTGCGCCGCAACGTCACCTGACGTTCGCCATCTTGCGTCGGCTCGACGGTGTAGAGTTTTTCGAGCATGCGCGTCGGGCGCGGGATGGATGAGAAGTATTTGTCCACGAGCGCGAGCGTCTTCGCTTCGTCGAACTTGCCCGCGATGGTCAGCACGGCGTTATCGGGCTGATAGTATTTGTGGTAGAAGGCTTGCAGGCGTTCAATCGGCACGTTCTCGATGTCGGAGCGCGCGCCGATGGTTGGCTTGCCGTAGCTGTGCCAGATGTAAGCCGTCTCCACCATGCGTTCAAACAGGATGTTGCCGGGGTCGTTCTCGCCCGACTCAAACTCATTGCGCACGACGGTCATCTCGCTGTCCAAATCTTTCTTGGCGACGAACGAGTTGATCATGCGATCGGCTTCAAGGTCGAGCGCCCAGTTGAGGTTTTCATCTGTGGCGGCGAAGATTTCAAAGTAGTTGGTGCGATCCGTCGAGGTCGTACCGTTGGGGCGCGCGCCGTGTGTGGTCAACTCTTGCGGGACGTTGCGATGACTGGGTGTGCCCTTGAAGAGCATGTGTTCAAGCAGGTGCGCCATGCCTGTCTCACCGAAGCCCTCCAAAGCCGAGCCGACGAGGTAGGTGATGTTGACGGTGATCGTCTGCTTGGTCTGATCGGGGAACATGAGCACGCGCAGCCCGTTCGGCAGGCGATACTCGGTGATGCCCTCGACCGACGTGACGCGCTGAATGTTTTGCGGCAACGCGACAGCGGCCGGAGTTTGCGCGACGGCGCGGAGCGCAGGCGCGGCCGACATGGATGCGACCAACGCGAGCGCCAGCCACGCGCGGTGGATGTGTCTCAACTTCATAAATCTCTCTCCAATAGTTTTAGTGATTGATAATCGGCACAGACTTCGCGTTCTTATCTTTGCGCCTTTGCGTCTTTGCGTGAGGTTAATGTTTACAAAAGAATCTCACGCAAAGACGCAAAGGCGCAAAGCAAGGAGCGCAAAGAGAAGTGTTACGGATGTGGCGTGTGAATGTTTCCGGCCGGCGCAAGTGGGCTAGTTCACGCGGTCGGGGGCTTTCAACGGTTCACGGCACGAGCACGAGTTTACCGAACTGCGCGCGATTTTGCATCTGCTCGTGGGCGCGCCGGGCTTCGGCGAGTGGCAGCGTCTCGTCCACCACCGCACGAATCTGCCCGCGCGCAATGAACTTCAACGCTTCTATTAGCTCCGCCTTCGATCCCATGAACGAGCCGAGCAGATTCAGATGTCGGTAGAAGACTTGCCGCAGGTCTGTGCGCGCATCGTAGCCGCTCGTCGCGCCGCAGGTGACGACGCGCCCGTTCTGCGCAAGCGCACTGATCGAACCGGGCCACGTCGCCGCGCCCGTATGTTCGAAGACAACATCAACGCCGCGCTTTTCAGTCAGACGCCGTACCTCGCGCGCCCAATCCGCGTTCGTGTAGTTGACGACTTCGTCCGCACCGAGCGCACGCGCCTTCGCAAGTTTTTCATCCGAGCCTGCGGTCGCAATCACACGCGCGCCGCGCAGCTTCGCGATCTGAATCCCGATTGAGCCGACACCGCTCCCGGCTGCGTGAATCAATACATCCTCGCCCGGCTCAACCCGCGCGCGCGTGACGAGCATGTGCCACGCTGTCAACGTCACGAGCGGCAGCGCCGCCGCTTCCGCCCAACTTAGATTCGCTGGCTTCGGCAACACATTCACGCCCGGCGCGGCGACGAGTTCCGCATAACCGCCATCGCGCCGGTAGCCGATGATGTCGTACTGCGGGCACAGATTGTCGCGCCCGCTCAAGCACTCGATGCAGTGCCCACACGACACGCCCGGCTGCAACAGCACCTCATCGCCCGCGCGCACCCAATCAACCAACTCGCCCACTTCGCGCACCACGCCCGCGATGTCGTTGCCCAAAATGTGCGGCAAAGGAATCTCGATGCCCGGCAAACCACCGCGCGCCCACACGTCCAGATGATTCAACGCGCACGCGCGCACCTCGACAAGCACTTCGTTCGCTTTGATCTGTGGCTCGGGTGCGTCCGCGTACTCAAGCACTTCGGGGCCGCCGTGTTGTCGGAAGATGACAGCTTTCATCAGGCGTGATTTTTTGTCAGCGCACAGCTACTGCATCAGCTTCGGCTTCTTGCGCGGGCATTTCGGCTTGCTGGCGTGCGTGATAAGACGAGCGTGTCAGTGGACTCGATTCGACGTGTTTGAAACCTAGCTCTATGCCGATGTCGCGCCAGCGCGCAAACTCTGCGGGCGTGACGTAGCGTTCGACGGGCAGACGCCGCGCGTGCGGTTGTAGATACTGACCGATGGTCATGATGTCGCAACTTGCGGCGCGCAAATCTCTCATCAACTCGACCACTTCATCGAACGTCTCGCCAAGTCCGACCATGATGCCGCTCTTGGTGAGCATGCCGCGCCGTTCTTCATCACGACGCCGCGCAGCACGCTCCAATAGCGTCAACGTCTGTTGATAATTCGCATCGGGCCGGACGCGGCGATAGAGGCGCGCGATGGTTTCGGTGTTGTGGTTGAGCACGTCGGGCTGCGCATCAAGCACGGTGTTCAAAGCAGCTTCGTCGCCGTTGAAATCGGGGATCAAAACTTCGATGCGACAATCGGGATTGAGCGCGCGCACTTGGCGGATCGTCTCAGCCCAATGCGCTGCGCCGCCATCGGGCAGATCGTCGCGATTAACCGAAGTGATGACCGTGTGCGCGAGGTTGAGATGGCGCACAGCTTCGGCGACGTGGCGCGGCTCTTCTGGATCAAGTTCATCGGGCCGGCCTTTGTTGACCGCGCAGAAACCACAGTGGCGCGTGCAGGTGTCGCCGCCGAGCATGAAGGTCGCGGTGCGATCAGACCAGCACTCGAAGATGTTTGGACAGCGCGCCTCCTGACAGACCGTGTGCAGGTTCAAGCCCTCGATCAACTTGAGCACGTGGTTCTGGTTCGTCGGATCGCCCAGACGTATCTTCAACCATTCAGGCTTCGGCTGGCGCGGCTTTGGATCGTTGATGACTCGCAGTTCGCGTCCCACTAATTCGCTCCAAACAGATTTAAGGTTGCACTAATTTTACCACTCAAGCCGCCGCGTTGTCGCTCTCGCCACGAACGATGCGCGCCAGCATGTCCGCGTCAACGTTGCCGCCCGATAGTACGACGCCGATACGTTGAACATTACGCGGCAGTTTGTCGAACAGCACGGCGGCGGCGGCAAGCGCGCCCGTCGGCTCGACGAGCAACTTCAGGCGAAACAGTATGAAGCGCATCGTCTCGCTGAGTTCTTCGTCGGAGACCGTGAGCACATCGGTCGCATTGTGCGCGGTGATCGGAAACGTCAACTCGCCCGGCGTCTGCACGCGCGCGCCGTCCGCGATGGTCGGCGGCGGCGGAATCTTCACGCGCTCGCCTTTGAGCAAAGACTGCCGCGTGTCGTCGCCCGTCTCCGGCTCGACGGCGAAACACTCGACGCGCGGGAGCAGCGCACGCGCCGCCGTGCTCACGCCCGCGAACAACCCGCCGCCGCTACAAGGCGTCACGACGGCGTCAAGCTCCGGCACATCTTCAAACAGTTCCAACGCGCACGTGCCCTGTCCCGCCATGATCAGATAATCGTCGTAAGGCGGCACGAGCGTCAGCCCTTCGCGCTCGCCGAGGCTGCGCGCGATGGCTTCGCGGTCTTCTTTCTGTCGATCAAAAAAAACTATCTCAGCGCCATAGCCGCGCGTCGCCTCGACCTTCGCGCGTGGCGCATCCTGCGGCATCACGATGACGGCGCGCAAGGCCGCTTCACGCGCCGCCAGCGCAACCGCCTGCGCATGATTGCCCGACGAGTGTGCGACCACGCCGCGTCGTCGTTCGGCTTCATTCAGCGAGAAAATTTTATTGGTCGCGCCGCGCATTTTGAACGCGCCCGCGCGCTGCAAATTCTCGCACTTGAAAAAGACGCGCCGCCCCGTCGCCGCGTCGAACGAACGCGAGGTCTGCACCGGCGTGCGCTGAATCAATGGTGCGATGCGCGCGTGCGCTTCGCGGATGAGTTCGAGTGTCAGCATGTGTCAACGGCGCTTGCGCGAGCTTAAGGCTTCTCTGTTTCGAGCAAGCGGCGGCGCGCTTCTACTTTCGCAACCCTGTAAGCCGGAATCGCGTCGTCCAGTGTGAGGATAAACTCCCATTCGCCGCGAGCCTCATCGCGGCCGTTATTTTGCGCCATCGCCTCAGCCAACAAGAGATGCGCATCGGCCACTGTGTAGTAGTGTGACAAACTCGGCTTGCTGCGCAGCACTGTGATCGCTTCGCGATAGTCGCCGCGTTTGAGCAAGCACTGCGCCAACCAGATTCGCGTCCAAATCGAGTCCGGTTCAAGGCGCAACGATTCGCGGAAGGCAACCATCGCCTCATCAATCCGGCCTTGTTTGGCCAAGGCCCGACCGAGGTCATGGTGGCCGATTGACCACTGCGGCTCTTTGCGCGTTACCTCGCGGTACTCTCTAATCGCAGATTCAAGATCAATCGGCGGCACGAACATAAACACGAGACCGAGCAGCCAATGTGGGCGCGACCACTTCGGTTGGTGCGCGATGGCCGCGCGGGCCTCCTTGATCGCCTTGCGGCTGCCTTTGAAGTAGTAGTCAAAAGCCTTGTTGAAATGTTTTCGGGCGAGGAATTTATCTTCCATAAGCGCCTCCGGGGCTGCGGCGGCATGAGTTAAGACACCGCCGATGAGGTTGCCTGTGTTGTCGTTGGCTCGGTGATGTTCATCTCGAACACCTCTGCGAAACGCACAATGATACGGTCTTCGACGGCGTGCATGTCAACTTCGTGGCCGAGTATCTCTTGCATCGAAGTGACAGCTTCGCCTTCGCAGGCGATGATCAGGTTGAAGAAACTGAGATCGGTGTTGACGTTTAAGGCGAAGCCGTGCGTCGTGACCCAACGGGCGATGTGGACGCCGATGGCGGCGACCTTGCCGCGTGTGGTGTGGACGCCCGTGAGACCTTTGATCTGGAACGCTTCGAGTTGAAAATCCGCGAGCGCGCGGATCAAGACCTCTTCCAAGTTGCGGACGTAACGGTGCACGTCTTCGCGTTCGGGGCTGAGATTGATGATGGGATAACCGACCAATTGGCCGAGGCCGTGATAAGTGGCCTTGCCACCGCGATTCGTCTCAAAGAGCGCGACACTGCGCGTGCGCAAAGTCTCGTCTGCGGCGAGCACTGCGCCTTGCATCGTGCGCCGCCCCAGAGTGATGACGTGCGGATGCTCGACGAGCAGCAGCGTGTCCGCTTGCGTGCCCTCGCGCACGGCGCGCTCCGTCTCTTTTTGCATTTGATAGGCCGCGCCGTATTCCATTAAACCAAGTCGGCGAACCTGTAGTGTGCGCTGTCGCATCGCAGTTGTGTTCCCGTGTGCGCGCTCATTGTAGCAGCGCACGCGCTCGAACCTGAACCACGAAATGATCGTGTCGCCCGTGCTCTCCCGTTTTAATCGTTCAGAGGTTATTATGCAGACCGGGAAAGCGTTCGATAAGTTTTGCGTCGGGTCAATATCTGGCCGCGCGTTCGGCGCGTGTGAAGGAGGAGTTGTGTTGAAATTAGTCTGTGCCTTGAGCCTTGCCTGTCTGCTATCTCTGCCTATGTCTGTCGCCGCGCAGACGCGCCAGCGCACCACCAAGCGGCGCACCACGACCAGCACGACGAGCGCGCTCAACGCGACGGCGCTCAACGAAGCGCGGCTGCGCGTCGCCGACAAGATCAAAGTCTTGACGAAATTCTTGTACTTGTACGCGCGCACCTCGAAGGAACTTGAGGCGACCGAGACGCAAGCGCGACAGGGCGGCGGGCCAGTGTCGCCGCAGGTCGCAACGGTGCTCGACCGAAATCGCGCGTCGCTCAAAGCGAACCTACAAAACGTGCGCGCCGGTCTCGACGAACTCGAACTCTACTTTAAGACTACGCCCGGAGTTACTCGCTATTACCAGAGCGTGTCCGGCGTCGCCGCCGGCGCAGCCGACGCTGAAGATAAAGTCGCCGCCGATCAACTCGACGCCGCCGGCCGCGCGCTGCTCGATGTCGTCAACCGGCTGACCGATGTGTTGGTAGAGATGGGATAAAGAAACGATGAACGCGGAATGAGGAATGATGAACTGAAAAGCAAATGACTTTCACTCATCGTTCATCATTCCGCGTTCATCGTTCTCTGGCGCGGTGGTACAATAAGTGCGCTTTGAAGTTTGATTGGCGAGCAGAACAAGACGTTGAAGCCAGCGACAGATAAATTCCGCGATGAGTGTGGCGTGTTCGGCGTCTATGGACACGCGGAGGCGGCGCGGCTGACTTATCTCGGACTTTATGCGCTGCAACATCGCGGGCAGGAATCGTGCGGGATCGTCACTTCGGACGGCGGGCAGTTGCGCTCCGAACGCGCGATGGGGCTTGTGCCCGATGTGTTTGATGCGGAGCGTCTGAATCGTCTGCCGGGCGCGAGCGGCATCGGGCATGTGCGTTATTCGACGGCGGGCGAGGTTTCGATCCGCGAGGCGCAGCCGTTTCTCGTTGCTTGCCAACACGGCCAAGTCGCCGTCTGTCACAACGGCAACCTACCGTTCGCCAGCGAAGAACGAAAAAGACTCGAACGCGCGGGCGCGATCTTCTCTTCAACCTCAGACACAGAAGTTGTCCTGCACGGCATCGCGCGCTCGCAAGCTTCAAACATCGTCGAAGCGATCCCGGAAGTCTTACGCGAAACGGAAGGCGCGTTCTCGATGCTGTTTCTGACGCCATCATCTTTGATCGCGATCCGCGATCCGCGTGGTTTTCGGCCGCTTGCACTCGGCCGACTCGGCGACGCTTGGGTCGTCGCGTCTGAAACCTGTGCGTTTGACCTGATCGAAGCGCGTTATGTACGCGACGTTGAGCCGGGCGAGATGATCGTGATTGACGAAGCGGGCCTGCATTCGTCGCATCCGTTGCCCACTCAACAGCACGCGATGTGCATCTTCGAGCACGTCTATTTTGCGCGCCCCGATTCGTTGATCTTCGGCCACTCCGTCAATCAATCGCGGCACAAGATGGGCAAGCAACTCGCCATCGAGCAGCCTGCGGACGCGGACATCGTCGTGCCCGTGCCCGATTCGGGTGTGGCCGCGGCCATCGGCTACGCGGCGCAATCCGGTCTCAGTTTTCGTCAAGGTCTCGTGCGCAATCATTACGTGCATCGCACCTTCATCGAGCCGCAGCAATCAATCCGCTCGTTTGGCGTGCGCATCAAGCTCAATCCTGTGCGTCATCTGATTGACGGCCGGCGCGTCGTCTTGATTGACGATTCGATCGTGCGCGGCACGACCTCGAAGAAGATCGTGCGCATGGTGCGCGAAGCGGGCGCGACTGAAGTGCACATGCGGATCAGTTGCCCGCCGACCGTCAGCCCATGTTTTTACGGCGTGGACACGCCGAACAAATCCGATTTGATCGCCGCGCAGATGTCGGTTGAAGAGATACGCAACTTCATCGGCGCAGACTCGCTTGGCTATCTCTCGCTCGAAGGCATGCTCAAAGCGACCGGACTCGATGCAGCAGCAGCCTGTGTCGCCTGCTGGACGGAACACTATCCGACGCGCATCACGCGCGAAGCTGAGACACAATTTGCGCGTGAGCATGAGCCGGTGCCATCGGGCGACGTGTAAAAGTTTTCGTTGTCAGAGGACAGGGGGATTTCGTTGGCGCAACAAGGGCGCGGACGCGGCTGCGGGTGTCTGCTCGTCGTGCTGGCGTTAGCGGCGGCGGCGGCGTTCGGAGTTTACTTCAAACTCTATCGGCCGAAGGGGCCGCGCTTGCCGTCTGCGTCGGGCGGCGAGTTGCAAGTGCACGTACTCGACGTCGGACAGGGCGACGCAATTCTGATCATCGCGCCGGACGGCAAGGCTGCACTTGTGGACGCGGGCGACGCGGCTCATGCGTCGGTGGTGCGCGACGCACTCAATCGTTACGGCGTCCAGCACCTCGATTACTTCGTCGCTACGCATCCGCATCCCGACCACATCGGCGGTGCGGCCGACGTGCTCAAAACGATCAAAGTGCTGAACGTGCTCGACAGCGGCATCCCGCCGCCGGACTTTGAGGAGAGCGCCGCCACGCCAGCGCAGAACGCGAAAGGCAAAACGAAGGGTCAGAGTGCAAAGCCGACGCCCAAGCCGCGTGCGAGCAAGGCACAACTGCCGACGACAAAGACGTACACCGAATTTCGGGCTGCGGTGCAGCAGAGCGGTGCGCAGCTTGTGCACGTTGCGCCGGGTCAGCATTATGATTTGAGTTCAAATGGTGATGTTCGGCTGACTGTGCTCGCGCCTATCCCGCCGCCATTCACGAAAGATCAGATGCGCGCCGGCGGCAATGAACCGAATGCTAACTCCGTTGTCTTGCAGCTCGACTATGGTAATTTCTCATTGCTATTGCCCGGTGACGCCGAAGCACAAACTGAACAGCGACTGCTCAGCACAAATGCTAACATCACGGCCCGCATCCTGAAGGTTGCACATCATGGTTCTAAGTATGCGACGAGCGATGAATTTCTCCGGCACGTCAAACCTGAAGCGGCGATCATTTCAGTCAGCGAGTTCAATCCTTACGGGCAACCCGCGCAATCTGTGCTTGATCGATTGAAGGCTGCTGGGATTAAACTCTATCGCACGGATTTGCAGGGCGAGATCACGCTCACGTCGAAAGGTGATGATTATGAGATCAAGACCATGAAAGAAACCAAAGGCGACCTTTACACTGGCCGTGCAGGAACAAAAGATGATTCCGCACGATCCGGTTTTATTGCCTACGGCGATTTCGGCCCGCCACCCAGACAACCGAAAAAGACCAGTGGGCAAAGATGACAGGTCGCTCTAGAAAATTGAAGAGAAAAAAATTCAGCACAATATTTTGTAGTCAGTGAATCCTGATCTACAATATTCTGTGCCCCAAGTTTTCCTGACTTATGATGAGTAAATCTATCACCTATAGCGACGCTGGCGTTTCGATTGATGCAGCTAATCGCGCAGTCGCATGGATCAAAGAGATGGCACGCACCACATTCAACGCGCGTACACTCTCGGAGATCGGCAGCTTCGGCGGCATGTTCGATGGTGCATTCCCAAACTTGCAAGCTCCTGTCCTTGTAGCTTCGGCCGATGGCGTCGGCACGAAACTCAAAATCGCATCCGAGACGAACACGCATGACACGGTTGGCCGCGATCTCGTCAACCACTGCGTTAACGACATTCTCGTGCAAGGTGCGCGCCCACTTTTCTTTCTCGATTACATCGCTGCAGGCGTGCTCGCACCGGAAACAATCGCCAGCGTAGTCGCAGGGATGGCGCGAGGTTGTCGCGAGAACGGTTGCGTACTTCTGGGCGGTGAAACGGCCGAGATGCCCGGCTTCTATGCAATAGGTGAGTATGATATTGCTGGTTTCATTGTCGGCGTCGTAGATCGCGCGCGGGTGATTGATGGCAGCCGGATCATAGTTGGCGATGCAGTGCTCGCGCTGCCCTCAGTCGGGCTGCACACGAACGGCTATTCGCTCGCGCGAAAACTCTTCTTTGAAGTCGCGGGCTACAAGCCCGACATACATCTCAATGAACTGGGCATGACGGTTAGTGCTGCACTACTCGCGCCGCATATCAGTTATCTCGACGCGCTTGAAGGATTACTTGATCGAGGCGTGCTTAAAGGGCTTGCGCACATTACGGGTGGTGGTCTTCTTGAAAATATCCCGCGCGTCCTGCCTGAGAGCATGAGCGTCGAGATAGCGCACGGTTCTTGGCCAATGCTGCCTATCTTCGTGCTTATGCAACGTCTCGGCCACGTGCCCGAAGAGGAAATGTATCGCACCTTCAACATGGGTATCGGCATGATCATAATCTGTGCTTCGTCGGACGTCAGCAATATTAAAGCGTATATTGCGGCGCGGGGCACAAGTTGTTATGAAGTCGGCCGAGTAGTCGCGGGTGCACGGGAAATCAAATTAATTTGAAACCATTTCAAATTACAATGGGCATGCACATTGTTCCAAGCTTAATCTGATACTGAATTTTGAAATGCGGAAAAGTTGAAACTTGAGAATCGCAATCCTCATCTCCGGCCATGGCTCAAACATGATGGCCCTCGCCGATGCAGTGCGAACGGGCGCAATCGCCGGCGCGGAGATTGCCATCGTCATTAGTGACCGTCAAGATGCCGCCGGATTGCAGCGCGCTACCGAACGCGGTCTTGAGACGCTGATTATTGAACGCCGTGGGCGGATGCGCGCCGAGCACGAACAAGAGATCATAGCCGAACTTGAAGCGCGCAATATTGAACTCGTTTGTCTTGCCGGTTTTATGCGCCAACTATCGCCTGTGTTTATCTCAGCGTATCAAGGGCGCATCCTTAATATCCACCCAAGTATTCTCCCCGCTTTCCCGGGTCTAAACGCGCAAAGCCAAGCTCTGGAGCACGGCGTCAAGTGGACTGGTTGCACCGTACACTTTGTTGATGAGACGCTCGACGGCGGGCTCATTATTGTCCAACATGTCGTTCCTATTTATGACGACGATACAACTGAGATACTGACCGTCCGTATTCTTATTGAAGAGCATCAGGCTTACCCAGAAGCGGTTGCATTAGTTGTCAGCGGGGCTTATCAAATAGTAGGTCGGCGTGTTATTCATTCACACACCTTTCCAATTAATCGCCCATAATTTTACTTCTTCAAGAAGATGGAACAACTGACGAAGCGGAACAATGGCGGTTTTAGTTTTTAAATTTTTTTTTAATTTACTATGATTTCTTACAAAGAATGGGTATTTTGCGTGCTGATCAATACCTCATAGAGCCTATTCAGATCATCGTCGTTGTAATATTGCAACTCAATCTTTCCACCGCTGCCTTTTGAGTTTGGTAATACACGGACTTGCGTACCAAGTCGACGGCGCAACTTATCTTCTGCAACACGTAAATTTGCATCACTATGCTTTGCTTCATTAGATATAATCGTCGTCGCGTTTACACTTTCAATTAACCGCTTGACGGCTCTCTCTGTCTCCCGCACAGACAAGCCATGTTCTACAATGTTGTGCGCAAGCTTGCATTGCGATTCGGAATCATCCATCCCCAACAAGGCGCGCGCATGCCCCATAGAAATTATATTGTCTTCAACCATTCGTTGAATATCCTCTGGCAAACGCAATAGTCGAAGATAGTTGGTGATAAAGGTTCTATCTCGTCCAACCCGTTGAGCAACGGCCTCTTGAGTTAGGCCTAGGGTTTCAATCAATCTTTTATATGCGTAAGCTTCTTCAATCGCATTTAGTTCTTGGCGCTGTATATTCTCAATCAGCGCGAGTTCCAACATTTTTTCATCTGGAATTTCGCGCACAATAGCTGGAATGCGTTGTATTCCGGCACGTTGTGCCGCACGCCAGCGTCGTTCTCCAGCCACTATTTGATAACGAGCACCTGCAATTCTACGTGCTAAAATTGGTTGCATAACCCCATTGAGCTTAATCGAATGAGTAAGCTCTTCCAATTGCGCCTCATCAAAGCGTGTGCGCGGTTGTAGATGGTTCGGTTCTATAAGGTCTATATCTATCTCGATAAACTCTTCATTGGCTGTCACCGGCTTGTCCGACAGCAGTGCGCTCAATCCCCGACCGAGTGCCCTTCTGGTCATGAGTTATTATCTCCTTTGCTAACTGAAGATAGCTCTCTGCCCCACGAGAACGTATGTCATACAAAATTACAGGTTTGCCATAGCTAGGAGCCTCAGCCAAGCGTACATTGCGTGGGATCACTGTTTCGAGAACCTGCCGACCATAAAAGTCTCTTAGATCCTTTGCCACAGCCGTTGAGAGATTAGTCCGCTCATCATACATTGTTAATAATAAACCCTCAATAGACAAACTTGGGTTGATCGAGCGCCTAATGCGGGCCAAGGTGTCAAAGAGTTCCGTCACCCCCTCAAGTGCGTAATACTCGCACTGAATGGGCACAAGGAGAGAATCCGCCGAGGTTAAAGCGTTTAAGGTAAGCAGGCCGAGAGCAGGCGGGCAGTCAATAATAATATAGTCAAAGTCGCCAGAGATCGACTGAAGCACCTCTTGTAACTTATGCTCTCTACGTTCGATCTCAACTAATTCAACTTCAGCCCCTATCAAATTTTTATCTGCCGGCAATACTTTCAAAAAAGGTATTTCTGTATTATGGATAATATTAGCTACAGGCTCGCCCAACACTAATACATGATACAGACTGCGACGGAAACTGCCACGCTGGATTCCAACTCCCGACGTAGCATTTGCTTGAGGATCTATGTCAACTAGCAAAACGTGTAAGTCCGAGGTAGCCAGAGCTGCGGCTAAATTTACAGCCGTCGTGGTCTTTCCCACGCCACCTTTTTGATTCGCCACGGCAACAATTTTGGCCATTTATTTATCTGACGAGAGCAAGTCTCTATTTCACTTGCGTAAGCTAGCATAAAGTAACTAGGTATTCCACTGTTTTTCTAGACCTGGAATAATACGACGCATTCTGAATAAATATGGTTCAATAAAGCTTAAGTTAAGCCTACTGGTATGAGCGTTTCACGTGACACATCTTATCGCCTAGATGTGACACGTGAAACATATAGCCAGTAACTAAGCGGATTGTTGGAATTGTAGGCGAAATAATAGAAGGGATAGAGCGGCTGGAGTCATACCGGATATGTGCCGGGCTTGACCAAAAGTATGTGGGCGGACACGTTCCAACCTCTCTACCATTTCATGAGAAAGTCCGCTGATTAGCCGATAATTAAAGTTCTCATGAATATAGAGGTTGTCGTGATGATAAACACGTTCGAGATGATGGCGTTGCGCTTCGATATAACCAGAATAAAGCAGATCAGCCAGAGCGGTCCCTAACTCGGCAAGACTGACATTGCTGCGTAATTCTGAAGGTAAATACTGCAAGATTAGCGAAATATCGACATTTGGTCGCTGTGCGAGTTGTGCGAGGGAGATCGTGCAACCTAAATCTGTTTGAAGCATTTGGCAAAGAGAATAGTGAATACTGTCTGACCGCTTAAATCTAGTGCTCTCAAGTGCCGCACGCAATATCGCAATTCTCTGACGGCGTTGATTAAAAGAGTTCCACTCCGAATCGCCAAGCAAGCCTAACTTATGACCATAAGGAGAGAGGCGGATGTCCGCAGTGTCGTGCCGCAAAGATAGGCGGCATTCGGCACGGGAGGTGAACATACGATAGGGTTCATCTACACCATGAGTAATTAAGTCATCAATGAGGACACCAATGTAGGATTCTGTGCGTTGTAGTCGGAATCCTTCGCGCCCTCGAATGAAAAGAGTGGCATTGATGCCAGCAAGTAATCCTTGACAAGCAGCTTCTTCATAACCGGTTGTGCCATTAATCTGACCTGCAAAGAAAAGACCGGCAACACTCTGAGTTTGCAAAAATGGTGTAAGTTCACGTGGATCAACGAAATCGTACTCAATTGCATAACCCGGACGGATAATACGAGCCTCTTCGAGACCGGGAATTTTATGCACTAATTCTTGTTGAAGCTCAGCAGGCATAGAAGTCGAAAAGCCATTCAAATAGACCTCAGTAGTATTGTGCCCCTCAGGTTCAAGGAAAAGCTGATGCCGTAGTTTGTCAGGAAATTTAACAACCTTGTCTTCGATAGAAGGGCAGTAACGCGGCCCAATCCCTTTGATTTGTCCAGAATATAGTGGAGATTCGTGGATATTTGAGCGAATATAGTTATGGACATGCTCATTGGTATAGCCGATGTAGCACGTGACCTGTGGCTGTTCAATGGCCTCTGTTGAAAAAGAGAAAGGAACAGGACGCTCGTCAGCCGGCTGAGGCTCGAAGGAATCCCAGTCTATTGTGCGCCCATCGAGGCGTGGCGGTGTGCCCGTCTTTAGCCGTCCAACCGGAAAGCCGAGGCGTTTCAAACTCTCAGCTAATTCAATGGATGCTGGCTCACCTGCGCGACCGGCAGTATAAGTCCGACGCCCTGTGTGAATTAAACCGTTCAGGAACGTGCCGGTCGCAACTATGACCGCATCTGCTCGCAAGCGTCTCGTGTCCTGAAGTTCAACTCCGCGTACACGCCCATCCTTAATAAGAAAATCAATTACTAACCCTTGCCGCAAGTGTAGATTTGGCGTTGCTTCAAGCGTGTGTCGCATCTCGATGCGATAGAGAGAGCGGTCAGCCTGTGCGCGCGGCGCTTGCACGGCGGGGCCTCGTGAACGGTTCAACAAACGAAACTGAATCCCTGTCCGATCAATGATCCGCCCCATGATCCCGCCAAGGGCATCAATTTCGCGTACAATGTGTCCTTTGGCGATACCGCCGATGGCTGGGTTGCAGGACATTTGGCCGATCAAATCAAGGTTCAAGGTAACAAGGGCTGTTTGCGCGCCCATGCGTGCCGCGGCGGAGGCAGCTTCACAGCCCGCATGACCAGCACCAATAACGATCACATCGAAACGTTCGTCGAAACTCATAATTACTTTCCTATGCAGAAGGTGGCGAAAATTTGCGAAAGTACATCCTCAGGTGTGGTCTCGCCAGTTATTTCACCTAGAATGCGCAGGGACTCATAAAGCCTTAGCAAAATTAAGTCCTCGCTCGTTCTGGACTCAAGTAATTGCTTAGCAGAATAGAGCGCATCAGAGGCGCGCCGTAGTAGATCGTAGTGGCGCGCATTGGTAATTAAGAAACATCCATCCTGAATATCTGTTGCGGTAAACGGCTTTAGGATCGCATCACGGAAAGCGTCAAAGCCTGCTCCCGTCTTGGCCGAAATAGGCATGATAGGCGCGCCGTTTAAGCCGCCCGCATTGCTCAAGGCAAAATCTTCAAGGTCGCTCTTATTTAGGGCAATAAGGTATTTGTTTTCGCGCACGTCTGCAAGTAGTTCTTTATCTTCGGAGGTCAAAGTCTGTGTGCCATCAAGCACTAAGATGATAAGATCAGCATCTGCCATTGCGCGGCGGGTGCGCTCAATACCAATAGCCTCAATTAGATTATCAGAGGTGCGCACCCCAGCCGTGTCAGTTAATAAGATCAGTATATCTTGAATGTTAATTAACTCACTCAAACTATCGCGCGTAGTACCCGGAATGTCAGTCACAATGGCCCGGTCGGACGCCAGCAATCTATTGAAAACGCTAGACTTACCCACGTTCGGGCGGCCAACAAGCGCGATCCGCAAACCTTCTTTCAAAAGCCGCCCAGCGCGAAAAGTGGAGGCCAAATCGCCGAGGCGTTGAATGAGATTAGATAGACGCTCGCTAATTCGCTCGAGGGTGATTTCGGGTAGGTCGTCTTCGACAAACTCAAGCGAGGACTCAAGCGGCACTATGATGTCGAGCAGTGCGTTTTTAATCGGTTGCAAACGGGCAGAGAGTTCGCCGCCGAGTTGCCGTGCTGCCTGCCGCACGGCAGCGTGTGTTTGCGCATCAATGAGATCACGGATAGCTTCAGCTTGGTTGAGGTTAATTCGTCCATGAGCTAAAGCACGCAGTGTAAACTCGCCCGGGTCAGCAGTACGTGCGCCCAACAACAGCAAGGCATCAATGACGCGCAGGAGTAACACGGGCGAACCATGACAGCTAAACTCAATGACATCTTCGCCCGTGAATGAATGTGGCGCTTGAAAGTAAGTGATGAGAGCGCGGTCGAGAGTTTCACCACTTTCAGGATCAAAGATTGTTTGCAGTGAGACGCGATTGGCTCGCGGGGAGAAATGATCTTTGCGTAGGAGTTTACGCATCAGTTCAAGCGCATGCGTGCCACTGAGGCGGATGACGCCAATGCCACTACGACCGGGTGGGGTGGAAAGAGCAACGATGGGATCCGAGACTGGCACTGCTGAAATACTGCATGTCGCACAACGCGCATGACTGAATAATATCTGTCAGATCATTGCACTACTTTCAGACTCACTTTGAGTCGGCGCGCGCTACCTTCGCCGATTGACTCAGTGTATAGGTCGTGCTCGTCGGCCAATGCAAGATGAATAACGCGCCGTTCGCTGGCGCTCATCGGGCCGAACGAGAAAGGCACCATGGTTGTGCGCACGTGCTCGGCTGCGTGCTGCGCCATTGCGCGCAACTCGGCCACGCGCGTCGCGCGAAAACCGTGCACATCGCAGACGATGCGCTCGTTATGCGCCAACTTGCGCCCGTAAATCTGATTGACCAGATGCTCGACCGCATCAAGTAACTCACCGCCTTCGTTGCGCAGAAGCGAAGCATCAGAGCCGTCGAGATCGAGCGAGCAGCCATCCGCGTCTTTGGCCGCCATCGCTTGAATATCGAGTTCGGCGCTGGCAAATACGTCGTTCAGAAAACTCTCTGCTTGCTGGCAAGTATCAGCCATCTCAATCTCCACAACTCAAACTCAGCGACATAGTTAAAAACTTATTAAGTGCGCTCGCTGCCACTCATAAATGCTTAGCCCAGCGCTGTGATCACTTTCAAGCGGCAGCAGCTTTGCGTCGATCAAGTGAAGCGCGGGGCGAGCGCGCGCCCTTCTTGCCGGGCGGCTGTGACTCCTCGTCGTCTTCCGATTTAGTGAAGCGATTGATAAGCATCTGCTGCCCAAAGCCAACTAGATTGGCCATCAGCCAATAGATCAACAGCCCTGACGGCGCAGACCACATGATGTAGAGCATGAAAGCTGGCAGCATTACGGCCATCATCTTGCGTTGCAGCGGATCGGCCGACGGCTGCGGCGTGATGAATTGTAAGACGACCATCGAAGCCGCCATCAGAAGCGGGAGAATGTGAATGGTATATGGCTCCGCCGCTGAGAGGTCAGGAATCCAAAGGAATGAAGCTTGACGAAAATTGATCGAGACGCTGATCGCCGCATAAATAGCAAACAAGAAGGGCATTTGAATCAGCATGGGCAAACAACCGCCGAGCGGGTTCGCCTCTTTCATCAACCGCAGTTGTTCCATCTGCAACTCACGCAGGCGCGGATCAGTCTGCTTCATCCCCTTCATCTTTTCCTGCAATTCTTTCATCCGCGGCGCGTGCTTCTGCGCCTTCTTCATGGCTTTGGTCGAACGCCATTTGAGCGGGAAGAAGATCGAGTAAATGATGATTGTGAACAGCATGATCGCCACGCCGTAGCTGCCCGTCCACTTACTCAGATATTCGATGGACTTAAGAATCGGTATCGCCAACGGACGCTTGATGGAACTTAGCCAACCATAGTTGATCGCGCCATTAAGATCGATCTGCCGACCAACCGACTGACCAATCTCTTGACTCGCGGCGTCAAGCAAATAAATATCTTTTGGCCCAACATAAATGCGCGTTGGCGAACCGTCTGCAGGCACGGCAAGCAAGCTTGTGATCAAAAAACGTTCTTCTTTTTTCCCTCCGTCGTCATGCTCGTAGCGCGACGTGTGAAACTCCAGCCCTTGCGTCATCTTCGGTGGGATGGCGAGCATCGCAAAGTAAGTATCGCCTATCCCCGCCCAATCAATTGTGCCATTGACGCTCTGCTGATCAGGATGCTCCTTCGTATCGTGGATGCTCTTACCGGGAAAGAATTGGGCTTTACCGTCCACTACGGCGACGCCACTGGGCGCGATAGAGTAGAACGTGTAGCGCGGCACGCCTTGATCGCCGATGCTCGGCCCGAGCGCGAGTTTGATTGTGGGCATGGACTGCCCGCCACGTGTGAGTTTAGTGCTCAGATCAATGCTATAGGAATCAGCATCGAAGCTAAAACTCTTCACCACCTCGACACCTGTCGCTTCATCCCGCAAGGTCATGGTGATGATCTTCTTAGGGCCGGATATTAGATCAACCGTATCTCCGCCATCAACGCCGACGCCATCTATCTGATAGTTTCTGGACGAAAGCAAGGTGTCAAGACTCGCGTCACCGGTGCTAATGCGAAGCGTTGTCGAGTGCAAGTCTTGACGCTGACTCTCAGATAAATTTGGCTCGTCTTGCTCGGAAGGAATTAGCTGTAGTTGCTTGTGATTATTTTTATCGCCGGCGACCGAGCGGAGTTCGCGGCCGGTGATTTTGTTTTTATTGATGATCCAGCTTGTCGCTACCGCGCCGCGGCTATCGAGTTTCACCTCATATAGCGGGGTCGAGATTGTTATGACGCGCCGAGGGATCGTGTCTGGAGCTATAGCTGCGACCGTAGGCTGTTGCGTTTGAGACGTAACAGGATTCGCATTTGTCGGCTGTGCGGGGGTAGAGTTTGCGTTCGCCGCTTGTTGTTGTGTAGAGTTGGCGTTATTTGACTGCGGCTGTGGGCGTTGAATAAAGTAAGCCCAACCAAATAGTATAGCCGCAGACAAGACGAAGGCTAAAAGTAACCGCTTTTGTTCCATTCAGGTTAAATCAGGTTATAGATAATCGCTGCCGAAAGCTGCCGACACAGGTTTTTAAGCCTCACTTGACCGGATCGTAGCCACCGGAATGAAAAGGGTGACAACGCAACAGACGGCGTAGACCCATCCAGCCGCCACGCAGAGCACCATAACGGCTTACAGCCTCGGAGGCATACTCTGAGCAAGTCGGGACGAAGCGGCAGGACGGCGGCAGCAACGGCGAGATAGCCAGCTTGTACAGTCTCAATAATGCTAAGAGAATGTGTTTCACAGACTTTGCCGCTCAATTTCAGCCCCCGGAGATACCTTCATCCCTCGTTAAACGAGCGAGCAGCCCTAGAAAATCTTCCAGCACTGCTGCCAACTTAACTTTTAGGAGCGAACGCTTTGCGTTCAGCACCCAATCGTAGTTTGCCTGTGTGGTCTTAAGATTTTCACCACTCAGGCGAAATGCCTCGCGCAACAGTCGCTTGAGACGATTGCGCTCAACCGCACGCCGTGCCACTCTGCGCGAAGCTGTGATGCCCAGCCGGTGTCGGCCGTAATCATTACGTCGCACGAAGGCTGTCATCAAACGGCTATCGTAACGTGCACCCTTCTCATAGACGATACGGAATTCTAAAGAGTTGCGTAACTTTGCCACCCGAGGCAATGTATTACCTTTAGATTTAGTAGTGAGCCGGTGTAAGCCGCTTACGCCCTTTGGCCCGGCGCTTTTTCAAGACTAAACGGCCGCCCTTAGTTGCCATGCGGGCGCGAAAGCCGTGGGTCTTTGCCCGGCGGCGATTATTTGGCTGAAAGGTTCGCTTTGGCATTGTCGTCTATTCTCTCCTTGAATGAAAAGAGAAAGATTAACTTCGAGGGGGCATTATGTCAAGAAAACGACAGCCTCTCAGTCTCTTACGAGGGCAGTTCGATAGCTGTGGGCACCTCTAAAGTGAGAATTTATGTCCCTGACAAAGAAATGGGGACAAGCAAAATAAAATCAGATCATGTCTTGAAACAGTTCAGATGCGGCTTTCTTCTGGGGAATTTTAACAACAATTCCCCGTAATATCGCTCTATCTTTCTGGGCTTAAAAAAATATGAAATCAGCTTGTGGATTTCTCTTGCATTAACCCTCTCGATTATGCTAGTCTCCCGCCCGTTTCGCAGTCAACCAGCGCCTGTAAGTATTTGAAAACTGAAGACTTAAAGCATTACTTTAAGACCGCCATGCTTTTCCACAGCCCTGTGGAAAAGCTGTGGAAAAGTCAAGCAGTAAGGTGTGTGTTCAAGACTCAAAAGAGCGCAATTTCAATGTTTTCCGTTGGGTCTTTCAAAGCATCGCTTGAGAAATTGGACAAATGATCCTTGCACCCTTTTCATTCAGTTATTAAAAAATGTTTTGTAGGTTAAATCTTAATTCTGAAGGAACCATGAGATGAGCACAGTAATCGAGAACAGAGTGTGGAACAGCTTACTGCAAGCTGTCGAGAAACGGCTGAACCATCAAAGCTTCGAAACATGGTTTCGTTCCATCCAGTTCGATGGCTATGATGAAACAGGCCATAGTCTGCATCTGCGTGCGCCCAATCAAGTAGTCAAGGATTGGGTCAGTTCAAATTACGCGGACGTGATTAGCGACTCACTAGCTGAATTAAATCTTTCATCCTACCGCGTCTATTGGACAGTGGATGAGAACGCTGTTGCGGAATCAGGCTCAATAGTATCAGAAACAGATAAAGAGGAAGATTTTACCCTTAAATCAAGTGGAACAAATAGTGGCAGAGTTAATAATTCAACCCTCTTTTCGCTTCTGGAAGCAGCCGAGTCCGATGGCTTAGCACCTAGTGCTACGAATTTTGTTGACATAGAGCCGCTGGAACTTTCGCTCAATCCGAAGTGTTCTTTTCAGACCTTCGTCGTCGGCTCGTGCAACCAATTCGCTCATGCAGCAGCACTCGCAGTCGCTGAAGCGCCCGGTAAGACTTATAACCCGCTCTATATCTACGGCGGCGTGGGTTTGGGCAAGACGCACCTGATGCATGCTATCGGACACTCGATCAAAGAGCGCAATAGATATTTACGCCTATCCTATATCTCTGCCGAGAAGTTCATGAACGAACTGATCAACGCTATTCGCTACGATAAGGCGCAAACATTTCGGGAAAAGTATCGTTCGATTGATGTGTTGCTGATGGACGATATCCAATTCATGGCCGGCAAGGAGCGAACTCAAGAAGAGTTCTTCCACACCTTCAATGCGCTTTACGACGCGCAAAAACAGATAGTCATCACTTCGGACTGCCCGCCGCGCGAGATTCCCACGCTGGAGGAGCGTCTGCATTCACGCTTCGAGTGGGGATTGATCGCCGACATGGAGCCGCCCGATCTTGAAACCAAAGTGGCCATCTTGAAGCGCAAAGCTGATCTGGATGGAGTCATACTACCAGACGATGTCGCTTTCTTTATCGCCAGCAAGGTCAAAAGCAACATACGTGAATTGGAAGGCTCGCTCGTCCGCCTCATTGCGATCTCATCGTTGCGTGGGCTGCCCATTTCTAAGATGCTTGCGCAGGATGCGATCCGCAATATCGCAGAAGACGACCGGCCCGGCGGCATCACCATCGAAGATATTCAACGCGCAGTGTCCGCCCACTACCGTTTACGACCGGATGATCTGAAGTCCAAAAATAATTCGCGACAGGTGGCTGTGCCTCGACAGGTCGCTATGTACTTGTGCAAGCGGCTCACGAAACATAGCTACCCAGAGATCGGGCGTGAGTTCGGCGGTAAGCATCACACGACCGTTATACACTCGGTTGAGAAGATCGAAGGGCTGATCTCTAAGGATCAAAATTTCCACAGGGTCGTAAGCGACCTTATGGATAACCTCTGCAAGTAGTTAGCGGGTTTTGCTGGCTAAAGTTTTCCACAGTATGGTTTTCAAGTTAATCTATTACCTTCATATATTTAACTTCAAGTTTTCCACATTTCCACAGGGGTTGGAAAAGCAAGGGCTGTGGAAATGTGGAAAACTTTCTTCAAAAGAACTTTTTCCACAGAACGAAAAAGATTTCCACAGTGTTTTCCACAAGGGTTGTGGAAAACAATTCTTTTGCTCTCAACAATAAAGTGACTTTTCCACATTTCCACAGGCCCTACTACTACTACTATATATATATATAGGTTTATTAAATTAGTGAAAGTAGTAAAAGGCAACAGACTCGCCAGCACTGATAGACTGATTACTCATGCAAGGATCGATTGATAGAGGAGAGCACAGATGGAATTCAACATCAGCAAGAACACATTACAAAAAGAGCTTGGCTTCGTTCAGGGTATCGTCGAAAGAAAGAATACCATTCCGGTTCTGTCGAACATTCTCATCGAGTCCATGGGTGAGAACGCGATCCGCATTGTCGGCACTGACCTAGACACAACGCTTCGTTGTGAGACGGAGGCTGAGGTCGTCACACCGGGTTCGATGTGTGTGGGCGCGCGCAAACTGTTTGAGATCGCCCGCGTGTTGCCGGACGCGACGGTCAACTTTTGCAAAGAGGAGAATAACTGGGCGGCGGTGAAATGTGAACGCTCGAATTTTCGGATCGCTGGCGTCGAGCGCGAGAGCTTCCCTGACGTGCCAGCCTTCTCTGCCGCAACGGTAAAAATGCCGGCGCAGATTTTGAACACCTTCATCAACCGCACTATCTTCGCCATCACGCTCGAAGAGTCGCGCTACACTTTGTCGGGCGCAAAATTTATGCTCGATAAAAACGGTGCACGGATGATCACGACCGACGGGCATCGTCTGGCCTACATCGAGCGCAAAGATTTAGGCGAGGGCGCAACGCAGTCGGATTTGGACGCACTGATCCCGCGCAAAACTTTGGATGAGTTAAGAAAGCTGACCGCCTCGTATGAGGACAACATCGGTCTTGGTGCAGACGAAAATCACATCTACTTTGAAGTCGGCCCGCGCCTCTTGATCTCACGCATGTTGACAGGTCAATTCCCGAACTACGAGATGGTCATGCCAAAGAGCAACGACAAGTCGGCCGTCTTTGATGGCGCGCAGTTGGGACAGGCGATTCGGCGCGTCGCTTTGATGGCTGATGACCGCTCCCGCGCTATTCGTCTGCAACTCGTGCCGGGCAGCCTGCAAATCAGTTCGCAGACGGCTGAAGAAGGCGAGGCGCGCGAAAGCGTCGCCACAGAGTACGCAGGCGAAGAGACTGAGGTGGGATTCAACGCACAATACCTGCAAGACTTCCTCAACGTCGTCAGCGACGGACAAGTAGCTTTCGAGTTTAAGGACGGCAACTCGCAAGCGCAACTGCGCCCGCTCGCCGACCCTGATTACGACTACAAGTACATCGTGATGCCTATGCGCCTTTGAGCCTAGCGCATGATTCAAAATCAAAGCCACCGTTTGCGCTCGCGCCAGAGGTGTGGGGCGGTATGCGTGTGTTAAAATCCTCGCATGCTGCTCGAATCACTGGAGGTGCATAATTTCAGAAATCTGAGCGGCAAGGTCTCTTGGAGTCCGGGTCTCAACCTCATCTTCGGCGACAACGGTCAAGGCAAGACTAACTGGCTCGAGGCTATCTATCTGCTGGCGACGACCAAATCCTTCCGCACACAGCGACCGCAAGAAGCGATTCGCTTTGACGAAAACCTAGCCATCGTGCGCGGCGTCGTGGCGCGCAGTCGTGAGGTGCAGCGCGAACTACAGGTCACAATTCAAGGCAGTACAAAGACGCTGTCCGTTAATAGCAAACGCGAAGCGGTCGCGCGCTACCTAGGCCAATTGCACACGGTCGCCTTCACCGCTGACGAACTTGAGGTCGTGCGCGGCGGGCCCGACGCGCGACGCAAGTTTCTGGATCGCGGTGTCGTCTCGCTGCACCACACCTACGTACAGACACTCGCTGATTATCAGCGCGTCATCAGACAGAAAAATCGTCTGCTGCAAGACGCCGCTGATGCCGAACTAAGCATCGCCGAAACCGCTGCTCGACTTGAACCGTGGAACGAACAACTCATCGGCTTGAGTGCCGAGATTCATCGCGCGCGCGTGGACTATGTCAACCGTCTAAACGAAGCACTTGAACGAAAGTTATTTGGGCACGAAGAGGTCTCGATCCGTTACGTTTCGTCGCTCGAAAGCAAGGGCGATCTGAGCGATTACGAAGCACTGTTGACAGACCGTCTGCGTCTTCGCGTGCAAGCCGAAATGGCCGCCGGTTACGCGCTCATTGGCGCGCATCGAGACGACCTTGAAATCCTGTTCGACGGGCGAGACATGCGCACTTTTGGCAGCTCCGGTCAACAGCGTAGCGCATTGATAATACTTGACTTAGCTGCGGTTTCGGTGTATCATTCATGGCACAGTGAGTACCCGCTTTTTCTGATGGATGACGTGGACGCGGAGCTTGATCGGAAGCGGATCGATCACTTGCTTGAATACCTCGAAGGACGCACGCAGACGTTCGTTACAACATCCAAAGAGGGCTTGGTTGAGCGATATGCTGATCGTGCTTATCTGGTCGAAGTCACAAACGGAATAGCACAGGAGATCAATACTTCCGTTAGTAAATCTTCGACAGTCATAACGGGTACTGCAGGCATCTAAGTAAAGGAAGTTTCCACACTGGAGCGAGCGTTTCCAAACAGGCAAATTTTGTGAGCAAAGATGAAGGGGAATAAGTTTGTCAACAGCAATTTCGACAACAGCGAATAAGAAGAACATGGCCTACAACGCCGATACGATCACTGTCTTGGAAGGGCGCGACGCCGTGCGCAAGCGCCCAGCCATGTACATCGGTTCGACCGGCGAATTGGGCCTACATCATCTGGTTTACGAGGTTGTAGATAACTCAATTGACGAGGCGCTTGCCGGCTATTGCGACACGGTCGAGGTAACCATCCACTTGGACAATTCGATCACGGTCGTAGATAACGGGCGCGGCATCCCTGTCGATGAGATGAAGAAGGAGCGCAAGTCAGCGGCTGAAGTCGTGATGACCAAATTGCATGCGGGCGGCAAGTTCGATTCCAATGCTTATAAGGTTTCGGGCGGCCTCCACGGCGTCGGCGTGTCCTGCGTCAACTTCCTGTCTGAGTTGCTTCGGCTCGAAATCTGGCGCGACGGCAAGACTTACGAGCAAGAGTACAAGCGCGGCATCCCCGTCGCTAAGCTCGAGCAGACTGGCAAGACTCGCAAGCGCGGCACAAAGGTCACGTTCAAGCCCGATCCGGAGATTTTTGAGGTCACAGAGTTTAGCTTCGACAAACTATCAGAGCGACTGCGCGAAAAAGCTTTCTTGAACAAAGGTGTGCGGATCACCATCCGCGACGAGCGCGAGGAGACCGAACGCTCGCATGAGTTCTACTACAAGGGCGGCATCGCCGAGTTCGTCAAGCATCTGAACAAGAACAAGACCGTCCTGCACGACAAGCCGCTATACTTAGAGCGCACGGGCGACGCGCTCTCGATTGAGGTGGCGATCCAATATAACGACGCCTACGACGAGAAGGTCTATTCCTTCGCCAACAACATCAATACGGTTGACGGCGGCACGCACATGTCGGGCTTCCGCTCTGCTCTAACGCGCACAATTAACACCTACGCTCAGACTTCAGGGCTGGCTAAGAACTTCAAAAGCTCTCTGAGCGGCGACGATGTGCGCGAAGGCTTAGTCGCCGTCATCTCCGTCAAACTGCCGCAGCCGCAATTTGAGGGGCAGACAAAGGGCAAGCTCAACTCAGACGTGAAAGGCGCGGTCGAATCCTTCCTGAACGAGCGCCTGACCGAATATTTCGAGCAGAATCCAACGGTCGCCAAAAAGATTGTCGGCAAGGCGATTGATGCTGCGCGTGCGCGTGAAGCGGCCCGCAAGGCGCGCGAGATTGTCCGCAAAGGCGCAATTGGCTCAACCATGCTGCCCGGCAAACTCGCCGATTGTCAAGAACGCGACCCGGCGCTCTGCGAACTCTACATCGTCGAGGGCGATTCCGCTGGTGGCAGTGCCAAGCAGGGGCGCGACCGGCGCAACCAAGCGGTCTTGCCGTTAAAAGGTAAAATCCTGAATGTCGAGAAGGCGCGGTTCGATAAAATGCTCAGTCATACTGAGATCAAAACCTTGATTACCGCGCTCGGTACAGGAATCGGCAAAGACGATTTCGACTTAGGCAAGCTTCGTTATCACAAGATCGTCTTCATGACCGACGCCGATGTGGACGGCTCGCATATCCGCACGCTGCTCCTGACCTTCTTCTATCGGCAGATGCCAGAGTTGATCGAATCCGGCCATGTGTACATTGCCCAACCACCATTGTTTAAAGTGAAACGGGGCAAGCGTGAAGAGTACATCAAAGATGAGCGCTCGTTGGTACGTTTCTTGATGCGGCAGGCAACGAGCGAGTTGAAGATCAAATCTTTGAGCACCGAAACCGCGATTGAGGGGCGCGAACTGGCGCGAGCGTTAGAACAGATGGTCGAGTTTAATCGGTACTGCGAGAAGCTTGTGCGCCGCTTAGGCAACGATGAAGGATTACTCAACCTGCTACTCGGAGCCTTTGCGGGGCCAGACGGGGTGCTGCGGCAAGGACAGAATTTGAGCCTGCGCGCCATTTTCCAAGAGGAACATGGGAAGCCGATCGCCCGCGTCGAGGGACGTTTGGCGAAGGCAGGCTATCGGACAGACTTGTCCACGGACGAAGAGCATGGCATGTGGGAGATCGAAATTGCACTGCCAAGCGGCTCGAAGGTCTTAATTGATTGGGAACTCGCTAGCCATGTCGAGTTTCAGAAAGCCATAGAACTTTATAGTAGCCTTGAGGAACGACTGTCTGCGCCATTCGTCTTCGGCGAAAACGGCTCAAGCGAGCAGATCGAGACACGCGAGGCACTACTAGAGCGTGTGCTCGCTTCGGCCAAGAAGGACTTGACGATTCAACGCTATAAAGGCTTGGGCGAGATGAATCCAGAGCAACTCTGGGAGACGACGATGAACCCGGAGAAACGTACGCTGCTGCAAGTCAAGATTGACGACGCAGTAGAGACCGATCAAATCTTCACGGTCTTGATGGGCGACGCCGTCGAGCCGCGCCGACGCTTTATTGAGGATAATGCGTTAGACGTAAAGAACTTAGACGTTTAACCATAGCTCTGCGCGCGGGCGCTCCATGTGTTGATTTGACACGACGCGTCCGCCCGCTTAGAATGAAGTCCTTTCCTCCTGTGGATTCTCATCCGCTGCATGCAACTCGCGCATGCAGCGGATTTTTTTCTGCGGAGAGACTTGGAAATTACTAGTTCAGTTTCGACCAACTGCGAGCCGCGTCCGGCCACAGAACCACTAAACGCCTTTACGTTTTACTTTTTTCGTCTCTTCTATCCGGAAACTGCTCATCAAGATCGATCCGCTCCGGTTTCGTCGCGGCCGTCTGGTTATAGTAGCCGCCGGGCGCGAATTGACCGGACTCGCCGTAGTCCGCCACGCGCTGGTCATTTGCCGGATTGAGTTCTTCAACAGGATTCGGCGTTGTGTCTGGTTTCAAGTCCGGGTCGGTTGAAGTATCTTCGGTTGTAGAGCGAGATTGGATGTTGTCCGCCATGTTCGATCCTCCTTGTACTGGTTGTTAAGCCGTGTTCGGCTGTTCACTAAAACGCTGGACGCGGAAACGGTAAAGCCTGAGCGCAGCGTCTGGGCGCAAGCCCGCCTTGCGTGCGGCAATCGACACTTGCTGTTCGACCGTTTTGACGCCTTCAATTGCAGGCAACAGCAGCCCACGCTGCCGGCCCTGTTCGTCCGTCACAATGAGGCCGTAATTGTCTGGGTCTAAATCTTCTCGCTGCGCAGGCTCAGGCGCTGAGAGCACGTCAACGGAAAGACGCAGACGCGGGAGTTCTGGGACTGTCACTGGCGGGAAGCGTGGATCGCGCGTCGCGGCGCTGATGGCATTGGCGATCAATTCTTCGACGAGTGATGGATAGGCTGGCTCAATCGTGCCAATACAGCCGCGCAGATCGCCGTAATCAGTTTTGATCGAGACAAAGCAAGCCGACGGTTGATGCAAAGGCGAATCATGCGGCATCTCTGGCGGTGCAATAACGCGCCGCTCGCGGACGAAGGTTTCAACCGTTCGGCGCGCGAGTTGTGGCAATACTTCGTAGCCGAGAAACTGATCAGTGTGCCGCGCAGCTTCGTCTGACGGATTGACTGGCCCGGATCGCTCCCTGTCCATCTTGGCTTTCATCTCTTGCCCTCACGGTTTCTGGCAAGCTGCGCCACCATGTAGCCGACGCCAAACGGCGCTTCATAGTGCAAGACTTCGCCGTCGGTCTCTGCACCCGCGGCCGCACCGATGGCGACGAGCATCGAACGATAGCCGCACTCGCCAGCCGCGCGCCGTAGGTTTTGATCAATATTGACGAGCCGTTCTGGCGCAGCGGTGCGGATGGCCGCGACGACCTCTTCGTCAAAGAAGTGCGCGTTCGGATAAAAGCCTGCGGGCGCGCCGGGCTTGAGCCGATGACTTAGATCGCCGCTGGCGATGAAAGCGACAGCCCGATTGAGTTGCCGCGCGGCACGGCTGATGCACGAACCGAAGCGCACGTGATCCTCGTTCGACAAAAAGCTGTAGCCGAGCGCGACGACCTGGCCCTGCCAGCCGTTGCGCAGAAAGAAATAGAGCGGCACGGCCGTGCCGTGGTCGAGTTCGGAGTCGCGGCTGAGGCGCAGCAGTTCATAACCATCTTCGTGCGCGGCGGCTTCGATTGCATCGAGCAGTTCAATGTCGAGCGGCGCGTTGACGGTCGCATCGGGCGCGCGGAAGTTGGCGAAGTCGCCGTAGAGCACGGGGTCGTCGTAGGCGACGAAGGCGCGCGGGTCAAGCGGCGCGTGCGGCGAGATGATGACGAGCGTCTGCGCGCCGCTTGCAAGGATGCGCGCGGTCAACTCGCGCATCGCATCAATCGAGCCGCGCACTTCGGCAATCGCCTCGCGCCCGACCTCAGGCACCATGATCGGTGGATGCGGAGCGATGCCGACGAAAACGATGGAACTACGATCTGCCATCTCCGGTGCACAAGACAAAGGTTGTGACTGTCGTCTGTCGTTAAAGTTTGAAAGCACGAAAACGAGAGGAACAAACGGACAAGCCCGCGTGGTCAACGACAGACGACAGCAGTGAAAATTCTTTTCGAGGGATGGCGAGATTCTAACATAGCAAAGGGCGACACCGGCAAGATGCGCGCGACATGAAAGTCTGGACTGAGTATTGTAGGATACACGCGCCTGATGTGAGCCGCGCCAACAAACATTGCGGCGCGCTCATAGCTTGAGCTTGTGAGCATGGCGTGCGAGAAAAATTTTGATGTGCTGATGGTCGGTGCAGGGCCAGCCGGTTCGTTCGCGGCCGAAGGTTTGGCGCGCGCAGGCGTGCGCGTCGCTCTGTTTGATGGGCGACCGCCGGGCGAGCCGAAAGCTTGCGGCGGCGGCGTGACGTCGAAGGCGCTGCGAGCTTGGCCGCAACTGCTCGATGCGGCGGGCCGCACGGTCGAAGAGGTCGAGATGTACTCGCCTGCGGGCGCGCGCGTGCGTTTGCGTTTGCGCGAGCCGTTCGCCATCTACTCGCGCTCGGTCTTCGACTCATTCCTGCGCGAACGTGCGCGCACCGCCGGCGCACAAGTTTTTCGCACGCGCGTCTCGGTCGCTGAACGCACGAGTGGCGACGATAAGCTATGGACTGTGCGCGCGCGCAACGGCGAACAATGGTGCGGCGCTGTGCTCGTCGCGGCTGACGGCGCGAACAGTGCGATTGCGCGCCGGCTCGCGGGCTCGCTGCCGAACTGCGAGATGGAAGTCGCCTTCGGTTATCGTGCGCCGCTGCCGCGCGCCGATGATGCGCCGACGGTCATCGCCTTTCTGCCCGGTTGGGCCGGTTACGCTTGGGCGTTCCCGCGCCTCGATCACGTCTCCTTCGGCATCGCTACCACGCAAGACGCCTTCGATCATCACACGCTCGACGCACTGCTCTGGTCGTTCATGCGCGGCTACTATGCCCAGCGCGAAGACCCGCGCGCGCCGCTCTGGGCAGATGAAACGCAGCCGCATGATCAAGCGAACGACGAGCGGATCGAACAGAAACTGCGCGCCTCAGTCGAGCGTTACGCTGCACGCATTCCGGGTCTCGCGCCGGAGACGTGGGACGCGCGCCGTGCGTGCGGTCATAACTGGGCGCTCTTGGGCGATGCCGCCGGCTTCGCTGATCCGGTCACAGGCGAAGGCATCTACTACGCGCTCCGCTCCGCCGAGTTATTTGCCGACGCTTACCTGTCGGGCCAAGTCGAGACATACGAAGCGCGTTGGCGCGCAGACTTTGGCCGCGAACTGCGCCGCGCTGCACGCATGCGCCGACGCTTCTACGGCAACTTCCTCGGCGGCCCCTTCACCGCGCGCATGATTGATTTCGCGCGTCTGCATCCCGGCGTCCGCCGCACACTACGTGAACTCGTCGCCGGCCATCAAGGCTACCTCGGCCTCAAACGCACGCTCGCGCGCCGCGTCATCTGGCCGCTTTAGAGTTGAATAGATTCAGATGAAGGGTTGACTTGCTTGAGGCGCGAAATCAAGGCGTACTCTCTGGATCAATGCCGAGCAACAAGCGACGAGCTTTCTCTAGCGCGGCGGCGTTGTCGAGCACGAGGTAGAGGAGCGGGAGCACGCGCGCGCGTTCGTCCGTGCTGGTCTCTGCAAGCAGGGTGAGAAACTTTGGCACGTCGCGCACGCCCTGCACGATGTAGAGCGCGAGCCGTTCCGCTTCGATCAGTTCACGCCCTTCGCGCAAGAATATCTCTGTCAGCTTGCGCCGCACGTCCTCGAACATGTCGAACTCGCTGCTGGTGTCTTCGATCATAACTCACCTCGTCCGTTCACACGGCTTAACCTTTTGTGACGCGAGGCGGCGGCCGATTTTAACTGAGGCGCGAGGATTTAGTTGAGATTATTTGTTTGTTCACGCACAGCCGGATGCATGTACGGCGTAAGCTGGCGCTTGAGTTCCGCAGGCACGGGCACAGATTCGAACGTGTTGCGGCGCACGGCGACGAGCACAAAATGAGCTTCCGTCAAGAGCGCCGCTTCGCCCGCGCGCCGAACCTCGAAATTCAAACGCAAAGACTTCGTGCCGATGTGCCCGACATAGACGGCGACTTCGAGCAGGTCGTCCAACTGCGCCGCGTGCCGGAAATCGCATTCGAGATGCGCACGCGGCAACCACACGTCAAGTTCGTCGAACGCGCGCCCGTAAGGCAGTCCGATGGCGCGGAACATCTCCGTCTCAGCGATCTCGAAGAAGCGTATATATGCGCCATAGAAAATAATGCGCGCCGCATCCACGTCGCCCCAACGGACGCGCTCCGCAATGCGAAACTTCCAAGGCTCAACGTCGGCTTGATTCATTGATTCGTTAACGCGCGATTGAACTCGTCAGGACGTTCAAGGTTTGAGCAGTGGCCCGCGCCCGCGATCACTTTGAACAGTGAGCCACGAATCGCGCGGTGCATGAGTTCAGCATCCTGTGGCGGCGTGATCGCGTCTTCGCTGCCGACGATGATCAAGGTCGGCACATCGATCTCAGGCAGCAGGTCTGTCTGATCGCGGCGCAGGGCCATGCCGCGTAGCGCCGCCGCCGCGCCGACGGGCGAAGTGCTCATGATCATCTCACGCACGCGCGCGACGATCTCCGGTCGTTCCGTCTGCGTCGCGGGCGTGAGCAGTTTCGGCAGCATCGCATCGGCGATTGGTTGCATACCTTCTGCGAGCGCACGCGTAGCTAACGTCTCGCGGTTGCGGCGCGCCTCTTCTGTGTCGGCCTGCGGGCGCGTGTCTGCGAGCATGAGCGCGCGGACGCGCTGCGGAAAGAGCCGATAAAAGGCGAGCGCGACGTAGCCGCCCATCGAGAGGCCGCCGAGCACGACGCGCTCAAGCTTGAGTTCGTCGAGCAGTGCGGCCACGTCTTCAGCCATCGTCTCCATCGTCGCCGGTTCATCCGTCGCTGTCGTTTCGCCAAAGCCGCGCAGGTCAGGTGTGATGACGCGATGATTCTGACTGAGCACCGCCACTTGCTCGCGCCATAGCGAGCGATTGAACGGGAAGCCGTGCAACAACACGACCGGCACGCCCGCGCCCGCGTCGTCGTAAGCCATTTCAAGTCCGCGCACGTGCGCCTTCGTCATCAGTCTCAACCTCACAAAAATTTTTGCTCCGAAGGAGCAACAAAAGATTGACTCTTACCACAAGTTAATCTGCGCGATCTTTCCGTCTGCTGTCAACGTGAAGCTGAACCAGCGCGTCGTGTCGCCCAGCACCACCTTGTAACGGAGGATACGTTCGTCGCCTACGCTCTCACGCTCGCTGAAAGTGAAAGACTGCAACGCGCCGTCGGCGGTAAGCCACTGCCAAAGCCCTCTGCCCGTCGCCGTGCGCAGGAAGAGTTGCATCGCCGGGGTGAACGAAGCCGAATCGGGCTGGCCATGAAAGATGTCTAACAGCGCCTGCTGCAACTTTTGAGAAGTCTGCGCGTCGGCGTCCGCCTGTGGCTCTTGTGGTCGTGCGAGCGCGGGCACATAAGCGCCCGCGATGTCTATCGCCAGATGGTCTATGACTCGGTCGGCGTGATTGGTCAATATGATCACCGTCAACCTATCATCTACGAAGCGGTGGATGAAGGAAGAAAAAACCGGCGTGCCGCCGTTGTGCGCGACGACGCGCCGGCCGTGATACGTGTCCACGAACCAACCGAAGCCATAATTGAAAGGCGCGGTTGCGCCGCCGCCGACTTTGTTGGCCCGCCACATCTGCTCAAAGCTCGACGGCTTGAGCAGCTTCCCAGCGGAGAGCGCGGCGTCCCACTTCGCTAGGTCGCGGACGGTGGAGACGATAGAGCCGGCGGCGTAAGCATTCTCTGTCAGCGCCGCGCGATTTTCGAGTTTGCCGTCGTGCCATTCATAACCCGCAGCGCGGCGCGGGATGAGCGCCACAGGCTCGCTGCTGCGCGTGGCGTTCATCACAAGCGGCTTAAATATGCGCTCGTCCAGAAACGCCCAGTAAGACTTCCCGCTGGCCTTCTCGATGACGTTTCCCAACAGCAGATAACCCGTGTTGCTATAAGACCAAGTCTCGCTGGGTTGGAAATCCAACCGCAAACGGGCGAAGAAAATTTTGGCGATGTCGTTGTGCGTGAGGCCGGGGCGAGCGGTTTCTGGAAACAGGCCGGGCACGTCCAAGTAGTTCTGTATGCCGGATGAATGGGTCAAGAGTTGGCGAATGGTAATGGCGCTCCACGCTTCCGGTACGCCCGTCAGATATTTGCTGAGCTTGTCGTCAAGGCCGACCTTGCCCTCTTCGACGAGCATCATGATGGCGACGGCGGTGAACTGTTTGGTCACCGATCCGATCTCAAAGACCGTGTCTTCTGTGACGGGTGCGTTCAACTCCACATTGGCGAGACCGTAACCACGCGCTTTGACGAGCCGGCCGTCGCGGACGACGGCGACGGCAAGGCCGGGGATGTGCAGTTGCCGCATCTGCGCCGCGAGGTAGTCGTCCACCACATCAGCCCTTGCAGACGCCGCCGCGCAGAGTAGAAACAGGGCCGTGAATATCAGCCTGAAATTGGAGATCACAAGGCTTCCCTCCATGCTCCGCTCACGGAGCAAAATTTTGCGCGGGGCGCTTCAGAGGCGCATAAGCATTGGGTTAAAATGTGTGCAGTTGATAGCATGCGCGGCGTTGTGCGGTCAAACGAAAGCCCACGCCCGCGCATCTAAAGACGGCACCGGCCGATTGAACTTCACTCCCGCGTTCGGCGTCGGTGAAAGGGCTTCAACACATAACGAAAGGTAAACACGATGACGACAAAGAAGCAGACAAAAGTGACTTTCACGCCCGCCGAGCAACGCGCCGCGCGTTCGGAGCGCATACAAGTGCGCGACGCAGAACCTTACGGCTGGATCGCTTTCTCAGAAGCCGATAGCCGGCACAACTATCATCTCTTCCGCAACCCAGAGACGCGCCGACTGGTCTGCACCTGCGCTGATTACATCTATCGCGGCGAGGCCGAGCCGCATTACGAATGCAAGCACATCTCGGCCACGCTCAAATACATCGCGCGCCAGTACCTCGCGCTCGAATACGATCCACAGCGCCAGTATGCGCGCAAGGCAGCGTAAGAAAAGATGTCAGATGCTAGATGTTAGTTTTCACCAGCATCTAGCATCTGACATCTACTCTTTCATCGTTTCCCGATAAACCTGTTCAGTCTCTTCGACCATGCGCGCGAGGCCGAAGCGTGCGTGGGTGGCGGCGTGTGCGTGTGCGCCAAGCATGGCGCGTGCGTCTGCGTCGTTGAGCAGTGCGACGAGCGCGTCGGCTAGAGCTTCGGGCGCGCCGATGGGCACGAGCCGGCCCGTTGTGCCGTCTTCGATGATGTCGCGCGAGCCGTCGGTTGCAGTCGCCACAACGGGCACACCGCACGCCATCGCTTCAACCAACGCCAAGCCAAAAGCCTCCGCCCGCGAAGCTGAGACGTAAACATCGAGCGCGGCGAGAAAGGGCGCGAGTTCGTCAACGCGACCGAGCAGGCGCACGCGCCCTGCGAGTTTATGCGTAGCGAGCAGTTGTTCGAGTTGTGCGCGTATGCGCGTCTTGGCCGATTTGTCCTCACCGACGATGAGAAACAAGACATCATTCAATCCGCGCGCACAGACGTGCGCCGCCGCGCGGACGAATATGTCCTGCCCTTTGACCGGACTCAGATCGCCGACCGTGCCGACGAGCAGAGAGGCTGGCGCGTGCAAACGTCTGCGCCACTCGGCGCGCGCCGCCTCGCGTTCGACGGCGGCTGAGCGCGTCAAGTCTATGCCGTTCGGCACGACGCGGATTTTGTCGGGCGCGAAAATTTTTTGCGCGCGCAAGCCCTGCGCGACCGACGCAGAGACGGCGATGACGCGCGCGACGTTGGCGAGCGCGAGCCTGTGCAACTTGCTCATCGGGAACGGCACATGGCGCGTGATGACGAGACGTGCGTTGCGCGCGCGCCGCGCGGCAAGGGCGGCGAGCGGATAATCGCGCGCCACATGCGCGTGGATGATCTCGATCCGGTGCTCGCGCACGAAACGCGCGAGCGCCAACGCGCTCGGCACGTCGAGCGCGTTACGCAAAGGCAGCGTGATGACATGCGCGGCTGGTAGTTGAGCGAGTTCGGTGCGCAGCGGCGAAGCGGGCGTGAGCGCAGCATAGACTTCGTGGCCGCGTGTGGCGAGCGCGTTCGCGAGATCGGCGAAGTGTCTTTCACCGCCGCCGAATGTGCGCGCAGAATTGATCTGTAGGATTCGCACAGAAGAGATCAAGCGCGGTCTGCCGCGTCGCCCGGCGGGTGCGCGAGCGGCGATGCATCGTAGTGCGCGAGCAGGTCGGCCGGGTCACGATAGATAGCGATGCAACCGGCGGCGCGTAGCTCGGCTTCGGGGAAGCCGCCGCAGAGCACACCGATGGTGCGTAAACGTGCTTTGCCCGCCGCCTCCGCATCGTAGGGCGTATCGCCGACGACGATGGTCTCGGCGGGTGCGACATCGTCTAACTGTGCGAGCGCGGCTTGAAAGATGTCTGGATGCGGTTTTGATTTGTCGGCGTCGTCGGCTGAAGTCTGTTCTGCGACAAGATCAGATATATTCGCGATCTTTTTATAAATCTTCAACTCTTCCTCTTTCGCCGACGACGCGAGCGCAATCTGTTTGCCGTCGGTGCGGATGCGCTCGAACAGTGCGCGTACCTTTGGGAACGCGCGCACGCGCGGCAGATACTCGCGCTTATAGAGACGCCCGCGATACTTTTCCAACTCTTCGCCGAACTCATCTAATTCTTCCTTCGTGAAAAAGACGGGCAGCAGTTGATCGCCGCCCTTGCCGATCTGGTGGCGCACCTGTTCATAAGGAATCTCGCGCCCGAAATGTTTGAACGCCTCTTGCCATGCGCGCGCATGCAGATCAACCGAATCAACCAGCGTCCCATCAATATCGAAGATCACAGCTTTGAGCATCGGCAATCACTCCTTCGTTCGTCGTCGTTTCGCACATGCTAAGTTCCGGGCTTGCTATTGATCAAGACACCGCCGCGCGTTTTGTTCCGGTTTGGTACGCCGCGCCGTCGTCGTCGGGCGCACAGTTTGCCGACTGACGCGCGTTTAATCAAGCAGAAACGCGACTTGTTCAAGCAGCGAGCCGCGACTGACAGAGCGTTACTCGTCGGCACAAAGTTTGCCGTTGAGGCCTACAGTTTGAGCCTCGCGTGTGCATAGATCGCTTCGTGCTGCTGTTGCAGCGACGAAGCTTGAAGGAGCAAAGACATGGCTAAACTTGTGACGGGACTGTTTAAGACGCGGGCGGCGGCCGAAGCAGCCGTGGACGCGATCATCAAACGCGGTTACACGCGCGATGACATCAGTGTGTTGATGTCCGACGCGACCAAGAGCAAAGAGTTTGCGATTGAGTCGGGCACGCGCGCAGCACAAGGCGCGGTCGTGGGCGGCACGGTCGGCGGCGTCGCCGGTGCGACCCTTGCGGCGATTGCGGCCGTGGGCACGAGCCTCGTGCTGCCGGGCATCGGGCTAGTGATCGCCGGCCCCATTGCGGCTGCACTCGCGGGCTTGGGCGCAGGCGGCGCGACCGGCGGCTTGATTGGCGCGCTCGTCGGCGCAGGCATCCCCGAACATCGCGCCAAAGTTTACGATGCGGGCTTGCGCAGCGGCGGCATACTGATCGGCGTCGAAGCCAAGACCGAGACGGACGCCGGCAAACTCGAACAACTACTCACCGACCTCGGCGCGGAGCACGTGAGACAAGAATAAAAGAACAGTAGGCAGAAGGCGGTAGGCAGTAAAAAGCAGTTCTGTCTTCACTGCCTACTGCCTACCGCCCTCTGCCTACTTCCCTTTCGGAGGTGTCATGCACAGAGTTGAACGGATGATTGAGATCGAAGCGCCGCTTGAGCGTGTGTTCGATCTGTTTAGCGACTTCGAGAGTTTTCCGCGTTGGATGCGCCACATCAGAGCGGCGCGGCGCACGGGCCGGCGCTACACGCGCTGGCGCGCCGACACGCCGTTTGGCATGGACGTCGAATGGGAGACGGAGACGACCATCTTCGAGCCGGATCATCGTATCGCTTGGCGCTCTGTGCGCGGCGATGTGGACACGGATGGCGAAGTCGTCTTCACGGAGATCGATCCCGACACGACGCGCCTGCGCATGGTGCTCGGTTACGCGCCGCCGGCCGGTCGCGTTGGCGACGCCTTCGCGCGTCTGTTCGGGCGCAATCCGGCCGCGGAGTTGACGGAAGACCTACGCCGCTTCAAACGGATCGCAGAGCGTGCGGCTGGTGATGGTCGCTATCGGCGCGAAGCGGAGCGCGCACGACGACGCGCGGCAGAATCTGAGCGCCGCTCAGATGCGCGTTATTATCGCGACGTGCTTGGCATGCGCGGGCGCGATGAGCGCGGACGTGCGGCGCGCCCGCGTGCCGCGAGATTTCGTGCGGATGGCGAGCTTGAGCGCGAGCAGCGTTTCGATGAAGCGTTGCGCGCGGCGCGGCGCAGTCAGATCGAAAGTATGCGCCGGTATCAAGCGGAGCGCAGGCCGGCACAAGGTTGGCAGCGCATGCGTGAACGCGAACGACAGCTTGACGATGAGCGCATGCTTGATGCACGCGCCGAAGAGGCTGCGCGGGCAGACGAAGCAGCGCGACCTTACCGGCCGCGTTACGCCCTGACGCCGCGCGAGCGTGAACGCAAACGAGCCGAACGTGATTGGGATCGTGAGGCTAAGCACCACCTGTTGCGCCGCAACGTTGACCACCTGCTCGATGAAGGGCCAAGCCGCGATTGGCGCAGGTGGGAGAAAAGCAGTGACGAGTGACAAGTGACGAGTGACAAGTAAACACTTATTCTGCTCGTCACTTGTCACTCGTCACTTGTTTTTGCATTTAGCGTCCGACGGCATCGCCCATGTCTTTGATGGCTTCACCGACTTTGCGGCGCGCTTTGCCGTAGCCTTCCTGCATACGACCACCGGCGCGTTCCGCTTGACCCTCGTCTTCGAGTCTGCGGTCGCCCATCGCCTTGCCCATCTTGTCTTTGACCGTGCCTTTAGCGCGATCAAATTTGCCCTCCATCTCGTCTCGATTCGGTATGCCCATGATCTAAACCTCCCTTTGTTTGCATGCGCCGCGCGACGAATGAACGCAGCGCAGTTCGTCTCCTTCTGTCGAAACATGAAAAGGGCAAGGCTCATGCCAGCACGTAACGAGCGGTGCAAGTCTTTGATAGAAGCGATGCTTGCTCATGAGCGTGCGCTCGCGCACCTCTGTCCTGTCGTGCGTGTTTCCGTACAGTGTGCGGTCTATCTTCGGACAAAAAAGCGGGCGCTGCTCACAAGGAGAAGCGCCCGCGTCAAAGGGTGGTTTAGTTGCTCCGAAGTTTAGAACTCGAAGCGCACGCCGAGTTGCACCTGCCGCTCGCGGAAGAGCGTGCTGTCAGCGGCGGTGACACTGTTGAAGCCGCTCGGCCCGCTCTGGAAGTTCAAGAACGGACGCGGGCTGGCCGTGCTGCCAGTCGTGTCAACCGAATAGATCGTCTGGTTCACGCTGGTCACCTGCGTGCGGTTGAACAGGTTGAAGCCTTCGACTAGCACTTCTAGGTGCGTCCCTTCAGTGATCCTGAAACGACGCGAGAGCCGCGCATCGAAATATCTGATGGACGGCTGCTTGAAGAAGTTGCGCGGCAAGAGCGCGAAGCGGGTCGAGCCGCCCGAACCGTTGAGGCCGCCGCCCGGAGTGGGTGTGCCTGGAGCGAACCCAAAATTATTACCTGAGCCGGTGGCACTACCGCCGGGGCTAGAACTGCCGGAGACGTTAGCAGTGAAACGCGCGCCGGAGAAGGCGTTGAAGATCGGCGAGAATGTCCAGCCGTTTAGGAGCGCCCGGCCCACTTTGTTGTCCTTCAAGCTGGCGAAGTTGGTGTTGTAAACAGCGCTTATCACCAACTTATGTCGCCGGTCGAAAGCCGATGGGGCCGTCTCGCCATTCTGGTTGAAGGCGTCGAACGGAAGGTTGTTCGACGTAAAGGTGACCGAACTCTGGCCGTTGTCAGTTGACCGCGAGAGCGTGTAGTTGGCTTGGAATTGCAGCCCGTTCGTCAACCGGCGGTTCGCCTGAAACACAATCGCGTTGTATCTGGAGAAGACGTCGCTGCGAATCTCCGTGATCTGTTGGAAGTTCGTGTTCGGGCGCGTACCCGTGTAGAGCGGGAAGAGCCATTGTTGACCGTCAAATGGCCCGCCCACGGCAGTGAACGTCACGAGGTTTGCAGGTTTCGGCAGGTTGGTGTCCACAAAGTTCGGGAGACTCTTGCCAAAGCTGCCCAAGTAGGAGAAAGAGACCACCGTGTTACGTGCGATCTGCCGCTCGATGACGAAATCGGTCTGGTGGATCAACGGCAGTTGGAAGTTAGAAGCGAAGTACTGCACTGCGCCGGTTGGCGGCGACGCTGTACCTAACAGGTTCGGGTAGCTAGGCAAGATCGGACAAGTGTTCGGCGTATTGTTTGGCGCAGTCCGACAATCAGCAAAATTACCTATCGTGTTCGCGCTGATGCTGAACTGGCGCTGCGCAACATCAATCCCGACGCCTGTGTTGATGAGCGCGTTATAGACCGTCGAGTTGATGACGCGCCCGTAGTAGATGCCGTAGCCGCCGCGAATCGAAGTCTTGCCGTCGCCCTTCACATCGTAGGCGAAGCCGAGCCGCGGCCCGAAGTTGTTTTTATCATTCACCTTGTTGGCCGTCTGCGGGAGCAGCGGGTTGATGTGCGAGGCGATGGCATCGGGGTTGCGCTGGTACTCATAGCGCAAGCCGAGGTTCAGGGTCAAGCGCGGGGTCACGCGCCAGTCGTCTTGGACGAAGAGATTGAAGTCGGTCGTCTTCATCGTCAAGCCGAGCACGCCCAAGCCTTGGTTGAAGTTGCCGCCGTAGCACTTGCCAACCGTGCGCGTGCTGCTGTAGCACGGAGTGTTGGCGGGCAGCGAACCGGGCGCGATGAAGTTGGTGTAGTCAATGATGAAGTCATTGAGACCACCGTAGAATCCGGCCGCATTCGTGCCGCCGGTGTAGTTGAACTCGCCGCCCGAGAAGCGGAGGTTGCTGATGATGTCTTTGACGAAGTTGATGTCAGCGCCCCACTTGATCGTGTGGTTGCCCTGCGAGTACGTCATCGTATCGGCAAACTGATTGCGCCGCTCATCCGGGAACGCGGGACGCTCAAGGAACTCTGGGATGCCGAACGAGAAGCCGTTCGTGATGAACGTCTGTGGCGAACGACCGCCGATGGAGTTGGTCGGCTCGCCCGGCAGCGGCGGCTGGCTAAACTGGAACTCGTTGTCGCGCCCGTACTGATAGCGGGCTTCGTTGATCAGTTTGTTCGAGAGCGTCGAAGCGAGGCGCAGGGTCAGCCAGTCAATGTTCACGCCATCGTCGCCGAAGTTATCGCGCGCGCGTGTGTTGATCGCCTGCGTCTGGATGCCTGCGGGCGAGACCCAGCGCAGACGGTTGTAGGTGGCGGTTAAAGTATTTTTCGAGTTGATGTTCCAATCAACCTTCGGCAGGATGAGCCGTTGGTCGCCGCGGCGCGGGACTGCGCCGGAGATGCCGTTCAGGAAATTGAGCGCGGTGTTGATCTGCGCTTGCGTCAAACCTTTGCCGACGCCCAACGAGCCGTTACGGTTGATGCTGCCGGTCGTGCCCGCGAAGGCTGGGCATTGGGTTAGCGTAATCGCCGAGGCGCGCGCAGCCGTCAGCAGACAAGTGTCTGCGCGGTTCAAGAAGTCTAAGGCGGAGAAGGTAGAGACGCCGGGGAAGTTGCGCTTCTGCTGATCGTAGCTGAAGAAGAAGAACGCCTTGTCGCGCTTGATCGGGCCGCCGATGGTGCCGCCGAACTGATGGCGCACGTCCTGCGGCTTAAAGGCAACCGGCGTAAAGACGCCGTTGACGCTTTGCGTGATGAAACTGCGCGGGTTGCGCGCGCCCCATCTGTTGTTGCGCTGGAAGTAGAAGCCCGTGCCGTGGAAGTCGTTCGTGCCGCTCTTCGTGACAGCGTTGACCACGCCGCCCGCGCTGCGCCCGTACTCAGCCGAATAGCTCGACGTGTTGACTTGGAATTCGCGGATGGAGTCTTGGCTGATCGAGTAGCTGATGCGGGTGCGCCCGCGCTCTTCGGCGAAGAACGCTTGGTTGTTGTCGCCGCCGTCCACCGTGTTGTTGTTCAGCAGGCCCGAAATGCCGCGGAAGGAGATCAGGCCGAACGTGCCGTCAGGCGTCGCGCCCGGCGTGAGCAGGGCGAAGTTAGACCAGCGGCGCCCGTTGATCGGCAGGTTGTTGATCGAGGTCTGATTGATGTTGCTGGAGAAGTCTTGCTGCGTCGTGTTGATGACCGGCGCTTCGGCCGTGACTTCGACCGTCTCGGATGCACCACCGACGGCCAACGGCGCATCAATCGAGGTGACTTGTCCGACCTCGACGACCACGCTCTCTTGCTTGTAGTTGCTGAAGCCGCTCGCGCTGACGGTCACAGTGTAATGACCGGGCTGCAACTGCACGACGCGCGTGCGGCCTTCGTTGTCGGTTGTAGCCGCCGCATCGTTGTTGGTTTCTTCATTATGCACAGTCACCGACGCGTTGGGCACGACTGCGCCCTGCGGGTCTTTGACGGTGACGCCAATCGCGCCGGTCGTCGTGGACTGCGCCAGCACGCTCGCGCTCAGTCCGACGAGCAGACAGAGAGCGAAGAGCACACGGGACAACTTGGACATAGGGGATACTCCTTATCAGAATTTAGGTGTTGAAATTTTCGACGGTTCGCCGCGGCTGCATCGTGCTTTGAGAACCGTTTGCTAGAGACCCTTCAGGATTGCTTATCGGTAATCTGGACGACGACCGAAAGTAACCGATGCTTCTATCACGCCGGGGGGCATCTGCGCAAGCTAAGCACAAGCTAAAACGCAGCAGCCTGTCCCGGCACAGCAAAGCCAATTAACGCCCATCCAAATCAAAACCGGCAAGCTTTGTGCCGAAGGAGCAGCGGCCCGCGCCTGTTCGATTAACGGCTGTGTTTCTCATTGGTTAAGTGAAAGGCGAACGCGCGTGATTGGTAAGAATCGTTCAAGAATTTGGATTTGAATATGAAAAATAGGAAAAGTGGAGTTTAGAGATCAGCGGTTAGTAATAGTTCAAAGTTGCAAGTTCAAGGTTCAAGGTTTGCGACTGGCTGCGGCTAACCTTGAACTTGCAACCTTCAACATTGAACTGACCTCTTCCCTCTCTCTCTTTTATTACGCCTGCTCGACGATCATCGCGATGCCTTGACCGCCGCCGATGCAGGCGGTGGCAAGACCGTAGCGTGCGCCGCGCCGCCGGAGTTCCATGAGCACGGTGAGGACGAGCCGTGTGCCGGTTGCGCCCAGAGGGTGACCGAGCGCAATCGCGCCGCCGTTGACGTTGGTGCGCGCGCGGTCGAGGCCCAACTCTTTTTCGACCGCGAGGTATTGACCGGCGAAGGCTTCGTTGACTTCGATGAGATCGATCTCGTTGAGCGTCAGTCCTGCTTTCTCCAAAGCCTTGCGCGTCGCCGGCACAGGCCCGATGCCCATGATGTCCGGCTCGACCCCCGCGTAAGCCCAACTCACGATCCGGCCGAGCGGTTGAACGTTACGCTCTCGAACGTAGTCCGCGCCCGCGATGACGAGCGCCGCCGCGCCGTCCACAATGCCTGATGCGTTGCCGGCGGTGACGAAGCCGTCTTTGCTGAACGCGGTCGGGAGTTTCGCCAACCCTTCGAGCGTCGTGTCCGGGCGCAGATGATCGTCTCTGTCAACGACCTTCGTACCTTTGCGCGTCTTGACTTCGACGGGCACGATCTCTTCGGCAAAAATGCCTGCGTCCTGTGCGCGCTTCGCTTCCTGTTGTGAGCGCAACGCATACTCGTCCTGTTCCGCGCGCGAAATTTCATAACGCCGCGCGAGATTCTCGGCCGTGCCGGCCATAGTCGTGTTGCAGTAGGTATCAAGCAGCGCGACCATCAGACTGTCTTCGAGTTTGCCTTGACCGAGCGCGAAGCCTGCGCGCGCGCCGTAGATGACGTGCGGGGCCATGGACATTGATTCCATGCCGCCGACGAGACAAGTGCGCGCTTCGCCAAGTTGGATCATCTGCGCGCCCGATATGATTGCTTGAATGCCACTGCCGCACAGCCGATTGACCGTGAGCGCCGGCCGATCAGCCGGCACACCTGTCTTCAGTGCGACATGGCGCGCGCCATAGATCGCGTCGCCCGAAGTCTGCAAAGCGTTGCCGATGATCGTGTGTTCGATCTCTTCGGCAGCGATGCCCACGCCCGCGAGCGCGCCGCGTGCGGCCACGGCCGCCAAATCAATCGCCTTCACGTCCTTCAAAGCGCCGACGTACCCGGTCATCGGCGTCCGCTTGCCGCCCAATATGAAGATGTCTTGAGCCATAAAATACCTTTCAGCCTTTCGGTTAAGATGCGCGCATGTTTGCGAACAGATGAGCGTAACAGAGGCCGGATCGGCGCGTCAATTTAGCCGGCAAAATCAACTTTACTGGGTCGCTATCAACTTTACTGGGTCGCGCCTCAATGTTAATCTCTGCCTTCCGCTTGGGCGGCCCTCGCGTCTGTCAAAACTTTCTGCCGGGTTTCGCTTCAACGTTTGTCCTCAAAAATTAAGGAGCGTTTTTCAAATGAGACCAATATCAAGTTTCGTCCACGCGCGCGTATGCGCTTGCGCGCTGGCGCTCTTATTGGCAGCCCTATTCCTGCCTATGACCGCGCCGCGGCCGGCGCACGCGCAAAACCTGAGCAGCTTCGACCGCGACCGCGGGCGCGAGATGCTTGATGTGATCAAGAACGACATCAAGAAGAATTATTACGATCCGACATTTCACGGCATTGACATTGATGCGCGCTTCCGCGCCGCCGACGACAAGATCAAGGAAGCCACGTCAATCGGCCAAGTCTTCGGCATCATCGCGCAGACGCTCATTGACTTCGATGATTCGCACCTTTATTTCGTGCCGCCCGGCCGCTCCGCCCGCTACGATTACGGCTGGCGGATGCAAGTGATCGGCGACAAGTGCTTCGTCACCGCCGTCAAGCCGGGCAGCGATGCAGCGGCCAAGGGGCTACAAGCAGGCGACGAGATTTTCTCGATTGATGGCTTCGAGCCGACGCGCGACAACCACTGGAAGATACTCTACGCCTACTACGCGCTCAGACCCAGAACCGGCGTGCGTTTGGTTGTGACGAAACCTAATGGCGAGCAGAAGCAGTATGACGTGGTAACGAAAATTACAAAGCTTAAGCGGGTCATGGACCTGACGGGTGAGTCGGGCACAAGCAGTCAAGACATCAACGACTTTGACCGGGAAGCGGAAGACGCTGAGTCCGAACGCCGCGCAGGCAGCCGCCAAGTCGAAGTGGGCGACGACCTGCTCATCTGGAAGTTGGCCGAGTTCGACCTGAGTGATGCAGAGGTGGACGACGCGATGAGCAAGGCGCGCAAGCACAAGGCGCTCATCATCGATCTGCGGGGCAACGGCGGCGGGGCTGAGACGACGCTGCTGCGTATGCTCGGCGGCGTCTTCGACCACGATGTGAAGCTCGGCGACATCAAGCGGCGCAAAGAGACCAAAACGCTCGTGGCGAAGACGCGCGGCGACAGCGTCTTCAAGGGTAATCTCGTCGTGCTCGTGGACAGCCAGTCGGGATCGGCGGCGGAACTGTTCGCGCGCGTCGTGCAACTCGAAAAGCGCGGGACTATCGTCGGCGACCGTTCGGCTGGCGCGGTCATGCGCAGCAAGCTCTACGATCATCAATCGGGCACGGAGTCCGTTTCCTTCTACGGCGCGAGCATCACGGACGCCGACATCACGATGACCGACGGCAAGAGCTTAGAGCACGTCGGCGTGCAACCGGATCATCTGCTGTTGCCGACCGGCGCAGACATGGCCGCGCAGCGCGACCCGGTGCTCGCGTTCGCGGTCTCGCTCGTCGGCGTTAAGCTGGAGCCTGAAAAGGCCGGCACATTCTTCCCGTTGAAGTGGCGCAAGTGATGAACGAACGGCCGTGTTGAAATGAACGGCCGGCAAGGGAGCTGAAAACAGGGCGGAGGCTAAAGAAGTCTCCGCCCTGTTGCTTTTCAGTCCGCGAAGCGGTGCGTAGCGCGATAGCGGTGGAGCAGTTCTTCGAGGAAGCCTTCGTAGGTGAACTGCGCGAGATCGAATGAGGGTTGGAGCTTGTAGAGGAGCGGTGTGGCGATGCGCCAAGCCATCCATTGACGCGGGCCGTCGTCCAAGTCCCAACGACGACGCAGGAACGCTTCGATGACTTCGATCTCGTCTGCGCCGAGCAGATTCACATCGCCGATGAACTGCACGGGCTTGAACGAGCGGCGCAAGGCCGCGTCGCTCGTCGGCGCGTTGAAGACTTCGGCGAACGTGGGCGCTTCCGCTTCGCGCTCGCGCACGACGACCGTGCCCGCGACGAAATCGCCGACGCGCTGATCGCGCGCGCTCAAGAAAACCGAGACCAACCCGACCGAGTAGAAAATGATCGGCATCATATCAATCGGCCGCAGGATATTTCGCGCCGCCGCTTCCCAGAACGTGACGGGGCGGCCGTCCTCACGAATCACGCGCAGCTTCAACCAGAGCTTGCCCGGCGTCTGTCCGTTCCAGAGCCACTCGAACAGCGCGAAGTAGCCCGCCCAGATCAGAAAGACGACGATGATCGCCAACGCCAGCACCCACTTCGAGCCTTCCGCCAGCCGGTCGCCGAACTGACTGAGCAGCCCCGACCATTCAAGCGCGAGTACGAGCAGCGCGATGAAGAGCAGTTGCAGCCCGTGATCAACCGCACACGCGAGAAAGCGATTGCCAATCGAAGCCAACGCGAAGTGCAGAGGCACGCGCTCCGGCGTCTCGATCACGAGCGTCTCATCAGTTGGCAGCGCCGCAGACATTGGAACTCAAAACCCGGCTCAACTTAACAAACCTTACGCACTTCACTCGCCAATTGGCCGCCTTGCGCGTCAATAATGACTTCGGCGTTGGTCGTGCGCGCGAAGGTGTCGAAGGCTGCGCGCTCGACGGCCGCGACCAGTTCGGTGTGCAGTCCGCGCGCGCCCGTGCCGCGTTTTTCGCTGCGCGTGATCAAGTGTTCGAGCGCGGCATCGGTGACAGATAATTTCAACCCTTCGCCTTGAAACTCGTTCTGAAACTGCGGCAGCACGTTCTCGACGAGGATGCGGCGCAGGGTCTCGCGTGGGAGCGGCGGGAACGAGACGATGCGCGCGAAGCGACCGATCAGTTCGGGCAAGAAACCAAACTTCTGAAATGCGCTAACTTCATCGAGCGTCAAGGCCGCAGCCTTCGCAGTCGCGCCGCGAAAACCGATCAAGGCGCGGCGCTCGCGCAAGATTTCGTCGAGACCGGAGAACGCGCCGCAAGCGATGAAGGGAATGTCGCGCGTCGAAACTTCGGTGCGTTGGCCGAAGGCCGAGAAGCCGTAGTCCATCGGCACAGAGACGATGGAACTTTCAAGCATCGCCAACAACTCGCGCTGCACGCCGTAGCCCGACACGTCCTTTGTCGTCCCTTGACCGGCGAAGCGCGCGCTGCTGCCGGCCGAAGCGAGCTTATCGAACTCGTCTAGGCAGATGACGCCGCATTCGGCGATATAGGTGTCGTCGCCTGCGGCTGCGATTAAGCGCGTCAAGATCGTGCGCACGTCGTCGCCGACGTAGCCGCTCTCGGTGAAGCTAGTCACATCCACGACGACCGTGGGGAGTTTGAAGATGTGGCGGAACAACAACTCGACGAGAAACGTCTTGCCGCAGCCCGTCGGCCCGATCATCAGTAGATTCTGCTTCGGCGGCAACTCGCGCGCGGGCATGCCCTCGACGTGCAGACGCTTCAGCCGCCGCACGTGCCGATAAGCCATCAAAGAGAGCGCCTGCCGTTGCTCGTCCTGTCCTTTGTAGCCCAGACGCTCTAGCTCGCTCGCGATCTCTGCGGGCGGCGGCAGCGGCAAGCTTTCGATGAACGAGCGGCGTGCTTCGTTGAAGTGATCGAGAATCTCCTGTGCGTCGGACGATTCGTCTTCGTGTTGTTCTGGTGCGAAATCCATAACAGAAAATCCGGTCGCCGGTCGAGTTATTTTCCAACGGGCGTGACCTTACAGCCCAAAGTAAGAACCTGCGATCTATAATAGCCGTATTACGAGGAAACGTTTAGAGGAGAGGTTGAAAATGTTCTGTCCACAATGCGGCATCAGCCAAAGCGAAGATTTGCGTTTCTGTAAACAGTGCGGCGCGAACTTGCACGCCGTCCGGCAAGCTGTGACGACGCGCGACGCAGGCGGCAAGCTCGATTGGAGCAAGACGTGGGTCGCAGAGATGTTCATGTCCGAAGCCGAGCAGATCAAGCGACATCAGGAGCTTGAACAGTTGATGGGCATCACGCCGGAGGTGAAACGCTACCGAGAGATCAAAGCTGGCGTGATCGTCAGCGCGGCCGGCCTCGGCGTGATGATCTTTCTCTCGATTCTGATGGAAGGCATCATTCGGAGCGGCCAGAATCCGCCCAGTGATGCGGCCATCCTCAGCCGCATCTGGGCCGCTGGGCTGATCCCTTTCTTCATCGGCCTTGCGCTGATCATCAACGGGCTATTCGTGAGCAGAAAGATCGTCGCCGCCGCCGAGCGCCAAGAGCGCGCCAGAGCGAAGACCACAGATGCGCTCGAAGCACACGCAGAAGCGCCGCGCCTCCAATCAGCCGACACAACTGAATTTGTGCCCGCCAACTTCAGCGTCACCGAAGACACGACGCAGCATTTGCTCAATCACAGTCGGAAGCAGTAACTCGGTTCAAATCTCACACGCCACGCACGCGCAAGAAACGCCGCTTGCCGACTTGCACGAGCATCGTCTGATCCTTTTGCAACGCGACTTCATCATCCACGCGCGTGCGCCGCTCGCCGTCAACACGCACACCGCCTTGCTCGATCAGCCGCCGCGCCTCAGCCATCGAAGGCGCAAGGTTTACGTCAACCAGCAAGCGCGGCAACTTGTACGCGCTCGCCGCAATCGTGCGTTCTTCAACTTCGTCGGGCGCTTCCTTGCGTTTGAAGATGCGATTGAACTCTTCTTCGGCGGCGTCTGCGTCCGTCGCCGTGTGAAAGTCTGCGACGATGCGCTTGGCGAGTTCGACTTTGATGTCGCGCGGATTGCGCGCGCCGCTCTCGGCTGAGGCGCGCAGGGCGGCGATCTCTGCGCTCGTCAGATCGGTCGAGAGTTCGTAGTAGCGCCACATCAGTTCGTCCGAGATGGACATGACCTTGCCGAAAATCTCGTTAGGCGGCTCGTTGATGCCGATGTAGTTGCCCAAACTTTTCGACATCTTCTGCACGCCGTCCGTGCCTTCGAGCAAGGGCATGATGACGACAGCCTGCGGTTCTTGTCCGTACTCGCGTTGCAGGTTGCGCCCCATCAGCAGATTGAACTTCTGATCCGTGCCGCCAAGCTCGACGTCGGCTGCGAGCGCGACCGAGTCATAAGCCATCACAAGCGGGTAGAGGACTTCATGCAGCGCGAGCGGGCGATTCTCCGCGAGGCGTTGCTCGAAATCGTCGCGCTCCAAAATCTGTTTGACCGTGACGTGCGCGGCGAGCCGAATAAAGCCTTCCGCGCCGAGCTTGTCCATCCATTCTGAGTTGAAGCGCAGTTCGGTCTTCGCGGGATCGAGCACCTTGTAGATTTGCTGTTTGTAGGTCTCCGCATTCGCGTCAATCTCTGCGCGTGTGAGTTGCGGGCGCGTGGAAGATTTGCCCGACGGGTCACCGATCAATCCGGTGAAGTCGCCGATCAAAAAGATGACCGTATGGCCGAGTTCTTGAAACGCGCGCAGCTTGCGCAAGACGACCGTGTGGCCGAGGTGTATATCCGGCGCGGTCGGGTCAGTGCCGAGCTTCACGCGCAGAGGCTTGCCCGTCCGCGCGCTCCGCTCCAACTTCACGCGCAAGTCTTCCGCACGAATGATCTCGACCGTGCCTTTACGCAAGAAATCCAGTTGTTCATCAATCGTCATCACGCACGCTAGAGTAGCGCATCTGCGGACGGCTGCGCTATCCTCTGCCGTCTAGTTTCGGCTAGACAAACACGCGTGCTTACAACGCCGCACTGTTAAGATGGCGACTCCAAACAACACAGACGATTTCGATCAAAACGCGAACGCACTCGCTGACGCGCGGCTCTCTTTCATCGGCGCGGGCGTGATGGCCGAGGCGATGATCGCGGGGTTGCTCAAACAGCGACTCGTGCCGCCCGCGCAGATCATCGGCAGTCATCCGCGCCCAGCGCGGCGCGAAGAGTTGGCGACGAAGTACGGTATCAGCGTCTTGGAAGATAATCGCGCGGCGGCGGCTGAGAGTTCCATCATTGTGCTCGCGGTCAAGCCGCAGAAACTGCACGGCGTGCTGCGCGAGTTGAACGAGACTCTGCGGCCCGAACAACTCGTCGTCTCGATCATCGCGGGCGCACGGCTTGAGACCATCGCGGGCGAGTTGCTACACCCGGCCATCGTGCGCGCGATGCCAAACACACCCGCACAGATCGGCGAGGGCATGACTGTCTGGACTGCGACCGCGCACGTGAGCGACGCGCAAGCCGAACAGGTGCGTGCGATGCTCGGCGCGTTGGGGCGCGAGATGCGCGTCGCAGAGGAACGACAGGTTGACATGGCGACGGCGCTCAGCGCGACCGGCCCAACTTACATCTTTCTCGTCATGGAAGCGCTCGTTGACGCAGGCGTCCACATGGGCTTCTCGCGCGAGGTCGCACGCGAGCTTGTTGTCCAGACGATGCTCGGCGCAACGCTCTTCGCGCAAGAGTCGCACAAGCATCCGGCCGAACTGCGCAACATGGTCACCTCGCCCGGTGGCACATCTGCCGAAGCGATCTACCAGATGGAGAAAGGCTCACTGCGCACAGTCCTCTCAAAAGCCGTCTATGCCGCTTATCAACGCGCCGTCGCGCTAGGCAAAAAGTAGTAGCGAGAGAGACAAAGGATTTGGTCTTGACGTTGCCCGCAGGTGTTCGCGGTCAAGACGCGTCAGACCGAAAAAATTGTTAGCCAACTACATTGCTTCGGTGTATCTTATGCGGCGCTTGAAAAGCGAAACTGTGGGAAGATCAGGAGGTGTAACTTGCGAAACAAGATCGAGTCCGCTTCGGCATTCCTACTTTTGGCGTTCGTTGTAATGGGCCTGTTTCTCGTCACCGGCAACACCGCGGCCAGCCAAGATCAACCAACCATCGCCAAAGACTCTATTCAGGTGACCGCGTTCACGAATGGCTCTTATCGCGGGAGCTACGACACGTGGAGTTGGGTGCCACAGATGACGTATCGCGTCAACGGGCCCATCCCAAGCGGTTCGCAACTCTACGTCGAATTCACGCAGCCCGGCAGCGGCCCTTGGGTGAAGTTTGATTGTAAGACTGAGGAGACACAAGCGGGTCGTTGGTGGAAGACCGAGTGTGGCGGGCGCGACATTCCCGAAGCCAAGAGCACGACCTACACCGGCCCCCTGAGCTTCGCCATAAAGATGCGGAATGAACTGGCCGGCTCAGACGCTACACTCTTCACCGGCAAGATGAAAGTGGCGAAGGCTCATTCCAACGAGACGGGCCCCAAGTTCGTCAATCATTTCGTCTATTACGTGGATCACGATTGGAATCTGCCAATCGGTTACGTGTACCTGACGCCCGATGACACGAGAGGCATGGACTATCCGAATTTCAATATAGCCTTTTGGGTGCGCGGCGAGCCGGTGAATTTTCAGCCCCACCTGTTTTATCAGGGTAAGGAAGTGGGCAAAATCTTTTTCGAGGGGGAAGAGGTTGGCAAGGCCGGTTGCGAATCGGACATAGATAACGGGACGACGCATTACGTGGACGATTCGCTGCCGCAAAAAGCGAAGTGGTCGCGTGTCGTATGCAGCTTCCCAAGCGTGCGCGGCTGGGACAAGACGGGGCAAGAGCCGGGCATGTTTGGCCCGCTCTACTTGCTCGCCGCGAATCCGGGCGATTACGAATTCAAGCTGCTCTGGAATAATCACTTGGCGCGGTCGATCAAGTTCAAAGTCGGGCCAGACGGACTTGTGGACACCGGCATCGCCACTGCCAACAAACTCGGCAGCAACCGCATCATCGTGCCCGTCCAGATCATCGGCGACCAAGACGGCCAATGGGATCGCATGGCATGGAAGACCGAAGCGTTCTACGGGAACCCTTTGACCGGCTTCACAGTGGCGCAGTAAACAAGTTGGTAGTGGCTTGATCTCTCAGATCAAGCCACTACCAATCAACCCTAGCGGCTTAAGTTTTTCAAACTACATTACCTGCTAAGTCCCTTCCTTGACCGGTTGTGAAATCGCGTGCTAGATTAAATTTCTTTAAGGCACATAGGCTTAGTCATCTGTAGTTAAGCAATCACAGTTCGGCGTCAACTGAAGCGTTATGGTCTGCCTAGCCCTAGCAGAAGGCTCTATCCAACTCGTGCCCGACGGCACGATCTTCTTCCACATCGCCCTCGTCATCCTGATGGTCTATGTGCTCAATACGACGCTCTTTCGCCCGATCAATCGCATCCTCGCCGAGCGCGAGGCGCGTGCGCGTTCGGGGCGCGGCGCGGCGCACGACATCTTGAAAGATGTTGAAGCGAACCTGACGCGCTATGAAGAAGGCTTGCGGGCGGCCCGCACTGAAGGCTATCGCATGTTGGAGCAGGAGCGCGCAGAGGCTTTGCAGGCCCGACAGAATCTGTTGACGCAGGTGCGGGCAGAAGCGGAGCAGTTGATCGCAAAAGAACGAAGCGCGATCAGCACGCAGACGGAGCAAGCGCGGGCGACGCTGCAACACGACGCGCAACGCATCGCCGCAGAGATCAGCGCGCAGATTTTGCACCGTTCGGTCGGCGCGTGAGCGGCGCACGACGAGCACAAGGTTGAATGAGGTTTTCATGCGCAGTTGAAAGTTTTTATGTTCGTCACGTTGAGCACAATCTTACTGTTTGCGCAGGAGAGCGCAGCTTCGTCGCCTTGGTACAACTATCCGGGCTTCGAGGCGTGGAAGTTCATCAACCTGTTCCTGTTCGTCGGCGCGCTCATCCTGCTTTTGCGCCGGCCCATCGGCCAGACGATGCAGGCGCGGCGCGCGGCGATTCGCAAAGAGTTGATGCGCGCGCAAGAGGAGCGCAATGCGGCGCTGGCGAAGTTGGAAGAGGTGAACGTGCGGCTCGCACGACTCGATACGGAAGTAGCAGCGTTGCGCACGCAGTCTAAACAAGAGGCGGCGCAGGAGCGCGAACGCATCGCGCGCACGACCGAAGAGGAGGCGCGCAAACTCCGCGAGCAGACGCAGCGCGAGATCGAGAGCGTGGGCAAAGCCGCGCGGCTTGAGTTGCGGCGTTATGCGGCGGAGCAGAGCGTCGAATTGGCCGAGCAGTTGCTCAAACGCGACCTGCGGCCGACGGACGACGACCGTTTGCTGCACGACTACATCGAAGAACTGGGAGGGGTGCAGCATTGAGCGTGCAAGCGGTGGCGCGGCGCTACGCGAAGGCACTCGCGGACGTGGTGCTGGAGCGCAATGAAGCGCGCGAGGTGCAAGCGGATTTGACGGGCTGGGCCGCGTTGCTCGCAGCCCACGCCGATCTCGTCGGGGTCTTTCGCAATCCCGTGCTCGCTTATGAGCAGAAGCGCAAAGTGCTCAACGCGCTCGTCGCACGCACGCGCGTGCGGCCGACAACCGCTAACTTTCTGCAAGTGCTTCTGCGCAACCACCGGCTCACAGATTTGGCCGTCATCAATGAAGCTTTCGCGCGCGCGTTGGACGAGCGCGCGGGCGTCGTCTCAGCGCGCGTAACGACAGCGCGGCCGGTCGCACATCAAGCACAGGAGAATTTGCGCGCGCGGCTGACGCTCCTGACCGGGCGCAACGTGCGTCTGGAGTTTGCCGTTGACGAAGCACTGATTGGCGGCATCGTCACGCGCATCGGCTCGACGCTCTACGACGGCTCCGTGCGCACACGCTTGCAACAGATCAAGCAACAGATGGCAGGGGGATAAAACGATGAACGAGGAACGCTGAACGATGAATAAAGACAGTTCAGCGTTTCTCGTTTATCATTCATCGTTTCAAAATTATGGAACCGATCAAAGCCAACGAGATTAGCGACATCATTCGCCAGCAGATCGAAAACTTCGAGGGCGGCGTGACCGTGACCGAAGTGGGCACGGTGATCAAGATCGGCGACGGCATCGCCGAGATTCACGGCCTCGAAAAAGTGATGGCCGGCGAACTGTTAGAACTGCCGCACGAAGTCCGCGGCCTCGCCTTGAACTTGGAAGAGGACAAGGTCGGCGCGGTCTTGTTCGGCGAGTTTCAAAAGGTCAAAGAGGGCGACACGGTCAAGCGCACTGGGCGCATCATGGAAGTGCCGGTCGGCGATGCGCTCATCGGGCGCGTCGTCAATGCCTTGGGTCTGCCCGAAGATGATCGCGGCCCGATCATCACGCATGACTTCAATCCGATTGAACGCATCGCGCCGGGCGTTGTTGATCGCCAGCCCGTGAAAGAGCCTTTGCAGACGGGCCTCAAAGCGATTGACTCGATGGTGCCCATCGGGCGCGGTCAGCGCGAACTGATCATCGGTGATCGGCAGACGGGAAAAACGGCCGTTGCGCTCGATACGATCATCAACCAACGTGGCAAGGACGTGATCTGCATCTACGTCGCCATCGGGCAGAAGGCTTCGACGGTAGCGCAGGTGATTAAGACCTTGCAGGAGTTCGACGCGATGGGCTACTCCATCGTCGTCAAAGCGACCGCCTCTGATCCGGCCGCGATGCAGTATCTTGCACCCTACGCGGGCGCAGCCATCGGCGAATACTTCCGCGACCGCGGCCGCCACGTCTTAACGATCTACGACGATCTCTCGAAGCAAGCGGCCGCCTATCGTGAAATCTCTCTGCTCCTGCGCCGCCCGCCCGGACGCGAGGCGTATCCGGGCGACGTGTTCTATCTGCACTCGCGCCTCTTAGAGCGCGCCTCGAAACTCTCGGATGCGAAGGGCGGCGGTTCGCTCACGAGTCTGCCGATCATCGAGACGCAGGCGGGCGACATCTCGGCTTACATCCCGACCAACGTCATCTCGATCACCGACGGGCAAATCTTCCTCGAAGCTGATCTCTTCAACGCCGGCATCCGCCCCGCGATCAACGTCGGCAACTCCGTCTCGCGCGTCGGCGGTTCGGCGCAGATCAAGGCGATGAAGTCGGTCGCGGGCACATTGCGTTTAGACCTTGCGCAGTATCGTGAACTCGCCGCCTTCTCGCAGTTCGGCTCTGACCTAGACAAGGCGACGCAGGCGCAGCTTGCGCGCGGGCAGCGGCTCACAGAGATTTTGAAGCAGCCGCAATACAAGCCGATGCCGGTCGAACAGCAAGTGCTGATCATCTGGGCCGCGACGAGTGGTTATCTGGACGACGTGCCGGTTGATCAGTGTCGCCGCTTCGAGGCCGACCTGCTCAACTTCGTCGAGAACTCGCATCCCGGTCTGCTCAACGCCCTGCGCGAGAAGAAGGCGCTGACCGACGAGATCAAGGCGGAACTCAAAACGGCCGTCACCGACTTCAAACAGACTTGGGGCAGCACGCCGCCCGCCCCACGCGACACAAACGCGCCGGCCACGACGGCCGCCGCAAGAGCATGAAAAGCAGAGGTCAGAGGTCAGAGGTTAGAGGTCAGTAAGAACTGATTTCACTAACCTCTAACCTCTGACCTCTAACCTCTATCGTTATGGCCAATCTCCTCGATCTACGCCGCCGCATCAAGTCGGTTAAGAACACGCAGCAGATCACGAAGGCGATGAAGATGCTCTCCGCCGTGAATCTGCGGCGGGCGCAGACGCGCGTCGTCAACGCGCGCCCGTTCGCGCGCAAGATGACGGACGTGCTGAACGATCTCGCGGCGCACACGGACGAGAATTATCATCATCCTCTGCTCGACGCGCGCGGCGACGAGCGTTACTTGCTCGTGCTCATCACGGCCGACAAAGGTCTCGCGGGCGCGTTCAATGCGAATCTGATCAAGGCCGCGCAAGCGTTCATCGGTGAGCATGCTGGCAAGACAATCGAGTTGATGGCGGTCGGGCGCAAAGGACGCGACTTCTTCCGCCGACGCAACGCGAATATCGTGCAGGAGTACATCGGCCTCACCGCCAAAGCGCGCATTACTTACGCCGAAGCGGTCGAAGTTGCAGACGACATCATGCGTCGCTTCATCGAAGACGAGACGCTCGACAAGGTCTTCATCATCTACAACGAGTTTCGTTCGGTGCTCTCGCAGCGCGTGGTCGTCGATCAACTCTTGCCCGTCGCGCGCGCAGACGTTGAACAAGCAGAGCCGACGACCGGCGCGCAAGCGGAGACCTTCATCGAGTACGTTTACGAGCAACCGCCCGCAGAGATTTTCGGTCGCCTCTTGCCGCGCTTCGTCGAGACGCAAATCTTTCGCGCGCTGCTTGAATCAATCGCGTCGGAACAGGGCGCGCGCATGACGGCGATGGACTCGGCGTCGAAGAACGCGGGCGATCTGATCAGTTCATTGACGCTCAACATGAACCGCATCCGGCAAGCCGCGATCACGAAAGAGATCATCGAAGTCGTATCGGGCGCAGCGGCGGCAAGCTAAAGGATCGGATAAACAAATTGCTGTGAGTAGCGAAAGGGAAGCAGCGCGCACGCAAGCTTCCCTTTTTGCTTTAGGCGTAGTTGATGGCAGCGAATAGCGAGGTCAGGCTAACAACGAACGACGGTCACGCCGCGCCGTCTTGGCGCAGACGCCTATGGCGCTACGGGCCGCTTGGCCTCTGGCTCGCGTTTATCTTTTTTGCTTCGACCGGCGCGCTCTCAGCCGCGAACACCTCGCGCATCATCGAGCCGCTCCTGCGTTGGCTCTTCCCCAACATCACCGTGTCGCAACTGCTCGGCGCGCACTTCGCCGTGCGCAAGCTCGCGCACTTCACAGAGTACGCCGTGCTCGCACTCCTCGCCGCGCGCGCTTTCCTCTCTTCAACTAAAGACCTGTTCCGTCGTCGTTGGTTCATCAGCGTGCTCGTGCTCGTCGCCGGCTATGCGCTGCTCGACGAATACCATCAATCCTTCGTGCCCACGCGTACCCCGTCCATCTACGACAGCATGATCGACACAGCCGGCGGCGCAACCGCACTCGTCGCGCTCGCCCTGTGGCGCAGAAGAAAAAGGATGAAGAATTGATTCATCCTTGCCTTTGCATCCCGTTTTCGCGTAAAGAATCTCGTCAATGGCCACAGAGACAGAGACCATTAACGCAGACGAGGCGCAACTAATTCGCGGCGTCGGTTTGCGCGGCGCGACGACGCTGAACATGATCGACATGATCGGCGTCGGGCCGTTCATCACGATCCCACTAATCATCGCGGCGATGGGCGGGCCGCAGGCGATGCTCGGTTGGTTGTTGGGTGCGCTGCTGGTCGTCTGCGACGGATTGGTCTGGGCTGAGTTGGGTGCGGCACTGCCCGGTTCGGGCGGCTCGTATCGCTACCTCGCGGAGATTTACAACCCAAACAAGCTCGGTCGTTTGATGTCCTTCCTCTTCATCTGGCAACTGACCTTTAGCGCGCCGCTCTCCATCGCATCGGGCTGCATTGGCCTCGCGCAATATGCGACCTACATCTTCCCCGCGCTCGGCAGTTCGACGAAAGTAACGCTGCGAGGTTTAGGCGTCGTCGAGATCAACGCGCTGCCGGTCGCGCTCGTCGCCATCGCCGCGCTCGCTTTGGCCGTCGTGTTGCTTTATCGCCGCATCACGCTGATCGAAAAGTTCTCAAAATTCCTGTGGGTCGGCGTGATGCTGACGATCCTCTGGATCATCATCGCAGGCGTCACGCACTTCAATCCGCGCCTCGCCTTCGATTTCCCGCCCGACGCCTTCACCATCTTTAATCACGCGGGCGGCGGTTTCCGTCTGCGCCCCGAATTTTTTACGGGACTCGGCGCAGCACTCTTGATCGCGGTCTATGACTACTGGGGCTACTACAACGTCTGCTTCTTCGGCGGCGAGGTCAGAGAGCCGGGGCGCACGATCCCGCGCGCCGTGCTGCTGTCAATCCTGTTCGTGGCGATCATCTATCTTGTGATGAACGTCTCGATTCTCGGCGTCATCCCTTGGCGCGAGTTTGCTTCAACCGCGAACACACCCGCCAGAGCGTACGTCATCTCGTCTTTCATCGAACGACTCTACGGCCACAAGGCCGCGCTCATCGCAACCGCTTTGATCATGTGGACGGCGTTCGCCTCCGTCTTCTCTCTGCTCTTGGGCTACTCGCGTGTGCCCTACGCCGCGGCGCGCGACGGCAACTACTTTCGCATCTTCGCGCGCGTCCATCCGCGCCATCGTTTCCCATACATCTCGCTGCTCGTCATGGGCGGCATCGCCGCGCTCTTCTGTTTCTTCCGCCTCGCAGACGTGATCGCCGCGCTCGTCGTCATACGCCTACTCGTGCAGTTCCTCGCACAGATCGTCGGCGTGATTGTGCTCCGCATACGCCGCCCCGACCTGCCGCGCCCGTTTCATATGTGGCTTTATCCGCTGCCAGCGATTGTCGCGCTCGTCGGCTTCATCTATGTCCTCATCTCGCGCCCCAATTTTCTGAAAGAGATACGCTACGCCGCCGTCCTCATCATCGTCGGTCTCATCATCTACTTCATCCGCGCCCGCGCGCGCGGCGAATGGCCGTTCCACTAAGAATTGCGGGATGCGGATTGCGGAATGAAACGCAGAAAGCAGAAGGCAGTAAAACCGCGCTGTTCTCTGCCTTCTGCTTTCTGCTTACTGCCTTCTGCTCTTCTAAATCCGCATTCCGCAATCTAGGCGGTGAAGCCCCCGTCAATCGTCAGGCTTGCGCCGGTGACGAAGCCCGCTTCGGGGCCGGCCAAATAAGCGACCAGCGCCGCTACTTCGTCGCCGCTGCCATAGCGCGGCAGCGCCATCAGGCTTCGGAGCATATCGGCGAAGTCGCCGCTCGCAGGGTTCAGATCGGTGTCAATCGGGCCGGGCTGCACATTGTTCACGGTGATGCCGCGCGGGCCTAGGTCGCGCGCCAGACCTTTGACCAGCCCAACGAGCGCGGCCTTGCTCATGGCGTAAACTGCGCCGCCCGCGAATGGCATGCGCTCGGCGTTGCAACTGCCAATCGTGATGACGCGCCCGCCCGTCTGCATATACTTGACGGCCGTCTGCGTGGCGACGAACACGGCGCGCAGGTTCACCGCCAACGTCCGATCAAAATCTTCAAGGCGATAGTCGGCAACGGGCGCGAACACGCCGATGCCTGCGTTGTTCACCAGAATGTCAATGCCGCCGAACTCCGCGACCGTGCGCTCCACGGCCGCCGCCACCGCTTGCGCATCCGCGCTGTCAGCTTGGATGGCGAGCGCCCGCACGCCTAGCGCCTCAGCCGCCTGTGCGGTTTCGTTGGCTTGGTCGGGCTTACTGATGTATGTCAGCGCCACGTGCGCGCCCTCACGCGCGAGCCGCTTAACGATGGCCGCCCCGATGCCACGACTGCCGCCCGTGACCAACGCCCGCTTGTTCTCAAGTGGATGATTCATACTGTTCCTCATGCAACAAGACTTATATTGGGAATATTACTTACGGTGTGTTCGCTCATCAAAGAACCTCAATAATTCCTTAATTACTTCTTTCGCAAAGTCGGGTGTATGTAGAAAGCGACGCTTATAAGCACGTTCTCTCCATCCAACCTGAAAACTTTCATTCATATCAAGATCGTATTCGATTCTCCGAATGATCTTAACCTGTCGATCCAGCATGTTCCCCTTCTTGAATGTCATCAGCACCAAACTAGTCTCTTCGATTGAGTCGGCCATTCTAATCGTCCCGTAACTCCAATTCACACTAAGACCGTATTCACCTATTAGCAGGGTGCAATGCTCTCTGTCATCTCGTTTGAAGGTTATATCAAACGGATAATCCTTAGTGCTCATGCCTTGCACTAATCGTTCAAGCTCAGTGAAGAGTTTATCTAATTCTATGCGAGCAGACTCTACGCCCCGCTCCGACCTTCGCCATGAGTTTCGTCGCTGATCATAATTTAGACGCGCACTCAGTCTTGCTGCGTCATCAAATGGGTCTTCATTCAGTGGAAGCGTTGACGTTTCATCTGTATCGCCGTCAAGACGTTCCTGTTCCGTTGTCCCTTTATCAGCTTTAGCTTTTGCTTCCCTCTTTGGCTTGGACGTTCGTATTAAACGCTTAATGAGATTCTCATAAGCTGCTACCCTGTCGGTTGAGCGGTTGAGCTGTTGCGCCAGCACACGTATCAATTCGTGCACGTCGGCTTCTTTAAACAAACATCCGGCATTTTTCCCTTTCAATGGATCTTTAAGAATATCTGTGTCGGCTGCTGCAACTACGGGTAATAGTGTTCGTCCAGCACCCCAGCGTGCGCCTAACTCGAATAAGACGTATGTTGATGTCAGGCTTATAGGAGTGATTAAGCCTATGAAGACAATTGCGCCGTAAATCTCTCGGCGAAGTTGCTCATTAGTGTCTGCGCCAATGTCGAGCTTATATCCCTCGATACTCGTACATCTAATTTGCTGGGCCGTAAGGTTCAGTGCTTTTTGTAGCACAGCGATTAGAGCCTTAACGATTTTAGCGTCTTGGCTGCTATGGCTGATGAAAATATCAATCGGTAATTCTTCGCTAAGATTAGCCGGCATCAGTGTCACTGCCTTTTCTTGAATTTCTTGTTGTGCTTTCGTTTCCGTACTAGAGAAAGCATATTCTTCTGCTGCTTTAAGCCCTTTATGAGTTAACCGAACTAAAGGTGGGCCGTCATCGCTAAGGGTTTCAACCCAGCCCTCATCCTTCATGTAGTCCGCCTCGTCCCAAGCTTCTTGTTCGTTCGATACATCTTCTTTGAGGACTTCCATCAATTCGATAAGCTTTGTCCGGCTACCATTCGCTGCCTCATATATTTTGTGGAGCCTGCTTAAGTGCATATCTGGATTTTTGTAGTCTTCGATGTCTGCTGGTGCTTCGACCCCTTGGGAACGAATAAGCCGGTTGAATGAGTTAACTTGATGAGGCTGTAGCTCAATAAGATTCAGATCGGAATTCACTATCAGTCTTGCCAGCGTTGGAACTCGCTTTATAGCTTCTGCCGGAACTAGATTCTGACGAACTATTGGACGCACCGCTGTAACTCTCAATGCTTCTTTCTCATCTTCGCTATCGCGATAGGCAACGCTCTTTGTCACGTAGCCCCAGCCATAAAGTTCGCCATAAGCGGCCATCAAATAAAGAATATCGCCAGCTTTAAGACGATGATCTGCATAGATTTTATCGTAATCCCAAGGCATACCGGCAAGATTGGGTTGTATATCAGGGTAATAAGGTGAACGACGCATTAACCAGTAACGCATAGGATTTTCCAAATTCAACTATCGAACTAGGGCGGTATATCTTTACGACCTCAACCACCCTCATACGCTATCACAAAAACGGGAGCGGCGGACGGCGCAGAGTTAATGCGGGCGCAACGGCGTAATCCACGCGCTGCAAAATATTTTCTTCAACGGGCTGCATCTTTTTTCAATGCAAGCCACGTCCAAATCGCCGCCAACAAATCAATCAGACCAAACAACAGCAATGCTTTCGGGGCCGAGATCAGCAGCACGAAAGCGGCGAAGTAAAATATAACCGTGATGCGCGCCCAAACAGTCCAACGGATAAAAATTGTCAATTCATTTCGCGCCGCCTGCATATAATAGAAGCTCAGACAAAGCACAAACATGCCATTAATTCTGATCCAAACTTCGTGTGTCGGCGGCACTCCGAAAACTTGCAAGAGCAGATTTGGGCCGAGCAGCAAAAGCAAACCTAAGCCGCAGAGGTAAATTCCGAACACAAACAAACTTCTAGCTGCTCGACTCATATCTAGCAAAATTCAGTTTTTCCTAAACAACGAACTCTTCGTCGCACAACATTACGTTCGGGAGGACGGGCTTCGCGCAGTTCGGGTTCGGGTAGAGCGGGGTCAAGACCTGCGCCCACCTCCGTATAGCGGCGGGCTAGAATGTTATTATACTTCTGACTGTCGGCCCATTCATTTAGAGAGCGCGCGAACGCGAACGTGTCTGTGCTGCGGCTTGCGTGGGGCGCGAATGCTATCAATAAACCTGCGGCTGGCAACGTTCATCTGTGCAACTGACGACGACGGGCTAACCCAAAAGCGATGAGCAAACAAAGACGAGCGATCAATAAAAGATGGCTAAGCGCGAGCAGCGGCCTGTTGACTGCCTTCTGCCTATTGCTTTCTGCCTTCTGCCTTCTGCCTTCTGCCTACTCGCCGCCGCACGCCCAAGTGCGCGCGCATACGGACGAAGGCGCGGTCGCGCTCGGCTTCATGTTGCGCCGCTTGCAGACGACGGCGAGTGTGCTGCACACGGGCGCGCACCCGGACGACGAAGACTCCGCTTTGATCGCGCGGCTCGCACGCGGCGACGGCGCGCGCGTCGGCTATCTCTCGCTCAATCGCGGCGAGGGCGGGCAGAATCTGATCGGGCCAGAGTTGTTCGATGCGTTGGGCGTCATCCGCACCGAAGAGTTGCTGCAAGCGCGCCGGCTCGATGGCGGCGATCAGTTCTTCACGCGCACGTTCGATTTTGGTTTCACGAAGACGCGCGCCGAAAGTCAGCAGCGTTGGCCCGAACGCGAAGTGCTCGCCGACATGGTGCGCGTCATCCGCGCGTATCGCCCGCTCGTCATCATCTCGCGCTTCACGGGCACACCCGCAGACGGTCACGGTCACCATCAATACGCAGGCTATCTCACGCCCCTCGCCTTCCGCGCCGCCGCCGACCCGCGCGAGTTTCCCGAACAACTCGCCGAGGGTCTGCGACCTTGGCAAGCGCGCAAGCTCTACGTCAGCGTTTTCAATGACGCGAACAAACAAGCAAACGATCCATCCGTCGTCGAGATCAGCACCGGCCAATTTGATCCACTGCTCGGTCGCAGCTACTACGAACTCGCGATGGAAGGGCGCAGCCAACACAAATCGCAAGGCGAAGGCGCGCTCGAACTACGCGGCACACAGACCTCGCGCGTGCGCTTGCTCGAACGCACCCCCGACGGCGTGCAGCACGACCCGCACGAGCAAAGCGTCTTCGATGGTCTTGACACAACCATTCGCGGCATCGCGCGGCTCACGAACTTGCACTCTGACGAACTCGACCACGAACTTACAGACATCGAACGCGACGCGAGCACGGCGCAAGAGAAATTCAACGCGCTCGATCCGCGCACAGTTCTCGCCGCGCTCTCCGCCGGTCTCTCGCACACGCGAGCAACACGCGCAACCGTCAAGAATCTCAGCACACAAAAGGACGCGAGCAATGAAGCCGACGTTCTGCTGGCGCAGAAAGAATCAGAGTTCGAGCAAGCCTTGCAGCTTGCGACCGGCGTGCGCGTCGAGGCGCTTGCAGATGCGGAGACGGTCACGCCCGGCGACACGTTCAACGTCACGGTGCGCGCCTTTCTGCCGGACATAAAACTCGCGCGCTATCGCGGCTTCCAACTGCGCGCGCCCGCGGGCTGGCGTGTCGAACAGCAAGAGGCTTTCAGTCCGGGCCCGCCCGATGCGCCGACCGCAACCTTCCGCGTGACCGTGCCTGCGGACGCGCCGCCAACGCAGCCCTACTGGTTGCAACGCCCACGCAAAGGCGACATGTACGAATGGACGAAAGACGATCCGCAGACGCTCCCCTTCGCGCCCGCGCTCATCAACGCCGAAGCGACCTTTGACACGGGCGGCACGCTGCTCGTCATCACGCAACCCGTCGAATATCGCACACTCGATCCCGCACGCGGCGAGTTGCGCCGCGCGTTGAACGTCGTGCCCGCGTTGTCGGTTGAACTCAGCCCGTCGTTGCTTATCATTCCGACGAGTGCGCAATCAGCCGATCAACGTATGTTCGCGCAGTTGACTAATAACGCGCGTGGCGAGATGGCAGGACAACTAAAATTGTCTTCGACCTTCCCGGAAAACCTCACGGATAAACTATTGCGCGCGCAGCCGACCGCAACACCGTTCACGTTGAAGAATCAAGGCGCACGCAGCACGCAATCTTTGACCGTGAACTTCAATGTGCAAGAGCATTCCATGTATGGGTACGACGTAATCGGTGCGCAGGCTGTCACGAATAAGCCGGAGCCTTTCACGCTTACCGAACGGACAATCTCTTATCCGCACATCCAAACTCATCGTATCTATGCGCCAGCTAAGGCAACGGCGCGCCGCTTCGATCTCAAGGTCGCGCCGGTGCGTGTGGGTTACATCATGGGGAGCGGGGATGAAGTGCCGCAGGCGATTGAGCGGATGGGGTTGCCGGTGGTGTTGTTGAATGAGCAGTATTTGGCTGTGGGCGATCTCGCGCGCTTCGACGCAATCGTGGTCGGCATCCGCGCATCGCAGACGCGCCCCGATTTTGTGGCGAATCAGCAACGTCTGCTTGAGTTCATGCAGCAAGGCGGCGCACTCATCGTGCAGTATCAACGCCCCGATTATGCGAAACAGAACTTGCCGCCGTTTCCGGCGCAGCAGGAAGTGAAGACGGAGAACGGGCAGACGAACATCTTGCGCGTCGTTGATGAGACTGCGCCGGTCACGATCTTGCAGCCGACAAATCCGGCGTTTAATTTCCCGAACAAGATCACAGCCGAAGATTGGCAGGGCTGGGTGCAGGAGCGGAATCTCTACAGCTTCACGACCTTCGATTCGCGCTACACGCCGTTGCTCGAAGCGCACGACGCAGATGAGTCGCCGCAGCCGGGCGGCGAAGTCTATGCGCGCGTGGGGCGCGGGCATTACGTCTATACGTCTTATGCTTGGTTCAGACAGTTGCCGGCGGGCGTGCCCGGCGCATACCGTCTGTTCGCCAACCTCTTGAGTTTGCCGAAGGCGAGCACGAGCAAGTGATCGAAGCGACGTGCGCGCGTCGGTTGTGACAATCGGAAAACTGTCACAACGGCACAACCTGCGGGCAACAAGTTGCGCGGCGCTTCAATCAAAGCCGCGCGGACACACAGTTAGCCTTTGCCTGCGCGCAGATGCTATGCTTACGCGCGTCTCCCACATAATTTGATCGTCAGACTAAAGAACAGACCGACATGCTGAGCAACTTCCAGCGTCCTCGTCGCGTGGTCATCACGGGGCTGGGCTGTGTCACGCCCATCGGCTTGGGGCGCGAAAATTTTTGGCGCGCGCTGCAAGCGGGCACGAGCGGCGTGCGACGCATCGAGAGCTTCGATGTATCTGAATCGCCCGTGCAGATCGCGGCCGAAGTGCGCGACTTCGATTGGGAAGCAGAGCTTAATCCGAAAGACCGGCGGCATGTGGCACGCACAGTCCCGCTCGCGCTCGCCGCCGCGCGTGGCGCGCTCGAAGATGCAAACTTGCAAACGTCCGATTTCGATCTTGAAGAGCGACGCGCGACCGGCGTCATTCTCGGCACGGGCGGCGGCGGTCTCGCGTTCACAGAGAAGCAGTACAAGTATCTCTACATCCCCGATGCGCCCGGCACGGCGAGCGTCTATACGATTCCTTCTTCGACGCACGGCGGGCTTTCATCTGAACTCTCGATGGCTTTCGGTCTGCGCGGTCTCTCGCACATCGTCTCAACCGGCTGCACCTCTTCAACCGACGCCATCGCCTACGCCGCCCAGCACATCGCGCTTGGGCGACAAGAGACGATGCTCGCGGGCGGCTCCGACGCGCCGCTTGCGCCCGGCATCCTCGCCGGTTTCAACTTAATGACTGTGCTCACGAATGAATGGAACGATGAACCCGCGCGTGCCTCGCGTCCGTTCTCGCGCAATCGCTCCGGCATGGTCTTGGGCGAAGGCGCTTGGGTCTTCGTGCTTGAAGAGTACGAACGCGCGAGCAAGCGTGGTGCGCACATCTACGCAGAGATCACAGGCTACGGCGCAACGTGCGACGCTTATCATCGCGTGCGCCTCGCGGACGACGGCACAGAGCCTGCGCGCGCCATGCAACTCGCGCTCGCCGATGCCGGCCGCAACGCAGCAGATGTTGATTACGTCAACCTGCACGGCACATCAACCGTGCTCAATGATCGCATCGAGACGCGCGCGATGAAACTCGCATTCGGCGAGCGCGCTTATGCAATCCCCATGTCCGCGACAAAATCGCAGGTCGGTCATCCGCAAGGCGCATCGGGCGCAGCCGGTCTCGCCGCCGCACTCTGCGCCATCAACACAAATCTGGTCCCGCCCACGATCAACCTAGACGAGCCAGACCCCGAATGTGATCTCGACTACGTGCCCAACCGCGCGCGCGAACAACAAGTCCGTGTTGCCCTCTGCAACTGCATCGGCTTCGGCTCAAAGAACAGCGCGCTCGTCGTCGAAAAAGTTCCGGGTTCAGAGTTCCGGGTTTCGGGTTAAAAGAACTCGGAACACGAAACTATCTTTTATGTTCGCACAGCGCAGCTACGAGCTTGAACATTTAGATAAAGGCGATTACACGCCTGAAGAATATGAAGGTTGTCTGGCTGAGTTGCGTTGGATCAACGAGTGGCTGGGCGACGCGCGGGCATTGAAGCGTTCGTTGCTCGCGTGGATCGAGCGCGCGGGGTTGCGCGAGTTTTCGGTGTTGGACGTGGGTGCAGGATCAGGCGAGTTGCTGCGTGTGATTGCAACTGAAGCGCGGGCGCATGATTGGCGCACGCGGCTCGTCGGGCTGGAATTGAACGAGCGTTCGGCGCGGGCGATCCTTGAAGAGTCGCGCGGCTTTGAAGAGATCGCGGCGGTGCGCGGCGATGCTTTTCGTTTGCCGTTCGCGTCGGATGCGTTCGATTTTGTGCTCTGTTCGCTCTTTACGCATCACTTCCGCGACGAAGATATTGTTCGCGTCTTGCGCGAGTTCGCGCGCGTGGCCCGGCGGCGCATCTTCGTGATCGATCTGCATCGTCATCCGGTGGCCTATTATTTTTACACGACCATCGGCAGACTGTTTCTGCACAACCGGCTGATCCGCGAAGACGGCGCGCTCTCGATCCGGCGCAGCTTTCGGCCACGCGAGTTGCAACGCTTGGCCGAGCAAGCGGGCCTGAAACGGATCGAGGTGCGGCGGCATTTTCCGTATCGGTTGGTGCTGAGCGGCAGCAAGGCGTAACGATCCGGTAGTAAACTTGGCGCGCATGAACAAGCGGGACGACAATACGAATGATTACGACGTGCTCATCGTCGGTGGCGGGCCGGCGGGCGCGAGCGCGGCGATCCGTTTGGCTGTGGCGGGCGCGCGTGTGCTCGTCGCGGAGCAGAAGAAGTTTCCGCGCGCGAAGTTGTGCGGCGAGTTCATCTCGCCCGAGTGCCTCGCGCACTTCGCAGAGTTGGGCGTGCTCGAACAGATGAGCGCGGCCGGCGGCGCGCGCGTCTCGACGACGGACTTCTACACGCGCGGCGGGCGCAAGGTCTCCGTGCCGAGCGCTTGGTTCGGACAGGGCGCGAGAATGGTCAATGCACAAGCCGATGGCAACGCTACCGGCGCGCAGCCAGATGCGCTGGGCTTGAGTCGCGCAGAGATGGATCAACGCTTGTTGCTGCGCGCGCGCGCGGTTGGCGTCGAGGTGTTGGAAGAGGCGCAAGGCTGCGGCCTCATCATCGAGGACAAGCGCGTGCGCGGCGTCGAGTTGCAGCGCGACGGCGCGACGATTTCGTTGCGCGCGCCTGTGACGATTGACGCGACGGGGCGGGCGCGTGCGTTGGCGCGGCGCGTCGAGCGGGCGCGCCGAGACGAGGACGCACACGCAAATGGGCACGCGGTCAGAGGGCGCGCGCCGCTCGTCGCTTTCAAAGCGCACTTGAGTGACGTGCAACTGGCGGCGGGCGCGTGCGAAATCTATTTTTATCGCGGCGGCTATGGCGGCTTGAGTCGCGTCGAAAATGGTTTGAGTAATCTCTGCTTCATCGTGTCGGCGCGAGACGTGCGCGCGCGCCATAGCGATGCCGAGCGCGTGCTGCGCGAAGTTGTGCTGACGAACCGGCGCGCGGCTGAGACGCTCGTTGCTGCGCGCGTCCGCTCCGAATGGCTCGCGGTCGCGTTGGAGAGTTTCGGCCGCTGGCGACTCGTGCCGGCTAAAGGTTTATTGACCGTCGGCGACAGCGCCGCCTTTATCGATCCGTTCACCGGCAGCGGCATGTTGATGGCTTTAGAGAGCGGCGCGCTCGCCGCCGAAGTCATTACGCGCGCTTGGCCAACCTTGCGCGCCACGAGCGACTTCAACGCGCTCGCCGCCGACTATCGCGCACATTATCGCGCGCGCTTCGCCGCACGCCTGCGCGTCTGCTCGCTGCTGCGCCGCGCCGCCTTCGCCCCCGCGCCACTCATGACTGCCGCCGCGCTCGCGCTCAACGCGAGCACGCGCGTGCGCCGGGCTATGGCGCGCGCCACGCGGTCTGTCGTTAAGCCAACGGAGTTAGGTGAGCATTGAGGGCGCTGGCGGCGTGGGTTGCGTCCGTCAACCCGACGCGCCGCAGGATGTCTGTGAACTGCGGTTCGGTGCGCAGGCTATCGAGCATCGGATCGAGCGCGGCCCAGACCAAGCCTTCGGATTGATTGGCGCAGGCGCGTTCGAGCCAACGAGCCAAGCGAAGGCTTGCGCCCGGTCGCCGAGCGCCGTGTAGATGACGGCGATGTAATAGGGCGAGACATAACGCTGCTGCGCGAGTTGATGTAATTCAGACAAGACTTGTTGCGCGCGCTCAACCTGCCCCAACTTCGCATAGACGTACCCCATCCCTGCAAGCATCGGCGGACTACCGCCGACCAGTTCGTTGGCGCGCTGATATTCGACGAGCGCCGCGTCGTACATCGAGACTTGCACATAAGCCATAGCGAGCAGGAAGCGCGCGAGATAAAAGTTCTGCTCCATGTCGAGCGTCTGACGATATTCGTTGATGGCCTCGTCGTAGCGGCGCGTGAGATAGTAATGCCAGCCCAAGCCCGCTTTGATCGGGAGCGAGAGCGGCTCAAGGTTTTGCGCGTGTGTGATGCTGCGCCCTTTGTAATGAAAGACCGTGCTGCGCGCCATGACGCGCAGTTGCGGCAACTGCGACAGGCTATTGATGATGCTTCCGGTGATGCCATCCGATGTGAGAAGTTGAGCATGCGCAAACGGAAGAACGCCGGCCCCGCTTTCGTTGTCGTCTCGGTGACGGCGCTGTTGTCGGCTTATCTGTTGCCCGCGCAACCGGCGGCGGCGGCGGTGCGCCCGCTCACCGCCGCCCGCACTACGACGAGATCACAGCCGACATGCACTCGGTCGCGGGCCAAACCGCGCAGGAGGCTTACGACAAGCGCGCCGCCTTCACTCGCAATTGGGCGCTGCGCCCTGAGTTCAGAACCAGCTACGATCCTCTGACGAACGATGGGTATGTCCACACGTTGATGAATCGCTACAGTCTGAACTCGATCACGACGCCCGATCCGGCCAACCCTGAAGGCGCGAGCATGGTGACGCTCACAAGCAGCGAGCTAATCAACCGCTTGAATGCGAGCGGGGCACAACATCTGACGCGCGCATAGGTCTTGCGCGCCATCGTCGAGAGCCGCGAGGTTGATGCGCGCGCGTCTAACGGCGCGTTCGTCGGGATGCAGTATTACGGTTACTTGCGCCGCGAGCCGGAAGAGAGCGGTTATCAAAACTGGTTGAGCTACTTGAACGCACACCCGACCGATGCCCGCACGATGATCAACGGTTTTATGAACTCCGTCGAGTACCGGCTCAGATTCGGGCCGGGTGCCTGAACCGCCCGCAACTGCCGCGCCCTGTCGCGCAGCAGCGCCCGCCGATAATTGAAATGTTCTTGCCACGCGCGCGTGTTTTAGGGTACAACGTCGGCGCGGTTTTTGAATTACTTCCGGCGCATGCGGTCGTCGCGCGCCCGCCCATCAGTGGTTTCAACGATGCGCGGGACAGCCCCGCGCCCGCGCCCGCCTGCGCCGCAGCTCCTTTGGACGAATAATTCTCTCGCGTCCGCTGTCACAGTTTGACTCTGAAAATTCTAGCTTCGAGGAGAAGAGGAATCATGTGTGCATCTCGTCTGCGCTTGCGCGCCGTCGTAACCCGATTGGCGCTCGTCTTGTCGTTCATCGCCTGCTGCGCCACGCTTGCACTCCCACAGGCACAGTCGAACGCTTCAGACTTGCAAGGTTACGTGCGCGACCCCAACGGCGCGGTCGTGCAGAACGCGACCGTCACGGCGACCAACAAGGCCACGGGTGCGACGAAGTCTGCGAATACGAACGATGATGGTTACTATCGCCTCACGGCCTTGCCACCCGGCGAGTATGAAGTCACGGTCGAAGCGCCAGCCGCCGCCAATTTCAAAAAGGCGAGCGTCCCATCGGTGACGCTCACAGTCGGCCAGACCGCCGACTTACCGGTGGCGCTTGAGGTCGGCACGATCAACGACGTGGTCACGGTCTCGGACGCGACCACGCAGATCGTCGAAACGTCGCGCACCAACGTCTCGACCACCATTGATCAACGGCGCATCGAGAACCTGCCGATCAACGAACGCAACTACATCAACTTCGCCTTGACCACTTCAGAGGTCACGCGCGACAACGGGCGGCCGGTCGGCCCTGCGCCGACGACCGGCCTCAACTTCGGCGGTCAACGCGGGCGCTCAAATCTCGTGCAAGTTGACGGCGCGGACAACACAGACAACTCTGTGAACGCTTCGCGCAGCACGGTCTCGCAAGAAGCGGTGCAAGAGTTTCAGGTCGTGACCAACTCTTACGCGCCGGAGTTCGGGCGCACGTCGGGCGGCGTCGTGAACGTCGTCACCAAGTCAGGCACGAAGGATTTACGCGGCGACATCTTCGGGTTTGTCCGGCACAAGAGTTTTCAGTCGCGCAATGCGTTTGCGCCGATCATTGATAACGATCCGAACAAGAAACCGCCGTTCACCCGCGCACAATACGGCGCGACCTTGGGCGGGCCGCTCGACGGCGAACGCACGCGCTTCTTCCTCGCTTTCGAGCAGCACCGCCGCCAAGAGACCGGCTTCTTCACGAGCAACGTGCGCGCCGGCCTCAACGGCAGCGTCACCATCGGCGCGCCCTTCTTGCCCTTCACGCAGACGTTCAGCAACATCACTCCGGCGCAGAGCACATACGTGAGCGGCTTGCTCACGCAAGCCGCCACGCTCATCGGCGCGGGACAAGTCGCGCAAGGGCAGGCGCTCGCTAACGCGGCCGTGCAGTATGCGTATCTTGCGGCGAGCGGCGGCAACACGGCGCTCACGGGCGCGAACTCGCTCATCAGTGCGGGCGGCGCGATCCCTGCGGGTCAGGTCGTCGGCTCGCGCTTCTTCCTGTCAGGCGCGCCCGTGCCGATCACTTTCAACTCGGCCGGGCAGCCCATCGCTTTCCGGCCGCTGCTGCAACTCGCGCCGGTCTTTCCGATCTCAGAGTCCACGACCTTCAATTCGGCGCGCCTCGATCATCAGATCACGGACAAGCACCAACTGACGCTACGCTTCAGCTACAACCCTTCGACTATAAGCGGCATTCAGGTTGAATCGCAGAATCAATCGCTCGGCCAAAACGACTTCTCGCGGCTCGGCATCCAGACCTTACGCGATGCTACGTTCGTCGCCACGCTCAACTCAACTCTGTCGAGCACGGTGGTCAACGAAGGGCGCTTCAACTTCGGGCAACGACGCGCGACCTTCCGTTCCGAGAACGGCGACGCGGTGGCCGCCAACATCTCCGGCACGGCCTTCTTCGGGCGCGAACTCTTCTCGCCCGTCATCCGCACGGAGAATCGCTACCAGTTCACCGACAACGTCACTTGGGTGCGCGGCACGCACACCTTCAAGTTCGGCGGCGACGCGAACTTCATCAGTGTGAGCGCGCTCTTCCAATTGAACTTTGCCGGTCTCTACAACTTCGGCGGCCTGACCGCCACGACCCTCGCCGCGTTCCCGACCGTCGGCCCGCTCGCGCCGCCCGACTTCACGCCGGTGCAACAGTACGGGCTGGGCTTTCCCGGCAACTTCATTCAAGGCTTCGGCAATCCCGGCAGTTCGATCAACAATCGCCCGCTCGCTTGGTTCGCGCAGGACTCTTGGAAGCTGCGTAAGAACGTGACGCTCAACTACGGCATCCGCTACGATGTCGAGTTGACGAAACAGGTCACGCCCGTCGGCTTCACCGATCCGCTCTCCGGCATCGCGCTCTCGGCCGCAGACATTCAAGCGGCGCAGGACGCGGTCGGCGTGCAGCAGGGCTTCCCGCGCGATAAGAACAACTTTGCGCCGCGCCTCGGCGTCGCGTATGACTTACGCGGCGACGGCAAGACGGTCTTCCGCGCCTCTTACGGTCTGTTCTACGATCACCCGCTCCTTGCTATCGCCTTCAACTCTGACATTGCCGATGCCGCGCAGCAACAACAGGACGTGCTCATCTCCGGCAGTCCTGCGCCGACCGCGCTCCTGAATGCCGTGCAGGCTTTTCAAGGCACGGTCTGCACCGGGCAAGGCTCGCCCGTCTGCCCGCCGGGCTTCCGCACGCCGGGTGTGGCCGCTGGCGCTGACTATCAATTCGGCCGGCAGCGTTTCAACGATCAAACCTTCCCCGGCTTCGGCCCCGTGCTGCCGTTCACGCTGCCGGTGACGAAAAATTTTGAGTACGCCTACGCGAATCAGGCGAACGTGACCGTCGAGCATCAGTTAACTAGGGACATGTCGTTCACGGCAAGTTACCTGTTCGTCGGCGCGCACCACTTGCCGCATCCGCTCGACATCAACGCGCCGCAGACCGAGTTACAGATTGCGAACTTCATCCGCTACGCCAACCGCGCGCCGACGAACACGACAGAAGCTCTGCTCGTTAGCTCTGGCTTATTCCCGACGACCGCGCCCGGCTCGACCTTTGCTAATCCGATCACGGGCGAGACCTTCATCGTCATTCTGCCCGGCATCATCGTGCAGGGGCCGCGCGGGCGCGTCATCTCGCCCGCGATTGCTAACTTCTTCCGTCCGAACGCGCCAAACTATTTCCTTGCGCAAGCTGCCTCGGGCGGACTGGTCACGCCCGCCGTCTTGAATTCGCAACTCGTGGGCACGCTGCGCACGCCCGGCGTCATCTCGCCCTTCGGCTCGATTGACGCGCAGGTCTCGGACGGCAACTCAAACTACAACGCCGCTAACTTCGAGGTGCGCAAACGCTTTTCGCACAACTTCCTGTTCTTAGCCAGTTACACTTGGTCGCATGCGATTGACGATTCGTCAGACTTGCAGACGCTCTTGCTCCCGCAAGACAACCGCAACTTCCGCGCCGAGCGCGCCAACTCGCTGTTTGATCAGCGCCACCGCTTCGTCTTCAGTGGCGTGCTCGCCGCGCCCGACGATTGGCACAAGGGCGATGGCCTCCATCGCTTCCTGTCCGACTTCGTCGTCGCGCCGATCTTTGAAATCTCTTCGGGGCGGCCCTTCAACATTCTGACCAACCTCGACACGAACAACGATCAGTCGAACCAGACCGACCGGCCGAGCGTCTTGCCCGACGGGACGCTGTGCGCCCCCGGCGCGCCCGGTTGCACGCCGCTCATCGTCAACGGTCAATTCGCCACCGGCTCTTTGGGGCGCAACAGTGGCATCACGCACCGCTACACCTCGCTCGACCTGCGCGTCACACGCCGTGTGCGCTTCGGCGAGCATCTGAACCTCGACGTGATCGCCGAAGGCTTCAATCTCTTCAACCGCTTCAACGAAGCGGCCGCCAATCCGTTCTTCGACGTCGTCAACACCTTTCACCAGCGCGCCGGTTCAGGTCGCTTCTTCAGCCAACCGACCGCCGCCTTCGATCCACGCCAGTTCCAATTCGGGCTACGTCTAAACTTTTAGGGGAGGCTACTTCGACGTGGGCACCCAAATTGGTTCTAAGCTTGAGGGTGCCGTTTGAGTGAGCGAAAACTTTGACACGCACCGCCGAGAGCATCTGCACCTTGCGTTCGAACGGAATGTCAACGGTGTCGAATGCGTCGCTGACTTTGCGGCAGTAGCCCGCGAATTCACGCGCTATCTCGGCGGTGCGTTCCTTTGCCGCGAGTTTCGCCTCTAGCTGACCCGTTACGTTCTGGTAAGCTTTGATCTCCTCAGCCAGTCGTTTGCAATCCGCCTCGAGGCGGGTGGCGAGCATGTCGTCATCGTCCGCCAACGCCCGCATCAGCTTCGCGTACATTTTCCTTTGCTTTTCCGGCGCTGGGAACAGATGCGGTGGTGTATTAGCCGGATCGCTGTTGCTCGAAGACGTAGCGTGCGATCTCGACGCGGTTGCCGAACCTCTTCTTGGCGAGGATGTGACTGATGTGGTTCTCCACTGTCCTGACACTGATCTTCAGTTCGGCGGCGATCTGCTTATTGCTGAAGCCGCGCGCCACCGCCGCCGCGACGCGCTCCTCGGCATCGGTCAACTCCTCATCTTGGAACGACGACTCGTCAACAATAGCGCGCTCGCCGACGAGTTGTGCGATCTCGGCATGAGTCCGCTCGACGCGATTGAGGATGTTAGCGACGACGGCGAGCAGTTCATCCGGCTCGAAGGGTTTTGTCAGGTAGGCATCCACGCCGGAGCGGAAGCCCTCGATGCGGTCGGATGTTTTATCTTTCGCCGTCAGGAAGATAATCGGAATGAGGTCGGCGCGCGGGGACGCGCGAAGGTGGCGCGCCAGTGTAAATCCGTCCATGCCGGGCATGCGGATGTCGCTAATCACCAAGTCGGGGAGTGTTTCAGCCACTCGGACAAGCGCCTCCGCGCCGCTCTGTGCCGTCGTTACCTCGTAGCCCTCGGCGCGCAGACAGACTGTCACCGCATGCAGCAGGTCCGATTCGTCATCCACAACAAGCAGCCGTTTGGACATGCTGACTTACGCCCTCCCTTCCTCGCCTTGCTATCCCGCTGTATTAGCTCTTTATGTTTTACACCCAACTCGACGCGCCGTCGCGGTTGGCGATTGCATTTTCTACACTAAATGAGTGGACAGACGCATTCAAGCGTATGATTACCTAATCGTGATAAGTAATTACACTTACATCCAACGCCCGCAGAAAATCAATTTCGGGCGTGCGTTCAGAGTTCGCCGGTTCGTCCCGTAAGGCTCGCGACGACTACGACCAACTCGGTCGGCTCGGCCGGCTTAGATATGTAGGCTTGAAAGCCTGCCGAGAGGGCGCGCACGCGATCACCGATATTGGCGTGCGCCGTCAGCGCCACGGCGGGAATCTTTCCCCCGCGGTGTGAATCAAGTGCCCGCACCTTTCGGATCAGCGCGTAGCCGTCTTCGCCCGGCATCCCGATGTCGGCCACGAGCACGTCCGGCTGCCTGTCAGAACCATCTCCCCCGATCACATCAAGCGCCTCAGCGCAGGAGGCAGCTTGCGTCACCCGAGCGCCGCAGTGTTCCAATACCACAGCGACGACCTCCCGCGCAGGAGCCTTGTCATCAACGACGAGGACCCGTAGACCTTCGAGGCTCACGGGGCAAGCGAATGATACCTCTTCCTCAACAGTCGGCTCCATGCGTTCCAAATCGTCCTCATTCAACCGGACGGCTATGAACGGGAGTCTTACGATGAAGGTCGCCCCTTGCCCTTCGCCGGGGCTTTGGGCACTCACAGTCCCGCCGTGCATCTCCACCAGATGGCGCACTATTGCCAGCCCGAGACCCAGCCCGCCATAAGCCCTTGCGTCCGAACTGTCGGCCTGGCGGAAGTGGTCGAAGACGTAGGGCAGGAAATCCGGGCTGATCCCTTGACCCATGTCGCTCACGGTAATTTGCGCGTCCGAAACTGCTTCCTCCAGCCTGACCTCAACGCGTCCTCCCACGGGGCTGAATTTGATGGCGTTTGAAAGAAGATTCCATAGCACCTGCTGCAAGCGGTCGGGGTCGCCTAAGATGGGCCGCACCAAAGGATCAAGCGCCGGCTTGATCTCTATCTTTTTAGCGTCGGCAGCCGGGCGTATCGTATCTATCGCCGCTTCAATGATGGGGATGAGTTTAACCGGGCGGGCGTCGATGCGGAGCTTGCCGGTGATAACACGAGAGACGTCCAGCAGATCGTTGATGAGTTGTGTGAGTGACTTCACGTTGCCCGCGAGAGTTTTGAGCGCGTGGGTGGAGGTCTCTTCGTCGAGCTTGCCGGATGCCAACATTCGTATCCAGATGAGCATCGACGTGAGCGGCGTGCGGAGTTCGTGTGAGACCGTGGCGAGGAACTCGTCCTTGTCACGGTTCGCCCCCTGTGCCTGTTCATAGAGCCGCGCATTGTCGACGGCGAGAGCGGCACGCCCCGCTAATTCCTCGATGAGGGCCAAGTCCGCCGGGCCGTAGTGGCGGTCCGACTCGGCTAAAGTGAAACTGATCGTGCCAAGGGTGCGCCCGCGCGCGACGAGCGGCGCTACGACGTGTGACTTTGGACCGAGCGCCCGGAGAATCCTGAGGTGCTCCGCGTCCCACGCGCCGGCGACTAACAGCGAGTCGGGCACCGCCGGATAAAATGCGAGTTTGCCCGTGTGCAGCACTTTCGTCACAGGGATTTCAAGGTTGTTGAAGTCAGGAGGATATTTCTGCAACGCGTGCGCCAGTTCGCTCTTCTGAGGGTCGGCGCAGGCCACCTCAACCCGGTGAATCGCCCCGTCCTCGTCAAGAATATCTACTGTGCAATAGTCGGTGAGGGTGGGCACCGCGAATCGCGCCACGCTTTTGAGCGTGGCCCGGTAGTCGAGCGAGGCGGTGAGTAAGTTGCTCGCCTCGGCGAGGAACGCCATACGCCGCCGCGCCTCTTCAGCCTCGGCGCGCGCGGCCTGTTCATGGATGAACCGGACGTGCTCTTCCTCGGCCTGCCTACGCTGTATCGCCTCGGCAAGTACGTTGGCGACCGCCTGAAGAAAATTAACATCGTCCCGGGTGAATCGTCGCCGTTTGGTCGTGTGCGCGCCGAGGACGCCGAAGGGCCGGTGATGATCGTTGATGATGACGCTCATGCCGCTGACCACTTCGTGCTCGTGAAGCAGCGGCGGCCCGTTAAATCGTGTCTCCGCGCTAAGGTCTTCGACGACGACCGGCTCACTTGAGAGCAGCGTATAGCCCGCCTGTGAGTTGAGGCCCGCGCCGACTGTCGCCCGCCCCACGTAACCGTCTTTCCAGCCTACCCCCGCCCGCAGCAGCAAAGCGTCGCCCTCGGGAAGAAGCTCTAGAATCTTACAGTACTTCACCCCCAGCATTCGGGTGACGAGCGAGGCGGCTTCGTCCATCAGCGCGTCAAGGTCAGTACCGGAGAGCGCGCGTTGACCGAGTTCGGCGACCGCCGCTTGCTGGCGCGCACGCGCTTTGAGTTCTTCTTCCGCGCGCTTGCGTTCGGTGACGTCCATCGCCAAGACAAGTTCGGCGCTCCTCCCGGCAAAGGTCAACGTGTGTGAGACGATCTCCACATCTATAAACGTGCCGTCCTTCTTCCTGTGTCTCCCCGCCGCGATATTGATGCCGGGGGTCACTTGGGATACCTTTTCGAGAAGCGCGGGGACATCTTCCGGTGGACGTATATCCTTAATAGTTATGGCAAGAAACTCTTCCCGCGAATATCTGTAGTAGCGAATAGCCGCCTCATTGACTGCCAGAAACGATAAGGTTTCGCGGTCATAGACCCACATGGGATGCGGGTTACTCTCAAACAAGAGGCGATAGCTTTGCTCACTCTCCCGCAGAACCTTCTCGGCCCGCTCGCGCTCGTCGGTTTCCGCCTGCAAAAGTAGATTGGCTTCTGAAAGCTCGGCAGTGCGTTCCCGCACCCGCGTTTCCAGTTCGTCATGCGCTTTTCTTAAAGCCTCTTCTGCACGCCTGCGCTCCGTAATGTCTACCGCGTAACCGATCATCCCGACCGTAGCATGTTCTTTGTCCCGGAGCAGCGAAAGCGAGAGCTGGACGTAAACATCTTCACCCGACTTTTTTCGCGCGCGTACTTCGACCTCGTGTTCCCCTTTCTCCATCAGGGGCGCAATGACATCGCGCCGGAGGAAATCGAGGTCTTCTGCCGGATAGATGATCGAGACGTGCTTGCCGAGCGCTTCCTCCGCCGTATAGCCGTATGCCCTTTCCGCGCCCCTGTTCCAACTCGTCACGTAGCCGTCGAGGTCCGTAGAAATGACTGCGTCATGCCCTTGGTTGATGAACCCCGCCCGTTGCTTCAGCACGTCCTCGGCCCGCTTGCGCCTGCTGCTCTGTAACCCGATCAGCAGCGACATCAGCATGAACAATCCCAGCCGCAAGCTGTTATCGAAAAAACCGATTGACGGAGACAGATCTAGAAAGAACAGATCACTAAGCACGGCCAAGAAGGCGGCTAAAAGACCCGGCCCCAAACCGCCACGCCAGGAACTGAGGATCACGGCGGCCAGCAGGAGCAATAAGCGGTTCGGCTCCATTAAACGCCACAACAACAAAGTAAGCAGCAGCGCTAATGCAGTGGACGATACGGCGACTGCGTAGCGTAGCACCGTAGAGTTCGTCCCCTTGACCATGCTCGACCCCCTCGGTGCGCGCACGTCAAATCCTTCGCGATGTGCGCGCACAATTTGTAGTGACAGTGCTCAACTGAGGCGTCCCGCACGGCTTGTATCGATATGTCGCGGCCCCGAGCTGCGTTAGCGCCAATTACCATGCCGCTAGGCCGAAACACAAAGCTCGTATTGACTCGCCCGTCCCTTGCTACAAGCCCGCGTGGCCGTTAGACGAGCGAGACGGCGACGCCCCAACCCCGGCGTTAGCAATCGCCTGCGGAAGCCTCTATATCGCCTTTTGTCTATTAAAGGTAAAAGTATAGCAGGCAACAGCACACTGTATATAAGTGAAAACACTCATGCCGCATGCGTGTAATTGCTGTTTCGCCCGCCCCCTAAAACTCACTATCATCCTTTGTTCCCCCTAAAAAAACAGACGTTCAGAAAACAACGATTTTGGGCACCGATTTGTCTCCGCCATAGTTTCCGATCAAAGGAGGTAGAGAGAGATGAACAAAGAAACCGGGCGAGCAAACACGCCTTCTCAAGAGCAGGCCCCGGCGCACTCGGTCACAGCGGAGGGCGGAAGAACTGACTGTGGCACCAATGCGTTTACAGTCAAGCTCTCCGTGAACCACATCAAAGTGATCACGCTGCTCGTCTTTATCGCTCTCGGCCTGCTTTACGTTGCCGGGCTGGTTCGGGCGCAGTCTGACAGGGGCGGAAGCCGAGCGGGCGGTACCCCAACGGTTAGCGGGTTCGATAGTCGCATTGATGGAAACGCGCAGCAGATGTTGGAGCAGGGGCGGCAAATCTTCCGCTTCGAGACTTTCGGCGACGAAGCCTACTGGAGCGATAAGCTCAAACTCCATCGCGCAATCGAAGGCGCAAAGCTCGGAGGCGTTGGGGCGGGCGTTAGTCCGAAGGCCGCGCTCGCCGTCGGCTTGAAAGTTGACATGGACGCGCTGCCTGCCGACCTCGTGGAGAAGATCAAGCGCGGCGAGGTCAACTTGGACGATCCGGCGACCACGCTTGCTCTCATAAAGCTCAATGCGGTCTTGGGCGTGAAGGGCACGTTCAACGCGGACGGCAGTTTGAAGGCCGTGGGCCTTAGCTGCGCCGTCTGCCACTCGACGGTTGACGACGCGTTCATGCCCGGCATCGGTCACCGCCTGGACGGCTGGCCCAACCGCGACCTCAACGTCGGCCAAGTCATCTCGCTCGCGCCTGACACGAGCGCGCTCACGCAACTTCTGGGCGTTGACGAGGCGACCTTAAAGAAAGTGCTCGCCAGTTGGGGGCCGGGGAAGTTCGACGCGGAGTTGAACCTCGACGGGAAAGCTTTCCGGCCCGACGGCAAACCTGCCGCCACCTTGATCCCGCCCGCCTTCGGAATGGCGGGCGTCAACAATCACACGTGGACGGGCGGCTGGGGCACCGTGACGTACTGGAACGCCTACGTCGCCAACCTAGAACTGCAAGGTCAGGGGACGTTCTTCGACGAGCGTTTTAACGACGCGAAGAAATACCCGATTGCGGCGAAGGCTGGCTTCGGCAACAAGCGGAGCGGCACTGACATGGCGACCGCGAAACTCGCCGCCCTACAGTTCTATCAGCTCGCTATCCCACCGCCGACGCCGCCCGCGGGCAGCTTCGACGGCGCGGCAGCCGCCCGCGGCGAAGCGCTCTTCCGTGGGAAAGCTACCTGCGCGCAGTGCCACGTGCCGCCGCTCTTCACAGAGCCGGGCTGGAACACGCACAAGCCTTCAGACATCGGCATAGACGATTTCCAGGCGAACCGTTCGCCGGACAAAACATATCGCACGGCCCCCTTGCGCGGACTATTCGCGCACATGAAGGGCGGGTTCTACCACGACGGGCGCTTCGCGACTCTGCTCGATGTGGTCAACCACTACAACAGCTTCAAGAAATTGAACCTGACTGAGCAGGAGAAAAACGATCTCGTCGAATACTTGAAGTCGTTGTAATGCAGGCTCGAATGACCTGGCGGTTATCACATGCTGAAGTTTACGTTTGGGAAACGCGTAAACCTTTAGCCACCCTTTCGGGCGGGGGCACGACTCTGGCGGTGACCTCCTGCCCGAAGGGTTGAATCCGGGGCATGAGCAATAGAAGGAGGTAATTATGAGTCTTCGAATCAAGTCGTCTCTGTTCGTTATGCTTCTGGCTTCATTTATCCTGCTTGTCGGAGCGGCGGGCCACAACCGGGCAGCGCCGGCGGTCTCAGCTTCGTCTGCGTTGGATAAGCCGGATACAGCGAAACAAGCCGCCTTCCAAGCTGCCATGCGCAAGCTCTGGGAGGATCACATCACGTGGACGCGCGTCTTCATCATCAGCGCCGCGGCCGACCTGCCCGACAAGGACGCGGCCACCCAGCGCCTCTTGCAGAATCAGGTCGACACCGGCAACGCAATTAAGCCGTACTACGGCGCAGCGGCGGGCGACCAACTGACCGCGCTGTTGAGAGACCACATCCTGATCTCAGCGGACGTTGTCTCGGCGGCCAAAGCGAATGACAAACCGAAGCTCGACGACGCGAACAGACGCTGGTCTGCCAACGCCGATCAGATCGCGGACTTCTTGAGCAAGGCGAACCCGCAAAACTGGCCCGCCGGTGAGATGAGACAGATGATGCACGACCATCTGAAACTCACTACCAACGAGGCTGTAGCGCGGCTGCACGGAGATTGGGCGGGTGACGTCAGGGCTTACGACGCCGTGCACGAGCAAATCTTACGCATGGCCGACATGCTCAGCGCGGGAATCATCAATCAGTTCCCGAACAAGTTCAAATAGCGGACGCGCAAGTTCTATTCGGCGCGAGATGCGGCAATTAACAAGGAGATAGTTATGGCAAGTCCTGCAAGTGTCGGAGGGCATCCGATTCATCCGATGATCATTCCGTTTCCGATTGCTCTCTGGGCCTTTTCGCTCATCGCGGACGTGATCTACCTGTGGCGCGGTAACCCTGTGTGGCGGGATTGGATTGCTTTTTACACGCTTCTCGGCGGCATCATCGGTGCTGCGTTGGCAGCCGTCTTCGGCATTATTGACTGGCTCTCGATCAAAGACCGTGCGGTGAAAAAGGTCGCTGACTGGCACGCGCGCCTCAACGTCATCGCGCTACTGGTCTTCGCGGCCAGCTTCTATCTGCGCACGACGGGCGGTTCACGCATGATCGGCGGAAGCTACACCATCCCGCTCCTACTCTCCGTGTTGGGCGTCATCTTGATCACGATCTCTGGCTATCTGGGAGGCGAGTTGGTCTTCAGGTACGGCGTGGCGGTCAATCCGCAACACGACACAGGAGCGGAAGCAACCGGCAAGGCGCGCGTGGCGTGACGTGTGGAGGTTCGTGGATTCGGCACGTGATGGCTACCCCGGCAGAATTACGTTTAATAGTTTTTCGGCACTAAGCTTGCGGTTTCTTAGGCAATCGCCGATTGGTGCGCGAATAACGAGGAGGTGAAAAGAATGGCAGAGAAGGATGACAAAGAGGCGAAAAGGCAAGAGCAGCCGCAGCCGTTAGACTTGGAAACGAGCGAGCGCTTGGGCAGCACGGCGCGCGCGGTCGGCCAAGGGATCGCTCACAAGCTGCAAGGAGAGCACGAGACCCAGAGAGGTGCGCGCGCGACCGTGGCTGCCGCCGATGTCGAGAAGATCATCGAGAGCTGGCCTGCCGCCCAGAAGCATATCGCCGAGCAGATGATTGCCAAGTACGGTTATCCGAACGAGGCGATGCCGACGAAACTCTTCTGGTATGGGAACGGCCCGTGGAAGCGCACCGAACTATCGGGCGACGCTGTGGTCCACAACTGGCCGACGGTGCACTCAGACTTTCTCACGCAGGTTATTGACTACCGCGTGCCGCCGGAGATGTTCCACCTCATCGCGATGTTCGACGGCAGCATCCTGTGCGACCGAACGAGGGGTGAGGTGGCGGCGCGTTGCGACACGGAATCGGCAAACGTCCTCGGCCTGAACATGGTGCACGAGATCGTGACGGGCAAGCGAACCGTCGAAGATGCGAGAAAAACGTCCGTCGAAAGCACCGTCGCTTACAACTTGGGCCGCTCCGCCCCGTATGCCGAACGCCTCTTATTCGAGGTGCCACAGGGCGGCACCGAAGACCTCGACAAGAGCGAGATCAGTGGTGCAATCCTCCGGCAGACCGCCGGGAAGATCAAGGACGCGGTCACCGGGCGCGAAGAGGAAGCGACGGATCGCCTCACGGGAAAACCTGATGCACAGGGCGGTTAGGCAAACGCGATGCGGACGGCACTGCGAAACTCGTGGGGAGCATGGCCGGTCGTGGCGTCGCATGTCATGCGGACACTATCTTTGGGTTGACCGCTGTGCCCGACTTCATTGACCGGCTCTCGATCAAAGACCATGAGGTGAAAAAGTCGCCAACCGGCACGCACGCCTCAGCGTCATCGCGCTCATTGTCTTCGCGGTCAGTTTTTACCTGTGCACGAAGAGCGGCGTGGGGATGGTGGGCGGAAGTTACACTCTCCCTGTCCTGCTCTCCGTGTTAGGGGTTATCCTGATCACAATCTCCGGCTGGCATGTTGATGAGATGGTCTTCAAGCTCGCCGTGGCGGTCAATCAGCAGTCCGGCACGAGGACAGAAATGTGAGCGGATGCACGTTGCTTAATATGCACGTCTGAGATAAGGGGACGAAGAAGATCGGCTTCAGGAATAGACTGGCAAACAGCACAGACGAAACGGTGGCGGCCTGTTATCGCTTAACGCGGAAGGCAGCGCTATAAAAGATGGAGGATGACGTTTATGAGCAATCATCGTGAAGTTGCCTATGCCTTGTTGCGCGTGACGCTGGGCGTGGTGTTCCTGTTCAACGGGGTCGGGAAGTTCATGGGCGGGATCGGCAACTTCGTCGGCGGGATGAATCAGCGGTTCGCCGGCCACTTGCCGGCCGCGCTCGTCATGCCGTTTGCTTATGCGCTGCCCTTCATGGAAGTGCTCTGCGGCACGCTTCTCCTGCTTGGTCTATTCAGCACTGTCGCGCTCGCGCTGTCGGGCTTGCTCCTCGTCGCGCTCACCTTCGGGACAGTCATGCTCAACGATTTCCCCACGGTCGCGCACAACACTCAGTACGCGCTGGTCAACTTCGTGCTGCTCTGGTTCATCGAGCACAACGGCTATTCGGTTGACCGGCTGCGCCGCAGTGGGCTACCTGTTAATAAACCCTGACGGCGCACGCGCGCGAGGGTAGTGTTTATTATTACATGGCGGGGGATGGGCAAGTTGCACCCGAAGGTGACTCAAGACATTCGCACGGGAGGTCTCAAAGATGAAACGATTTTTATCATCCACACTCGTTTTGTGGAGTGTGCTTGCGCTGGGACCAGTCGGTTATCACTCAACAAACATCAGCGGTTCTAGCTCAACGAAAGCCCAAGCATTTCAAGCAGTCGAGCGGCTAGCTAATTCTATGTACGAGGTGCCCACGCCTGACGGGGCAAAAACTGAGACGAGCAGCATTGACATCGCTCGCTACAGACTGGATGCTAGCCAGAGCCGATTCATGGTGCGGGCCTTCGCTGGTGGACTGCTCTTCTTTAAAGGGCACGACCACTTCATCGCGGTGCGCGACTTCTCAGGTGAGGCACAACTGACGCCGGGCGCGACCAGCCCGGCCTCGCTCCAGATGACGATTCGCGCCGACTCGCTGGTCGAGACCCGCGACGCATTTACGGAGCAGCAGAAGCAGGTCATCAACAAAGAGCTGCGCGAGATAGTCCTTGAGACGGCCAAGTACCCGGAGATCATATTCAAGAGTACGGATGTGACGGGCAACCTGACAGGCGGGCAATTCGAGGCGAAGATCGGCGGCGACCTGACGCTGCACGGCGTGACGCATCACATCCGTATCCCCGCGCAAGTGACGTTGAGCGGCACCACGCTCAGAGCGCGTGGCGAGTTCACGGTCAATCGCGGCGACTACAACGTCAAAGCAACATCTGCCGTGCATGGCTTGGTACGCGTGAGAGACAAGCTGAAGTTCACATTCGACATTGCAGCTCATCAATATTAGTCCTTTGGATTTGTGACGAACATGAAGTGAGGAGGAGAGCGATGGCAGACACAGCCGCCGACGTGCTCGTCGAGGGCATCATTGCTTGGGGCGTGAACACGGTCTTCGGGCTGCCGGGCGACGGCATCAACGGCATCATGGAGGCGCTCCGCCAGCGCCAAGACCGCGTGCGCTTCATACAAGTGCGGCACGAAGAGGCGGCGGCCTTCATGGCCTGCGCGTATGCGAAATACACCGGACGCTTGGGCTGCTGTCTCGCTACGTCAGGCCCCGGCGGCATACATCTCTTAAACGGCCTCTACGATGCTAAGCTCGATCAAGCACCTGTGCTCGCCATCACGGGGCAGACCTACTCCGATCTAAAGGGCAGCAACTTCCAGCAGGAGATCAACATGACGCTCCTGTTTCAAGACGTGGCCGTTTACAACCAAGAGGTCATCAACCCTGATCAGGTCGAGCTGCTGGTTAACGAAGCGTGTCGCCACGCGCTCAACAACCGCGGCGTGGCGCACATCACCTTCCCGGTTGACTATCAAGAGAAAGAGCCTTCCGATAAGGGTTCGATGCACAAGGTCGAAGGTTCCACGACGAGCCGCTGGTCGCCGCACGTCACCATACCGCCTGAAGATGAGTTGAAGCTCGCCGCCTTCATTCTTAACGAAGCAAAGAAACCGGTGATCCTCGTCGGGCAGGGCGCGCTCGGGGCCGGGGACGAGGTGATCGAGGTCGCAGACCTTCTCGGCGCACCCATCGTCAAGGCTTTGCTCGGTAAAGCGGTCGTGCCGGACGATCACCCGTTGACGACGGGCGGACTCGGACTCTTAGGTACGACGCCCTCGCAGGAGGCGATGGAGCAGGCGGACGCCCTGCTCATCATCGGCTCATCTTTCCCGTATATGGAATACCTGCCCAAGCCCGGTCAGGCCAAGGGCGTGCAGATAGATGACAAGCCGGATCGAATCGGCCTGCGCTTCCCCATCGAGGTCGGTCTCGTCGGCGATGCGAAACCGACCCTCATTGCACTCTCAAGATTCATCACGCGCAAAGAGGATCGAAGCTTTCTCGAACAGGCGCAGGCCGGGATGAAAGATTGGTGGGAGTTAATGGAAAAATGTGCCGTGCGCGACGACGTTCCCATCAAGCCGCAACGCGTCGCCTGGGAGTTGTCGGAGTTGGCCGCAGACGACGCGATCATCTCGACCGACTCGGGCACGATCACGACTTGGATAGCGCGCCAGTTCAAGATCAGAAAGAATCAGAAGTTCAGTTGTTCCGGCACGCTGGCGACGATGGCACCAGGGCTGCCTTATAGCATTGCCGCCAAGGTCGCGTACCCCGACAGACAATCAATTGCCTTCGTTGGAGACGGCGGCTTCACGATGCTAATGGGCGAGTTCCTCACTGCCGTCAAATACAATCTGCCCATCACCGTCGTGATCATCAAAAACAACACATTGGGACAGATCAAGTGGGAGCAGATCGTCTTCCTGGGCAATCCCGAATACGGCTGCGAACTGCATAACCCGAACTTTGCTAAGTACGCCGAAGCTTGCGGCGGCATCGGTTTCACGGTTGACAGGCCGGAAGAGATACGGCCTGCTTTGGAGCGCGCGCTTCAATCAGGCAAGCCTGCAATCGTCGAAGTGTTGGTTGACCCGTTCGAGCCGCCGATGCCACCGAAGGTGAGCGTCGAGCAGGCGCTCCATTTCGCCGAAGCGCTCATGAAGGGGCAGCCTGAGGGTAAGAAGATTGCCCTGACGCTCTTCCGCGACAAGCTAAATGAGTTGCTGTGAGCGCGGAGCCTTAACGGGAGGCAAACGTGAAGACAAAGCTGATCCACGACGACGGAGAGAAAACGTTTGCAATCATCTTCGACAAGGGCGATGAGGTTGCGAGCGGCCTGCTGGCCTTTGCTAAAGAGAACAAACTCTCCGCCAGTCACTTCACGGCCATCGGCGCTTTCGAGCGGGTCACGCTGGGCTTCTTCGAGCGGGAGCGGAAGGACTACAAAAGGATTTCTATCGATGCGCAGGTCGAGGTGCTTTCCCTCGTCGGTGACATCGCCTCGGACGGCGGCGAGCCGAAGGTACACGCTCACGTCGTGGTCGGTAAGGCGGACGGCACGGCGCACGGCGGGCATCTTCTGGAGGCGCGCGTATGGCCCACATTGGAAGTGATCCTCGTCGAATCACCGGAGCACCTTAGACGCAAAGTGGATAAGAAGACGGGACTCGCGCTAATCAGCTTAACGGGGTAAAGCGTCACACTTGGAGTACATGAAAATAGATTTTCCATATCCCGGTTACGAGCGGGTCGCGCCGGTCGAAGTGCCGGACGCGAATCTGATGGGAGTCTACGCGCCGCGCGCCGTAGGACAAGTGAACGAAGAGGATGTGCTCGCGCGCGGTTTCAGTGAGCCGATTGGCGCGCCGCGCCTGCGTGAAGCGGTGAAACCAACGGATCGCGTGCTCATCTTGGTTGACGACGGGACGCGCGGCACCCCCGTCCCGCGCCTCCTGAAGCGTGTCGCCGGGGAGTTGTGGGCGGCGGGAGTTTTGGACAAGCAGATCGCACTCCTGACGGCGCAAGGCACGCATCGCGAGATGAGGGAAGCGGAACTGCAACAGAAACTCGGCGATTTTTACGGACGCTTTGAGGTTCATCAGCACCACTGGCTGGATGAGTCAAATCTGCGTGAGTTCGGTCACACCAAGGATGGCACCCGCGTGACGGCGCACCGCCTGCTCGCCGAGGCAAATTTCGTCATCGGCCTCGGCTCAATCGTGCCGCACCGGGTCAAAGGTTTTTCGGGCGGCGCGAAGATCGCCTTCCCCGGTGTGGCGGGGCGCGAGATGCAGGGACGCAACCAGTGGGAAGCGTCCTTGCGCATGTCGGAAACGGTGATGGGCGTGGCCGACAACCCAATGCGCCTCAGGATGGAAGAGGCGGCGCGAATCGTAGGGCTTATCTACATCGCCAATCTCGTCTCTGATTACGAGGGCAAGATCGTCGGCTGCTTCGTCGGCGATCCGGTCGAGGCGCACCGTGCGGGCTGCAAACTGTCGCGTGAAATAAATGCTGTGACCATGCCCCGGCGCGCGGACATCGTACTCATTGATTCATACCCGGCGGATCGTGATTTCTGGCAGTCGGCGAAAGGGTTCTATTCCGGCACGATGGCGGTGCGCGACGGAGGCTCGCTCATCGTCGTCGCGCCGAACCCGGAAGGTGTCGCGGACAATCACCCGAACGTGCTGGAGATCGGCTACCGCCCGCACGCCGAGATCGTGCGCATGGTCGAAGCGGGCGAGGTGGAAGACGTAGTGGGCGCGGCTATCCTCGCGGACGTGGCGCAGATCGTTGACCGCGCCGACTGCGTTATGGTCTCGCCGGGCGTGACGCGCGAGGAGACCGAACGACTCGGCTTCCGTTATGCGGCGACGGCAGAGGAAGCGCTTAGGATGGCGTCCGAGAAACAGGGCGATAGGGCGATGCTCGCCGTGCTGCGCCACGGCGGACACATCCTTCCGCTCATCGCAGGGAAGGCTGCGTGATGAAGAGACCGACGGAGCGCGGCGGAACGGTCAAGAGCCTGAGACAGGCGATAGGCCTTATCAAGATGGGTGCGCCGATGCACCCGATCTTCGTCCACTTCACCATCGCGCTCACGTCCGCTTCATTGGTTTTCGATGCGCTCGGTTTCTTCTTCAATAAACGGTCGCTCACGGCTGCCGGCGGGTGGACGCTCGTCGGCGCGGCTCTCATGACCCTCGCCACTCTGTCAACGGGTCTGACTTCTGCTACGCGCGCGCCGGTGGAAGAGGGCGAAGCGAGATCATTCTTGCGTGCGCACATGGCGCTGGGTTTCATCTTCTACGGATTGCTTGTGGCGATAACGTTCTGGCGCATGTCGCTGTGGCAGAGTGGGCAGAGTGTCTCTTGGGTATACTTGGCGGCGCTCGCGGTCGTGTCGCTCGTGATGACGGTGCAGGGGTACTTGGGCGGTGAACTCGTCTACCGCTACGGCCTAGAGGTCGAGCAGGCATACCGCGAGTTACCCGAGCATGACGCCGGGTCTCCGCCGCCACAACTCGTTTCGTCGAAGGCCACACCGCCGCCTGCCCGCACGAAGAAGCACGGAGAGGCGGCTTGACGGGGACTTCGTTCATCGGTCTCTATGCTTTTCAATGGATCGCGCTGCTAACAGCGGGACTGACATCACTGTTGCTGGCAGATGCTTTGGCCGGACATTACCGGTCGGGCTTCACTTTCCGAGTTCAGTACGCGCCTTTCATCAGCGGTGGTTTGTTGATTATCGCTGCTGTGGCCGCGGCAGTAGCGCCAAACGTCGCATGGCTGAATACAGCGTTGCGCGGGGCGAGTTGGCTCGCAGTCGCGTCAGGCTTAGTCGGCTTCGGTTTTCATCACTACTACGGCATCGTGAAGAAGCCGGGCGGCTACAAGTGGCTGCTGCACTATCTCATGTACGGCGCGCCGCAGCTTGCGCCGCTCGCGCTCGCCATCGTAGGCGTGCTCGCCGTCGTGGCGGCACGGGGCTTGGCGGGCGAAGTGAGCTTTGCCGGATTGAATATGCGTGCGGCGCTGCTGGCTCTGGTTGCAGTCGCGCTCGCGGGCGCGGTCTTGCAGGCCACGATCCTGCACTATCGCGGCGCTTTCAATAACCCGGCGATGTACGCGCCGCTAACCGCGCCACTTCTTGCCGTCGTCGCCAGCATTTGGATGGTGGTCGCTCCGAATAGCCTGATACTTTTCGCGCTCACGATCCTTTTGTGGCTGACATTTCTGCTCGGCTTTATTGGCTTGGGGATGCACCTGCGCGGCTTCGAGCGGCAGATGGGCGGGCTTTATGTTTCACTCTTCAACTTGCTGGAGGGGCCGCCGGCGTGGGCGCCCGCGCTCTTCGCAGGGTTCGCCACGGTTGGGTTAGTGACGGTGCGCTTGTTATGAGTGAAATCAGATTGAAAAAGGGGAAGAAATAGGATCATGCGAACTGAGGAACGGACAAGCGGTCGTCGCGAGAGCGACGTATGGAAGGGGCTAACGGCTGGTCTCATCGGCGGGCTGGTCGCGTCTTGGACGATGAATCGTTTTCAAGATGTGTGGAGCAAGCTGGCTGAGAACGGCGAGCAGGCACAGGGCGCGCGAAGCTCGCAGCAAAAGGGCGAGCGACAAGAGCAGCAATCGAGTGATGAAGCGCAGGATGACACGACGGTGAGAGCTGCCTCCGCCATCTCAGAAGGAATCTTTCAGCACAAGTTGACTGAGCGCGAAAAGAAGATCGCCGGCCCAGTGGTCCACTACTCTTTCGGCACGAGCGTGGGTGGGTTGTACGGCACCGCCGCCGAACTCGCGCCGGAAGTCACCGCAGGGATCGGGCTGCCATTCGGAGCGGTCTTCTGGCTCGTCGCGGACGAAGGCGCAGTACCACTGCTCGGCCTCTCGAAAGGGCCGACTGAGTATCCACTCTCGACGCACGTTTATGCGCTCGCGTCGCACCTCGTTTACGGGCTGACGGCTGAGATTGTACGGGGCGTGGTGCGCAACGCACTGTGATGAGAGGGCGCAACTTGAATGTGGGCTGTATTGATGTGGAGAGACGCGATTCATACATCCTTGAGAAGGAGACAGTGAAGAGTCGTCAAACGATGCCGGATTTTACGTGCCATCTTTCTGAAATCACGACGCCGCTCACGCATTTCTGGGAGCACACGGTCGGGAGCGATCACGCGCCGGTTGCGCTCCGCGCCGACTGGCAAAAACAGTTACGGCGCTGTCACGAAGAGCTGGGCTTTCGCCACGTGCGCTTTCACGGCCTGCTCTCGGACGACATGAGCACGCTCGTCAATCAACAGGACAAGTTCCTCTACTCGTTCTTCAATGTCGACCAAATTTTTGATTTTCTTCTGTCAATCGGGATGCGGCCTTTCGTAGAGCTGAGCTTCATGCCGACCGCGCTCGCCTCCGGCCATAAGACCGTCTTTCACTATCAAGCAAACGTCACGCCGCCGAAGGATTACAAACAGTGGGCCGCGCTCATTCGTAAACTGGTCTCTCATTGGGTCGAACGCTATGGCATCAGTGAAGTGAGCGAGTGGTTCTTCGAGGTCTGGAATGAGCCGAACCTCAAAGAGTTCTGGACGGGCACGCAAGGGGATTACTTCGAACTCTATCGGCACACCGTCCGTGCCATCAAGGAGGTGGACGCATCGCTTCGGGTCGGTGGCCCGGCGACCGCCAAGAATGAGTGGATCGAAGAGTTCCTGGACTTCTGCGAGAAGAAGCGACTGCCCGCAGATTTCGTCAGCACACATCATTACCCGACCGATGCGTTTGGCGAAGAGAGTCAAGACACGTTGACGCAGTTGGCTTTCGCCTCGCGCAGCATCCTGCGCGAACAGGCACAAGACACATACGCGCGGGCGCGCGGGCGACCCGTTTATTACACGGAGTGGAACGCTTCATCTAACCCGCGCGACTCGCTGCACGACGAACCCTACGCGGCTGCGTTCGTCACGAAGACCGTGATGGAAGCTAATGGTCTGGTAGAAGGCTACAGCTTCTGGACGTTCTCAGACATCTTTGAAGAGAACTACTTCCCTTCGCGGCCGTTTCATGGCGGGTTTGGCCTCATAAACCTGCACGGTATTCCGAAGCCTACTTATCGAGCCTTCGAGCTGCTTCAGGCTCTCGGCACTGAGCAGTTGCTCGTTGACGGTCTGCATGAAACGGTGGATGCGTGGGCTATTCGTAGCGAGAGTAATGTCACCGTCTTGCTCACCAATCATGCCCTGCCGCGCCGGCAGATCAAGACCGAGCCTGTTTCCGTCCGTCTCTGCAACGCGCCTGAGGAGCCGCGCTCAGCGTATCTCGTGCGCATTGATGAGACCCACGCGAATCCACAAAGGATGTGGCGCGAGATGGGCGAGCCTGAATACCTCAGCCCGCTGGACGTGGAGCAGTTGGAAGCGGCCTCTCGCCTCGCGCCTGAGCCGCACGCCTGGAAGTACAAAGATCAAACCGTCCATCTTGACCTCGCTCTGCCTCCTCAAAGCGTAGCGGCTATCACCTTGGAATTTGCGCCAGCACAGGTCAGCGGAGGTGCTCACATATGAGAGCGGCCCCGCCATCTTTAAGTGAAAAGGAGTTGGACAAGCTCCAACAGACTACCTTCGGCTACTTCTTAAAGGAAACCAACACGGCGAACGGTCTTGTGCCGGACAATACGCGAGAGGGCGTGCCCGCCAGCATCGCCCCCACCGGCTTCGCTCTCGCTGCGTATCCAATCGCCGTTGAGCGCTCGCTCATCAGCCGCTCCGAAGCAGTAAAACGGACGCTCACGACGCTGCGGTTTTTTTGGCATAGCCCGCAGGGAACGGAAGAGGATGCGACGGGTTACAGAGGATTCTACTATCACTTCCTAGATATGCAGACTGGGCGGCGCGCATGGTCGTCTGAGCTATCAACCATAGATACGACCTACTTGCTCGCAGGAGCGCTGACAGCCGCCGCCTATTTTGATCGCGAGACGGAGAAAGAGCGAGAGATACGCGCGTTAGCCGACGCCCTCTACCGGCGCGCCGACTGGCAGTGGGCGCAGAACGGCGCCTTGAAAGTCGCGCACGGGTGGAAGCCGGAGAGAAGATTTCTGAAGCACCGTTGGGAAGGCTACAGCGAAGCGCTCCTATTATACGTGCTCGGCTTGGGGTCGCCAACGTACCCGCTGCCCCGTGAGAGCTACACGGCGTGGACCAAAACCTACCGGTGGCGGAAACTCTACGGCCACGAATTTTTGTACGCTGGCCCGCTCTTTGTACATCAGCTTTCCCATCTATGGATAGACTTTCGCGGCATTCAAGATGAGTTTATGCGCGCGCGGGGGATTGACTACTTCGAGAACAGCCGGCGTGCAACCTACGTGCAACAGCAGTACGCGATCCGTAATCCGCGAGGGTTCAAAGGCTACGGTGAATACATCTGGGGCATTACGGCGAGCGACGGCCCCGGCCCGGCGACGCGCAAGGTTGATGGCATTGTGCGGCGCTTCTATGACTACAAGGCGCGCAGCATCCCTTACGGCCCGGACGACGGTACGCTCGCGCCCTGGGCCGTCATCGCCTCGCTCCCGTTTGCGCCTGAGATAGTGCTGCCGACGATCAAGTGTTTCGATAAGTCCTACCCAGAGATGACGAGTGAGTACGGCTTTAAGTGCAGCTACAACCCGACCTTCTCGGACAGAGCAAAGGGTTGGATTTCGAAAGGCTATTACGGTCTCGATCAGGGGCCAATTATGTTGATGATTGAGAACTACCGTTCGGGCTTTCTCTGGCGGCTTATGCGGCGCTGCCCTTACATCATCACCGGATTGCGCCGCGCGGGATTTACTAACGGTTGGTTACGAGCACACGAGTGAGCCCGTAACGCCTGAGCGATTGAAGAGGCACCAGATGGAACAGGAATTTCGCACGCGCTATCCGGGCTACAACGTGCTCGATAAATGGTCATCTCCCGACTGGGACGACCAGACGCGTGAGGTCGTGCGCAAACGTCTGGAAGAAGTGCCGGAGATTCGTTTCTTCACTGACGCAGAGGCGCGCACGCTCGCGGCCGTCGCCGAGCAGATCGTGCCGCAACCTGACCGTGATAAATCTGCGAAGATACCTATCGTGCCGTGGATAGACGAAAAGCTTTATGAAGACAGCCGCGACGGTTACCGCTACGAGGAACTGCCGCCGCAGCGTGAGGCGTGGCGGCTGGGCTTGGCTGGGATTGATGAGGCGGCGCGTGCGCTCTTCGACGGTAAGCCGTTCGTTGAACTTGATCCACTCTCGCAGAACGTCGTGCTCAGACACGTTGAGCGCGGGAGTCCGCCCGGCGCGTCGTGGGAAAAACTGCCCGCCGCGCGCTTCTTCAAAAGTGTGCTCTCGATCACGATTGTCAAGATATATTACGCGCATCCTCTAGCTTGGAATGAGATCGGCTACAACGGGTCGTCGTCGCCGCGCGGCCACGTCCGCAAATGGGAAGGCGGCGTTGACCCTTGGGAAGCGCAGGATGGAGGTTGATTCTTCGCTGATGTCGAACGGTTAGGGAGACCACAATGATCGTCAGACCGCAGGACTACCTTGTGAGACTGCGTCCGCGGGCCGATACGCTCTACGCCAGCCAGAGCCGCACCGTGCTCGCCACCGACCGCGACGGCTTCGTCCGCGACGGGGCGGATCACGGCCTTTTTGTGCGCCAGACGCGGCTGCTCTCTCTCTACCGTTATCTGGTTAACGGCGAGCCGCCGCGACCCGTTGCGCTCTCGAACGTCGAGCAGCACACGTGGCTCGGCTATTACATCGCGCTGCCGCCGGGCGTCAAGGAGGAGCGCGACCCCGGAAGCGGGCAGATGGAGACCATCTCGGAGCAGACGCTTGAACTGCGCCTTTCACGTTACATCGGCGACGGCCTCCATGAGGATGTTGACCTCACGAATTTCACGCAACAGCGGACGGCCTTCACGCTCACGCTCGAAGTGGACGCGGACTTCGCCGACATTGACGAGACCAAAGGGGAGCGCCAGCAGACAGGTGAGACGAAGCGCGAGTGGCGCGAGGCGGACGGGACATGTGAACTACAGTTCGACTACACGGTCGAGCACACCTATAACAATCAGGAAGGGACGGGAACAAAACATCTCCATCGCGGCCTGATGTTGCGCGTCGAAAACGCTGCGAACGTGCCGTCTTATAAAGATAAACAAATCTCCTTCGATATTGAACTTGAGCCGCTCGGCACTTGGCACGCTTGCATCAACCTAATTCCTTTCATTGATGGTCAATGGCTCAAGCCGCTCTACGGCTGTCGCTCATTCGCCGGCACGCACAACGAGTATGACCGCCGACGCCATATCTTCCTGAACGAGGCGACGCACTTCACGGCACCACAAGGCAACACCCTTACGAACGTGGTCGTGGGCGCGCTGGAACAGGCCAAGCGCGATCTAGCGGCGCTCCGACTTTACGACCTTGATCAAGGTGAGCGTGCGTGGACGATGGCCGCGGGGCTTCCGGTTTACGTCGCGCTCTTCGGTCGTGATTCGCTGACCGCCGCGTGGCAGGCCGCGCTCGTGAGCACAGACATGATGAAGGGCACGCTCCCCGAACTGGCGCGCTGGCAGGGTCGTGAAGTGAACGACTGGCGCGACGAGCAGCCCGGGAAGATGCTCCACGAGGCTCACGACGGGCCCGTGAAGATGCTCAACATCAGCTCGCGCCTCCGCTACTACGGCTCCATCACCACGTCGGGTTTTTACCCTGTAGTGGCGTCGGAATTATGGCACTGGACGGGCAGCAAGTATCTGGCCCGCGCGCTCGTCGAACCGGCGATGAAGGCTCTGAAGTGGCTCGACGATTACGGCGATCTGGACGGGGACGGCTTCTACGAGTACCAGACGCGCTCCGAGCAAGGAGTAAGGAATCAGGCGTGGAAGGATTCGGCGGACGCGATAGTTTACGAAGACGGAGCGTCGGTCGAGCCGCCCATCGCGACGTGCGAGGAGCAGGGCTTCGCATACCTTGCGAAACTACACATGTCGGAAGTCCTCTGGTGGTTGGATGAGAAGGACGAAGCGAAACGGCTCTATCACGAGGCTGAAGAACTGAAGAAGCGTTTCAACGAAGCCTTCTGGATGGAAGACGAGGGCTACTTCGCGCTGGGACTTGATGCGCAGAAACGACAGATCAAATCCATCACCTCGAACCCCGGCCACTGCCTCGCCACGGCCATCGCTGACGAGGCGCTGGTTCCGCGCACGGCACTCAGGTTCATTGAAGACGATCTCTTCTCCGGCTGGGGCGTGCGTACTCTCTCATCAAAACATCCGGCCTATAACCCATACAGCTACCATCGCGGCTCCGTGTGGCCGGTCGAGCACGGGACTTTCGCCATCGCCTTCGCGCGCTACGGCTACCACCGCGTCGTCGAGTTGATCGCGCAAACGCAGTTCGAGGCCGCCGCGCTCTTCGATTTTTACCGCCTGCCGGAACTCTTCAGCGGCCACCAGCGCGACGTGGATCACCCTTTCCCGGCGTTCTACCCGCAGGCATGCTCACCGCAGGCGTGGTCGGCTTCCGCCGTCTTCTGTCTCTTACAAGCGATGCTCGGCCTCTACCCTTACGCGCCGCTCAACATGCTTCTGGTTGACCCGTACATGCCGGAGTGGCTGCCTGAGATTACGCTACAGAATCTGCGCGTCGGGGATGCGGTCGTAACAATACGCTTCTATCGTACAAAGGGCGGCGCAGGCAGCTACGAGGTGCTCGACAAACGCGGCTCGCTTCATGTGGTCAGGCAGCCCAGCCCATGGTCTCTGACGGCGGGCTTCGCCGAGCGGCTGAAGGATGCGCTGACGAGCCTGCTGCCGGGTAAGTGAATTGGAGTTAAAGAGGGCGATCACATGAAGGGGAATAATAGCGTGAAACGATTGGCCAAGCCTGAAGTCGTCGTCATTACGGGTGCTTCGGCTGGGCTGGGGCGCGTGACCGCGCGAGCCTTTGCGAGAGAGGGGGCATACATCGGACTGCTGGCGCGCGGTCGTGATGGTCTGGAAGGGGCGAGGCGTGATGTCGAAGGTTTAGGCGGTCGCGCTCTGGCTCTTCCGACGGATGTGGCCGACGCTGAGCAAGTTGAGCGGGCGGCGGAGGTGATTGAACGCGAATTTGGGCCGATTGACGTCTGGATCAACAACGCGATGGTCTCGGTCTTCTCGCCCGTCAAGGAAATGAAGCCGGAAGAGTACAGGCGTGTGACAGAGGTGACCTACCTCGGCGTCGTGTACGGCACATTGGCGGCGCTTAAACGGATGCTGCCGCGCGACCGGGGAGTGATCGTGCAAGTCGGCTCTGCACTCGCCTATCGCGGCATCCCGCTGCAATCGGCTTATTGCGCCGCGAAGCACGCCATTCAAGGGTTCGTGGATTCGTTGCGCTGCGAGCTGCTGCACGACAAATCGAATGTGCGCGTGACGATGGTGCAACTGCCCGCGATGAACACGCCGCAATTCTCTCGGATCAAGTCTCGTCTCCCGCGCAAGCCCCAACCCGTGCCGCCCATCTACCAGCCCGAAGTCGGCGCCGAAGCGATCCTCTTTGCGGCGCACAACGACCGGCGCGAGATGTACGTCGGCTACCCGACTGTTGAAGCAATCGTGGGCGACAAGATCGCGTCTGGGTTTGCGGATAAATATCTGGCGAAAAACGGTTACGACTCACAACAGACTGACGAGTTGGTCGAACCGGACCGCCGCGACAATCTTTGGGAGCCTGTGCCGGGAGACCGCGGCGCACACGGTGAGTTCGATGACCGCGCTAGTGCGACGAGCCCGCAGCTCTGGGCGAACGTGAACCGCAACTGGCTAGCAATCGCCGGGGCCGGTCTTGCCGGTCTGGCGGCGGGATTGTTCTTTAGGCGTGACGATAAGCCCACGGCGAGAAGAGGATGAGCGAGGCAAATAAAGATCGGACGCTCTCTGCGCCCGGCATCCACGGCGAGTATGTGCCGATGCGCGATCTAGCGCGCGAGGAGGTTGACTTCTGCATCGTCGGCGCGGGCGCAGGTGGCGGTGTGCTCGGCGCGAAGCTCGCCGAAGCGGGGTTTTCGGTCGTCATCTTTGATGCCGGTCCGCATTGGAGTCCGGTCAAGGATTTCGTCTCGGACGAAATGGCTTCGCGCAAGCTCTTCTGGACGGACGAGCGAATCACAGGTGGTGACGACCCTGTGGAACTCGGCTCAAATAATTCAGGTCAGGGCGTCGGCGGCAGCACCGTCCACTACTCAATGATAGCCATGCGCGCCCACCCGGAGGACTTCAGGAGGCTGTCGCTCGAAGGCGAGGTGGCGGGAGCGGACATGCGCGATTGGCCACTCACGTTCGATGAGCTAGAGCCGTACTATGAAGAGGTCGAAGAGGCATTGCAAATCGCCGGGCCGACCCATTATCCGTGGGGAAAACAGCGACGACGCTATCCGCAACGTGAGCATGAGTTGAACGCTTCGGCCAACATGCTCGTCCGCGGCTGCACACGACTCGGCATTCCGGTCGCGCCCGCGCCGATTGCAACCTTGAGCGCGCCACACAAAGATCGCCCGCCGTGCGTCTACCGTGGTTTTTGCAATTACGGCTGCACTACCAACGCCAAGAGTTCGATCCTCGTGACCTACATCCCGCGCGCTATCGCAGCCGGAGCAGAGGTGCGCCCGAACGCGATGGTCGCTCAGATCGAACATAATGATCGCGGTCGCGTCACCGGCATACTCTACTTCCGCAAGCGTAGCCGCGAACTCTTCCGGCAGCGCGCTAAAACGGTCGTCGTCGCAGGCTACGCGGTCGAAACGCCGCGGCTGCTTCTCAACTCCGCCAGTTCACTCTTTCCAGACGGCCTCGCCAACTCTTCGGGAATGGTCGGCAGGTGTTTCATGGTCCATTCCGGCCACCAGGTCTTCGCCAAATTCCCGCGGCGCATCAACCAGTACAAGGCACCGCCTCCGGGAGGCGCTCTTACAGAACACTTCAACCGCACGATGCCGGAGGCAGGATTCATCTGCGGCTACACCATCGAAGTCGTCGGGCCACACCCAGTAGACTTCGCCTCGCGCATCGCGACGGCACGCGGGCTCTGGGGCGCGGATTTGCGCCGCGCGATGCTCAACTATAACTATTACTCAGGCGTCGGCATCGTCGGCGAAATCCTGCCGCAGAAGAAGAACATAGTGAAGCTACACGAATCGGAACGAGACCAATACGGTTTACCGGTCCCGCACATCGTCTTCGGCTATCATGAGAATGACAGGCGGATCATCGAGCACTCCGTCGCGAAGATGAAAGAAATTCTGGAGGCTGCCGGAGGTGAAGATCTTTGGTCGGCTGACCGCACCGCCCACTTGCTCGGCACGTGTCGCATGGGGAGCGACTCTTCAGACTCGGTCGTGAATGCGGACTGCCGCGCGCATGGCGTGCCGAATCTTTTCATCTGCGACGGCTCAGTCTTTCCGACCTCCACGGCGGTCAATCCCTCTTTGACTATTCAAGCCGTTGCCGCACGCACCGCTGATCGCATAGTTGATCTGGTGAGCCGCACTGAATTGAGGGTATAACGCGAGGGTAAGAAATATAGTGCTGTGGCAGATGACTCTGTATTTCAGCTTGGGATTGGAGTGGTTATTGAATGAAAAGAGCGCGTCACTTCAAAGTGATGCGCTCTTTTCCATCTGAAATGAATGTGAAGATTATGCAGTCTAAAGGAGCCTTCTCCGGGCGTTGTTCGTGGCCTAAAGTTCAGTGGCTACTTACTGACTGACCTGTTGCCGAAAATTTTTTACCAACTGCATCAGCCCCAGACCGATCTCCCAACTAAGCCCTTCATCAGCAAGCTGGCACTTAAGTAGCTCCGTCAGGGCTGGCAAAGCGGCCACTGGCTCATCGCACAGCAGAACAATGCGGCGCTCATAGAGAGCGAGCGCAACGCTAAGTTCGGCTTGCGCTTGCTGGCTGAGTTGCGGCGCGGCCTCGGTCGCGGCCAACTGTTCAGCCCCGCGCAGAACGATGACCGCAGCCTGACACTCGCGCATTGCCGCCAAGAATTTTAACGGCAAGAGCGCAACGTCTGTCTGCTCTCTGACTGCCATGCGGTAAGGCACATCGGCCAGCGCAAACAGGGCACGCAGAGGTGCGGTGATGCTTTCATCGCTATTGCCCACGATGAGCACTTGCATCACCGGCGCGCGATGCGCAGACATCATTTCGGCCGCCGATCTCGAACCGGCATTGGCGACAAGCAACTCACCATCCGGTGCGGCCACTTCGCCTATGGTCTGCCGCTCTTCGATCTTAATGTGGGCGTGTGCTCTGGCGACATAGGCCGCTAAGGTTTCGCGGTCGAAGCGCAGGCGCGTGGGCTGGCCCTTCTTGCCGATGATGTTTGTGCCGAGTGCCGCCGCCTGACACAGTTGGAAGAAGCAACCGACGTTCGCTTCGATCATCTTGGGCGTATTGATGCCGAGCACCTGCGGATGATGTTCGCGCCAATAGGCGGCTACGTCTGGATGGATCAGATAATCGAGTTGACGGCGTTGCGCCCAGACCAACGCACTGTGATATGGCTCGATACGGCCGAGGATGGCGCAGAAGGCGCGCGTCTCCGGTTCGAGGCTGCGCGCCAAATCCCAACCGAGTGGTGTGAGCTTGAGCAGGTTGCCCTCCTGCTCGATCAAGTTCAGCGCTTCGTAAGCCGCAATCTTCGCCGGCTCAAAGACCTGTTTTTTGATCGCGTCAATGGCTTCACTCAACGTCACGCCTTCGGGTCGCTTGCGCAGGTACTGGACAACTCCGCGCACATCGTTCGCCGTAGCCAAGAGCGGCAACAAAGGTTGCGCGCTGCTGTGCTCGACTTCTGGCTCGATGCCCTTTAAGACTTGCAGTGTGTGTCTCATCATCGCCTCCTTACGCGCCGCTTGAGCCGCTCGCCTCAGTCGTCGTTAGTCAGTCATTTGGCTATAACTGCGGGCACAGATGCCGTAGTGTTTAAGTTTCGCATTGAGTGTGGTTGCTTTCACGCCGAGCAGGCGCGCGGCTTTTAGCTGATGGCCCATGGTGTGTGTGAGCGCGGCGCAGATCAGTTCGCGCTCGTACCGGCGCACCTCGTCATACAGGCTGATGCCTTGCACTACGTCCGACGCGCGCACCTGAAGCTCCGACTCGCGGGCCTGCTCCAAACGCCGGGTCGCGGCCATGACCTCGGCCGTTGACTCCTCCAAACGCTTGACCTTGAATTTCAGCAGCGCCGCAATCTGGCCCAGCAACAGACCTTCATGCGCGCCCCGTACGGCTTGACGTTGCATCATCTCTCGTCTGACAGTTCCTGCTCTTCGGCTCATCGCTTTTCACCTTATGTTGGTTGTTCAGTAGGTCGCGCCGAGCGCGCGCCGCAAAGATGCTGAACAGATCAGCAACTCGTCATCAGTCTCCGTGAAATGCAGTCGGCCTGCTTCGAGCAACTGATAGATGCGGCGCTGGCTCTCATGCATCAAGCGGGCGGCTTCGACGGGCGTCAGCATCGGCCCTTGCGCCGCGCAAGTCTGGCACTCCGTCCGGCGCGTGTGGCCGGCCGGGCAGATGATCAAGACTCGTTCGGTCGCGGCCACAATCGAGATTCTGCGGTGGATTGCCATTCGTCCCTCCCCAAATACCGGCGGCCACTTTTATTTTGCACGGCCGGTTGCTGCGCACGCACGCACGCGGTTAAAATGGGAGGTGAGCCACCTAGCCCACGGCATCTTCAGTCAACCAAGCGACATCAAACACCAGAGTGATTGCCCACCTCGGCCGGCACTGTACGGCGAAAACCGTCTAATTGTCTTGATAGTCGGCTGATAAAGCCTTGATAAATTTCTAACTCCGGTTGTGAGGTGAGCAATGAGCAAGCAGGTAGCGTATTTCTACGACTTCGGCCCCTTTCGTCTGGACGTAGCGGAACGACTACTCATGCGCAACACAGAGGTCGTGTCTCTGACCCCGAAGGTGTTTGATACCTTGCTGGTGCTCGTTGAAGCCGGCGGGCATCTAGTCGAGAAGGGCGAGTTGCTGAGCACGCTCTGGCCCGACAGCTACGTGGAGGAGAGCAGCCTCGCGCAAAATATCTCGCTGCTCAGAAAAGCGCTCGGCGAGGGGCCGGGCGAGCATCAATTCATTCAGACCGTGCCCAAACGCGGCTACCGCTTTATCGCCGACGTGCGCAAAGTGCCTTCTAACGGGACGAACGAGCAAGTGCTGCACGAGCGCACGCACACGCAAATTCTGATTGAAGAAGTTGACGACCGAACAGACGAGCCGCATACCGCAATCAACATCAAACCCTTGCGCTTCCCTGCTGCGCGCGCGCAGAGTTGGCGGCGTTATGTGCTGCTCGCCTGCGCCGTCTTAATCATGACGGCGGCCGGCGCTTATTATCTGCACATGCGGGCGCGCAACAACACGGGCGCGGCCCAGATAAAATCCATCGCCGTGCTGCCGTTCAAAACCATCGGCGCGCAGGAGACGGACGAGCAGTTGGGCTTAGGCATGGCCGACGCGATCATCATCAAGCTGGAAACTTTACAGCAGCCGGTTACGCTCCCCACAAGCTCCGTCTTCAAGTTTACGGAGCGCGGGCAAGACCCATTCTCAGTCGGCCGCCAATTGGGTGTGGACGCAATCCTCGACGGGACGGTGCAGCGCGCCGGTGAGCGGGTGCGCGTCACCGCGCAACTCATCAACGTCAAAGATGGCCGGACCCTCTGGGCCGGCAAGTTCGATGAACAGTACAGCAACATCTTCGCCTTGCAGGATTCGATCTCCGAACAGTTGGCGAGCGCGCTCATTCCCCGTCTCACGAGCGACGACCGGGAGCGGTTGGCTAAACGACAGACGCAAAACCCGGAAGCCTATCAAGATTATTTGACGGGTATCTACTTCTGGAACAAACGCTCGAAGGAAGGCTTGACTAAGGCCATCGGGTATTTCCAGCAAGCGATCAATAAAGACCCCAACTACGCCTTAGCCTATGCCGCGCTCGCCGATTGTTATTGCCTCGACATGAACTACAACTACAACATCGTGCCGCCGCAGGAATCAAACAAAGCGCAAGCCGTAGCGGCCCGCAAAGCTATAGCATTGGACGACACGCTCGCCGAGGCGCACGCGGCGTTAGCGGCGGTGCTAATCAACGAGCGAGATCGGGCCGGGGCTTATCGCGAGTACCAACGCGCGCTGGAACTGAATCCGAATTACGCCGTCGCACACTTGCGCTACGCCTACTTCCTGTTCTACTCGCACTACGTTGACGAGGCGCTGCGCCAGATGCAGCGCGCCCAAGAACTTGATCCGGTCTCGCCCATCACCAACGGCGCGCTCGGCTTTATGTTGCTGATGTCGCGCCAGTACGACGAAGCGGTTAGGTACTGCCAGCGCGCGGTGGAACTTGACCCGGCAGTGCCGGTCGTCAGAATTACGTTGGGCGCGGCTTACGAGCAACTAGGCAGGTACGACGAAGCAATCGCCGAATATAAAAAGGCTGATGCGGAAGATCACCTTACATCCTTACAAGCCATTGCACACGCCTACGCCATGTCGGGCCGCCGGGCACAAGCGGAAGCGCTGTTGCGTGAGTTGGAACAAGCGCCGCGCGACTCCTACACGGCTGCATATAACTTGGCTTTGATCTACACAGCCCTCGGCGATCATGCGAAAGCGATTGACCGGCTTGAGCAGGCAAAGCTCAATGGGATGGTGGTGGCGATGTTGAAATACGATCCGCAACTGGACTCTCTGCGCAGTGACCCGCTCTTTATCGCCTACCTGCGGCGGCACAAGCTCGATGCGCTACTGAGCCAGCGCGCAACTTGATTGCGACGCAGCGCCATCAACTGGCCCTTGCGCGCTCAACCGAACGACTTAGCCCGCACGGTGTTAGCGCGAATTTGCTCGGCTTGGTCTGCCCGCTTATTTGCGCCGGAGGCGCAACTCGGTCGCGGTGCGCACGATGTCGGCCATGTCGAGTTGGTAGCGCTTAATCTTGGCGTTGAGCGTGGCCACCTTAATGCCCAGCAGCCGGGCCGCACGGCGTTGTCGCCCGCCGGTGCGCAGGAGTGCGCTGCGAATCAATTCGATCTCGAAGCGGCGCACTTCGTCAGCCAGATTAAGCTCGCTCGTGCGGCCCGCAGTTGGGTCATCAAGGTATTCGATCTCTCTTAACAACGCCAGCACTAGAATCTTTACGGCTTGCAGACTGTTGTGCAGAGGAGCGTCAAGGTGCGCGAGCCATGCGCGCTGCTCTGCAAGCGGCGCGCGCGCGCGGTCAAGCGGCCGGAAAATAGTCGCGCTTGCGTCTTGCTCTATTTTGGCTGACAACTCATTGCTCCTTATGCGCCGCCTTTATGATTCGGTTTATGCCTGACGAAGTCATCCACGAACACTTCAAGTTTGTGAACAGGCAACCTAAGTGCCGGACGGCACTGACGGTGGATAAGACTTGAGAATCCGCAGATTCGCCTGTGCGTGTTTCGCGGGCGCGAACTGGGGCGCGCGCATTTCTGTTTGAATCGTGTTATCTCCGTATGAGAATAAGATAAAGCTGACGATACCAAGCGTCACTATTTATCGCTCGCACACCCGACGAAGTTCAAACTCACAGCAGCAAAGAAGAGGGCGGCGACAAGCTGTCGCCGCCCTTGCAAAGTCGTAAGCGTGAAAACTCATCACGCCGACGACAGATTAGAAGTTGAAACGCAACGCCATCTGAATGACGCGCGGGTGACTGCTATAGACCAAGTCGGGGCGATTGAATAGCCCTTGGTCAGCAGGATTCGCGGGATTGAAGTTGGCCTGAATGCTGTTGATCACGGAGGCCGGCCCCGTCGTAAAGCTGGTCAGCTCAGCGCCGTTGACCGAACCCGGTGTCCATTGCGGGTGGT
>Ga0209153_1000007_pt1 | contig 112689 bp, 131 predicted proteins | sample GraSoiAngelo_120_FD_185877 | JGI IMG/M metagenome (GOLD analysis project Ga0209153, IMG submission 185877) | Grasslands soil microbial communities from the Angelo Coastal Reserve, California, USA - 14_0919_09_20cm (SPAdes) (version 2) | ecosystem: Environmental > Terrestrial > Soil >... | reverse complement strand
TTTTCGAGCTCTCCGTGTTCGAAAATCTGAGACTTGCAGCACAACGGCTCGAACCGATGCAACGCTTGCTGTTGCCTGCCGGCAAAAGCGATCGCGCTCTGGCCCAAGTCGGTACGTTGATCGACCGTTTCGGGCTCCATGCCAAGATCGATGAGCTTGCCGGCGCGCTTTCGCACGGCGAACAGCGGCGACTGGAGATCGCTGTCGCGCTCGCTGCCAAACCGTCAATCCTCTTGCTTGACGAACCGACGCAAGGCATGAGCCACACGGATACGGCCGATACCGCTAAGCTGATCCGCGCCATAGCGCACGACGTCACTATTCTGCTCATCGAACACGACATCGGCGTGGTGATGAATATTTCCGATCATATCGTGGTGATGCACCAGGGCAAAAAACTTGCGGAGGGCGCGCCCTCTGTCGTGCGGGCTGATCCGGCGGTGAAGACCGCCTATTTCGGTCACGCGTGATGTTGAAGATCGATAACCTCCACGTTCACTATAGACTTTCCCACGTCATCCAGGGCGTGACGATCGAAGCGCGACCGGGCGAGGTCGTGGGTATTTTCGGCCGCAACGGCGTCGGCAAGACGACGCTGATGAAAACCGTCGCCGGTTGGATCAGCCCGAGCGAGGGCACTGTGAGTCTTGACGGGACACGTCTCGACGGGCTTGCGCCGGATCGTATCTGCCGTCACGGCGTTGGCTTCGTACCTGAAGACCGCCGCATTTTCCCGGGCTTGAGTGTGGAGGAAAATCTGTGCCTTGGTCTGATGCAGCGAGCGGGTCGCTCGCGCGCCGAGGAGAGATTCGAGGTCGATCGCATTTATACGCGTATGCCTCGTCTCGCCGAGCGCCGCCGTCAGGCGGGAACGACGCTGTCGGGTGGCGAGCAGCAGATGCTGGCGATGGCGCGCGTCATGATCGGGCGGCCCCGGCTGATCCTCATCGATGAGCCGAGCGAAGGCCTGGCGCCGATGATCGTTGCGGATATATTCTCGATCATCACCGAGATGAAGCGGGCAGGCGCCATTGTCTTGCTTGTCGAGCAAAACGTGCATGGAGCGCTGGCGATCGCGGATCGCTTCTATGCCATCGAGCGCGGCGCCGTTATTCTCGCTGGCGACACCAAAAATGGAACGGATGAGGCGCGCTTGATGGAAGCCATCACGGTTTAGCTGGCCAATATTGTCTGCCTTGGTGTGACGGCTCTACCGAAAAATGCGCTAAGCGCGCCCCGGTCCCTGTCGTAAACCTAATCGGGCTGACATCTGAGGCAGAATCACGCAATCCTTCTGTCCTATGAGGGAAGCTTGCAGCCTTATTTGGGCGGCGTTGGTCCGGTTGTTCCGGTCGCGAGCTTCGTTGGTAGCTGAGATCCTAGTCCTTCGGCATCAGATTAACATACAGCGCCGGCATTTGCCCAAGAGGCAGACCTTCAGCGCCATGGACCGTTTGATCTTTGCCGGGTTGTATCGATTGGCGCCAACAATCCTAAACGCTCTGGCAATTTTGAAACCGGAGACCGTCATGAAATGGCACCGCGTCGGGTTCAGATCGTTCTGGCGCTGGAACTCGAGGCGCCGTGCCGGCCGGCCAACTGTGCCGCCGGAGATACGCAAGCTTATCCGCGAGATGAGCTTTGCCAATCCGCGGTGGGGAGCGCCGCGGATCCACGGAGAGTTGCTCAAGCTCGGCATCGACGTCAGACAGACGAGCGTAGCCAAGCATATGGTCAAAAGACGAGGACCGCCATCGCAAGGCTGGACGACGTTCCTTCATAACCATGCCGACATGTTTGTCGTGCCGACGATCTCGTTTCGTCTGCTGTACGGCTTATTGATTATGGGGCATGGCCGACGACAGATTTTGTGGTTTGGTGTCACGCGCATCCGACTGCAGAATGGATCGCAAATCAAATCACGGAAGCATGCGGCTGGGACCAGGCTCCCCGCTATCTCATCCGTGACCGGGATGGGGCTGATGGTGAGGTATTCATCCGCAGACTGCGATCAATGGGGCATTCCCGATCGACCGACAGCGCCGCGCTCCTGTGTGTACCGAAAACCTTATCCGAGTTGATGAGGTGATGGAATCGCCTAAGCTGGCGGAATGATCGGGCTGCTCTGTTTCGTTCTGGCCGTCCTGGCCTCGCCATTCAAGTCGAAATTGCGGCTTGAAGCTGAGAACGCGGTGCTTCGACATCAGTTGATTGTCCTGAAGCGTAGGCTGCATGGTCGCGTCCGGCTCACGAACAATGATCGCTGGTTCTTTATCCTGCTGTATCACTGGTTTCCATCAATCCTGAAGGTTCTCACAATCATCCGGCCGGAGACGCTTGTGCATTGGCACAGAGCCGGCTTCTGCCACTACTGGCGTTGGAGGTCACGCCCACAGGGCGACCGAAGGTCGACACGGAGTTGCGCGCGTTGCTCCAGCGGATGAGCGTCGAAAATCCGCTTTGGGGGGCGCCGCGCATCCACGGCGCACTGCTCAAGCTCGGGTTTGCCATCGCTCAATCAAGCGTCGCCAAATACATGGTCAAGCGACGTGGGCCGCCAAGCCAGGGATGGTGCACTTTTCTGCGTAACCACGCGCCGCACATTGCCGCCATGGATTTGTTCGTCGTCCCGACCATTGGCTTCAAACTGCTTTATGCCTTCGTCATCGTTCGGTTAAACCGCAGCGGCCGCGGCTCTGTATTTGGCGCGCCTTCATACGGCCGGTGCATGCCGATCAGGCGCCCGAAAACCTAACGCTAAATAGCGTACCTTAAGGTCTGTGATGCCTGACCGGCGGCGGAGCCGCCATGCGCGCTTGCCCGATCTATCAGTGCTCAAGACGCGTGGTTTTCCTCGGAGCAAATTGTCGGCAACCGAGGCGCTTATGCCGCCGCCCGATCTTCCTTTTCCTCGCCGCGGGGCAACGATCTTGATCACATCATCCGGCAACGGCCGTTGCCGCGCCTTAGCTTCATCCCAAGGCGCACGAAGCCATTCATCACGCACTCTTCTGCGGTCGTCAGGATCACGGGCATCGCCTTGGGATGGATCGGCGCGACCATGGGCATTCGCTGCCGTCGTCAGAAAACGATAGGCCAGATGCGGCCCGGGCAGTCAGGCGTTCGTTGAGCGGGCGTTTTGGAATGTCGGTCCCTATCCGGCCGGCGGCGGTACCCGAAGTGCGCAGGACATCTTCAACGCCGCGCTATATCAGTTCGGCGATCGACGCTGCCTCAATCTCGAAACCTCGCAGCACTGATGCGCCACAAAACACTCAGCGAACGGCAGGCCGAGCGGTGGGAGGAGATCAACACGCTGGTCAGAGAACGCGGCGCCTGGATAACGTCCGTGCCCTATGACGTGCTCGGCGCTGGCGCCATCGGAGAACGGCTCTTGCCATTTACCGAAGTGCTGGTTGAGAACGGCACCAACAATAAGATCACCCACTAGCATGTCGGCCGTGTCGAGGTCGCACTATTCGAATTTAAATTGCCATTCCGCTGAAGATATCTAGCCGCCACCGCGCAGCCTTGTCGAACGATCTTCACACGTTGGCTACAACGCCACCGAGATCGGGAGGCGAGAGAATTCTACGGCACTTGGCGCGCAAGGGCGGCTCATAGTTTTGGCTCTCTCCAACCATTGAAGCGTCCCCGGGAAGTGCCCAAATAAACCCCAAGGAGACCGTTAATTAAAAGACGGGCGCGAGCACAAATAAATGCGAGTTGGTATAATGAAACCTCATGATCTCAAATCGATGTCCACCGACGAGCTTTGGTCCCTTCAAGAAAGAGTCACCTCAGAGTTGGCACGCAAGATATCGGCCGAGAAAACTCGGCTTGAGCAGCGATTGCGACAGCTTGGCCAGGGCGCGCCCATGCGCGACGAGCATGTGAGCCGCGCACGGCGCCCGTACCCCAAAGTGGTTCCGAAGTTTAGGAATCCCACGCGACCATCCGAGACCTGGGCGGGTCGCGGGAAACAGCCACGCTGGCTCACTGCACAACTTAGGTCCGGAAAAAAACTCGACGATTTCCGAATTAAATCCTCTGACCAAGGTCGTCGGCACGCACACTAATCGATGCGGCTGCGAACGTTTGGGCATCGCAATATTTTTAAGTGCAAAACAATTAATCACTCTTTATCTACCGCTCGCCTTCTGCGCATGATGTTGGCGTTGGGGAATTAAATCATGATTGGGGGCGATCATGAAGCGCAGCACACTTGAGATATTATCGACTGAAGAGTTGTGTGCCTTGCACGACAAGGTCACGGCGACGCTCGCCGCGAAAATTAACGCCGAGAAGAAGGTGCTTGAGGATCGACTCGCAAAACTCAACGGACGGCTGCGCGTCGCGCAGATTGGCGAAACTCCAAAGCGCCGATCTTATCCAACTGTTTTCCCAAAATTCCGAAATCCGGAACAACCTTCGGAAACCTGGGCGGGCCGCGGGAAGAAACCACGCTGGCTGACCGCACAGCTTAAGGCGGGGAAACAGATCGACGATTTTCGGATCGGATTAGCGGCGTAAGCGGCTTCTGGGTTCGTGCCGCCGAGTGCGCGTTCTTTTTCTGCGGTCTACCCGCCGGCATCTCCAGGCTAGTTCTGCTTTCCTGACCCGCTCGCGTAGCCCATCCAATTCGCGCAACTGGGCAATCAGATACGCAGTCGTGTTGGTGACGGCTTCAAGGCGCCATGGGAGTGAATTCATTGAAACTCCAACTGACTAAAATGGACGCTGCAAATAATGGGGCACAAATTGTCCTAAACCTATGACATTGTGATGAATCATGGATAAGGGGTCAAGGGTCGGCGCTACTGCGGCTTAGGTGCTGCAATTCGACTTTGTCGATATCGGCGCGCAGCTTCGTTGACCTTGGCGCGGTCGGGCCGATCTTCCGGTCAAAGCTCCATCACCGGATAGTGGGTGTCACCGCTGAGCGGCAGCTTAAGACCGGCGCAGGAGATGCCCGTCGGCGATCTCGGCCTTCAAATTAAATACCTCCCGGCGCCTGCACTGGGGGCAGCGGAAAATCATCTCGCGAATTATGCCAGCGGCAGCCATCGGCCAGGCGTGGCATTTTGCGGACTGAGACCGAGACGACCGGATTCACGGCTGGGATCTCCTATCAAAACACATTAGGCCCTGCCTTTAAGTGCAACCGGAGACGAGGGAAGATGTGTCCCTGGCCTTTGCCGAGCACTCCGGCGGTGCTGCGCTGCACACGCAGATCAGCGTCTGCTGTGCCGCCGCGAATTGCCGCAACAAAGGCATTTTTGGAACAAAAGTTCCATTTGGCAGTTGAGGTCTGTTGCTCGAGGGCTGGAAACCCGAGGTGGCGTGATGACGACCTTACAAGCAATGTGTTTCGGAGCAATGCTCGCGTGGACACCCTCGCTCCTTGTGTTGGCATTGTTGCTTCGCGAGGACTCGCTAGATGAGTTTCAGCACGACCCATCCTAAAGCATAGTCCCATCCCGTGAGGCCCAGCCTTCAGCGCTGGGGCCTTTCCTTTACCGATACCTCATCGGCTTTCGCCTTCGCCAGTAGGGGTCATTGAGCGCCGGATTGAACGACTGCTCGACCGCATAAAGGATGGCCCATTTCGCGAACAGCATAGGGGCGACATCTTCGGCGGCGTCGATCAGCATTTGAATTACCAATCTCCATTCCGCCTTATCGCGTTCCGATTTGGGCATCTTCTTAATGTAATTTGCCGCATCGCGGAGCGTTCGTGCCGCTGCTCCCCTCGGCATCGGAACCGGTTGATCGAAGGGCCGATCCCAGGACACCAGAAAAACTCCATAACACCACCGGGGATTCAAGAGGCGATCGGTCGATTGGTTCCTTTGCCAAGCCCTTGACCGAATTGCGGATGCCGGGCGCTCAACCGGCATCCGTTCCATCTCTGCCACGATGGCCAAATTCGTCCACCATTGGAAGGCCCCATAGGGCTACGGACTTCGAATGCTATGATCTGTTGATGAAGCCGCTGGACGCAACGGTTTGTTAGGTGCCTAGTGCCCTTGATGGAACGGACCGTCGTCCCTCCAGCTCTCTCGCCAAAGAGCCCAATTGCCAAAAATGCGATGGGCCGATGCGCTTTGCTTGTACTGAGACGGACAAGCCGGATTTCGTGCACCATGTTTATGAATGCAGGAAATGCCGAAGTACGCAGAGCTTCGTCACCGCCGCCTAGGATGCTCCTAGCAAATTCCAACCAGCGCCACCGCCACGATCAGCAGCATGCACATTGATCGTGCGGCGGCGATGCGGTTCAAGTCACGGGATCGGACCGCGCGCCCGGCACAGCGCTGGGCGATTGAGGCGGACCGAACGAGCGACCTTCGGCGCGCACCAGCATCGGAGACGACGTGAAGACGTTAAAAAGGATCCAGGGCATTAGGGAGAAAAAGAGCATCTCAGTATCTCGCTGTGCCGGTCGCCCCATTTTCGATGGCTTATCGATACCATACCTGAGTCGCTGCCAATCAGCAGCATGAGTGCGAATGACGCGCGGCGCAGGCGCTCCGGGGCGCGGCCTGACATGTTGTACTGCTCAGATTTCGGGACATGGTTCGGCAGCCACGTAATCGCATCCTTGAGCGTGACGAGCTTGCCGCCGCGTGGCAGGGTATCGGATCATTGAACCTTCGTTTCCAACCGCTATCAGCCGTCACGCTGCGGCCTGATTTGTGGTGATGACATACTCGCGGCAGCGAATATCTGGTGCAGTGCGATTGTCAGCGCGAGCGGGTGTCAGTGACCAAAGAAGAGCCACAACAAGATGATTACCGGAATCGGCACGCCCAATAGCCAAAGCAGAAGTCCTCTTCCCATCGCGGGCTCTCCTCACTGCGAATTTAAGGTAACGACCGAAACGGTGCAGCGTTCCTTGCATCAAGCGCGGCATATCGGGCGGCGCCGGCCAGGGCACGTTGCGCATGCCAAATACCTTGCTCGCGCGAAAATGCCCGCCAGCAGGATGGCATTTTCGTTGCGCAGTTTGAGGAAGGCGAGATATTCCGCGCCGCCTGCGACATGGGGCTAGAGGGGCTTGTGTCGAAGCGCCAAGATTGGCCGTATCGCGCCGGACACTCAGCGGATGGGATCAAGGTGAACAACCGCAAGCTTCCTTGCGAGGGGTTGGCCGAACTTCCTGAGTGCGGATCCAGTGCCGCTCCAGGGGTTGGAACGCGGCACCTTCTTTCGGGTTGAACGAAGGCTTCTTAGGTGGATTTTTTTGATGACCGCCACTGGCTGGAAGATAGTGCGCTCCTATGTCGCTGATTTGCGGGAATGGGCTCGCAATATCGCGACGCAGTATACCGTCGCAGTGGTCATCCTCGTTATCGGCGCGCTGCTGGTCCTCGTGGCCCTGGGATTCGGCGTCGCCGCCGTGTTTGACTTCATTGAAACGCGCTATGGCGCCAACATGGCGCTCGCAAGTGTGGGCGGCTTTTTTCTTATCGTTGGCGTCGCCGCCGTGCTAGTGGGACAGTCGTTGTTGAAGCGCCGAATACCACCGTTGCCACGACCCGATCGGCAGATTGAAGGTCTCAAGCGATCTCTTGCACTACCGACGGCTATGCATCTTCTCACGAACGGCCGCAACGCCGGTAGGCTCGCCAAGGACCACGTTACAGGGATGCTGGTGGCTGCGGCGGCGCTGGTCGCTATTGGGTGGATTGTCGCATCGCGCCCATTGCGGTCGCGCGCGATCGATCCGGATGCGAGGTGAAGGTATGCCGCGCCACACGATCGAGCGCCCCCAATGCCTGTTTCAGACACGTTGAAGAACACCTTCTCCCTCGGCCCACAATCCAAACTCTGGGCGATCGCACTATCGTTTTTGCTTTTTGCCGTTGGATACCGCGTCGGGGTTTTATCTGGAGACCCTGCTCCAAGGACGAGTGACATTCCACTCGAGCCGGAGCGCGGGCGATCGGCCGATGCGCCTTCCGATATCCCCGTGAGAGGCTGGAAGGACATCCTGCTTCGCGTTCACCAGAATATTTCCGATCATCGGGTGGTTGCCCTGGCGGCTGGCATGACCTTCTACATTTTGCTGGCGATCTTTCCAGCTCTTGCCGCACTGGTTGCCATCTACGGCCTGTTTGCCGACCCGGCCGAGATCACATCCCACCTGGACACACTCTCGGGCTTCCTTCCGGGAGGCGCGATCGAGGTTGCGCGAAACCAGCTCACGCGCGTCGCGTCGAAAGGGGGACAGACGCTCGGCCTGGCTTTCTTGATCGGTCTCGCCGTTTCGCTGTGGAGCGCGAATGCTGCAATGAAATCACTGTTCGACACGTTGAATATTGTTTACGTGGAGAAGGAAAAGCGCGGCTTCATTCGGCTCAACGTCATCTCTCTGTCCTATACGCTGGGTGCAGTCCTTTTCGCGCTCACCGCCCTCGGTGCGGTCGTCGTATTGCCGCTCGCCTTGAACTATGTGGGCCTTTCCAATGCGGGCGATTTGCTGCTTCGCGTCGGGCGATGGCCAGCGCTGTTGCTGCTGCTGATGCTGGCCCTGGCGTTCATCTATCGTTACGGCCCAAGCCGCCGAACGGCGCGTTGGCGCTGGATCACATGGGGAAGTGCGGTCGCAGCGATCCTATGGCTCGCCGCGTCGGCTTTGTTCTCATGGTACACGGCGAATTTCGGGAACTACAACGAAACCTACGGCTCGCTCGGCGCGGTCATCGGCTTTATGACCTGGCTCTGGATTTCCGCGATCGTGATCCTGATCGGGGCCGAGATCGACGCGGAAATGGAGCATCAGACGGCATGCGATACCACCACCGGGGCGAGTAAGCCGATGGGTGAGCGTGGCGCGACAATGGCCAACAGCGTAGGCGCACCCCAAGGCTGAACAATGGCTTAGCACAGGCCAAGAGATGTCCCCCCTAGGTGCATCAGCATGAACAGGCTGCAAGAAGCTTGGTCAGACGAAAATACCGACGGCCATTCCGATAATGCAAAACGCCATCGACACCGTGGAAGCCCAACCCAGCCAATAGAGCCAGCCTTTCACGACCAGTTCTCCCATTACTTTTGGACGGCGCACCAGCACCATGAGGGCGAACATGACAGGGGCCGCCAGCACGCCGTTGAGAACGGCACTCCAGTAGAGCGCCTTGATCGGGTCCATGGCGGTAAAGTTGAGTGCGATGCCGAGCAATCCGGAAATTGCGAGCACCGCATAAAAAGCAACGGCTTGCTTCGGCTTCCGGGCAAGTCCGACGGGCCATTTCCGTCCTGTGTTGGCCTCGCCAATTCAAGTCGAAGTGCGGGCTGGGGGCTGAGAATGCTGCGCTCCGACATCAGTTGAACGTTCTACGGCGCAAGATGCCCAGCCGACCTTGGCTCACGAACAACGATCGCTGGTTCTTCCTCCAGATGTATCGATGGTTTCCTTCGATCCTGAAGGTCGTGAGGATTATCCAGCCAGAACGGTAGTGCGTTGGCATCGGGCCGGCTTTCGTTGCTATTGGCGTTGGAAGTCATTGGGACGGGGAGGGCGGCCGCAGATCGAGACGGAATTGCGCGCGCTGATCCGGCGGATGAGCATCGAGAACCCACTTTGGGGAACGCCGCGCATCCACGGCGAAGGCGAATTACTCAAGCTCGGCCTTGCCGTCGCTCAATCAAGCGTCGCCAAATACATGGTCAAGCGACGTGGGCCGCCAAGCCAGGTATGGTGCACCTTTCTGCGTAGCCATGCGCCGGACATTGCCGCCATGGATTTGTTCGTCGTCCGGAGGGCCAAGGCCAAGGCTGAGGGCCGCTACAAGGGCCGTTCAGAGGATGCAGAGCGCAATGACGGCATCGGCCGCATGATCGCTGCCGGCCAATCCTGGTCCTCGATATAGGCCGCCACCGGCTGCAGCCGCGCCACCATCGCGAAGATTGCCAAGCGTCTCAGCAAGCCGCCGTACAGCGCGCTATCGCCGCGGGCTGACCTTCCCTCCACCTCCCGCGGGCCAGCGCATCCTGGGCGGTCCCTGCCGCGGAGCGGACGGACTGTCGCACTCGGAAACCCACCCGCCGGCTGCTGGTTAGATTGGGATGGAAGACGAGAAATCCGCCCTTTTGGAGCAAGCCGACCGCTGCCGCAGCCAAGCGCAGGCCATCGGCGTCCATGATGCTGCCGCACGGCTTACAGCGATGGCGCAAAACTATAAAGAGGAAGCGGCCAAGCTTGCCGCCGCAAGCGGGCCGTTAGTCGGCTCGCGCCTCCAGAGACAGCTGATCAAGTTGACGCGCCAGGCGCCCGTCCATTCCATTGTGATCGCTTTTCTGGTTGGTTTTATCGTCGCGCGCCGGCGGTAAAAGAGGCAGGCGTCGCCAACATCCTGGATGATGGCCACCAGCAACGCTAATGGCGCTCGTCACCCGCCGGCGCCCGCTCCCGGATGAGGGAATCATGGGCCCATAGTAGGAAGCCCAGTGCCCCCACACATCGCGGCTGAGATTACCATTCGACAAGACGACTGACGGCGCAGCACTCCTGTAGACGGTATGAGTCCTGACGTGACGAACTGTGTGGGCAAATGCGCAGGTGCTAGTGCGATTGCCGTACCTTTCATGGTTGTCTCCTTTGTCTCTTTAGATAAGAGGCGGCGTCCATATCTAGCGCCCACCAGCCAGCGTTGGCCGCACCCTCACGCCTGAGTGACGCCTCGAGTTGGCCGGTGAGATGCGAAACAAGTTGACGCGGGCCTCCTGGTCAATAGGTCGCTGTGTGCGCATAAACGCGGGATGGCCAGCGCTACATGGACGACCGAATATTTTAGCTGTCCCAATTGCGGGCTCCCTTACACCGCAACGAGGGAGCAGCATCCAAACAAGCATTCCGACAGGTTCAGCTGTGAGGTTTGCAGGGGCATAGTCCACGCGTGGCCCGGCAATTACGATTTCTTCGATTGGAAAGTCGATCAGGCGAAGTCGCTCATTTTTGGGAAAAGGTGGGGATGACCAAAAAGCCCAACCTTGAGCCCCCGCCAAACGATGATCTAGAGGCAAGGTTCGATCGGGCTCTCCCGCAGCCCGCACACACCGCGAGCGCTGCCCTAGCACCGATCAATCGCGCGGGCGTTGCTCATGGCATCTCAAATCCCAACGCAATGTGCCGGCGGGCCCCGCGTGGGAGCTCCAAGGTCCTTTTCGAATAGGAGCTGATGCTCGGTGTCCCCGCAGTGTCCTCTTTTTGTCCCGTGCATTTTTCTAACGCCGGCTGCAACCTTCAAGTCGATTTCGACAGGCTGGAGCGACCATCGTTTCGGTAGGGTCTGATTATCGTAAGTCAGAGCCCAGTGTATCCGGCGTCTCAAAAAATCGCCCCATCCCGGAAGTGTGCGAGCTATCGGAATGAGGCGAAGTGCTGTGGGTACTCTAACAAGACGTCAGTCAACGGTCGCCCGTCGACGAGCGCTAAATGCGTTTCTGATTCGGGCGCGCTGGCGACGAGATCGAGTCAGAACTTCGGATCAATCGAGTCAGGTTTGCTTCAGCGGGAAAGATCAATGCTTCAGGAGGATCGGAATGACACCTAATACGATAGCCACGATCAGCGAGATTGCAGCGATCACGATGGCGATTGTTGCCTTGCTATTTGCGGTGTCCGCGGCGCGCGCCGCGGCCCACGCCGCGTCTTTGGCACTACGGGCAATGTCTAGCTGCTCAGAGCTTGAGGCTTTACTGCGTCGCTCTAGCCAGGCTGTGGCCAAGGCAGCTTCCGCTCTCAAGTAAACCTTCGTCGCGAGTCGGCCTCGGATTTCAGCTGCACCAAGGACCTTAAGCTCTCTGTGGAATGCATCGTTTCCACCGATGTCTTCAGCCCCCACTAATTGACCGCCTATCCGACGCTCACGCCCCGGTTGAGTTAATGGGCTCCCGCGCGTATGGTGGCGGTCGGATTTTGCTACAGATCCGCAAAAGAAAAGCCGCCATAGAGTCCTAGAACGGTCGACTTTGGAAAGGAGGCTGGCGGGGTCGATGTAGAGGGGCGCATTCGACGGGGGGATTCCCATGAAGCGTCTGATGATTTCTGCTTTGGCAGCTGTCGCTGTATTCGCCGCCACGACCGCGACCGCGATGCTATGGTCTCCTTCGACCAAGCAGTCCGCCGGAACCGCTGCGATGCCCTCGTTGCACGAGCTCTATGCCGCGGCCGGTGCACATAAACTCCCGACTGAGGACTTTGGGGATATGTCGCTGGTCTATTCGACCGTAAGGACGCCTGCCGAATAAAGACCGCCCGAAGGCGGTCTCTCTGCAGCGCTGAGGAGGCAATTTCCTGCCCCTGGTAGCTTTTGCGGATATCTACAAACCGGCTTAAAATGCGGGTCTTTTGGCTGGTCAATATGACACTCTAGGTATCGCACTGATTGTCTGCGGGCTGACCTTGTCTGCGGCAGCCTGATCTTCCGTTTCTTTACAAGACGGGAGCTTGCCGTCTCTGAGGAGTCCTTTGAACAAGGACTGTTCCGCATCAATGATGAGATGTGGAGCGAGCCAGACAAGCTATAGGATAGGTCAGCGCCTCACCGAGCACATTCCAAACGATCGCAAGCGCCGCGATCAACAGCATGCACATGATCACGCGCCGGCCGATCCGGTTCACGCGAAAGCTTCCTTCATCCTATCGCGGTCTTCAGACGCGTGCCGCTTTCAGGAAGCACCGCGCCCGAGCGGGCTTTTGAAATTGTCTGTTCGGTCTGCTATGCAGCCGCTCGCAATCACGAGGACAGCAATCAGTACGGCGACATTGCGCCACGTGAGGTTCGTGAGCATGGGAACGTCGGCCAAGGGCAAAGCCGGTCCGATAACGGCGACCCGTGGGCAGGCGTTCCAGCCAGATTGGGGAGAATGCTGGGTGCCGCGCGGCCTCAACTCACGCAAACATTGTCGGGCCGTTCAACTCCGGGACCAGGATCAAGGCTTCCATGGCCGCCTGCCACTCTGGGGCCGCGTGCTCAGCCTTCGGAAGCTTCGTGATGTAGTCGCCGGCGTCCCTCCGGCACCGGAATCGGCTCATCGAAGGGGTGCGACCAGGAGACTAGCGATAGCCCATCGCGGCCACGGGGGGCGTATTCCAATGGAAGTCCGGCCGGACATCAGCGCCTCTCTTGGCGCAGGCTTTGCAGACGAACCGCGGCTCGAGATCGGACAGCCTCACGTCGTCAGGCCACCGGTCGGCGCTGATCGCGTTCGAATGCGAACAGTGGTAGTCGAAGCAATAGATCAGCAGGCCACGGACGCCCATGTCGCGCATCTCGGCGAAGGTGATGTTTTGCGGGCGGGTGACGGCGGCCATGCGCCATTGAACCGCGCTGCAGCGGACTAGGCAATTGCCCAGGCCATTCCCTTCCTGAAGCGATTTACCATTTTCAACGCCGATCAGTGTGACGACTTGCCTGCGGAGATCGCGACCACGGCGCCGCCTCCACCGCCGAGTATGATCGAGGGTGGAGAACCTGATCAAGGCGACCGGCATCGACTTTCGCATCGGCGGCAACCGCGCCTTCTATGTGCCGGCAGAAGATTATGTGCGGGTGCCGCCACTCGCCGCCTACTTCGAGCCGATCAATTGGCATCGGACGGCCCTTCATGAGCCGACGCACGCCAGTGGTCATCCCTCGCGCCTTAACCGCGATCTCAGTGGCTCGCATGGCAACAAGAAATACTCCTTCGAGGAGCTGATCGCTGGCACAACACCGGCCACTAGAAGTATTCACTGGTGGCTGTTTCTGACTCGCCTGCAAGTTATCTAGCCGCCCTAGGCGCTACAGGGTGTTTTTCGAGGTTAGAGCTGACCTTGCATGGGTCGCCCGCTCTATGTCTGGTGGCGGATGTTGTAGGCCTGCCATTGCACACCAGACACCGAGATAGGCGGCATGCAATGACCTGTCTTCAACACTGTCCTTGAAGTTCGGGTAGTCGACATGGTCGATCATTGCGGCCATGGCCTGTTTCACAACATCGCGTGGTAGCGCCGCTCGATACAGGTAATCGCTCCCGGTGTTTCTGCTGACCTTGGCATCAGGGAAAACCTTCTCGATATCGCCCGGTCGCCTTGCCCGGACCATCAGTTCATCAGGGCGGCAGTCTTTAGAAACTATCGATAGGAAACTGTCTTTCAGGCATAGCCACATGGCAATTCTCCATTTGGTACGCGGTCAAACCGACGCGCAGCAGACGTGCGGAAGGTCGCGAGCGACCAACCTGCCAAATTCCGAAAAAATTCAGAGCTCCGCCTGCTGCTATGTGCACGCGCGGCATCCGTCTTTGACCGCCGGTATCCTAACAATCTAGCGCTTCTTTGGCCTGATAAGCCGGTCATGGACGTTCTTCGCCTAGATTCAGTTCGCTCTTTGCATCGGCGCCAGGCTTTGAATCGAGGAGAATGCCATGCCCGAAGCGCAAAGCGACATTGATTATACAGTTGATATCGGCAGACACGAGACGACATTCCCTGCGAATACAGCCAAGGGAGAGGAATTCCTCGGCGGCGTTGACCTCACTATGTCCAATGAGGAAGCACATACATTCATACAGGATGCCCGCGCGGCAGGCTGACGGTCAAATCGCTTTTCTAACGACTTCGCAAATCCAATCAAATTATCCACTCATCAGATGAATGGCATAGGATGATCGCGCACTACCAAGCCGATAAAGCCGAGCACTACCAAGACAGCACTAGCTACCATCAACCAATGCGGATATTGCATCTCGCAGAGTATCTCAATTAGGTGACCTCCGATCGATCAAGCCTTTGGTTTCGGCCGATCTACCCTGATTTTGCTGGAATTCCTCCAGACCTTTGCGGAGGGGACGCTTACGGCTCGCCTGATCATCCGCTGGCTGTGGTGTCGCTCAGATCGCGATGGTACTGCCGGCCGTTTGACATAACGTTCGTGGAGCGTCTATCGCGCGGGGTACCGGGCTAATACGTTAGGATAAGCAGGCGTTGCACAATCGCGCCTAAGCAAACGAGAACCACGAGCAACTTAAGAAGGTTTGCCAATCGGCCGTCGGGAGCAAATCTGTCGATGGCCCAAAAACAGATTGCGCCTACGACCACAATGATCAGAACGCCAATTAGAACTGAAATGATCGCCATGAGTGATCCTTGGACATTGCCGCTGCCGGGCGAGCATCCCGAGGCACCGGCCGGACGTCAAGGTCAGGTCGCGCTAGTTTCGTTGGTTGAGACTACAAATTTTGGAGCTCCCGCTGGCTGGCTCGCACCATCAGTCATCGATCAGCGTGCCGATAAGCTCCCGCAGCGCTTGGTGTTCCGGGCCGTTTGCACCGTCTCGGAGGAATTTACCGACAACGTTTTGGTGAGAGTGAGAGCCTTGAGTTCTTCTAGGACAATCGGTGCCGTTCTCAAGTCAGCCCGATCCTACAGCATGACGCAGGACTAAATTTCGTCGATGTTTGACCACCGGAGCCCGCGAAGCCACTTCTTCCCGCACCACTCGACCTCGGATCTTCCTGGTTCTCCGACAGGCACCCCACTCGCCGACCACGTCCTTCTGGCTGAGTAGCAGCGCCAGCCAAACCAGTCACCTGGCAAAAAAGTGAGGAAGGGTGGCGTCTGGGTTCGCTATATTGCTAACCGGCTGACGCGGTTGCGAAATCGGCGCGCGCCATCGCGGATTTCACTGAGATCGGTCTTGTCGCTGATGACTGGGAAGGACGAGACATGCCAATGAGATAGACCACCTCAGCGCTCTTTTCTCGCGGGAGCCGGTTGGTGCGGTGCGATGCGACCTATAAGCAGGGTCTGTCCGTGGCTTGGTAGCGGATATATGAATGCCCCGCGGTGAAGACAATAACGAGCGCCAAGGCGATCGGGGTGTTTACCGCCCAGACGGCGATGCCAAGGTAGAAACCGCCAGTGCGGCTTTCGGACGGGAGGTCGACTTCTCCGCTGCGCATTGCGCTTCCTCGTGCAATTCCCCGTCGCGGCGATGCGATACCGCAAAGCGTCAGGTTTGCGCCGGACGTGGCGCGCTTAGTGGATCAAGATGGCCGCGAGGGCACAGACGAAGCCCGCTACCAACAGGCCCGCAGCCGTTACAGCGACCAGGTCGACGTCACGATATGTTTGAAGGCGCATGACTGGATTCCTCCCCTAGACCTCGTGATCAACGCGCAGAGACGCGAATCGATCCGGGGATGAGGCGCGGATTCGCGCTTAAGTTCGCAATTCCCCGAATCAGCGGAAAAGTGGCATCTAGCGCAGGGGGCTAGGTCAAAGCGAATATCCGCTGATGACCCACAAAGTCATTACTGTTGAGTTCATCGTTCCGACGGTCATAGCCTCAGTGCTGGGTATCGCCCTCGCGATCTGCGCGGTCTATTTGGCAGACAGCTACCTTGGCCCACTCGATCAAACACAACTCCAAGCCCCTAGTTTCAGGAAGAGCCTCCACTGGTGGTGAAAGGGGAATGAGATGCGAATGTTGGCGACCTTTCTGATCGTTATCGCAGCCATTTACTTCTGGGATGTCCAATACAACGACGAAACGCTCGGATGGAGCCCGCGGCATGGGGCGGTCCATCTCGCACAGTTTCGGATGGTAGCGAACAGCGCGCATTTCGCAGAGTGATTCAGCGGGATGCGTACCTGGAAAGACGCCATGAAGTTCATTACGACCTCCTCCTTTGCCGATCCCGAGGCCGCCGCGCGCAAGCTGGTGGAGATCGCCAACGCAGTCGAGGCAGTGCACGATGGCCGCATCCATACGAGCTGATCAACGCGCCGTTCCTCAACGCTGGCGGCACCACGGCTGAATATCGCGCCGGTATCGAATGCGCGGTCGCCAAGGCCTGGCTATGGCGGCATGAGTCTGGGGTTTACGTGAGGTTTATTCCGGCAGGGGCAGAGTTGTTCGCCTGAGACCATAGGCACAAAGGGATCATCTGATGACGACGGTTGCAAACCTCCTTGCGCGAAAGCGGGAGCTGCTGGAACGACTTGCAGTGGAAAATCCCGGCCCGCAGGCGCGCGATGAAATCGATCGAGCGGCTGCGGATGCAAATCGATACAGCGCTGGCCTTGCTCGGCGGGACCGGACCGGGCGAACGCGATCAACAAGAGGAATGAACCATTATTAGCAGCCGAAGGCGGAACACGAGGCTGAGAAATGGCAGGCGAGCCGCTGCTGCTCGTAGCCGAACATGACGGGCCAACGGATGTCGCTCGGATCGGCATCATGCGGGCGACTGCATCGGCATCGGCCGAAACCGGTGTCGACACCGCGCGTTAAGCCGGCAAACGCCTTTAGGATCGTCCGATGAAAGACGCTTTTGATCTCTGGTGGGAATGGGCGGAAAAGCCGCTCGATGACGTGCTGACGATTGACGAGGATATTCACTGCGCAGTGTTGCAGTTGTCGCCAAAAGATCGGCATGATCGCGACAAGGTCAACGAAGCCGTGCGCCGATACCGACAAAATCGGAAGATCAGCACTTAAACAAATCGGCCGCAGCTCATCATGTTGGGCCGCCAACCGTGCACGACGGGCGCGGTTGTCTTCATAAAAAAACGCTGGGGCCATTACTGCTTGAACCGTCGGAGCATCTCTCGCGTCGGTAGCAGCGAGACATGAACTTGCGCTGTACGTTCCTATTCTTCAGCGAACAGGAAAGTCGAGAGCCGTCATTTTCCTAGCAAAGTTCACCCCCGCGCGGGTACTCCCTTGCCTGTTTAGCTGACGTTCATCAAGAGCGAGCGCTCCGGCGAAATTAACAACAGGTAATAGGCCCCACCTGAACGAAGTGTCGCGTTCAGCATTGATTCCTTACATTTGGAACATGAGATCAGACGCGGCTATGAAACTCGTTGAAAAATTCAGGGAGCTAATGCCCGAAAAGCGGCCACAGGACCCGCACAGGAACGGGACTGGCCTTCGCTTCGAAACCATGGATCACGGCGGTGCATATTCTGATGCGATGCCCCAAGCAATCAAGCTGATTGATGCAGAAGGTCGTTCCTGCATCTACGTGCCGATCTCGCAAGACGGCCGGGTCGTTGACAGCCTAGGCTATGCATTTGATCCCGAGGATGCCGAATGACCGGTGACGACTTGCAGGACTGGCAGGCGAACGCGACTTATTCCTAAGACACCGTGCCATTGGGTGGGTTCGGCTTGGTCCTCTTCCGAGCCAGCGCTTTATCGATCAACCAAACCACAATGCTCTCCGCGGCATCGCGCGAGCTGGCTTTGCCGGATTTCACGGTTCTCTCATCCAAATGAACCGTCCACTTCCACGAGCGAGGCCCAATCCCTTGGACGATTGTGTAATGCTTACCACGATACTCCATGTCAGATCCTCACCCAAAGATTCAACGGGAGTTGCGTTCCAATCCTTCAGGCTGCCCCAGGCGCGGAGCTATTCGCTTAATGGCAGCGACGGCCACGGCCCGCCGCGCGGGGGGCGTCCTTGACGGGCGGGTGCCGTGCCGTGCCGGGCCGCCCTAGAGGCGGCCATCAAACTAATTTGCTTTCTTGCTGGTCGTTCCTGCGACTTTTTTCTCAGCGCTTTCAGGCGGAAACGATTCAGCCGAGGCGCATCGAATCGCGGCATGGTTGATTGGAGTCGTTCGAATGCCTACGCCCGACTGGACACCGTCGATCGTTCCGGAGGGCGATCATGATATCTACCTCGTGGTGGATGAGCCGCGCGAGGTTGGTCTTGCGCATCGAGAGCGGAAGGCCGCGCAAGTCGTCGACGCAAAGAACGACGTGCCTCCTCGCGCGTCCGCCCGACGGCATCTTCGTCGCTCCGTTTGAGCAGGGCGAGATCGGGCCGAACCTGTTCTGGGCGGCCTGCAACGTGGGGCTGGAAGGCTTGGTCTCTAAGCGGCGTCACCGGCCCTATCATAGCGGCCGGTCGCCGGACTGGATCAAGGTGAAGAACCGGAAGCACCCCGCCATGGAACGCGCAAGGGAATCGTTCCAATGAATGCCTAAGAAGCGGCGAGTAGTCGCACCGCGTCTAAAGTCCTCCGCCAGACACACGAGCCAATGGCCTCGGATTAGACTTCCTCCTCACCTGTCATCGAGGATGTCCATGGGACGCTTCTATTTCCATCTAAAGAGCGCCGGGGTGGTGATCCCTGATGAAGAAGGACAGGACTTGCCGAGCCTTTCAGTGGCCCAATGCGAAGCTCTATCGTCCGCCCGCGAACTTTTGGCTAATGCTATCAAGGCAGGCAGGTCCGAGCTCCCAGAGTCCTTTGTGATCGCGGATGAAGAGGGGCGAGTACTCGACACTATTCAGCTTGCAACAGTTCGGCCGAAGTCGCTGAACAAGTAAGGACCATGTGCTGCTACTGGAGACTGCGCCAACGCCCGCTAGAGGTCCTTAATTGGGTCGCGCTTTAGGGCTTTGTTGATAGCAAACTTCGACGGCGTGAACAGCCATGCTCCGGCTGGGCAGCCTGCAAGTTGGACCATTTCCCGCCGGCGGAATTGGCAGTCCGCACAACCTGATACTGGAAACCTTTGTGTTCCAAGATGGGAGCGACCGTGCTGGATTTCTAGGATTACAGCAAGCCCGATCTGCCCTACGGCCGGGCCTTCGTTTGGCGTAGGAGCCGTTCTTGATGTCCGGTTTGAGCGCATGACGGACTCAACACGGACATGTTGCTAGTTCGGAAAAGTGACAAGCTCCGTGGAAGCTTTGCGGATCGGTCTGCGCGATCTCGGTTATGTCGAGGGTAGGAACATTGTCATAGAGTTTCGATGGGCGGAGGGCAAATACGATCGGCTCCCCGATCTGGTCGCCGAGCTTATTCGCCTCAACGTCGACGTCATCGTAACCCACGGAACGCCTGGGATGCGCGCAGCCAAAAAGGCGACCTCCACGATTTCCGTTGTCATGGCGATCCGCGGCGACGCCATCGCGACGGGTCTTGTCGCCAGTCTCGCGCGGCCCGAAGCAAACGTCGCGGGTCTTTATTCCACAACTCAATGCAAAGCGGCTCATGCAGGCTGGCTCGGGATTGGGCCGTTTTTGCATAGTCAGCAGGGGAGGGCGCGTAACCTTCTTCTCCTGCTACCTGCGCGCGCTTGACCCCGAGTACCCACGAGCTACCGAAACCGACAGGCAACAAGCCGGAACGGAATAGCGGCGGAACCATGGTCAAATGAAATCATACACGGCATCAATCACGCGATGTCAGCGTGGGTGTGATCATTGGGTCACGACTCACCGGGAGTTTAAGGCGCCGGCTGGCCTGCGGCCCGTTTTGCCGGTACCCCGCGAAATAGCTCTATTTTTTGTTGGTGAACCAGAGGAGCGCCGACCACTCCGCCGCCCTGCATGGCCATTTTCAGCTCATCGCCGTTGACGAACTCTTGCGCCGCCGCAACTGAAACGAAATCGTGGGTCGCCGTGATGTCGTTGGGATCATCAGTCGCTTGATACACGGCTTGGCCTGTCACTCCTTTTGCCTTCTGGACCGACGCAAAATCGTCGTAGGCTTTGCGCCAAGTTTCATAGTTTGAAACCTTGTGTCTAACAAACATCGTTGTCATTTCTTTACTCCCAAGATTTTCGACAAAATACTGAATGCGGTGACGTTCATCTCCCACAATGAACGGATACTATCCTCTTTAGCCTACGCGTCAAAATTACGCGCCGAGGTCCAGAAATGACCCGCGCGACATTGAAGGAGAGTGAAGCACCATTAGCACGGCGCTCATCGTGATCGTCTTCCCCATACTTGAACTTTTCGCGATCATCCTGGGCACAAGCGCATCGAATACCAGTCGATCGACGCTCAGGCCTTCGCGAAGTGCACGTTCGCGAGAGCGAAATGCCCGCTCTGACGGGATGCGGATCTCGTCGATGCCGGGTTGACGCGGCGTCGTCTTGATACGTTCAATCAACTGCGTCACCCGCCGGTTGAAAACATCCGCCGTCCCGACGAGGTCGGGCCGCAAGGCGATGAACAGGTAGCCAGAGTCGCTCTCTTGCTCCGAGTCGGACCCGGCGAGCAATCCCGGCGCCTGAATCATCAATGCCAGCCCGAAACCTTTGTAACCGCCGAAAGGCAGCAACGCGCCGCGGCGTGCAAGCGCCGGGACCCTAGTCGGCTCGCCGTCGGGCCCGATTGCCACGCCTTCGCGAAGCAGCTCGCCTAGCCGCTCGCGCAGCATCACTTCGGTCATCATGTAGGCAGAGGTCCCGATGTCGAGTACGATAGGCCCGCGGGACGACGGAACCGCAATCGCTATTGGATTCGTGCCGAGCACCGCCTGACCCCACCCAGCGGAGCCACCAGTCGCGAGCTGGCCGCGGTGTGGATCGCGACGAGGCCAGCATTGGCAATCATCTCGACATAGTAGGCGCTTCGCCCACTCATCCAGGCATCGGTCACCGAAACCAACGCAATCCCATGCGCCGCGGCCTTCTTGATCGTCGCCTCCGACGCGTAAAAGAGCGATAGCATCCCGACATTGTTGCCGCCGTCAAAGGCAACAGAGACGTCAGTCTCGCGCAGCACCTTGATGGGTCGGCGCGGTAGCTTGAAGTGCTCGCTCTCCAGTATGTTGAGGATCTTGGCCAGGCCCGAATATTCATAGCCGCACAACGCGGCATCAACGACGTGATCGGCAATGATGCGCGCCTCACCGTCATCAAATCCGACACCGCGCAGCGCACTCTCCGCCAGTTCGCGTGCCTCGGCCACGCTCAGGTTGATCCGTCCCGGCGCCATGACCTCCTTTAGCCTGACTCCGGCTCGATCCGCATCGCGATGGTCGCAATGGCAATAACCGCGCGATCGCCGCTCTCAGGTCGTCGACATCGACGGTTCATATGAGCATACCTGGTGGCGGGACGCGATCTCCAACAAACCGGTGGCGTCGTCGCTTTCAGTTGCACCTTCCACCGGCACGACGACGTGGTCAAGGTTGCGTTCAATCCGCCACCGCCGTCAGCCAATGCGGCAAATACGGCGCTGCCGGTGAAGTGACCTCGCGAAACCCGTAGCCCAGATTGGAGCGCGCCACGCAATGGGACCGATCTCGCTCAATGGCACCTTCGGGACGTGCCGACTGGATCGAGCAACCGCGTCCGACCTGCCTCTTGGAACTTACGCGAACCAGACGCGGTTTAAGGGTATGAACGTTTCATCAAAATGGCCCGGCAATCGGCTTTTGCTCGCCCTGCCCCCGAGCAATCTCAAGCGACTTATGCCGGAGCTTGAACACATTCGCTGCCGACGCGGGCAAGTTCTCATGAAGGCTGACAGTTCGTTCGACCATATCTTCTTCCCCGATAGCGGGGTCGTTTCCGTACTTGCGGTTTACGCAGACGGCCATGTCATTGAGATGGCAACGATCGGAAGGGAGGGCTGCACGGGTATACAGGCCATCTTCGGTGCCAAAAGTTCCTCGGTCCAGTTACTGGTTCAAATCCCGGGGGGCGCCGCAAGGATGTCACGCGTGGCGTTTACGCGAGCCATGCAATCAATGCCGTCATTCCGAGGTCTCATGTTCGCTTACGTTCAGGCTTTTCTCGAACAGGTCATGGTGTCAGTAGCCTGCAATGGTGCGCACAGCCTCAAGGAGCGGCTGGCGCGTTGGCTGCTGATGATGCGTGACCGCGCTGATGACAATGCGCTGCCGATCACTCAGAACCTGCTCGCCGAAATGCTAGGTGTCCAAAGACCAACCATCACGAACGCCGCCGAGGAGCTAGAACGTGCTGGTTTGATTGAACGCGGCCGACGGCAGGTCACGATTCTCGATCGGCAGGGCCTCACGGAAGCGTCTTGTGAATGCTACCAATTGGTCCGGGAGCGCGTCGCTTTTCACCTTCCCAAGACATATACCTAAAAATCACTTTCGAGCCCTTTCGGTAATATACATTACCGACAACATCTTGAGCAAACTCATAATCCGAACATGGGCTTCCCTCAGCCGGGAGCTGAGAGAAACGCAACGGCCGTGGCCGCAGCGTTCTGTCTTTTACATTCAGGGTCTAAGTCTGCTTAGCGGTAGGCTTCGCAAGGTAACAGGGGGCCGCGCCATGAAGGATTATCAAACCCATTTGGAGAAGCTTCGCGCGGACGCAGCCGAATGCGCCCTGATCAGGGACCTCGCGATGGACCCAGAGAAACGGGAACTATTCGATAGATTGTCTGTGCATCTGATCAGCCTTGCGGCTCAGGTTGAGCAGGCCATGCTCCAACGCAAGGTCCGCGATGGGAGCTAATTTCAAACTGAGACACTACCCAACAGAAGCGGGCATTAACGAGCCGTAAAATTGTAGGCTTGGGTCATGGACCGGGTGACGATCGGGCAAGACTTAGCGATGGTCGAACGGCATGTTACCCTTGGGCTGCTTCACATCGAGCGGCAAGTGCAAATCATTGCGACGCAAAAAACGCCAGTGCCACTTCGCGGCGGAAGCGCAGGCTGCTAGCATTCTGGTGACGTTTGAGGAGATGCAGGTGGAGTATGAAGCCCATCGCGACCGGCTCTGGAGAAAACTGTAGGGAACGAAGTAGGGCGGGGGCGTGTGGCAATGAAGGACTTTCAAGCCTCAATTGAAAAGCTCGGAAGCATGCCGCTGAGGCCGCGCTAATTCGCGATCTGGCGACCCACGTGACCAAGCGCGAAATGTTTGCCCGACTACATCAGCACTCCAATCGGCTCGCCGACGAGGTGGAGCAAGCCATGAACAAGACGAAGTAAGCCCGTCTCAGTTGGCGGCCTCTCTCATTTATAGATGCAACCCATGTCGCCTGTTGGCACGAACCGGACCAAACAGGCTGGTCTGATGATGTCCGTTGATCGTGGCAGACCGGAAGCGGCCAGTTGAGAGGCAAACCGGAGCAATTAACCCAAGGCCGACCTTATCGTTACTGCAAGCAAGGCGTGCCCACATCTCCAAAGTACGGTCCTGTTGAAGCGCGCTTTTGCGGGACGCCGGGCGAGCGTGTGCTATCATGGCGGAGCAACGAGAATGGCGGCAGTAAGATGAAAGGAAAACTGATTACGGTCTTCGTGGGCGTGTTCATCGTGGCTGTGTCATGGGTACCGCTATTGATTGTCGCAGCGCGCGATCGCTATGCGATGCCGGTCGGGCTCGGCCTACTTGCCGCGCTCTGTCAGTGCCGATGGCTGCTTGTTTTGCGTGTTGAGGCGGCCTTCTTGCCGGTCTCGGTTGGTATCATCACGAGGCGGCCGTAACGCACGCCACGTTCGGCAATGATGTGATCGGCGAAATGTTGAACCCCGGCGCCTCTCCCCTTCATGGCCGTTATCTCCATGCAGTTGTCGTCGTCGAGGTGGACGCGGAGCGTCGCCATCGAGAGATCATGGTGACCGTGATAGTTCTTCACCAGGCGCGATTAGCTGCTACAATGATCCCTGCTAGGTTCGGCCTTGCAATTATTTTGATTTTTTCGGCAGGCGCGTTTTTGGTCTAGGCCCAGACCTCTCTGAGGCCTCGGCGTCGTCCCCACGGCACGGCCAATCATTTCTGAATGCCTCGATAGCAAGGGTAATTCCAGGTTCGTTCAATCGATCCGGATTGTTGTCCAGGTACCTCAACAGGACCTTGACACTTTCCAATACGCTGCCTTGAGCCGGGGGGCATGCTCGCACGTCAGCAGGCAGGTTTGGTGAAAAGAGCATCGCGGTCTCGATCATTCCCTCGCACGAGCCGGCCGATCGTGCCTCGCCGTTATCGTGGAACGAGCCCTCAGTAAGTAGCTGGCAATATCGCTGCGCATCCGCTCCTGTATCGACAACTGTGCCGCGTGCATCTCCGATGACCGAAAATGCCAGGCTCGTAACAATGATATAGACCCGCATTATCGTTCTCCGGATAGGTGGTGGCATGCAAGAGCCCGCAGGACCACGGCGCACTCCGCTCACCAGAAGCGCGTTTCTATATAGAACCATAACAATTTGCCATGCCTCTACATAGCAATTGCGCTGTGGCCCTGCCGCAGTTGCGGTCTCTGCTCCTCGCCGGCCTCGCTGGTGGTTCGTACTTAAAAAGGGCGCAGCTCAACATTTGCGGGCCAGCAGCGGGCTGTCGCGGCCGATTCGCGAACCGTTCAGGGCAGTATCTGACAGCTTGCCGTGATCGATCGCACGTCCGCCAAGCTCCTAAAGCATGGTGCTGCTAATGGTGTAATGGCCTTTCGCATTCCTCGAGAGGCGCGGTAAATACGTACTGCTGGAAATCGCTCGGGCATTCCAGTCGGCGCCAGATTCGTTCAGGATCTCCACCTGCACGCTGATGCGATTTGCGAGCCGCCCTGGCGAGTTTGTGAGCAGCACGCTGCCCGCCGTAGTCGATATGGTGTCGCCAAAGATCACGCGCTTCCGGACTTCCGGCGGCGGGTCAAAGTTCTCGATGCCATTTGCGCTGATGGCGGGCCAGGTCGGGACACTTTGTCGTCCGCACGGGAATCGAAACGCTGGTGCGTAGGCAGGGCGGTTATGCGCTATCGACGGAATTTGCGACGATCAAGTTGGTTGATGGTCCGCATAAAAAAGATGTTGGACATCTGCATCAGCAACATCGCGAAGGCGAAAAACACAAGCAGCCCGTCGGTGATGGCCGAATTTGGAAGGCGGCCGTCTTCATATATGCGCGCGGTGCGAATGCTCGCCTTCAGTAAAATGAGTCGCAGCCCAGCAGCACCGTACTCTCAAAGGTCATGAACACCGTCACGAAATGCGCCGGTTTTTTCGAAAGGTAACAGCCGCAATTTTAGCGCGTTCGTGGGCGTCGAGATCGAGAGCCTTGGTTGTACCCATTGCGCAATACCCCTCGTTTTGGAGCGTCCACGTGACAGCGCTATCAATTAGGTTTCTAGCGCCCTAGTACTCGCCGGACGCACAGCACTTTTATTTCGTTAACCCGACGTTGTTGCTCAGCGCTCGGAGTACCAACGGAGCCGAGCGACTGGTTACCAAAATACGCTTCCATTTCTGAGGCACTGCAGTTGCAAACTTGCGAGCAGACGTCTGCTGATAAGCCACCATGCTGCGTGCAACCACTTCTACACACTGAGAGAAATTGGGCTCGCCACTCCGCGGCCGAAGCGGTTGTTGCAATATTGATTGCGGCTGTTGTCAGAACTACGAGGAATGCGCGCATCTCTTCCCCTTTCTATTTTTTGCCGAAGTGCCGCTCCAATTCGGCGCACCGCCTGGCTGCGGCGCATGAGCGACCTAAGCCAGATCCGCCGCACCCGAGTTGGAGAACCACCACAGGCTCGGGTGATCGCTGCTCGGACCTAGTTTTGTGGGCCACTAAGACGGCCGTTTCCACCGAACCAAACGAAATAAGGCATTTTCCGCCCCTTAGCCGAAACCGTTGGGCCATCCGCGGTCGATGACGCAGATTGCTAAGGCTCCTCGAAGATTGATAACGAGACCAAAAAAATAGTTTCAAGAAGAATCAAGTGTCCGCCGATGACACATTATCCGCCGATTCAACGAAGAGACCTCGGCATTTGCCAACGGCAGCTCAGGATTGTCGCCAGTCGTGGTTGCCTCAAGGATAGTCATGAAAACATCCTGTTCGGTATGTGGGTCGAGGCGCCTAGAGTTGCCGGCCGGAGGCCGCAAAGTCTTAAATCCAGGACCGAAATGTTTTCCGAAATTACGGGGGCGCCATACCGCCTTCTCAAATGGTATCGGCGCCGTGGTCACTTTTTTTGTGCTCAGCGTTTTTGTCGTTTTGCATGCGTCAAGCCGAAGCTTCGCGGCATAGCAGCTACGCTTAGCCCGTCAACGTATACAATCCATTGATGGCCAATTTCCTTGACTGTATATTCTGTCATTGCGTAAAGCCGTCACCGTTTCACGATGGTGTCGGGCTATAGCCGACACCCTGAAAGCGCGACATGACCGAAGCCAAAACCACGGCGACTACTCTGACAGCTACGTTGCGTTTACAGACATCCTTGGGTTTAGCGACATCGTCCGTCACACTCAGTGCAGCCATTGGGCCAAGCGGCGCAACTCGTTGGTGTCTTGGATCGTATCGCACAGCTTTGGTATAACCAAGCGCCGAAGCGCACGGAAAGCCGACAATTGTTCGGCAAGATCGTCGTTGGTTTCTAAATGCAACGTTTGCTACTTCGTGCCCGGGCAAGACTTCGCGACGCGACCAAGCCGCTCGGCCAAGCCGCAGTGGGTGCGTTGACGATCGGAATCCTACGTATCGCCCGCTATTTCGATCCAATCAAGACCGCCAACCTGTTCGGCCGGATCGCTCGCTCGATCGGGCCGATGATGCGGGAGCAAAAGATCGGCCGCGCCAATCTGACCGCCGCATTTCCGGAGAAATCGCCTGCAGAGATCGAGGCCATTCTCGCAGGCGTCTGGGATAATGTCGGTCGCCTCGGCGCCGAATTCGCGCATCTCGATCATATTTGGGAGCACGATGCCACGCGCCCCGAGGATAGCCGGATCGAAATCGAGGCGCGCTCCTACGAATTGTTTACGCAGCTGCGGCTCGACGGGAAACCGGCGTTGATCTTTGCAAGCCATCTCGCCAACTGGGAACTTCCCGCGTTAGCGGCGGTCGCGCACGGGCTGGACGCCGCGATCCTGTATCGCCGGCCCAACATCGCGTCGGCCGACCGCGTCATCCAGGATATGCGCGCCGTAAAAATGGGCACGCTGATTCCAGCTGGCCGTGACGCACCGCTAAGGCTTGCGGAGGCCCTGAAGAACGGTCAGCACGTCGGGATGCTGGTCGACCAGTATTTGACCAACGGCGTCGAGGTTACTTTCTTCGGCCGCAAGACCAGGGCCAATCCGATGCTGGCCCGGCTGCTGCGGCAGATCGAGTGCCCGGTTCATGGCGTACGCATCATCCGCCTGCCCGGACACCGCTTTCGTGCCGAACTGTCCGAAGAAGTGAAGCCGGTCCGCGACACCGCCGGGCAAATCGACATTCAGGGAACGATGCAGACGGTCACGTCAGTGATCGAGGGCTGGATCCGCGAATATCCCGATCAGTGGCTGTGGCTACACCGCCGCTGGCGGTAAATGCTCCGAATCGTGGCCGGGATGGACGAAGCGATATCTGCGAACGAACGCGACGCTTAACGTTCGCAATGTCATCATCCGCGAATGCGCATGATCCAGTATTCCGCGACATCAGTGATTAATCACCGGCCTCGTTCAGCGTGATCAACTTGGAAAGCCGCAGCCTCGCGAAAGCCTGGGAAATAGTGAAACACCGGATGGGACATGAGAAAGTGGGAATGCGGATACCACTCTCCCGGCGCTACCTGACCAAACCTTGCGTTTTGGGCATTTTTTGCCAGATAGCAGACCGCCTGAGCTGCCGATAGAGCAGTGGAACAGTCCCAGGGATAGTGCGACACGCAGAAGGAATGATCCTTCCCAGGTGATTCGACTAGGCGGCTGTCGGAGGCATGACGGACCCGGCCGTCCATCCAATAGTATCATTATGAATTCACGGGCTCATTCCACCGGTTATTATTGCCCGCGGCCTTTACCGGACGAGGACGAGCAGACGGCTCCAAGTCCCTCGCCGGATGCACACCGTCCAGTTCGGCAATGCGGCGGTCAATCTCACTGATCACGCGCTTCGAGAACGGCCCGAGGTGCAGGTACAGCGCCATCTGCATCACGATGTAACGCAGCGCGCCTGGATTGGTTTTGGCGACTTCGACGAAGGTCTTCCAGAACGGCTCGCGGGCCTCCGGCAGGGTCCGCATGATCTTGTGTACGCTGTCGATGCCGCCAAGCCTCTTACGCACGTCGCCATCTGGCAGGTCGCGGCAGCGGTCGGAACGGTCGAGCATGACGGCGAGCCGTGACAGCCGTCCCGCGTATGCCGTCGGGCAGAACACCTGCCCGAGCACGGCCTTGTAATCCACAAGGATGTCACGAAGCGGACGCTTGGTGTCGAAATTGCAGCCGAGCGTGCATTGGTCGCCCGCCTGCTCGACCTTCATGAGGTCATGGCCTTTGTGCAGGCGGCCTTCCTTGGCTAGTCGCCGCGTCAGCTGTGTGCCAGGCAGCGCATAGAGTAGTCCAACCATGCAGACTGGAATGTTCGTCTCCTCGATGAAGTCGATCATCGCCTGTCCCATTGAAACTTTCTCGGTATCGAACCCGACGATGAAGCCTGCCGTGATGAACATGCCGTAGCCGTAAATCTTATGGATGCACTCCGCGATGTTGCGCCTGGTGTTCTGCTTTTTCTTCATCTGCACGAGCGTCTCTGGATCCGGGCTCTCGATGCCGACGAAAATCGCGAAGAAATTTGCGTCCTTCATCGCCTGCAACAGATCGTCGTCGTCCGCGATATTGATCGAGGCTTCGGTCGAGAACTCGAACGGGTAGTCGTGCTCTTCTAGCCAGGCTTTGAGCCGCGGCAGTAGCGTACGGAGATTCTTCTTGTTGCCGATGAAATTGTCATCGACGAAATCGATATGTCCGCGATAACCGTGGTCGTAGAGCGCTTGCAGCTCGGCGAGAATCTGATCATTGGTCTTGGTGCGCGGCACGCGACCATACAGCTCGATAATATCGCAGAACTCGCAGGTGAATGGGCAGCCACGCGAATATTGCAGGCCGATGAAGAGATAGTGATCGAACTTAATCAGATCGTAGCGGGGCATCGGGCTTAGCGTGACGTCGACCTTGAATTTCTCGGCGGTGAACACGCCCTTGCGCTCGCCCCTTTCCCAGGCCGCGATGAAGTGCTCGATGATTTGCTCGGCCTCCCCGATCACCTGGAAGTCCGCGTCCGCGTAAAGATGCGGGCTGGAGGAGACATCAGGTCCACCGACACATACTGGCTTGCCGTGCAGGTGAGCGAGATCGATCAGGTAGACGAAATCAGGCTGCTGGTTGAGCATACCGCCGATCATCACGAGATCGGCCCAGTCGAGATCCGCGTCGGTCAAAGGCTCCGTGTTACGGTTGATGAGACGGATGTCCCAATGCTTCGGCAGCATGGCGGCGACCGTGATCAGGCCGAGTGGCGCGGCCGGATACTTCGCGCCGACCAGTTCGCAGGCTTCTGTATAGTTCCAGAACGAGTTCGGAATGAACTTCGGATAGACCATTAGGACGCGACAGCGGATCGTCATGTGACCCCCCGGAGGTTTGGCGGCAGAGTGTCACGCAGTTTGTCGGGACTCAAGGCCTCTTCGAGTAAACAAGACAAGGTCGACTGTCGCAATCGATGGGTACCCAGTTTGCCAATCGCAGACTTTATCGCCGCTCTCACGTGCCGCCATTCCTGCAGCGTGCGACCACGGGGACGCCGAGGGGCGACGATTTCAATGATTGAATGAGCTGCCTCCAAACGGGCATGGGAATGGATGAGTGCGCTCTCTCTTAGACATCGCGCCACGCTACTATGAGAAGGGGTTCGACGCGAGCGTTCCATGGGACGACTTCGGTGCCGTGTGCGCGCTTGTGGAAGCAGGTTTCCGCCTTCGCCGGCCGATCGTCTGATGCAGTGGCCTCAAATTGCGTTCAGCTTCGCGAAGCCGCCGGGCTCGCTCGGCGGTTTTCGTTCGCCGGCCTCTCCAATCGCCACTCTACTACTGCAATCGTCATCATTTCGAGGGAGAGTGAGACAGTGAAGCGGCTGCTAGCGGTTTGAATTCCTCTTCATGGTGATCCTTTCGCGCGAAGAGGCAAAAGCTAGCGATCGGAATCCAGTTGTACTGTCTGGCGCCCACCGTTTAGCGCTTTAAGTTGGTTTACGTATTCCTCGGGCTTTATCAAATGGAATGGAACCTTCAGGCCCATAAAACTCGCTATGCGACCAATGAAGGCAGTGCAGTTGGTTGTTTCCGCATTCCATATCGGCGAGGTCGCCTGAAGATGTTTGATATAAGTGAAGACTTTTTTGGCGTCCGCTTCACTCAAGTAGACGCGATAGCTAGCTGTTAAATACTCCTCATCAAGGTCACCGTAGCTCGCCCCTGTCTCAGAGGGCACCCACATGAGATGTCCCAATATGTAGGGCAGCGTGTCACCTGCCGGGTGCAGGCCGGCAACTTCGACCTGCTTCTCACTTGTCTTGCCGAACCAGATAAAGGCATGCCCGTAGGATGCCGCGGTGCGGGCACGAAAATCTACGTAGTAGGGTCCTTTGGACGGCTGAGGCCTTCGAATCGGCTTTACGTCCGATGTGGAAAGTGGGGCGGTCGACGCAGCAGCAACTGTCGTGACGCCAGGTTTCATCGACGGTTTGGCTGGAGTGTACTGTTGCTGATGATCAGCGCGCGCCACAAGTTGTTGTGCGCTACTAGTGCCAATTCCCAAGCCAACCGAGGCCGCAAACATGCTGATCCCGACAAAGGCTTGCAGGCTGGCCTGCTTCCGATTCGCTCTTGCCACCTTCAAACCCTCATAAACCTAGCACAGCCAATGTCACAAGACTGGCCAATGTTACAGTATGCCCGAGTTTGCGAGCCTAAACCCTTCAGCCGAAAACGGCAGAAGATGCATGAGACCCCTGAGGATCTTCGGGTTAACCCCTCGTGGTCACCACCGGGGCTTTGCCGACCGGGTATTTGCCAACTGGAGTTTTGCCGACAGGAAACTTGCCAACGGGCCCAGTTTGTACAACGGGCTGCGGATGAGGGAGGTCCGCAGCAACGGCTGTTCCCACTAAGGCCAGAGATGCACTCCCAATGATCACGTATTTCAACATCGTAGTCTCCCGCCGCACACTTGCCCCAAGTACATTAACAACTAACCCGAACCATTATCGTGAGGCAATTAGCAGAGCGCAGACCAGCGATCGCACGCTGTCTTTTTTTGACGGATGTTGCAGAAATAGCACGCATTTTAGAGGAGTGGGTGCCGCGTCTCTTCGAGGAGCCGCAGCGCTCGAGATTTACTTCAAACCTGCTTCAGAAGAGCAATGGGAAAATCCGGCCGGTCCGCGCCATGTAGGCGCGATAACTGTCGCCGAAGGTTTCCAACATCATTTGCTCTTCTCTGGCAACGCGGCCGAAAAACAAGGTCCCAAAACCAACCAAGCCCGCGCCGCCGGCAACCCAGTTCGGCAGCAGCAATGCCTGTGCGATAGTCCACAGCCAAAACGCTGAATACATGGGGTGTCGAATTCTCCGGTAAATGCCGTCCGTGACGAGTTGATGGCCTTCCCTCACATCAAGACTGATCGACCAATTCCGGCCGAGCGCCCGATGCGTTAGTTGAAACATACCCAAAGCCCCTATCGCAAAGAAAACCCCCAGCCAAGCTGCGACGGGATGGAAAGTGTACGCGGCGAAATGAGGAATTGCCGTCGCCACGTAGATGAGTGGCAGAATACCAAGACCGGTAAGAGATATCAGCAGTAGCGTAGTTTCGCGGGGGCCTCGGGCGCTCCATAAAATCTGTTCGCGGCGGGAACGGCGCGCGTATTCGTGGCGTATGAGATACCACCCGATCACCAGCACAACAAACACAAGCTTTGAAAGAGGAGGTGTCACTTCTTGATTAGCCGCTGCGTCGGCTCACTACTGACGGCGCCACGCCGATGAGGGCTCCATCGTCCCTGAACATCGGCAGGGCGTCGTCTTGAGCGAGCGTCTGAGATTTGGCTGAAACAGGCATGAGAGCATGAAGTAAATCGTACATTGCTCGCCTATCGTTTCCGCTGATGAATTGGCAATTCAACCGGTAGAAATTGCGACTAGCAGGCCGCGTGATTGGATCGTAGCCGCCAATGTGAAACCAGCCGCTTTGCGATGGTGGTTCTTGTCATACTTACCTCTGAATTCTGCCTGCGAATTCCCCACCGCCCAGCCTTCAGTCGGTCTATAATTGCATACGTAGCAAGCGAACGTCTGGCATCAATGGTTGTCAATAGGGAATCGGCTAAGGCATTAGGGGAATGCGGATCGGGTTGTTTTGCCCTCCATCCGCTGACCGTCTATCGACATCTTATCTTAAACTGCTGATAGCCTGTGTCGGCGCAGCGGGCTCGTCTGGGCGAGATCTGTTTGGCGAGCACCCTAGGAGAATAGCCGATCACCTTGACCGGCCGTTGCAATAAAGGTTTGGTCCGACGCCGTTAGGGGTGCCGGTTGATCGTTGCCATGATCCGCGGCAGCAAGGTGGCAGCAATCATCGCGTGGCCTTCGCTCGTGAGGTGGATGAAGTCGAAGGTGTAGTAGCGAAGGGGGATCTCCTCGTCGTAGACGATCACTTTGATCGAACGGCTTCGCAACCGGCGCTCCATGGTGGCAATGTTGGCGGCGCGTTGTTCCTTCGTCCCAAGGAAACGCCGGTCATTGGCCCCCGGTTGCAAAATCACGATGTCGGTTCCGCTTGGTACATCGCTATCAATACGTTTGAGCATGCCTGCAGTGGTGTCGAATGGCACGCCGGCATTGATGACTTGTGCGTCGATGCCCTTGGCTTCCAGTAAGGCCTCTAACTTAGCCGGATATGCGCCCTGTTTGCCCACATACCAGCCTTGCGTATTGCTGGCGCCAATCGCGACAATACGAAGCTGCGCTGCAGCAGCGGTAGTCACTGCAGACAGAAGTACTATTACCGCAAAGAGTATCGCCCTAAACATAGTGAGCACACATTCTGGCCTCCGGAACAGCTTCGGCTTCGCAGACAATAACGGCTCAGGCTGCGACGGCAACCAGACTTCTCGATTGACGCGGCGTTTCACAAGCCGCGTTTCGTTGCATATGCATGAAGTAGAATACCGCTTAAAATGCGATGATGGAGCCAACGAGTGCTCAGGACCTCGCGGCGCGAGGCGATCAATTGCAGGTCGCACAAAAGGAGACAGTACGAAAGCCTATCGCCATCGCAAATGCCTTGGCATCAGTTGAGCCCGTCGGTCCGAAAACAAAATAAATCAAAAGCCATCTACGGTAGCTCCAGTTGCTTTCGTCTTCACGGTCTAGTTGCTGTTAATAGGCCAGTTGGGTGAGCGTATCGCGGATTGAGCGTGGTTTGATATAAGCTAAGCTCAATCCCGCGGATGCGGCCATGAAACCCAAGGTGTGCTGGTCGCCCATCCCGCGTAGGACCATTAATGACGAGGCTGCGGTTCTCCTCAGAGCACCAGTTTGATTGCCTGGTCGTTGCCAGGTCAATTAGCTAGGCGGCGGATCGGCTCACGCTTTTCACGACCGATCCCTGAGGCGAATTCATGCCCTGCTTGACGCGGTCGCCCTGGCAGCCGATCAGCGCGAGTGTAAGGGCCATGATCGCCAAGATGCGCAACTGTTGATCTCCCGACCGGTTACCCATCCAAGCGCGACCGGCGGTCGAAAGCAAGGGAGAACGGCGCGAAGCATCCCGAGAGCGGAATGGATTATTCAGCAATTCAGTGGCTGCCGGCGGCGGAGTAATAGGCCTCCGCTTGCTCGATCGGACCAACGTAGCAGTCTATCGAATATGCTGCGCAGATCGAGAGCGCGATCCCGAGCACGATGGCAACCATTGTCGGAACGATAAATTCTATGGTGATCACTCTGTTGGTCATCGCAGAAACTCGCTTGACCCCGCCCGCGCGCTAGATGCCATAGTCCGTTGATTCGGGGAATTGGAAACTAAGCCAGCGATAGCTGCCAGTGAGGGCTTGGCTACTGACCACGGCAATAACTTGTCGTCAAGTTGGCAAGCATGACCTCGCAAGCTTCTTCGGCCTGGCCAGTGTTTTGAAGGGCGAGCCTCCAACCTTGATGGCGCTCCTGCTCTGCCTCGATTGGAGGCGACGACGCTACAAAGCCGGTTCGTCCGTGAAAGCCGGGACCGCTGCTGCTCCCATAACGGATCAGTCAGCAAGGCGTACCGTCTAGCTACCAGGCAACATCGCGACGACGGTAATCAGACTCAGGGCAGATGCGACACGGTGAACTCCCATCAATTCGCACGATTGGGCAAAGCTCTAGAACGAGACCGCAGTGAAGCGCGGATGAAGCACTAGTACGCTGCACGGGCATGGCCTGGTGACCAAGACGGCCGGTGTCACAGTGACGCGTTACAAAAGCAGCGCCCCGAGCCGCACCGCAAAGGGCCGAAGGCGCATAGAGTTTGACTGACCCTCGGGTTAACCCTTGGTAACCAGTGGGGCCGGGGCCTTGCCGATGGGGTACTTACCAACGGGAGTTTTGCCGACGGGGTATTTGCCAACCGGCCCCGTTTGCACGACGGGCTGCGGATGAGGGAGGTCCGCAGCAATGGCTGTTCCCACCAAAGCCAAAGACGCAGCGCCAACGATCACAAATTTCAACATCGAATCTCCTGCTTGCTAATAATGACAAATCCAGAACTAACCTGACGCTCCTTAGGGCGCAACAAACGGACTCCCGAGCCAGCAATAGCGCGATCTTTTTTTGACGGGTGTTGCGGAAATGGCACTCAGTTGTGTTTGCGTTCTCCACGAGAAGCTCTCGTGCAATAGCTGGTGTCATTTCGGATTCAACCGCTGCGCCGGATTTGTTAGCGGTTCGCCGCGGGACGGCGGCGTGCAGATAAGCGCTCCGTCCTCGCCAATCATCGAAATGGCTCCGTCTGCAGCGAGCGTCTGAGACCTGGCTGAAATAGGGCCGCATACGAGCATGAAGTAATCGTACAATGCTCGCTTATCGTTTCCGCTGATGAACTGACAGTGCAATCGGTAGAACCTAAGGCGGATGCGTCTGTACATGGCGCGCTCAAGCATTCGACTGAATTCGACGAGCCTGACAGTAGGCTCGTTTTCTGTCGGCAAGGCCATTTCGGCCATCGGCTTGGTATTGTAAAAGTTCAATACGTCTACCCGAGCCTGATAGTCAGCCCAAAAAATATCGGGCGCCTGGGCGACGCGCTCCACCGACGCACGGAAGCATGTTGCCGCGCGGTGTAATCCGATCTTTAATATCGACGATCCGATCGTGATGAGCATGACCGGAATTCTGCTTGCACCGAACGAGCCGTCCAGCCTCAGCGCGCGATCAAGAAGATCAACCGCGATTACAGCGCCAAGACTATGACCTATGACCAGAAGTTCGTCTGCTTCTGAGTTTCTCGCCGCCGCCACAATCTCGGCGGCCAATCTGTCCAGCCTTCGCTCGATGGTCGAATTACCTTTCCGAATATACTCGCGAGAAAAAATCCAGTCGTCGAAAAGATTGTCCAGGTGTAGCCAGCGCCATGGACCCACCAGAAGCGCTGCGAGGATGAGGAGACCGACGCCAATGGCAACAGGGATTGATCCGGCGTGTTTGAAGGCAAACACGCCAATTAGAAACGCGGCTAGGATGAGGGCGCCGAAAGCAACGAAAGGATACAGAAAGAAGCCTGCGTAGTACCAATTCGTTCGGAAGTAACCCCAGAGCGCGCCAGCCAGCACGAAATCCACAAAGGCAAGAATACCGAGCGGAATACGCGACCAAATGGTTCGACGCTTGAAGGTTTCAATTACGTCGTCCCATCGAATAAGATGGTATTCGGTTTCGACCTGCCAATTAGGACCAGTCGTGGTCACGTTCCATTTTGTCTGATCCGCGCTGCCTTGCAAACCATCGATGAAAGCTTTGACCGACCAGGTAAGTTGGAACCTTCCCATTTCGCGCACAAACCGTCGTCGCGCACTAGTAGGCGGAGTGATTGGATCGTAGCCGCCAATATGAAACACCAGCCGCTTTGCGACGGTGGTTCTTGCCATAATTCTACCTGCGAGTTCCCAACTGTGAATTGATCATGTTTCCCACCCAGGCGCGTTTCGATCGATTTTAAAGTCACAGCAAATGTCAAGCGAACGTCTGGCCCCGATGTTTGTCAATAGAGACCCGGCCAAGTCAGCGCGAGAGAACTGCCCACCTAGGCTAGACTTTGTGAACCTTTACTCGATGACCAGCAACCAGGCCCCGACACTACCACGTGGCGATGATCCGGCGTGCGGGGCATAAAGCATGTCTCCCGTTGCCTTGGCGCATGGTAATGTACGACTTGCCGCATCAGTTGATGACCCCAAATTGTAGTGATTGGGCGGGTCGCGGGCGGGGCGAAGGCCTGGCCTCGTCGAGGCGATCAAGTGATCTCGGCGTCTTGGGCGATTTGATTGGCGCGGAAAACATGACAGGACCACGCGACAAACTCGGAAGGCCGGTCGTCGTCGTCACCGGCATGGGCATTGTGACCTCGCTAGGTGCCGGCAAGACCGATAACTGGGCGAAACTGACTGTCGGCGAGTCCGGCATCCGCACCATCACCCGATTCCCGATCGACGGTTTGAAGACCACGATCGCCGGAACGGTCGATTTTGTCGCCGTCGAGCCGCGTTCGTCAACCGGTCTCACTGAGCGCCTTGCCGAGATGGTCGCCGAAGAAGCGCTGGAGCAGTCGCGCATCGGTACTAAGGGCGATTTTCCGGGACCGCTATTTCTCGCGGTGGCTCCCGTCGAATTCGAATGGTCGCAACGGTTCGACTTGGGCCGCGCCACTGGCAAGCTGGACCCGAACTACGACGACCTCCTGCGCATCAGCGGCGGTGGAAAATTCGCGCCCTATCACCGCCGCTTCACGTTCGGTTCGGTGGCGGCCCATCTTGCCGAGACGTTTGGTACCAAGGGATCGCCAATTTCGCTGTCGACTGCCTGCGCGTCCGGTGCGACTGCGATCCAGCTCGGCGTTGAAGCGATCCGCCGCGGCGAAACCGACGCCGCGCTGTGCGTGGGAGCCGATGCCACGATCAATCCGGAGGTGATGGTACGATTTTCGCTGCTATCCGCGCTCTCAACCCAGAACGACCCACCGCAGGCTGCCTCAAAACCGTTTTCGAAGAACCGTGACGGCTTTGTCATGGCGGAGGGCGCAGGCGCGCTGGTGCTCGAAAGCTACGATGCCGCCGTGGCGCGCGGCGCTCCGATCCTTGGCGTGGTAGCCGGCTGCGGCGAGCTCACCGATTCCTTTCATCGGACCCGCTCAAGCCCGGACGCCAAGCCGATCATCGGCTGCGTACTGAAGACGCTGGCTGATGCCGGCATGACGCCGGAACACATCGATCACATCAACGCCCACGGCACCGCGACCCCTGAAAACGACAAGATGGAATATCTGGGGATCTCGACGGTGTTCGGTGAACTCGCCCAGCAGATTCCCGTATCATCGAACAAATCCATGGTTGGCCACACCATCTCAGCCGCAGGCGCAGTCGAGGCGGTGTTCTCGCTGCTCACCCTCGAACATCAGCGCATCCCGCCAACCATCAACTATGACATCCCCGATCCAACGATCCTGTTCGACGTGGTCGGCAACAAGGCCCGCGACGCCAAGGTGACCGCCGTGATGTCGAACTCGTTCGGCTTCGGCGGCCAGAACGCCTCGCTGGTCCTGACGCGGGAACCAGCCTAGCCGGCGCCGGCCCTTGTCAACCGTTCGCTCGCAGCGTCTGCAGCGCATCCCCAAACCAGCAACTTAAGAAGGTTTGCGAGCCGGCGATCAGGGGCAAATCGATCGATGACCCAGAAGCAGATTGCCCCGACTACGATGATGACCAGAATTCCGATCAGAGCAGAGATCATTCTGTAGCCCCCTTTGTCGCCCTGTTTCGCTCATCTCTTCATCTTCGGCATATCGACGCGGTCCTTGCGAAACTCTTCAGGCCCTTTGATCAAGCTGCGCTTCCGACTTGCCTTTTCATTGCTGTTAGGAGTGCCGACCGTCACGCTATCGATCGCCTTAGATGCGAGATCCGCGAGGGCGGCGCGCTGTCGCTCCGAAGGCGCCGATTTTGTCTTCTTCACTTTAAGGCCCAGCTCGACTAGGCGGCGGATGGCTTCAGAGAGTGTTGGCTTATCCGGCTGGTATTCCGCCCATCGGACTATAGTCGCGCGGATTACGGGATCGGCCCGGAATCCCACCATTGGCGTTATACCCGTCGCGGGCCGTCCCGGAGATTTTTGTTTAGCAGATATTGTTTTCTTCATAATTTCTGTTTAGCATAAAAACAAGCCCCGGAGAAGGTATCAACCTCGCCTTGGCTCTAACCTCACATCGAAGCGAATCCAAATGACAAGGCTGATAAGCGTGCATAGCACGCCACGAGAAACTGCGAATAAACCCGCCCGTTGATCAAGGCCTTCCTAGAGTCATAGGGCTCGGAACCGATCAATCCGTAGGTGATGGTCATAATTGGCCCGAAATGCTCATGGAAGGAGCGGGCATGGGTACTGCGTATGTCGATGAGCCAATAACCGTGTTCGCTGCGGGAGCGCTGCTGTTGTTGAGCCTTTCGCTCGGCGGGTGCGCGAGTTCAACTGCGGGCTCATCACTGATGGACGCGCGGGCTGAGACACCGGCGCTTCCGAAGCCAAGCGTTCATTCCCCGTTAGAAGATCTGCCGCCGAAGCGCGAGAAGCCGGCGATGACGGCCGAAGAACAGTCGAAGCTCAAGAAAGAACTGATGGACACACGCGATCGCCAGACGTCTCACGCTAAAGCTAGAGGGGGCGTTGCGCGTTCTAAATCAATAAAGCCCTAAGAAAGCGAACGCCGGGGGGCGCCGGCGCCGATCGGCCAGCATATGACAACCGGCGAATCGAACCAGCACCAGCGGTCTTCCTGGAGTCGTGCGGGGCTATCCAACGTAAGCGGCGTGGGGCTTCGGTCCCGCGCTCGCACCACCGCGTGCCCCCCGGGAGCATTTTGGAAAGTGCCAAGGTCCTGCTGCGGTACCTCGACCAGAATCCGGATCGATTGATCGAGCCTGGGATTACCCTTGCTCTCGCGGCATTCAGAGATGCTTGGCCGTGGTGACGATGCCGAGGGCTCGGGGAGATCCGGAGCTAGACCAAAAAAGCGCGTGCCGAAAAAATCCAAATAATGTCTCGGACTACGAGCAGTCGACGGCATTTTCCGCCCTGTCGAGCCGGTAGGTCTATTCCAGCACCGGACAGCTCGCAAATCCCGGACTCACCAGCGGCCTCCTAGAGTCGTGCAGGGGCATAGGTTCTAGTGTGATTTCGGCGGCGATGCCGCCGCGCGGGCCGCAGGCGCCGGCATGGTGGCAGTCGATGGCTGCAAGGCATCAAGTCTCTCGGTTAGGGCGGCGATTTGGTCGGATAGCTTTTTCGTCTCCGCCCTCTGCGCCACGAGTTGATCCTGAACGACCTGCAATTGATCGACGGCCTGTTGCTGGGTTAACTGAAGCCCCTTGGTGGTCTCCAGAAGCTCGTTAGAAGTCCGCCGACTCGCTGCTAACGCCGCGGGAGCGTAAGGCGCTGGAGCGACGGCCGGACTCCCACCCGCCGCCCACAGGGTTATCCAGCCGCCGCCGATGAGCACTACCGCGGCAGCCAAAGTAATGACCAAGCGCCGGCGCATAGTCTGGGCGACTTGCTTTCGGCCCTGAGAAGGAAATACCTCGTCGACCATTAAAGGGGCTCTGCTACCTGCCTGCTACCTGACCTCAATCCGCCAGTAGCAAGCCCTTCAGAGTTATGCCTAAGTACTTGATATATTAGCAGGAGGGAGGGTTACCACAAGGCAGGAATTCCAACGGGTGCGACACAAATTCGAGCCTGAAGGGGCCTCCCGAAAAGCCTTACAAACCGCGGCATTGTCGCACTTTTTGCCTCGTCTCCGGTGCGCCCGGGAACGCTACCAGTTGACGCCATTCACAGCCGATTTCGGCCAGTACCGAGGCGCGCACTAGAGAAACCCGTTCGCGGCTCGATGTAGGGACAAGTTTACCCGATGGGCGTCGCGCATTCCGGAAAGTGGCGAGACCTCTCGCGGGGTCGAGCGCTCCTAGCCCGCAAGCTCGGAGAGAGTCGAATGGCGCCGAGCATTTTGCTCGCGCTTCTTCTTTGGCGGCACGAAATCGCACTTACCGAGGACAAGAAGGCCGACTTGCCCGGAAGCGGGTCTGCAGACTGAGCTAGTTGCCGAAATTCATCAGACAGGCGGAAACCTTCTGCAGCTCGACGAATCATTTTGACTGTGCATGGCGCGCCCGCCTTCATCGAGGGATAAGGCGAGGTACCGACGATGCTTACAGTTATGACAGGAATTTTTATCGTTCTGAGTATCGGTATTCTAGTAGCTCATGCTCTGGAGGCCTTCCACATTCTCGGAAGCTAACAATCGCAGTAGCGCACCTCGCCTCCAAACCGAGGGAACCCACTATGCCTGCACTGATTGATTTCTGGCTGATGCCAGCCCGTCTTTGGCTCGATCTCGTCGCCCCGTTTAAGCTCGCTCCCGTCACTATTGATTTGGTCCCGCTTGCCAAGGCGCGGTACATCCGGCGGAGGCGCAAGGTGCTAAGGTCGAAGCGCGGCGACTGACTCGACCTTCCGACGGCGCCGAGCTGTTCACGTGGCGGGTGCAGTGATTACGGAATGCGGCCATCCTGCACTGGCTCGGGGGCATCGGCCAGCTCGACGAGCTTGTGCGCCGTCGCAAAGGACGGGTGATGTTTCGATAAGTTTTGAACATGTCGCGCTGACGATTTCGCCTATGTCGTAGTAAAGGCCGCCTCAGTTGGCGGCCTCTTTCAGTTGGCGGTCCCTTTCATTCCCCGCGTCCATTTTAGCCGACGTGCAACGAGCGCGGTCTGCCATTTCGGTATCTGTGGCCACGCAGCAACAAGACTTTTGTTCCTACATCGGAACCGCGCTTTCGGATTTACGGACGATGTCGCCCTCGATACGTGGGTTTCGCACAGCGAAACGCAATGGAGATAAGATGCGCGACTTAGAGGAAATGGCGGCCAAGCTATTGGAGACTGCTAGCAAGCTCCCGCCGGGGCCAGAGCGCCATGAACTTCTTAAGCAGATCGCGACATTTCACGCGCGGATAGCCACCATCACTGCAAAGCAAGAACAGTTACAGTCAGCCAAGTAGGGCCGCCTCAGTTGGCGGCCTCGCCGCGTTGGCGGAAGCACACGAAGCGATCAATAGGCCAAGGCCAGCGGCTGCGAGCGCATGCGAGGCGGACCAGAACGAGCGACTTTCGGCGCGCAGGAGAGTCCCGCATGCGCCCAAGCCTGTTGGCTATCAGATCATTGTCTCAGGACATTGCCCGGTTGCGCGCCAGCAGCGGCGACGAAGTGAAGATGTTAAAAACGATCCAAGGCATTAGGAGGAAAAAGAGCATCTGAGTATCTCGCTGTGCCGGTCGCCCCATTTTCGATGGCTTATCGATACCATATCTGAGTCGCTGCCAATCAGCACCATGAGTGCGAATGACGCGGCACCGCGCGTCGGCGCGAGCCTATCAAACCGAACACTTCAATGTACGTATTTGCCCGGGATCGCCCCGCCGATCCCCGACGGGTTTTTTCCGCTCAAGATCGAGAGTTGATCTGCTAAAATGCGACACATCACCCGCTGGGCGGGGTTCTTTTATGAACCAATTTATTTTCGAACCAATCCGGGTTAACTCGAATGCTCCAGGAGGCGCCTGCATTCTGCGGACGTTTGACGATGTGGGGGCTTTCATCATCAATAACGTGGATACCAAAAACCGCCGATCCAGACATTGGCAAGCTGTACTGCAGGATCTGATGCAAGCCCGTTTCGGGGCGAGAAGGGCGGAAGTTCACGATGCCATGCGCCACGCGCTGTTCGTGGAAGGTTGGCTAGATAGTTAGAAGGCTCCCGTGTGCGCCGGCGGGTTTTGTAAGGCAGCCGTCGCAAACGGGACCGAGAAGCTCGAGAACGTCACTCATGCTGTAGACACGCCTGTCTCATCGCCGCCGCCCGCTACGCACTCACATTTGCGCGTCGTTCAAAGCAAATGCCGCGGACTTCACGCGCGTGGGCAGCAGCTTCGGCTCACGACAAATCGCCCCATCCCAGGAACATGAGGGTATCCGGAATGAGGCGAAGCCAGACCATATGCATCAGCGGCTAGTTGATGCACCAACAGTGTGATTGTGATTTCGGGCGAGCTGGCGGCGAGATCGAGCGAGACTCAGGAGTAATCCAGAAAGTTTGCGTAGCGTACCGCGGGCGCTGGGGAGGCGGTTATCATCGACCCTGAGCACTTTGCCGATCCTTGCTCCGGATTTGTTTGGCGAGGTTGCTAGCCGCAAAAATAGAATTCAAAACTATTGCGAGCAAGATTACCCAACATCCTGCCGCCACGATCGAGAGCATCAAGTTGCGTCGCCGCGTCATTGCGCCATTCATCCAAACACGATTGAACGGGGGCGGGGCCGCCGCTGGACACAAGCGGGCGACCCCTAATCATGCGGGTACGCATGGCCTCTGCGGGGCGCGCATCGGCCAATCCGGCATGACTGTGAGGACGATAGAATTTTGGGCTTCACCCGCAACGAAACTCGCTCGTTAAGCTTGATGTTCCCGCCGCGGGTTAATTCTGGAACTGAAAAACTAAAACACTGCCGGGTGTATGCGTTCGCGATCCGCTTGAACTTAGGCTGTTCGAGCGCCGAGATCGCAACCGCATGATGCCGCCCAACAGCCTACCGACGCTCGCGCCTTCGTTGAGCCAATGGCTCCCGCGCGAATGGGGGTGGACCGGGCAAACGTCGCTGACGAGACCTCGTCAGACTCTACGAGAGCATTCGAGAACAGGTCTCCGCTGACATTCAATTAGGAAGCCGGCACCGGCTGTTAGGCGAAACGGCGAGGCAGCGGGCGGATCGTTTGCGCGAAGAACCTGACCGCCGCCGATTGCGCTTCGTTCCGATCGACTGGCGTTGATCAGCCGCGCATCACGGCCACCAAGGTGCCAGATGGCGCCGGTGCGCGATTGAGTGTCGGGCCAACCTCCAATTGGGTGGGCAATGCCAGAGAGCCGAATCAAGCCTCTCGACAAAGTGCCGCGGTGGGTGAAACGCGCCATCGAAGATGCGCTTTTCCTGCGCTGAACCGGACAAGCCGGGCTTCGTGCATCACGTCTATGAGTGCGTCACATGCCGAAGCACGCAGAGTTTCGTCACCGCAGCTACATGAGCGGCGCCACGCCGCGGCGCGGGAGCGGTGCGCAAGCTGGTTGAGATCGCCAACGCAGCCGCAGCGGTACAGAACGGTCGGATGATCTACGACACAATGTACGGTCCATAAAGCACATCACGCCGCCGGTCATAAATCTTGGCAACCATTCGGCTGACAGCAATAAAAGCCATCCAAAATGTCAATTCAAATACCATGTGAGTGGCCCCACAATTCTTACGGGGTTGCAAACGACCAAAATTTGTCAGGGGTGACCGAGAGGACTGCCCCGATTGAGTTCGTAGCAACCTCCAAATGTTTAATTTACTATCTTCAATTGATCGTTGACGAATCACCTTGTGCCGCAGGCATAACTTGAACTTTGATTGTGGCAAAATATGTGAGCGGCAAGATCGGTAGGTCGCGCCCGCCTATTTAAAGGTCGTTATGAGTAAGGAGTCTGATTTTTGCATTCCGACGCGCGGCACGAAGGTACCCGCCGGACTGGACTGCCTTCACGAGATCAAGTACGACGGGTACCGTGTCCGGCTGGAGCGCGATGGCAACCGCGTGCGCCTGATCTCGCGCAATGGCTATGACTGGACCAGCCGTTATCCCTGGATCGTCGAGGCCGCGCTGAAGACAAGAAGGAGTTCGTCATTGACGGTGAAGCGGTCGTTCTCGGCGGCGACGCCGTCGCCGATTTCAACGCCTTGCATTCGCGAAAGCACGATCGCGAGGTGCGGCTCTATGCCTTCGATATAATGGCACCCGAAGGCGCGGATCTGCGGGCGCTGCCTTTGAGCATGCGAAAGACCAACTTGGCGCGGCTGCTGGCGCGCCGGCCGGATGGGATCTTTGTCGCGCCCTTTGAGCAAGGCGAGATCGGCACAGACCTGTTTCGCGCGGCCTGCAACATGGGGCTCGAGGGACTAGAGTCGAAGCGGCGCGATCGACCTTACCGCGCCGGCAGGTCGCCGGATTGGATCAAGGTCAAAAACCGGAAACATCCGGCGATAGACATGTTGATAAAAGCTTTCGCGTGAACCGCATCGGCCGGCGCACTGTCATGTGCATGACGCTGATCGTCGCGTTATTGATCGATCATCTCGCAGGTGTTTGGGGTCGCCTGGGGATAAGCGCTGGAGAACACGATTCGAATGTGTGACCTTTGCCTTCGGAGGGCAACGGTTCGAGACCCGTGCAGTTCGCTCCCAAACTTTGCCGCGACTGATCCCTGCTTGGAGGGCTGTTTTTCATTTGGAAACGGCTGCCAAGCAATTGAAATTACTAGAGGCGTTTTGAGCCTTTTCTTCCAAATGCGCCTTGAAATCATTGAATAATCAAGCTGATTTTGATGCCGCCATTCGGAGGTTCGATCCTCCCGCCCCAGCCACCTCGGCCTGATCGTATTGAGCTTGTGTCGTAAATCCCTTGCTCAACAGCTCGCTCTGCCGACCTTCTGTGCCTCTCGAATTTGCCGGCACGGCTTGCGCGGAAGCCAGATCGGCTTCCGCCGAACGCAGCGCGTTTTGGAAATCCTGGGGTTCAATTCTCGCGACGACCTGGCCGGGCGCAACAGCATCGCCGACCGTCACGTTTCTTTCCAGCAGCCGACCTCCGATCCTGAAAGCCAGATTGATCGGATCCTTGGCCTGAATTTGGCCGGTCAAACTTATCGTATCGCCACTTAGGGCGTGCTGAACCAAGGTCACGCGCACCGGCCGGATTTCGACCTTCTTGGGCTGTTCCTTGCTGCATGCGGTAAGCAGGAGAGCGACCGCGATGACGAGCACAATCTGTTTCATCGCGGTATCACCTCATTCAACCGGCGAGGAGCGTCTTATGAGCTTTCACTGCCGGCAATTCATTTGGAGGACGGGACTCGTCATAAGCGGGTTCTGCGATTGGTTAGCTCGCCAGTGCTTCCCGCACGACCTTAGGCAGGAGCCGCCGGGCCGGCTCGCTTCGCCACAGTTCCCAGTCCACCGAATATCGGCCGCCGCCCAGCACAGCGAACACGGCGATCATCACGGCCCAAAACACGCCAAATTCGTAGCCTCCCTCCGGCAGTGCCCACACATAACCGATCTGAAAATGGCCGCCCAACAGCATCGACATCAGCAAGTACACCGATCCGAGCAAGGCCACCGGGCGCGTGAAGAGTCCCAATGTGAGGCCGACGGCGGAAATGAGTTCGATCGACCCGGCGAGCGCAACCTGCGTGGCGGGCATAAAAATCCCAAGGCTCTCGAAATAGAGCGTGTAGATCTTGAATTGAAAGGGCCCGCCGAGGATGTGACTCCCGAAATGAGGCACGAACATCAACCCGATATAGATTCTGATGAACGTCAGAGCCAACTCACTGAGCGATATTTTGGGCGAATCCGACGATGCTACGACAGATGCGGCCCGCAGGATGAATTGGACGAACACAAGAGCACCCAGAAACCAACCCAAAATCGCAAAACCCGGTACGCCCGGACCCGTCGCGACCAGCAGGTCGAGATCGTCAGGTTTCAAACCGGCGATATCAGCCGGAGGGTTCAGACGTAGAATGCTGAATAAGCGCGAAACCACGGCGGTGGCCAGCGCCAACGCCGCAATAGCCGGGAAGGACCCGCGCAGCTGCCATATCGCAGATATCATCAATAGCGCCATCCAAATCATGGTCGATGCAGAAAACCAGGCCGTGACAGGTTGCGTGAAGATGACAGATAAGCCCCATCCGATCATGATGATCGCGACGGCCAAAATCACACGGCTCAGCCAGCGTGCAAACTTATCGATACTCATTGCAATTTGCTCCTCGGATAGAGGTGTCCTTGGCATGTCGCGCCTCTATCGCGCGCTGTTACGCACCGCCGATTACGAATTGACCTTGGCGACACCCATCTCCTGCAGCAGCGTCAGATTGTCCTCGATGTGCCAATTGTCGGTAATGCGGCCATTCTCGATCTTAACGAGATCGGTAGCGATGAAGGGGACCGGCTGGCCCTTGCCTTGCGTCTGTCCGAACTTGCCAGTGAAGTGACCGGTGAAGCTCATATGCACGGTGACGTAGTCGCCGGCGACGATCATCTTCTCCACCGTAACCTTGAGGTCAGGCACAGCGGCGCGCAACCGGCGCGAAGCGAAGGCCGGTCCCTCCGGTCCTTGCGGTCGGCCTGACGGCAGTGTGTGATCGGTGAAGTTGGGCGCGATGGCTTCCTGCAGCAGGGCCTCGTCGCCGGTGTTCCAGAAATCGTAGAATGCGCGGACTGCCTTCATCGTCGCCTCGCGTTGCGCGTCTGGGATTGCCGCGGCGACGACGAGGTCATTGATCTTGATGCTCTCAGCGGCAAAGACCGGCGTGGACAGCGAAAGCGTCAATGCGACGAGGGCTTCTATGATGCGGGCACGGTTCAGCTCATCAGACATCGGTAAGCCTCCTTCTTCAGCCCGTCGGCCCGGGCAGGCCGGTTACGCTCGGCGGACCCCGATCGACAACCGGCGTGCCGGCGCGGTTGGCCAGCACGTAGCGGGCGATCTCATCCTTCCGGGCGAACCAGACATCCTCCTTGCCCTTCGCGTAGGTGAGGAAGCGGTCAAGGGCTCGAACCCTGCCGGCATGACCGGAGATGCGATCGTGCAGGCTAATCACCATCATGCGCCGTCGATGCATGCCCTCTTCGTAAAGCTGATCGAACTCGTCGCGCAGCCCTTGCTCGTAGGCGGCCGCATTCCAGCCGACGAAGGGAAAGGAGACGATGTCGTTCATGTGGAAGGTGTAGGGGACGGTGACGAAATCCCTCCCGCGTACCGGAACAATGAACGGCTCGTCGTGGCTTGGTTCGTCGATGTGATAAACAAAGCCTAGATCCTGCAGCGTCTCCAGGAAATGGATGGAGTTGCGCATCCAGTACGCGTTCCAGCCGATCGGTACCTGGCCGGTGATCTTATGGATCGTCTCGACGCTATCGGCGATGAAGCGCTTTTCCTCGTCACGGGAGAGCTGATACGAGTTGTCCCACACCCGACCGTGCGCGGCGGCTTCATGCCCGCGTCGCACGATCTCCTGAGCCAGAGCCGGTGAGGTTTCGACCGCTTTGCCGATCATGAACGATGAAAGCTTGATCCCATGCTTGTCAACGAGGTCGAGTACGCGGGGGATGCCTTCGTAGTGGCCGTAGGCGAAGAAGGCGTTGGTCGGTAGATCCGGAACGCCCTTCTCGATTGGGTCCGGGATTACACCGCCTGCGCCCGAGATCGGCTGCCCGCCGCCTTCGAACATGAGCGAGAAACTCACCGCCAGCCGCGCGCCGTTCGGCCAGAAATCGCCTGCGTTGCGGTCAGACGTACTGATGGTTGTCGTCGCGGCGCTGGCAGCGCCGATCAGGCCGCCGGCAGCGGCGGCGATTACGACGGTCTGAAGAGCCTCTCGGCGATTGAAATGCGAGGGCTTCTGCGCGGGATTGATCATTCGCGACTCCTCTGCTTGACGCACTCTCAACTCTTCTTGATCGGGAAGCGCTCCTCGGGTTGGGGTGAAGGAATGCCCACCGAAAGGAAGATTTCCATGCAGTACGCCGCGCCAGGACGCCTTTCTATCGTGGCGCCGTGCAGCAAATCCTTGAAGCAGTGCTGAGAATTTCTGAGAAATCGAGAGGCCTTGCCGGAAATGCCCGGAAAGCGGTCGGCGACCTCAACGCACCTGCAGCAATGGTCGTCGGCCAGCGACAGAACCGGCCGTGGCGGCTCGCGCGCTGCCGAATTCTGATAAAACATGAGAAATCCTGAACCGGGGTCGCGAGTGCGCGCACAAGGCCGACAACTGGTGTACGAGTCGGGCGAGTGGGAGGTTGATCTCGCTCGGCGTGAACTGCGAGCGCGTGGAGTGCCAGTCCCGGTCGGAGGCCGCGCATTCGAAATCATCGAAGTTCTGGTTCAGTCGGCAGGTGAGCTTGTCACCAGGAACGACCTCTCGGCTCGCATTTGGCCGGGCGCGATCGTGGAGGACAATACGCTCCAGTTTCACATATCTGCGATTCGCAAGGCGCTCGGTTCGGATCGCGGAATACTGAAGACGGCCTCCGGTCGTGGCTATCGTCTACTCGGTGCGTGGACATCCCGGGAGAGCACATCGTCAGTAGACTCGATGGATCTCGAACCGATGCGAAGCCCGGCCGAGCCATTTCAAACCAATTTGCCTGCGGCAGCATCCGAACTGGTCGGTCGAACCAATGCCGTGCAGCATTTGCGCGGTCTTCTATCCGCCTACCGGGTGGTCACGCTGACCGGGCCGGGGGGAATCGGCAAAACCAGGTTGGCATTCGAGGTGGCCCGCGGCTTGTTTCCGAGCTTTCAGGGTGATGTTCGGCTCGTCGAACTGGTGTCACTGTCGGATCCGGGGCTGGTACCGTCCGCCGTGGCAGGGGGCCTCAGCTTGAAATTGGGCGGCGACGAGATTTCCGCAGAGTCCGTCGCTCGGGCCATCGGAGCACAGAGACTTCTGCTTGTTCTCGATAATTGCGAACACGTGATCGACGCAGCAGCCAGGTTAGCGGAAACGATCGTGCGCATGTGTCCGCGAACCACCATTCTTGCGACGAGCCGCGAGATCCTGACGATCGAGGGCGAGTACGTTTACCGCGTTCCGCCGTTGGATGTACCCTCGCAGCATGAGGAACCCGACGATATGCTTGGTCGCAGCGCGGTGCAGCTTTTCATCGCCACGACCAGGGCCGTGCATTCGGATTTCTCGCCAAATGGAGAGAACCTTCCGGCAATTGCTGCAATCTGTCGGCGCCTCGATGGTATCCCGTTGGCCATCGATTTTGCGGCAACTCGCGTCGCCACGCTCGGGCTCCAGCAGGTCGCCGCCAGCTTGAATGATCACTTGGGGATGCTGACCAGCGGCCGCCGAACGGCGCTGCCGCGCCACCAGACGCTGCGCGCAACGCTGGACTGGAGTTATGAGTTGCTGCCCGAGCCCGAACGTTTGGTCATGCGGCGACTTGCCGTGTTCGCCGGCGACTTTACCGCAGAAGCCGCAAGTTTGGTTGCGGCGGATGACGAGATCGCCGTGTCCGATGTGGTCCGCTCGTTAGCGAACCTCGTCACGAAATCTCTCGTTACCCTGGAGGCCGGAGGCGCGATTGCGCATCATCGGCTACACGAGACCACACGCGTCTACGCCCTGGAGAAGCTCGCCGAAAGCGGCGAGTTCGAACAAGTGGCACGACGCCATGCGGATTATTACCGGCGTCTCTTTGAAAGATCCGAAATAGAGCTGGAGACTTTGCCAGCGCCCGCCTGGCTGGCGCGCTACGGCCGTCAAATCGGACAGGTGCGCGCGGCTTTGGATTGGGCGTTCTCGCCAACTGGCGCCGCCGAAATCGGCGTAGCGCTGACGGTGGCTGCGGTACCGCTGTGGGTGCTCTTGTCGCTGATGGAGGAATGTCGCGGTCGCGTCGAGCGGGCGCTTTCCGGTCCCGTCGAGAGTCGAGATGCACGTCGCAATATGCAATTGTATGCGGCGCTTGGCTCTGCGGTGTATCTGACGAAGGGCTCCTGCCCCGAGACGTTAGCCGCCTGGACAACCGCGCTTGAGATCGCGGAAAGTCTCGACGATGCGGATTATCGCCTGCGAGCGCTTTGGGCCTTGTTTAGCGAGTGGTTCACGAGCGGCCAATATCGGACGGCGCTGGGGGTAGCCGAAAGATTCTGCACCTATGCGGCGACAACGGCCGATCCTGCCGACGGGGCAATCGGCGACCGTCTGGTCGGCGTCGCGCTGGGTGCCTTGGGTGACCAAGAAGGTGCGCGGCGGCACATCGAGCGCATGCTGGCCCGCTATGTCGCCAAGAGGTCGCACATCATCAGGTTTCAATATGACCAGCGGCTATTGGCGCGTGCCTATTACTCCCGAATACTCTGGCTGCAGGGACTCGCCGACCAAGCCATGCGTAGCGTCGAACGCAATGTAGTCGACCCTCGCGCCAGCGATCACCCGGTGTCGCTGGTCGTTACCCTGCTTCAGTCTGCCTGCCCCGTCGCGCTTCTCGTCGGCGATCTGACCTTGGCGGAGCGATACGTAAAGACGCTCATGGATCTTTCCGCTAGGCACGCGCTTGAGTTGTGGAACGTCGCGGGACGATGTTTTGCGGGCGTGCTGCTCATCAAGCGTGGCAACACTGGCGCCGGGTTGAAGCTTCTGCGCTCCGCGTTCAGCCGCGTCCCTCAGAACGCGCTTAGCCTCCTTTACACTCCATTCCTCGCCGAGATTGCGGACGCCCTCGGTCGTGACGGCAAAGCCGCCGAAGGGCTTTTGGCAATCGACGAGGCGCTCGCGCGATCCGAGCACACCGAGGAGCGCTGGTGCGTTGCCGAGCTCCTGCGCATCAAAGGCGAACTCATCCTGCGGGAGGGTGCGCCGCAGGCCGCTAGGGCGGCCGAGGAGCACTTCTTGCGCTCGCTCGATTGGGCGCGCCCGCAAGGCGCCCTGTCATGGGAGCTGCGAACATCCACAAGCCTCGCGCGCTTACAGCAGGATCAAGGCCGAATCGCCGAGGCCCGCAGCCTTCTGCAGCCGGTGTACGATCGTTTCAGCGAGGGCTTTGAAACTGCCGACTTGAAGACTGCGAAAGCGCAACTCAACTTGTTGCAGTGGGGCGCAGTTTCGCGAGCTGCCTCTTAGAAATCAAATTCGGAAATATTGGTGGTGCAGGGCAGTCGAGAACTGGCCGACCGGCATTGTCGTGTCTCACACCGCCTGATGAGGCGCCGCGCCCTTCAATGGAGATGGCGGCATCAGGCCGCGCATGTGGGGCTCAACCGCTCCGATTGATGCAGAAGCAAAAGATTATGCTCGATCATTTCGGTTCCGGGATCAGTAATAACCGAACGTGCAAGTCGGGTATCGAGTGGCATATTTGTGCATCAACGTACTTGCAGGAAGAATCTCATTTAGCAGCAAGCTTCTAGTGATCTCCTAAATTCGGAAGGGGTATGTAACTGGGGTTAGTTCCTCGTCACAGATCGTGAAAGACCCGAAGGGTCATGCAGTTGCTTTCACGAGACTCCCCGATCACGTTGTAGCACGGATTCCGAATCGATTCCTGCCTCGGCTAGATCATCCAGCTCAGCGCTAGCTGCCGGACCCCGCACATGTCGCTCCGCCGCTTCCTCCAAATGGAGCGATCGTGAAGGTCGGCAAACGGCTCTTGATCGAGAGATCGCAGAGGCGTTTTCTTCGTCGGCGGCATCCGCGTGGGCCACTATCTAAACGCCCAAGTCTTCGCGACAAGCTTCGCTGAACGCCCGAAGCACATCGACGTCGTCCCGCTGCCTGTCTTCCGGATTGCTGAAATCTCTGTTGGGAGGTGGTAGACTTCGACGATGTGTTGCATGACCTCCTCTGCCTTTGCAATGACGTTACTAGGGGCGCAGAGCCGCAACTTCCCGACAAGGGCGTAAAGCCGGACAAATTTTGAGGGATCGTCGAATTGATGGGTAAGGGCGTCGGTAAATAACTTCGAAGCCTCTTCGATGAACTCACCATATAGACGTTCGCGCCGAGTCATCGCCTGAGCAACGCGTCGGGCACGCTCCTGCGCGTCCTGCGTCAACCAGGTCGTCGCGAATGAAGCGATCGCGCCAATCCCCGAGCCTGCGAGAGCGGCGAAAGCGGATATGTACGCATTGTTCATGTCGCCTCGCGATAAGTGCCGGTGGGTTGCGCAGACGGCCGGCCTCGGGAGAGGGACGGCGATTTCCCGCCGGCCGGCCGCTGCGTCGCGACGCCCGGTCGGGGTGGGGGCTCGATCCCACAAACCGGCTGCCGCATCGGGAACCCTTGAGTTCCGCGATTCCTGTCGCCCAAACGCCTCAATGAACCTTTCGCAGCGCTCAATTGGGTTGCCGACCGCATTTACCACTAGCCAGTAACAAAACGATACGGTATGGTTTTATAGTGGACCGTGCGGCCTGACAAGGAGAATTATGGATGTCGAGCGAGGGAATTATTGCCGAACGCCCCGCGCGGCGGGGGAGTGGCGGTCGTCCCACCCGCGAGGAAGCCTTGCGCCGTGACGCGCGGTTGCTCGACGTCGCAACGACGCTGTTCATGGAGCGGGGTTTTGACGGAACATCCATCGATGCCGTCGCTGAGGCAGCGGGGGTCGGCAAGCCGACGGTCTATGCGCGTTACCGCGACAAGCGCGATTTGTTCGCGGCAGTCCTCCGCGGCAGGATTCGAGATTGGCTGGCTCCTCTATCGGCGGCAGCCGAGGCCCAGGCCACCGACAGCAATCCCAAAAATATCGAGACGACCTTGCATGAGCTTAGCCGGCACATGCTTGCGCAAGCGCGCATGCCGGAGTGCGCCACGTTGCAGCGAATTCTGGCGGCGCAGGCCGTTCAATTCCCGGAATTGGCAAGGCTTGCACACGAGGATGGCTGGCTGCGCGGGATCCGGGGCGTGGCGATTCTGCTTCAGCAGTTTGCCGCTCGCGGCGAGATCAAAGTGGATGACCCCGAACTCGCCGCCGACCTGTTCCTGAATCTTCTGCTCGGGCATTCCACCCGGCTTGCCCTGCACGGCATCGCGATCGACGCGGAGTTTCTGGAGCGGCGGAGACGCGCTGCCGTCGAGCTCTTCTTGAACAGCGTGAGAGCGCGCTGAGGATAGCAAGCAGAACCAGAATAAAGAGCAGAGCAAAAAGTAATGCGTTTTCGTCGATGGTTGACTGTCTGGCCATTCGCCGTTCTGGCTGTCGTGCTCGTTCTTGCCGGTTGCAGCTCGCTGCCGCGCACATCTTATACAGCCTCCGATGCGGCATCCTCGACGGTGCTGGATCTCAGGGAATTGCGTACCTATGCGGACGAGCCGGCATCGAGCTTTCTCAAGTCAAATGCGAGCTTTCGCCCCGGTCCGCTCAGCTATCTCGCATTGTCAGGCGGCGGTGCTGACGGCGCATATGGCGCGGGTGTGCTCAATGGCTGGTCTGCCGCCGGCACGCGTCCGGAATTTTCGGCGGTCTCCGGGGTGAGCACGGGCGCGCTGATTGCGCCCTTTGCGTTCCTCGGTCCTGCCTACGACGCGACCTTGCGAGAGGTCTACACCAGCGGCATGGCTGAAAGCCTGCTCAATGCGCCAAACATCGTGCACGCTGTTTTCGGATCGGGCCTGTTTGGCAATACGCATCTGCGCGAACTCGTCGCCCGCTATATCAGCCAGGATTTGCTCGCGGCAATCGCCGCCGAAAACGCCAAGGGCCGAAAGCTTCTCATCGTAACGACCAATCTCGATACGCAACGCACGGTGATCTGGGACGTGGGCCGCATTGCTGCGATCAGGTCCGCCCAGGCGCTGAATTTATTCAGGGATGTGCTGGCCGCGTCCGCAAGCATCCCGGTGGTTTTTCCTCCGATGCTGATCGATGCAGAAGCGAACGGACATCGCTTTCAGGAGATGCACGTGGATGGCGGGGTGACGGCGCCGGTCCTGACCTTGCCGGAAGCATTTTTGCTGCGAAACGGCGCGTTCGCCAGAGGTCTGCGCATGAACATCTATGTCCTGGTCAACGACAAGGTAGAGCGCGACTTCCAGCTGGTGCCTAACAGCACGATCGACATCGCCGCGCGAGCTTCTGCTTCCGTCACGAAGACGCAAATTCGTTCGGTGCTCTTCGAAACCTATGACTTGGCTCGCCGCAACAACTTCGGATTCAACCTGACTTACATCGACAAGGACCTTCCTTCGCCAGGCTCGTTCGGTTTCGAGACAAGCTACATGCGCGCTCTCTATCAATACGGATACGACAAGGCCAAAGCCGGTGACTTCTGGGCGCGCCAGGTTGCAATGAGATGTGACACATCATGCCCTTCCCAATCGCGTGAGCAGGAGTTTCGAGTCCTTGAAAAATTACATATCTAAGCTCATTATAAGCTTGCTTACGAATGGAAGGGACCATGAAACAGAATGCCCCGACGCTTGGATTTCTGCTGCACGAAGTCGCCCGGCTGTTGAAGCGGCGCTTTGAGCGACACGCGCGCGGCTCCGGCTTGACGCGCTCGCAATGGCAGGTTCTCGCGTATCTGTCGCTCCATGAAGGCATCAACCAAAGTGGCTTGGCGGAGCTGTTGGAAATCGAGCCGATCACGCTTGGCCGCATCGTCGACAAGCTTCAGGTCTTCGGGCTGATAGAGCGGCGTCCGGATCCGTCCGACCGGCGGGTCTGGCTCTTGCATCTCACGCCCGCCGCGGGTCCGAAACTGACGCTGCTCCACGGGCTTGGTGCGGTTACCCGCGGGGAGGCGCTCGCGGGAGTCCCGGACGCCGACATCGAGCACTTGCTGAAGACGTTACAGGCACTGAAAGCAAATCTGACGGACGCGTGCGTTTCGTCGGTTGCAGGACACAAGAGAGTAAATCATGGCTAATCTGAAGGGGACCAATCCCGGCAATTCCGGGCATGCAAAGGCGCGCGCCGTCGAAGCGAATGTTCACCATCTCGACCGCAGCCCGCCGATTGCAAACGAGCGGCCGGCGACGGCGGAGGCGCCTCGCCCGGAAGATCGCAAGCCCGAACCCGCGCCGTCAGAAGGGCCGCGCGGACGGCAGGACGCAGCGAGCGCGCCGGCACCAAAGAAATCATGGCGGCGAACGCTGCTGTTGGCGCTGTTGCCGGTGGCGTTGATCGCCGGCGGCTATTTCTATGTGACCGGCGGCGCCGTGATGTCGACCGATAATGCCTATGTCCAGGCCGATATGGTCGGGTTGTCGACCGACGTCTCCGGCATCGTCACGCAGGTACTGGTGCACGACAATCAAAACGTCGCCAAGGGCGACATCCTGTTCAAGCTCGATCCGCTGCAATTTCGACTCGCGCTGGATCGCGCCGAAGCTCAGGTGGGCAATACGCACAACGATCTGATTGCGCTCCAGGCAAGCTATCGCAACATGCAGGCCCAGGTCGAACAGGCGCAGAAGGATGTCGACTTCAACACGGTCAACTTCCAGCGCCAGGAGCAATTGATCGCCAACAACTTTACCCCAAAGGCCACCTATGATGCGGCCCGCAATACGCTGCAGAACTCGCAGCAGAAGCTAGCCTCACTGCAGCAACAGCTGGCCGGGCTTGCCGCCAACCTCAACGGCGACCCCAATGCGCCGATCGAAAATCATCCCAGATACAAGGATGCCGTTGCCGCGCGCGACGAAGCGGCGCGCCAATTGGCCCACACGGTAGTACACGCGCCGTTCGCGGGCATCGTCACCAACGTGCCTTCTTTGCAGCCCGGCCAATATCTTGCCGCGGCGGCAACCGCGTTTAACATTGTCTCGAGCGATCATGTCTGGGTTCAGGCGAGCCCGAAGGAAACCGAGCTGACCTATGTCAAACCCGGACAGCAAGTGACAGTGGAGGTTGACACTTATCCGGGCCATCGCTGGACCGGCACCGTCGACAGCATCAGCCCGGCATCCGCCTCGAGCTTTTCGTTGCTGCCGGCCGAAAATACCAGCGGCAACTGGGTCAAGGTCGTGCAGCGGATCCCGATGCGCGTCAGCGTGACGAATGTGCCCGGAAAACCCCAATTGCGCGTCGGCATGAGCGTCGAGCTGAGCGTCGATACCGGACATGAACGCGGCCTACCAAGCTTCCTGACCGGGTGGTTTGGATCGTCGGGAGCCGATCATGCCTGACGGAGCCGCCATTCCGCGGGCGATCAACCGTCCCGCTATCACGGCCTGCATCATTCTGGCCGTGATCATGCAGGCGCTCGATACCACCATCGCCAATGTGGCGCTGCCCTATATGCAGGGCAGCGTCTCCGCCAGCGCCGACCAGATCAACTGGGTGCTGACGTCCTATATCGTGGCGGCCGCGATCATGACGCCGCCGTCGGGCTTCCTCGCCAACAGGTTCGGCCGCAAGCGCGTGCTGATGGTTGCGATCGCAGGCTTCGTGGCGGCCTCGGTGCTTTGCGGCATCGCGCAGTCGCTGCTCGAGATCGTGGCCTTCCGGCTGCTGCAGGGATTTTTCGGTGCGGCACTGGTTCCGATCGCGCAATCGATTCTGCTCGACATCTACACCCCCGAAGAGCGCGGTTCGGCAATGGCCCTGTTCGGCGTATCGGTCATGGTAGGACCGGTGCTGGGACCGGTGATCGGCGGATATTTGACCGATCAATTCAGCTGGCGATGGGTTTTCTACATCAACGTGCCGATCGGCGCGCTGGCGTTTGCAGGCATCTCGATCTTCATGACGGAGACCAGGACATCGGCGGCGGCCAGGATGGATTGGCTCGGATTCGGCAGCCTCAGCATCGCCATCGCTGCGATGCAGGTCTTTCTCGATCGCGGCGCGCAGCTCGACTGGTTCTCTTCGTTCGAGATTCTGGTCGAGGCAACCGTTTGCGTATCCGCCTTTTACATCTTCCTCGTTCACACGTTTACCGCGAGGCAGTCGTTCGTAAATCCAAAGCTGTTTCTGGATCGCAATTTTTCTGTGGGGATGCTGTTCATTTTCATCGTCGGAATAACCTATCTCGCTTCACTGGCGTTGCTGACGCCCTATTTACAGACCCTGATGGGCTATCCGGTGGTGACCGCGGGTGTCGTCATGGGCCCGCGGGGCCTGGGCACCATGGTCTGCATGTTTGTGGTCGGCCGCCTCATCGGGCGGATCGATATAAGGCTGCTGATCCTGATCGGCCTGCTGCTGACGGCCTGGGCCATGTACGACATGACAGGATGGAATCCGAACGTCTCGCAGTGGACGATAGCGGTAACCGGATTCATCCAGGGAGCAGGACTTGGATTTTTGTTCGTTCCGCTCAACACCGTCACCTTCGCCACCCTTGCGCCCGAGCAGCGGGCCGACGGCACCGGTCTGTTCAACCTGTCCCGCAACGTCGGCTCCAGTGTCGGCATATCCATCGTGTCCTATCTGCTGATCAGAAACCAACAGGTCAATCACGCGACGATTTCCACCCACGTCACGGCGGTCAATCGCGCCTTCAACGACGGAATTATCCAGCATGCCTGGAGTCCGTGGACAGCCGGTGGACGCGCCGCGCTGGACCAGCTGATCCAAATGCAGGCCGCCATCATCAGCTATATCGACGATTTCAAGTTGATGATGATCCTCTCGCTTGCCGCAATCCCGCTGGTCCTGCTGCTGCGCAGTGCCCCGTCCGCGGACGGGAACGACCACGCGATGGTGATGGAATGAACGGCGGCGTGGCCCACGATCGTGAAGTTACCTGAAATCTGAAGGAGCAAACACAATGTACAAATTCTTGGTGGCGCTTTTCCTGCTGTGTGTTCCGGTCTCAATCAGCGCCCTCGCTCACAGCGGCACCGATCAGGACGAGAAGGCTTGCATACGCGACGTGCAGCGCTTCTGCCGCAAGCTGATGGATCAGGGCGATTTTACTATCCTGGCTTGCCTCAAGGAAAACCGTCCTAAACTCTCCCCCGCCTGCCGCTATGTGCTGGTCAGTCACGGGCAATAGCGGCCGATCGATAAAGGCAAAGCGGTGATAATCGGCGACCCTAATGGGCCTGGTGTTGGAAGCCAACTTTCAGTGGCGCGTACTGCGTAAACAGTAAGGCCGCCCAGTTGGCGGCCTCCAAGCGCACGCACAATGTTGTCGATTGGGTAAAGCTGACGTTGGGTGCCGTGGTGGCGATGCAGGGCTGCCAGCGAGCGTGGCCAAGTCGGTCTTCGGGTGGCCAAGTCGGTCTTCGGCCAGGGCACCTTGTTTGCGGGAGTGCCCCTCGCGAACAACGCACTAAGTGCGGTCAGTGGGGGGCGGCGCACGCGAACGGTGTTCGAGTTGCAGGCCGCAATCAGGTTCGTCGGTTTATGACTCCGCACGCCCGATCCACGCGAACTAACCTCAGCGCCAGAGAGGGTGCGCTGAGGTCATCCGGATCGCGATCGACATCGATCTACGACAGTTCATCAACCGCACACTTGAACGGGCTGCAGGCGCCAGCCATGGGTGGTGTGCACGCGTCGCTGCACCACGTAGCAATTGCCGTTGTCATAGTAGGAATCGTCGTACGCATAGTTGTCATAGTAATCGTACGGGTAGTAGCCGCCGAAGCCGAATCCAAAGCGGCGCCCGAAGTCGCGGTCGTGCCCGAAGCCGCGATCATGGTCGAAGCCGCGACCAGATTCGCCGCCACGGAAACCACCATCATGGAACGCCATACCGCCGCGGAATGCGCCGCCGCCGTAGCCACCATGGAAGCCGCCACCACCCATCGCCATGCCGCCGCCGTGGAAACCTCCACCGCCCATACCCATGCCGCCGTGGAAACTGCCTCCGCCACCACCAAAGCCGCCACCGCCGCCGTGGCCACCACCACCCCCGCCACCGCCACCGCGCGCCAACGCCATTGTTGGCGCAGCCAGACCAACCGACGCACCTGCCAACAACGCGATCACTGTCTTACGCAACATAGCCATTCTCCGTCAGAGATATCGCTCCCAACCTCGACACCAATCGCAGCTGGCGATCGCTCCGGATAAGCGCTACTGGCTTCGACATCACCGTTACTCAACTCTGCGCGAGAGATTAAATTAGAATTTAGCAAGCGAGTGGTTCGTGCACCCTTGCTGATGTGATTGAACTGGAAGATCTTAACAAAAAGAAGCGCGTTCCAGACGTAAATCGCAACGATACCGCTTTGCGAGCTTCCGAACAGCGCGAACAATTCCAGCGTACCGAGCGTCGCCGAAGGCCATCAAAGCATGGCAAGCCAATGGTTGATGTTCCTGTCACAAAGGGCGCGACGGTCATCTGGGGAGCCCCCGCCCGGTGCATGACCGAACCGGTGACGAAACTTTCTCGCGAAATGCCTGTAGTCGCGAAAACCGGAAGCATAGGCAATCTCGCTGAGAGCCTGCCTTGCGTCGAGGGCGGCCCGGCGCTGCAGAAGACGCGCGGCGTGATCTAGACGGAAGGAATAGATGAATTCACTGCAGGTCGATCCCCGTTGTGTAAACATTTTCTGGAGATAACGCAGTGAAATCCCAGCTCTCGCTGCGGCCTCGCAAGGACCAAAATCCGAATCGGCGAAACCGTCCTTGATAACGCTGCGGACACGCATGAACAGCTTGTCCGCGTGACGCGACGGCACCGGATCATTCGGTGCAAACAGCGCCCCGACAAGATCATAGATTGCGAGCCGCATGTAAGAATCGGCCGGCGAGGGCGTTGATCCTTCGCCTTCCTCAGAATTGCGGATGAGATCAAGGAGGAGGCGCCCGGCGGCCGTTCCATTACGGCGGTAATGACCACCCCGCGGCTCGAATCCGAGATGCGAAACCAGGGACCGCCGCGGCAAAAGAAGCGCCACGGACTTCCACGGCTCGCCCGCATTGCTGTTAAAGAATGTTGCGAAGCGGATGCCATAGTTGCCGAGGCATTTGAACAGTTCCGGTTCAACCGCACGCGTGATCGCGTTGTACAGTCCCTGGTAGACACTCGGCCTTATCCATCCATCGCGCGCGGCTATTTCCGATGCCTCCGCCACTTGCCACGCGCTGAAATTGCTGACGCCGAACTCCTCAAACAGGCCTTCGTCATGAAGTTCCTGGACGGCCGACAGCGTCGATTCGATCGGCGTGGCGCTGTCAGGCGTCACCAAATAGAGGATCTTGACCTTATCGGTCTTCAGGCGCGCCAGGGACTCCTTGAAGACTCGCTTCAGGTTCTCAGGCTCGTGGCCGCGAGTATTTAGCGCAGTAGATCCGGGTGGCGATCCGGAATGAATCCGCGTGGCGATGCCGAACCGTTTGGCGGCGCGGAGGTCACCCAACATCTGTTCGCAGGTTCCATCGCCATAGACAGAGCGCGTGTCGAGCTGGTCGTGGCCAAATTCCAAGACGGCGCCAAGCATTGCGTCTGCGGTCGCAGGGTCATGAACCCGGGCTCCGTATCCGCGGTAGCCGAGCGTCATAGTGCCGAAGGTGATGTTGGTGATAGGGGCTTTGGGCATTCCAACCGCCTTGCTTCATTGAGTATCGCTGCACCCGTAATGGATTTTGATCGTCGCGATAATTGAGATAAACTGCGATGTCGTATCTAAAGAATCGTGACAATGTACAAAAGTGGGCTGATGGAACTCGAGGCCGTGGTCGCCATCGCCAGGCTCGGAAGCTTCCGCGCGGCGGCCATCGATCTGGATGTGTCGCCGACAGCGATTGGCAATGCCGTTTCCAGTCTCGAGAACAGGCTGGGCGTTCGCCTCTTCAACCGCACGACGCGCAACGTCGCCCTGACGAGTGCCGGCCGCGAATACGTCGAGGCAATCGCGCCGGCGCTGTCGGACATCCGTAACGCCGCCCGGGCCGTCGCCGATCACAGCGGCAAGCCGACAGGCACGCTACGGTTCAGTTGCTCGCTCGGCGGGGGTCGCCAGCTACTGATGCCCTTTGTCTTCGAGTATCGTCGTCGCTATGACCGGATGAAGGTCGAAATCGTAACCGAAGGGCGGCTGATCGACATCATCAAGGATGGGTTTGACGCCGGGGTGCGCCTGGCTGAAGCGGTTCCGCAGGACATGATCGCGGTGCCGCTTGGTCCAGATACGCGACATGTTGTGGTCGGTGCGCCAAGCTATTTCGAAAACAAGTCCCGGCCCACCGCCCCGGCCGACCTGATGGATCATGAGTGCATCCGCGCTCGCTATTCAAGCGGCGCTCTCTACCGCTGGGAGTTTGAACGTCACGGCGAAGCGATGAGGATCGATGTGCCGGGGCCCCTCACACTCGATGAGCCCGACATGATAGCGCAGGCGAGCAGGGCCGGTCTCGGCCTTGCCTATGTCGGCGAGTGGATGGTGGCTGATGACATCACCACAGGCAGGCTGGTTGAAGTTCTAAGCGAGTGGACACCCTCCTATCCCGGATATTGCCTCTATTATCCAGGACGCCGCCACATGGCCGCGAGCTTGCGCGCCTTCGTCGATCTGGCCAAGGAGATGGTCTTTCGGAATCGCGCGGCGTCTTGAAGGACACCGGACCGGTGGTCCGTTTCGCGGCACGTGCGCAGCAACTGGCCGCGCTGAACGACGTGATTGAAGCGACGACTTCCGAGTTTGATGCTGTGGACGGCTCCTCCACCGGCACGAAGCTGCCGAGCCGGGATGTCCGCTGTCCGGTCGCGAATGGGGGTAAACCGGACATGACGCGGGCAGCCCAATTTGGTTGAAGATGAACCCATCTCGGAAGATGGTCCTAGTCCAGCAGCGGCCCAATATGCTTTGATGCGCGGGGCCGGAACTGAGACGCATGGGTGGCCTGATGTACATGTTTGTTCGAAAGTACACCAAGGTTCGTTCGATTGCGGATGCTGCCCGCCGCGCCAAAAGCGGCATCGGTCAGATACTAAGGGAATCGCACGGATTCAGATCTTATTATGTACTAGATGGGGGCGAAGGCGTCGGTGTTGCTGTGATGATATTCGAGGACCGCGAAAGCGCCAATGCGGCGAACGATAAGGTACTGGAGTTTGTTCAAGCAAGCCTGCTTGACCTTAATCTTGGAGACCCCGAAATCGTCGCCGGGGAAGTTTTGGTGAATATAGAATCTGATGCGTAAAACTTGGCGGCGATCCCATCGTCCCGTTTGGATTTGTGATCCACGGAATCATGATCAATCTCAAGCTGTTCATCGGACCTTTCGAAGAGGGGAAAGCCAATACGACGGGCATTCAAAACTCGGACGCGATGACGAGCTGCCAGACCGGCCGATCTCTGCACCACAACGAGGTGACGAGAGGAGGACTGCGAACGGCAGATAGCCTTAGCGCAACGGCTAGATCAAGCGAGACTCCATGATCGCGTTGTAGCACGGATTCCGAATCGATATCTATCTCACCGTTAGATCATCCCGTCGGCGCTAACTGCCGGACCCGGCGCACGTCACTCCGCCGCTTCCTCCAAGCGGAGCGATCGTGAACATCGGCAAACGACAAGGTTTCTGCGAGCCCAGCGATCGAGTTCCTCCAACGGATAGAGAATGGCTTTGCCGATCTTGATAAACGGTGGACCGATCCTCCTTGAACGCCAGTTGCGGAGGGTGCCCTCGCTGACCTGCCTCCGATAGCGCTCCACAACTTCCTCGAGAGTGAGGGCCCGACAGAGGTGTGAAGTTGGTGGCGAATTTGCGCAACTAGCTGTTGCGGGTACCTAATTTGCATGAGGCTAGGATCATTGGTCGTCGGGGAAGGTCCATACGTGCAGACCGTGTTCTGCAGTCGAGCATTAACGAATCGAAACTTCGAGAACGCGCCAGGAAATGCGGACTTTCCCGACTCGACAGTCTTAGTGCTTGCTCTCCCGTGTTCACGCGTCGGCATTGAACCCAAGCAAGCTCATGCGAGAATCGCGGAATGCGGGAAAAGGGTTATGGAACGTCCGCTCTGGCGGAAATGTTGTCGCATGGTCGACCGTTTATGGCGGCCGACGCCGGGCGGTTGAAGAGATCCCTGAAGATGAGAGGCAAGGTACTTTTCAAGAAAGAATGGATCGATAAAAAAGTGATTTTGATCGACACGACGGCCTTAATCCGCGAGCGCTGCAATCAGCGACGACCGGCTCTTGCCGCGTTTACGAGGAGCGCACCTAGACAGCCGAATAGCAAGGCGGCGCCCGCTACCAACGGCGCGCCCGGCAGCAGCGTTGCCATGATGCCAGCGAGCGCAACGATGGCAACGATCGCCAGCGCCAGCGCGCCATCGTCAACGAACAGTCCGACCAGTTCCCGCAACACGGTCGCAAGCGCGCTCATGGCAAGACCTCGGCCCTCGGCCAGCGCAGCATGGCGACCGCCGCGCCGCTGATGGCGAGAAACAGCACCGCGAATCCGACGATGGTGAGATCCGCGCCCGGCCAGTCCACGCCGAGCCCCTCACCAGTCCAAAACACGCCAAATGCGGACAGCATGACGCCGACCGCAAACTTCAGCGTATTTTCCGGAACCCGCGCCAAGGGCCGATGCACGATAAAGCCCAGTCCGGCGACCAGCAGGCATGCGGCAAGCGCGCCTGCACTCGCTGGAAGGAGCATGCCGCGACCGGCACTGAGCGCAATCACGATGAACACGACCTCTAGTCCCTCGAGCAGCACCGCCTTAAAACTCGCAAGGGCGGCGAGCCAATCGAGCCGGGCCTCGCTGCGGCGGGCTTGTTCGCGCAGTTCTGCCGTTTCGGCTGCGAACGCGGTCGCCTCATCGTGCAGCGGGATGACGCCGGCCGCGCGTAGGATCGCCTTTCGCAGCCAGCGCATGCCGAACAAGAGCAGCAGGATCCCGATCACGAGCTGCAACAGATGCAGCGGGACTTGACCAAGCAAGGGTCCGAGCGCCGTCACGATGACGGCCAGCACAGAAAGGCCGGCGAAGGCGCCAAGCCCGGCGGGACGCCAGCCGCGAACCGTGGCGACGGCCAGCACGATCGTCAGAGCTTCGACGGCCTCGACCAGTGACGCCAGGAATGCGGCCGCCATTGCCGGCCAAATCAGTGCCAAACTGCCCGTCACGTGATGTCTCCAAGTCGAAGTTGGGAAGCAAGTATACGGTCTGGCCGCTTAAGCCAGGTCCGATAATAGGCGACAGCCGTCATGAGCACTGCACCCATGACACCTGCGAAAATCTGGACCCAGAGCGAGTTCAGGCTCGCTTCGATGGCAGCGTGCGCACAAAACGAGAGAACGATGCCGGTGCAAAACACTGGTAGCGAGTTCTGGCCGCATTTGATCAGAGGCGCCAGCGAGCGCCATTTCAGAATGGGCGAATCCTGCGGCAGGAACCGTGTGACGACGATCGCGAGCGCAATCAGATGCACGACGCGGCAGGGCGCGAGATTGGTCTTGTCGTTGGGATCGAACGGCGCCATCGTCCAGGAAGGGAGAAGATCGCCGAGGTGAGGCGAGTTGATCGCCATTGTTACCACCAGGGCAAATACAAGGTAGGCGACCGCAAGCCAGAACACCGTCCGTGTCCGAACGATTGATTGGACGGCTTGGGCGCCGCCAAGAGCGACCCAGGCGCCCAGGAGAAACAGCAACTGCCAGGCGAACGGGTTGAAATACCAGGCGGCCGATCGCGAGCTTGGCAGGTTCCAGCCAAAATGCCGTCCGGCAAGATACAGCGCAATTGAGCAGACCAGGATCAGCGTCGGCTTGCGAACCATCAGCCACAACGTCGGAGCAAACGTTCCCAATAACAGGATATAGAGCGGAAGCACGTCCAGATTGACCGGCCGGTATCGCAAGGCCAGGGCCTGGAAAAATTCCCAAAGCGGTTTGCTGATGAAAGCCGCGGCATTGAACACATTGAGGTCGTTTGGGTCATGCAGCTCTTGCGACACGCCGGCGATGACGGCGATATAGACGACCACCACAAGAATGTGCGCGGCATAGAGTTGCAATGTCCGCTTCACCAGCCTCGACGCGGCGGCAAAATAGCCGCGCTCAATCATTATTCTTCCGAACACGAACGCGGCCGTATAGCCGGATATGAAGACAAACAGATCGGCCGCATCGCTAAAACCGTAATTCCGGGTTGTCGCCGAGTTCAACACCTCGTGCGGGATATGATCGAGGAAGATCGCCCAGTTCGCCAGCCCGCGAAACAGGTCCAACCTCAAGTCGCGTCCGGCGGCAGGAAGATGGGCGCAAACCTTCATGGCGCGGCCCTCAGTGGGTGGACGTTGGCGGGGATGATTGGGGAGCGGCGGCCGCTGGCGTTGCGGAGGCCACGCGAACCGTGTCGCCGGCCACGAGCGTTTCTGGCGGATTATTGATGATCCGATCGGACGGCGACAGGCCGGAAACGACTTCCACACTGTCACCGAGGTCGCGGCCCAACTGCACCTGCTTGAGAACCACCTTTTCACTGTCGAGGGTCGCGACCTGCGTTCCCCGATTGCCGGTCACGAGCGCAGTCGACGGGATTGTTATTACATTCGCGTCAGCCGGAATTTCGAAGTGCACATTGCAGTAACTGCCGCCGAAAAACTTGCCGGCTGCGTTGTCGGCCTGAAGCTCGACTTGCATGCTGTGTGAAGTTGCATTGATCGACCTGGAGATATGAGAGACCGTCGCGTCGAATTGCACGCCGGGGTACTGCGGCATTTCGAAAGTCGCTTTCAACCCCGGAACGAGCCCGGCCGAGAACGATTGCGGGACCTGCACGAAAATGCGAACGCGATGCAGGTCTGACACCTCGAACAGCGGTGGACCTGAACCTCCCGGGCTAATCAGCTGTCCGATCTCCACGTTTCGGGCAGTCACGACGCCATCAAAGGGGGCGGCGAGCGTCTTGAACGATTGCATAGCCTCTAGCTGCCGGACGTTGGCTTCGTTGGCGTCGACGACGGCTTCTTTTGCTACGGCGTCCGCTGTGGTCTGGTCCGCAAGCTGCTGGGCGACGATCTGCTTTTTCAGCAGGATGTTGTTACGGTCGGCGGTCAGCGACGCAATTTGCAGATTGGCCCTGACACTTGCCAGCGTCGCTTTCGCTTGACTGAGCTGCTGATCAAGATCGGGCGCATCGATGGTGGCCAGCGCCTGTCCGGCCTTAACGGGCGATCCGATGTCGTGATCCCAGCTCTTCACGTAACCATTCACCCGGGCGAAGATCGCCGCCTTGTTGAAGGGTTGAATGTTGCCGGGCAGCGTCAGCGTTTGATGCGAACTGCCGGGGATGATTTGCGCGAGGGCGACCGTCGGAATGGTCTGTGTGTTGGTCCATTGCACGACTTCCTGCTTGCTCTGGGCGCGGTCAACGAAGCCATAGCCCACCACGACGCCCGCCAGCAGAGCCGCGCCGGCGGCGGCGGTTATCAGGCTCCGCTTGCTTGGAGGTTTGATGTCTTCCGAGCTCATTTTCTATCCCCTTAATGCGACGAGGCAGCTGTAGCGCCTGCCTGATCTGCGATGTCACGTTGCTGGCCGTGCACCAGGCTGAAGATGGCAGGCACCAAAACCAGGGTGGCGCAGGTGGCGAAAATCAGTCCGCCGATCACGGCGCGTCCCAGCGGTGTGTTCTGTCCAGGCTCGATCGCCATCGGCAGCATGCCGATGACCATCGCAAGCGCCGTCATCAGCACCGGGCGAAACCGCGACCGACCTGCCTCGAATGCCGCCGCGGTAGCGTCCAGCCCGGCTGCCATCCGTTCGCGGGCAAAGCTGATCACCAAAATGCTGTTGGCGGTCGCGACCCCCATGCACATGATGGCGCCGGTGAGCGCCGGAACGGAAAGTGTCGTCCCGGTCGCGAACAGCATCCAGACGATGCCGGCCAGCGCGGTCGGCAGCGCCATGACGATGACGAAGGGGTCGGCCCAGGATTGGAAGTTGACGACGATTAGCAGGTAGATCAGCACGATCGCCGCCGCGAGGCCGACATAGAGCTGCCGATAGGCGCTTGTCATCGTGCTGACCTGGCCGCGCAGTGCCACGCTCGCGCCCTTGGGGAGATCTTTTGCCGTGTCGTGGATTACCTTCTGGATGTCGGAGGCGAGCGCACCGAGATCGCGCCCCTGCGGCGTCGCATAGACGTCGATCACCGGCGTGACATTGTAGTGGGACACGACGGCGTTGCTGTTGGTCCGCTGGACGTTCGCCAGGCCGCCGAGAAGCTGGGTATTGGCGGAAGTCGAGCTCACCGGAATGTTTTTCAAACCGGTCATGGTGTTGATGTCGCGCTGCGGGGTCTGGACCGAGACGGCGTACGAAACGCCGTTGGTCGGATCGAGCCAATAGGTCGGGGCGGACTGCGAGCTTCCCGACAATGTCGTCTGCATGGCAGTGGCGACATCCTTTTCGGTGAGGCCCGCAAGCGAGGTGAGCGAGCGATCGATGTTGACGTCGAGGGTCGGCTGCTGAAACGCCTGCTGAATTCGCGCGTCGGCGATCCCCGGGATCTCCCTGACCTTCGCGAGCAGCGCATTGGCATATTTCCGGTCTGCCGCAAGATCCCTGCCGGCAACCTGCAGGTCGATCGGCGCGGGCACGCCGAAATTCAGGACCTGGCTGACGATATCAGCGGGGAGAAACGCGAAGGTCGTGCCGGGAAACTGCTGCGGCAGCTTCTCCCGCATCGTCGTGATGTAGTTGTCGGTCGGCGCATGTTTTGGCTTGAGGCTGATCAGGATATCAGCGTCGCCGACGCCGATGGTGCCGGAGTTGTTGTAGGCCATGTTGATGCCACTGACGGTGAGCCCGATATTGCTTACAATGCCGTCGAGCTCGTTGGCCGGAATGATGCCGTGGATCGCGGTACCGATCCGGTCGGTCAGACTGGTCGTCTCTTCGATCCGCGTGCCCGTGGGCGCGCGAATATGCAGCTTGATCTGGCCGCCGTCCACGGCCGGGAAAAAGTCCTGGCCGAGCGAGGGCGCAAGGGCAAAAGATGCGAGGCTGAAGCACAAGAATCCTGCGATCAGCTTGATCCGGTTTCGCAGCGCGAGCTGCAGCAGGCCCAAATAGCCCCTGCGCAGGTTTTCGAACTGTCGCTCGAAGCCACGCTGGAAACGCGCGAGCGGATTGCGGCTCGCCGTCGCCGGGACGCCATCAGACGAATGATGTACGTGCTGATGGCGCAGCAGATAGTTTGCCAGCGTCGGCACTAGGGTACGCGACAGCACATAGGACGCCGCCAGCGCAAGCATCACCGCTTCGGCCAGCGGCCGAAACAGATAACCGGCGACGCCGCCCAGCCCGAACATCGGCACGAAAGCGATGCAGATACACAGCAGCGATACGGTCGCCGGCACGACAATTTGCCGTGCACCGTCCAGGATCGCCGGTTCGATCTCCTTGCCCTGCTCAAGATGCCAGTTGATGTTCTCGATGGTGACAGTGGCGTCGTCGACCAGAATTCCGACCGCGAGGGCGAGGCCACCGAGCGTCATGACATTGATGGTCTCACCTAGCAGCGAGAGGCCGGTCAGCGCCGCCAGGATCGCCAGCGGGATCGACAGCGTGATGATCAGGGTCGAGCGCCAGCTTCCAAGGAACAGCAGGATCATCACCCCGGTTAGCGCCGCCGCGATCACGCCTTCCCTGACGACGCTGGACACTGCGTCGGTCACGTAGACCGATTGATCGCCGACCGCGGTCAGCTTCAGGCTGCTTGGAAGCGTCTGCGCGACCGACGGCAACAGGCTCTTGACGCCATTGATAATGTCGAGCGTCGAGCTTGCGCCGGCTCTCACGATGGTCAGCAGCACGGCGCTGGTGCCGTTGACGTGAACGGCATTGGTCTGCGGCGGACTGCCGTCATGCACATAGGCGACGTCGCGCATATAGATGACGGTGCCATTGACGGTCTTGACCGGGAGATCGTTGAAGGCTTTGACCGCTTTCGGCGAGTCGTTCAGGTTGACGGTATATTCGTAGGTGCCGATCTTTTGTGTTCCGACCGGGGTGATCAGGTTTTGCAGCGAGAGCGCGTTGATAACGTCGTTCGCCGAAATCCCGTATTGATGCAAAGCCTGCTGATTGAGATCGGCCTGGACCTGCCGCACCTTGCCGCCGAACGGAAGCGGCAGCGCGGCACCCGGCACCGGCGCCAAGGCCGGGCGGATGAAGTTCAGCGCGTCATCGAAGATCTGGGTTTCGGACAGCTTGTTACTTGAAAGCGCAAGCTGCAGGATCGGAACGCTCGAGGCGTTGAAGCTCAGGATCAATGGCGGGGTAATGCTCGGCGGCATCTGCTTCAGCACGGTTTGTGACATGCCGTTAACCTGCGCCAGCGCGGCGTTGATGTTCACGGTCGGCTGAAAGAAGATCTTGATGATCCCGTAATTGGCGATCGATTGGGATTCGATATGCTCGATGTCGTTGACGCTGTTGGGCAACGAACGCTCGTAGAACGTCACCACGCGGCCGGCCATGTCGTCGGCCGGCAGGCCGGTGAAGGTGAAAACCACGCTGATGACGGGGATGTTGATATTCGGGAAGATGTCGGTTGGCGTCCGCAGGGCGGAAGCAATGCCGAAGATCAGGATCAGCAGAGCCATAACGATGAACGTGTATGGTCGTCGCAGGGCAAGCCGAACGATTCCAATCATAACGTTTCTCCCACGCGGAACGATGCTCTCGTCGCCTTAGTCGTCGATCGTTAGAATCGACTTAGCGCGCGGTTTCATTCGAACTTTCTGAGACCGTTCGCCGTTCGGGCACCCGGTGAATGCGCGCTGCTGCAGGCGGCAAGCTGGAATCTAGGGTTGAGTTTCGCATTCGGAAAATGCATTCTCTTCATTCATACATGCTCGATTTGAATGATGGCGTGGAGTTCCGGTCGCTTGAATAGGACGGCCCCCAAACTAGGCGCGATGGACCTCAACCTGCTGGTGGTGTTCGACGCCATCATGCGGGACCGATCGGTTACGCGAGCGGGAGAGCGACTGGGCCTCAGTCAGCCTGCCATGAGCCATGCGTTGACGAGATTGCGTCACATGTTGAAAGACGAATTGTTCGTGCGCAGTCCAAACGGGATGATGCCGACGCCGCGGGCCGAGTTGCTTGCCACGCCGATCAGGATTGCGCTTGACGGGCTGCAACAGTCGCTGGAACCGGATCAATTCGATCCGTCAAAGACGACAACAACCTTCCGCATTGCCGTCGACAACTATGCGGCGATCGTTCTAGTCGCGCCGATAGCAGCACATGTCGCGAAGATTGCTCCTGCCGTGACGCTGGAATTTCGGCCGAGCGGCACGTTGAACCTTCCCGAACTGCTCGACCGAAGTGAACTGCATTTGGCGATCGGTCCGCCCGGCATCCCAGGCGAGCGATTTGCTGTCAGGCGGCTATTGCAGGATCAATTCGTCGTCGTCCACCGCAAGGGTCATCCGGCAGCGAAAGCGCGGGAATTCTCGACGGAGAAGCTGGCAGAGCTGCCCCTGTTGGAAATCTCGTCCGCTCAATTCGGAACCGATTTTCTCGAGACCGGCCCCGCAAAATCAAAGTCCAGCACAAAGCCCGCGATGCGTGCCCCATTCTTGTCGGCGGCGCAGATTCTGGCGACATCAGATCTCGTATCGGTGCTTCCGCTGAACGTCGCCAAGAACATGACAAGGTCACACGAACTCGTTTTCCGTCGACTGTCGCGTTCGCCGAGGCCGATCGAAGCTGCCATGATTTGGCTACGGCGGCTCGACAATCAGCCCGCCCATGCGTGGCTGCGCGATGTCGTCAGCCACACCAGCCGTGGCTTGCGGTCACCTTAACATATCTGGCGGTTGAGGGATGGGATCATTATTTTCGCAGCTTAGGAATCACGCAATACGGCAGTGCGGCGACACGAAACAAGCGAAGTCACGCGCCCTATCAATTCTGTCTCCTGCGGAGAAGGCTAGATGGCTGTGGGCTTGTTTGCCGACAAGTCGGGATCAGCCGCAATCGGCAGCCGAACTATGACGCGAAGTCCCGACCTGCCGACGCCCATGATGTTCTCCAGCGCGATGGAGCCTCCCAGCTCATCGACGACGCGCTTCACGATCGACATGCCAAGGCCGGTGCCTTCTGCCTCTTCGCGAGCCCCGCGAAAAAACGGTTCAAAAATTCGATCCATATCGCTCGATTCGATGCCAGGTCCGCTGTCCTCGATCTGCAGAATCGCCGCGCCGTCCTGCCGGTAAACGCCGATGTCCACGTTTCCGCCTTCAGGCGTGTAGCGGAGCGCGTTGTCGAGCAAATTGCGGATCATCGCCGCAAGCATGACCGGCTCGCTGGGCACGGCAAGCGGTTCGACCAGCTCGAAACCGAGATCGATGTTACGGTTGAGCGCCTGCGGCAAGAGATCGGCCACAACCTCCTTTGCCACGTGATCCAGCGAAACCTGCGGCATTTCCCCCCGACCGAGCGGATGGGCCTCTTGCCTTGCCAGCGCCAGCAATTGCTCGAGCAGGTGCTTAGTGCGTTGCATGCCTTGCTTGAGCGCTGCGAGGCGATCCCGCGCCGCCGCGGGGAGGTCAACCGGGTCGAGGTTTTCGGCCTGCAGGCTGAGCGCGGCAATCGGTGTGCGCAGCTCGTGGGTGGCATCGGCGATGAAGCGCCGCTGCTGATCCATCATCAACCGCATTCGCGCAATAAGTCCATTGATAGAGGCGATGAATGGATGCAGCTCGCTCGGCATGCCCTTCAGCGGCAATGGGCTCATGTCGTCGGCGCGCCTAGCGTCGAGATCGCTGGCCAGCCGGACCATTGGGCGCAGCGACTGCGCAATCAGGAGGGCCGTGACCAGCATCAGGCAGGGAATCAGCGCGGCGATCGGAACGAGCGTGCGCAGCGCCATGTCGCGGGCCGTCTCGTCGCGAACGGCGGTCGGTTGTGCCACGGCAAACCGGCTTCCGTCCGCGCGCGTCCGCACTAGCACCCGGATCGGCTGGCCGGCGCGGGCTGCGACATGCAGGCCGTCCTGATGGCTCCAGAGTTGGCGGTCGTCGGCTGAGCCATGCGGCGCCTTCCCCAATTCCATGATCCATACCTCGGCGTCCTCCTCGACGCCCGGAAGGGGTTGGCCGCCGCTGAAACCGCTATTTTGCGCGAGGCTCGCAATCTGAGTCAGGATGGAGTCCTGCATCTCGATGGCCTCGTCGAACGCCCAGTTAAAGGCGAACATGCCGCCGATCGCGCCGGTCAATATGATGATTGCGGTCAGCCCGATGAAGAGACGTCCGCGCAGCGACCTTATCATGACGGACGGTCCACCATCCACCCGACCCCGCGCACGTTGCGAATCGCGGTGGCTCCGAGTTTCTTGCGGATGGTGTGGATCAGAAACTCGATCGCGTTGCTCTCGACCTCCTCATTCCAGCCATAAATCTGCCGTTCGAGCTCGCTGCGCGACAGGATGGTGCCCGGCCGCGTCAAGAGCGCCTGCAGCAGGGCGAACTCGCGCGCCGTAAGCTGCGCTGTCTGGCCGAGGTGCGAGGCTTCCCGGGTTGCCGGATCGAGGCGGAGCTTTCCATTGGTCAGCAGCGCCGACGCTCCAGAGCCCTCGCGGCGCAGCACAGCGCGCATCCGTGCCAGCAGTTCGCGAACTTCGAAGGGCTTGACCAGGTAATCGTCGGCGCCGAGATCGAGCCCATCGATCCGGTCGTCGACGCCATCCCTCGCGGTCACGATGATGACGGGAAGCCGGCGGCCAAGCGCGCGCAGGTGCCGCAGCACGTCCCGGCCATCGGTCGTCGGCAGGCCGAGATCGAGCAGCGCCAGCTCGTAGGCTTCGTTTTCGGCTGCATGGATCGCGGTCGCGCCATCCGTCACCCAATCGACCGCATAGGCCGCATCTTTGAGCGCCTGCTCGACAGCCGCGCCGATCATCCTGTCGTCCTCGATCAGCAGAACGCGCATTCTCGTTTTCCTTCGAGATGACGGAGGTGGGCCGGCCTCGTTGTTTCCCTCCCGACTTAGCGCAGACTTAGGGCGCGATGGTGGTTTAACTCGATCACCATCGCGCCCTGGACCGTCATTCCGCCTCCAAAAAAGAAATTCGTCCTAAGCGGTGCCTAAGTCGGCATAGCCATGATCCGGCATCGTCTGGTGGCCATTCGATTTAGGGAGATGCACGTGTCCACGACCTGGGATCTGCGCGTGTCGCCGATACTGAACAAGGTGCCGGAGGTCACGCTAATCTTCTGGACCATCAAGATCCTCTCGACGACGGTCGGCGAAACCGGCGCCGACTATCTCGCCGTGCATGTCGGTCTCGGCGCCAACGTGACCGCGGCGTGCATGGCCTCTCTGCTGACCGTGGCGCTGATGCTGCAGCTGCGCGCGCGCCGCTACGTTCCCTGGATCTACTGGCTGACGGTGGTTCTGGTCAGCATCGTCGGCACAGAGATCACCGATCTCTTGACCGACAAGCTCGAGATGAGCCTCTACGTCAGCACGGTCGTGTTCGCGTGCGCGCTCGCCGCGACTTTCGCGATCTGGTACGGCGTCGAACGGACCCTTTCGATCCGCACCATCGTCACCACGCGACGCGAGCTGTTTTACTGGGCGGCCATTCTCTTCACCTTCGCACTGGGCACGGCGGCGGGCGACCTGGCAACGGAGGCGCTCGGCCTCGGCTTCCAGCTCGGTGTCATCGTGTTCGGCGTGATGATTGCGGCGATTGCGATCTTCTACTCACTCGCCGTCAATCCGGTCCTCACCTTCTGGCTGGCCTATATCCTCACGCGGCCGCTCGGCGCCTCGCTCGGTGACCTCTTGTCGCAATCCCGCAACTATGGGGGCGTGGGGCTCGGCACGATCCATACCAGCCTTGCGTTCCTGACCGTGATCATCGTGCTTGTGGCGTGGGTGACCTTCGAAGGCGACCGCACTGAGCAGGCCGATCCAGCGCAATGACCTCCAATTTCAGCTTCCACCAGAAGCCCGGGCGACCGTGTGCGGGCAGACCTCAAGGAGAGTGCGTATGAAAAGAATAATCCTGTCAGCGACTGTCGGCCTGTTCACGCTGGCAGCAGGCGAGCCACAGCTGACGATGGCGATAGGCGAGTCCAACATGCACGCCAGTGACCGCCTTTCATTCGTACCGCTCGCCGAAGCTGCGACGTCTTCGAAACTGGGCGACCTCACGCCATTCCGCGCCATCATCGTGGATGTTTCCGCGCTGATCGACAAGGGCGATCTGGTCGGTGCCAAGAATCGTATCAAGGATCTCGAGAACCAGTGGGACGATGCCGAAGCCGCGCTGAAGCCGCGTGCGGCAGCCGACTGGCATGCAGTCGACAAGGCGATCGATCGCGCGCTGGAAGCCTTGCGCGCGGCCGCGCCCGACGCTGCCAAATGCAAGCAGAGCATCGCCGAACTGTTGTCCCTGATGGACTCGGTCGGAAAATCCTAGCGTTCGCGGCTTCAGTCTCAAGCAATGCAATCCCTGGCCGACGGCAACATCGGGCGTCGTTGGACGCGAACCGGAGATGACACGTGGACGGGTATCAGAGAGAGCAGATTACGAGTTTTTCATGCTCGCCTCGCACCAAAGGCGCAACTGGACCGGAGCCTTCCGAAACAAACCGCGTTGTCGCAAAGGAAGGCTCAGTTCCGGCGCATCTCAAAACGCGAGGTTCGATCATGCCACAGGTACTAAAGCTATCATTGTCTGCCGTCGCAGGATTGATGCTGCTGACCGCTGCTACCCCCGTGATGGCCTACACCGGCCAGGAGCTTGCCAAAGACGCAAAGATCAGCATCAAACAAGCGCGAGCCATAGCCCTCAAGGCTCATCCCGGTGAGATCACCGACGAAGAACTGGAGAAGGAGAGAGGAGGCAGCGGGCTCAGGTATTCCTTCGACATCAAACGTCGAGGAGTCACGCAGGAGGTCGGTGTCGATGCCAGGACCGGCAGAGTGTTGGAGAACAAGAAGGAGGGTCCGCACCCGGACTGATTTGGTTAATCGCTAACAGGCCATTGTTGTTGGCGAGTTGAGATACGTTTGTTTGTACGACGAGAAATCAAGGATGGACGAAATGGACGAAGCCACCAAGGCAACCCTGAGCAAAGTACCAGAGGTCACCCTAAGTTTCTGGATCATAAAAATCGCCGCAACAACGCTGGGCGAAACGGGCGGCGACTCAGTTACCATGACGCTGAATTGGGGATATCTTGTCGGCACAGCAATCTTCCTTGCGGCGCTGATAACGCTGGTGGCGTGCCAGATCGCGGCGAAGAAGTTTCACCCGTTCTTATATTGGGCCACAATAGTTGCGTCGACAACGTTTGGCACGACCATGGCGGATTTTGCCGATCGCTCCTTGGGCATTGGCTACACCGGCGGTTCCACACTTCTGTTTCTCTGTTTGATGACTGTGCTTGGTCTTTGGTACTGGTCCCAAGGCACAATTTCCGTGAACACGGTTAGCACGCCCAAAGTCGAAGCCTTCTACTGGGCGGCGATCACGTTCTCACAGACGCTTGGCACAGCCCTTGGGGACTGGCTGGCCGACACTGGCGGCCTCGGATACGAGGGCGGCGCACTGGTGTTTGGTGCTGGATTGGCAATCCTTGCTGCGGCGTACTACTGGACGAATCTCTCGCGGGTCGGCTTGTTCTGGGCAGCATTTATCCTGACCCGGCCGCTCGGAGCCACAGTTGGTGACTTCCTCGACAAGCCGGTAGGCCACGGAGGCCTTGCTTTGAGCCGGCCGATCGCATCCGCCGTAATCGCCGTTTTCATCGTCGGTTGCATTTTGCTATTGCCGCAGCGCCCCGGAAGACATCCGGGCGAACCTCAAGCAAGCGCAGGGTAACTGGAGGCCGAGCAAGGAACGGGCGTCGGTCACAATTGGAGCAATGTTCATGATTGGGCGCGTATCTATGCTTATCTTTTGCCTTCTTGCCTCTCCATTCGGGGCCGGCCAAGCAGCGCACGCAGATACGCTTTCAATAAAGGCTCAGCTCTGGAGAGACGGGGACAAAGGTGGCATCACTCTGAGCCAAGATCACATGAAAGCCGGACCTGTCGAATTCGTCGTAACCAACACGTCCACTGACCCCGTGAATGGGAAAATGCACGAGTTTTTGATTACTCCCTGGTCCGCGGCCCTTGACGGCTTGCCTTACGATTCAGCGAATTCGGTCGTGCTTGAAAATGAGCTGGCCAACCTCGAAGGTCTGGAAGACATGCTACCTAGCGCGACCGCCACAATGCGCTTGGCACTGAGGCCTGGAGAGTACGTTGTATTCAGCAACCAGCTGCCCCACGACTACCGATTGGGAATGGCGCACCGGTTCACCGTAGAGCCATGAGAATCAAGTGGGGCTTCTTGACTTGGCAAGGCACGGGCCACGGGACGCGCACCGATCGAAGTCACTGAGGCGGACCGGGACAACCGTGCGACGCGCTGGCCGGCAGGATTAGTCCGAGGCGAAATGCTGAGCGTAGCCCCACATGACAGGAGCGAGCCCTTGCTTGTTCATAAGCTGAACCTGCCAAGGACCATTCAATGGAAAGGGCCGAGATAACACGCGTGTCGGTATTCCGGGTCCGGGACGTGTGCACTCCAATTCGCGGACGCGGAATCCGTCGTCCCCATGAGCTGCAACGATTGCCTTGCGCAGTTGAAAGGGCGCGCGGCAGACGACGGCATTGGCAGTCGTGACGAAGTTGGATTGATTGCCCGATATCTGGATACTCTCTGACCAGAACGAACCGGCACAAGGTAGCAAGGACAAGCCGACCAGGGTGCACGCGGCAGCGGACTTTATCCACTGGGACATGTCGCGACCCGATACTCTGCGGGCGTTTGCGTTCCTCACGGCCCACTCCGGCTTCGACTGGCGTTGTCGGCTTATGGTAGGGAGCTCAATTACGAATGTCACCCAATACAATCGGCTTCGTCGATCGGGAGGGCGCGTCAGCATGGCTCAACGAGCCGGCCGCTTTTGGCGCAAAGCGGCCATTCATTAGAGCGTCGCGATCAGGCGAAGCCAAATTTTATCGCTATTTCAATACATATGAGTTCGCAGGTTTATTCTGGATGGCGCGCCAAATTGCCATCATTCAGAATAAAACCGCGAACCTCGATCGGCGCCATCGCTCCGGATCTAACGGATGCGCACGAATTAATTGCTGCCGAAGACCAATGCATCTGTTCTTCGCCGTTGGTCGCGGCAGGTGACCAGCGGCACGATGTCGCCGCTGTCGGGCGATAGGAATCCGACCATCTCGTGACCTGCGAGATCGTCGGGCGTTCGCGGCATGCCGAAACGGCTGAGATAATCAGGGCTGGCGAAGGTCCCCCTCTCGAGCAGCGCCAGTCTGCGCTTGATCAGCGGACTGTCGCTCAGTTCACCCGCCCTTAGGATGCAGTCGAAGCCTTCGCGCATCATGTCCACCGGCTGATGCGCCTCGCTAAAGTGCAGCCGGATGTCGGGGTATTGCTGTCGGAAGCCGCGATCGTCCCCGACGACGCCGAGCCCAGCGGCGTGGCCGCGGCCCATTGGCGCCAGTGACGGTCGCGCTTGCCGCAATAAAACGACGGCAACGTGACTAACGTGGATGCCGTCGAACTTCGTGACCTGAATGGGCTGTCGTACATATTGCTCGATCTGAAGACACCAGGCTGTTCTTACGAAAGCATAGTCGCGAGGGAAGGTCTGGAGCATGAGCCCTGGAGCCGATGCCAACAAGACGCCATTTTGCCGGTGTCATGGCGAGGTTGCTGTCATCGCTCTGAACCGTATTTACCTCGATGGTAGTTGTTGGCTTGAGCGCCAAAACGTTCTGCAAAATGGTGCGGATACCACAAGCCGAGTATCAATTACGCGCAGACAGCGATCTCCTGGATAAAATCCAGAAGCGCTCGGACCTTCGCCGGCGGGAGGTGGCGCGAGGGATGATAGGCATAGAGCGGATAGAGTTCTTCCGACCATTCCGGCAGGATCTGAATAAGCTCGCCTCGCGACAGTAAAGGCGCCAAGCCGATGCCGAGGCTTTGGAAAATGCCTTGGCCCGCCACGCACGCTGTTACCGCAACGGAAGGATCATCCAACACCAGGCGGCTTGAGACCTTGACCTCGACGATCTCCCCGCCTCGGTGAAACTCCCATGGAAAAGGAAGGCCGGTCTGAGGATCACGGAAGAGAAGCGCCTCGTGATGGACGAGGTCGTGCGGCGATCGCGGCTGGCCGTGCCGTTCGAGATAGGCCGGCGCCGCAACCGTCAGGATCGGGGTTTCCAAGAGCTTGCGTACGATGAGGGATGATGCATCGGGCGGCCCGAAGCGTACCGCCACGTCCACGCCGGTCATCATCTCCTCGCGATAATTGCTGGTGGATAAATCGACCGACAGCAGAGGGTAGCGGACCAGAAACTGCTGGAGCTTCGACGCAAGCACGACACGCGCGAACCACGGGTCCACCGATACGCGCAGCCGGCCGCGCACGACCGCCGCCGCGCCTGCGGCCTCGGCCGCCGCCTCGTCCAGGCCGGCGAGAAGCGGCAGGACCTGCCTGTGGAAGCGGCGTCCTTCCTCGGTGAGGCTGACTTCGCGTGGATTGCGATCGAAGAGCCGCACGCCGACCCGCGCCTCCAGACGCGCGACGGCCCGGCTCACCGCCGACGGCGTTAGGCCGAGCATTTCCGCGGCGCGGGCAAAATTCCCAGCCTCCGTAACCGCTGCCAAGACACCGACGCCGGTCAGAAGCCGCGTGTCGAAAGCCATTCGATTTCCCTTCCCTCTGAGGCTCTCCGCCGAGCCTGTCCCAGGCGAAGAGCAGTGAATCCAAGTCACTGTAGCATTGATCTTAATGCGCGTGAATCACGCCTTGGCGCGGCCTACAAGGCCGAGGTCGCAGCGACATCGGAGGCGAGCGGCCGAGAAGATCGGACCTCCTTCGATCCAGAAAGGAGTCAGCCATGAACCACCTCACACGCAGAACGATGCTTCAGCGCGGGGGAATGCTGGGGTCCGTTCTGGCTCTCGATGCGGTCAGCCCCGCCTTGGCCGGCACAACGCCAGCCGGCTCGTTAGCGCGATTCAAGGCGATCGACGCCGCCTTGCGGGGAAGCGTTGCGAGAAACGACGTGGCCGGTGTTATCGCCGTTGCGGCCACGCCGAAAGGCGTGATTTACGAGGGCGCCTTCGGCAAGGCGAACGTCGCAACGGGCGCAGCGATGACGCTCGACACGGTGTTCTGGCTGCTGTCGATGACCAAGGCCTTCACCGCGACCGCCTGCATGCAGTTGATTGAGCAGGGCCGCCTTCATCTAGACGACGACGCGGCAAAATACCTGCCCGAACTGGCCTCCCCGCAGGTCCTCGATGGCTTTGCTGAGGATGGAACGCCGCGAATGCGGCCGGCCAAGCGCGCGATCAAGGTGCGCCATCTGTTGACGCATACCTCCGGCTACACCTACTCGATCTGGAGCGAGGCTCTGACCCGCTACGAGAAGGTGACGGGCATGCCCGACATCGCGACCTGCAAGAACGCCGCCTTCACGGCTCCGCTCGAGTTCGAGCCTGGCGAGCGGTGGGAATACGGCATCAGCATGGACTGGGTCGGCAAGCTGGTCGAGGCGGTGTCGGATCAGTCGCTTGAGATCTACTTCCGCGAGAACATTTTCGCGCCGCTCGGCATGAAGGATTCAGGGTTTCTGATCGGGACCGAGCAGAAGCGGCGCGTCGCCACCTTCCACAACCGCCGCGCCAACGGCGGGCTGGAGTCGGCGCCCTTCGAGATGCCGCAACGGCCAGAGTTCTTCATGGGCGGCGGCGGTGCCTTCAGTACGCCGCGGGAGTACATGACGTTCCTGCAGGCGCTGCTGAACGGCGGCGCGCTGCATGGCGTCGGTATCCTGCGTCCGGAGACGGTCGCCATGATGATGCAGAATCAGATCGGCGAACTGAACGTCCAGGAGATGTGCTCGGCGCAGCCGCCATATTCCCGCAGCTTCGACCAGTTCCCGGGACAGCCGCATAAATGGGGCCTGTCTTTCGACATCAACATGCAGCCGGGACCGAATGGGCGCTCCGCCGGCAGCATCTCCTGGGCGGGCCTGCTCAACTGCTACTTCTGGCTTGACCCAGTGAAGCATGTCAGCGGCGCGCTCTTCACCCAGGTTTTGCCCTTCTATGATGAGCGGGTCGTCGCGCTCTACGGCGAGTTCGAGCGCGGTCTCTATGCCGGGCTCGCCTGAGCCCGCGCGATCGACAACAACCTTCTGGAGAACCATCATGTACGCAATCACCGGAATCACCGGCAAGGTCGGCGGCGCGGTTGCGCGCAGCCTGCTCGCTGAAAGACTGCCGGTCCGCGCCGTTCTGCGCGACGAGGCCAAGGCGGCGGAGTGGAGAACTCGGGGCTGCGACATCGCCCTGGCCGAGATGGACGATGCGGCAAGCCTGACTTCTGCCTTTAGGGGCGTCGCGGGCGTCTTCATCCTGCCGCCCTCCGAGTTCGATCCGGAGCCCGGCTTTCCCGAGGCTAAGCGCGTCATCGCGGCCGTGACGGCGGCTTTGGCCGAGGCTCGTCCCGGCAAGGTGGTCTGCTTGTCGACCATCGGCGCGGATGCGCCGCAAGAGAACCTGCTGACCCAGCGCACGTTGATGGAACAGTCGCTGAAGCAGATCGGCCTATCGGTCACCTTCCTGAGGCCCGGCTGGTTCATGGAGAATGCGCTTTGGGATGTTCCTTCGGCGCGCGACGAAGGCGTGCTGCGCAGCTTCCTGCAGCCGGCCGACAAGCTGTTCCCGATGGTCGCGACGCAGGATGTCGGAGGCCTAGCCGCCGCGCTTCTCGGGGAGAACGGGAGCGGGACGCGGGTCGTCGAGTTGGAGGGGCCCGCACGCATCTCGCCGAACGATCTCGCCCGCGCCTTCGCCACGGTGCTGAAGCGCACCGTCCGGGTCGAGACCGTGCCGCGCGAGAGCTGGGAGCAGATTTTCCGCTCTCAGGGAACGCGAAATCCGTTGCCTCGGATCCGGATGCTCGACGGGTTCAACGAGGGCTGGATCGAGTTCAGCGACCACGGCCGCTCGGCGGTCAAAGGTACGACGACGCTCGACAGCGTCATCGCCGAACTCGTCAGGGCGAGCCAGGCCCAAGCATCCACCTGACGCCGCTGCCCTTGTGATGGCTTGCCGCCTGACGGCGGCACAAAAGGACCAACGCCCCGACCCGCCGGCACGAAACCCGAGAAAGGAAAACATCATGGAGACGATCACGACACAGGGTGTCGCGATTCCCCGCCTCGGCTTCGGCACCTTCCGGATGCCGGGAGCCGATGCCCAGCCGGTCGTCGAGAGCGCGATCGCGCTCGGCTACCGACATATCGACACCGCTGCGATGTACGACAACGAAACCGCCGTCGGCGCGGCCATCGCGGCGTCCGGTGTGAACCGGAACGAGCTCTTCATCACCACCAAGGTCTGGCATGATCAGCTTGCGCCGGATGCGCTCTACCGCGCGTTCGACACCAGCCTGCGGAAGCTGAGGCTCGACCAGGTCGATCTCTATATGATCCATTGGCCGTCACAGGACATGGACATGGAGGCGACGCTGGAAGCGTTGAAGTCGTTGCGGGAGCGTGGCCTCACGCGCGCGATCGGCGTGTGCAACTTCAACCTGCCGATGATCCGTCGCGCGGTGGAGGAGATAGGCGCGCCGATTGCCAGCCTCCAGGTCGAATACCACCCGTTCCTGTCGCAGGCGCCGATGCTCGCCTATTTGCGCGGCAAGGGGATTCCGCTGACAGCCTATGCGCCCCTCGCGCAAGGGCGGGCGGCAAGTAATCCCACGCTCGCCTCCCTCGGCCAGAAGTACGGTTGCAGTGCCGCTCAGATGGCGGTTGCCTGGCTCCTCGATCAGGAGGGCGTCATCGTGATTCCGAAGGCCGCCCGTTCCGAAAGCCAGAAGGCCAATCTTGATGCGCTCGGCACCCGGCTCGATGACGAGGATCGCGCCGCTATCGCCGCTCTGCCGAAAGACCAGCGCTTCGTCCGGCCGCCCTTCGCGCCAGATTGGGACGCTCTCGGATGAAATTCATCGGCGCAGCGGCCTTGGCGGGGATAGAACGCGCGCTAAGTGAGAGTGTCGGCCTCCGTGGAGAAATTCACGCAGCGGCGTTCATTAGGTGCCGGAGCAGTAGTTGTATCCAGCAAAAACGAGAATGGACTTCATTCAGATGGGAATTGATCTATCCGACCGTCACTGCCGGTGCGGAGACCTGACTTGGAGACGATAATTGCCAGCCTCGATGCGCACAGGCACTTGCGCGCCACAATGACGGCGTGCAGCTGGCGAGCTGGTTGGCGCTCGCTGCTGATCCGGGCCTACGAGGATCCAGCAGAGGCTGAGGAATTCGTGACTCCCGCTACTCGCGATCATTTGATCGTTCTCGTTACCGGTGGCTCCTGCGACGTGGAGGTCCGCTATCGCAACGGTTGGCAGCACTCTCATTCCGAGCCGGGTCACATTGGTATGACGGCTCCGGGACAAGCCGCTACACTGCGATGGCGGGGTAAGACGACACACAGCACCCTGCAGCTCCATCTTCCGGCCGCGACCATCGAACGCGTCGCACGAGAACTCAGGCGTAAAGGTCCCGCGGCCCCGATCTTGCCGAGCGGCCTCGGAAGCAGCGATCCCCTGGTGAGCCAGCTGATGCTGAGTCTCAGCGCTGCGTTTCAAGAATCCGCGCCAGATCTTTATGCTCAGACTGCGGGAGAGATGTTGGCCGCCCATCTCTTGGTCAGGTACGGCCGCTACGGGGAGCCACACTACCGCAATGCGAGCGACGGCCGGCTGCGCAAGGTCGAAGACTTCATGCGCGAGAATCTCGCGGCCGCAGTGAGTCTGGAGGATCTGGCGCGCGAGGCAGGAGTCAGTCGGTTCCACCTGTTGAGATTGTACAAGAAGCTCTATGGGCAGACTCCCCTGAAGCGTCTGACTTTCCTTCGCATGGAAGAGGCGAAGAGACTCTTGAAGGGCCGGAACGAAACGATTCCAACCATTGCCGCCAGATGTGGATATGAGAATCCATCGCATTTTGCGACAGCCTTTCGGCGGGTGGTGGGGGTGACGCCGAGGTCCTATCGCCGATAGGTCCATAGCAGGATCGACGAAACTCGGGGCAATAACGCGGGCATCAAAGCAATACCGCGAGCGACGGTCCCTTCGGCCTGCAATATAGATCTCGTTCCTCAACACTCTATTGGTGCAGGATGACATACGTTCTCAAGATAAATGGGAAGTCGCACGAGGTGGACGTGGACGGCGAGACGCCCCTGCTATGGGTGCTGCGGGACGTTCTCAAGATGACAGGAACGAAGTTTGGATGCGGTATGGCGCTTTGCGGCGCTTGTACGGTTCACATAGACGGCGCGGCGACACGATCTTGCATCACCACGGTCGACAGTGTCGGGGAGGCCGCAGTGACTACTATCGAAGCCATCGGCGAGACTCCCGCTGGCGGGAAGGTGCAGCGGGCTTGGCTCGATCAGGACGTCGTTCAGTGCGGATATTGTCAGTCGGGGCAGATCATGGCGGCAGCTGCGCTGCTGGCGAGCAATCCACGCCCGACGGACTCGGAGATAAACGACGCGATGTCCGGCAACGTATGCCGATGCGGCACCTACAATCGCATTCGAGCTGCCATAAAATACGCGAGCGAGGGAGGGCGTTAACAATGCGGCAAACCACCGACACGCTCACGCGGCCAGTATCGGGCGCAGACGAAGCAAGAGTCTCTCGCAGAGCATTCCTGAAGGTCGGTGCGACCGCGGCAGGGGGACTCGCCCTGGCGGTTGCCCTGCCGTCCTGGTCCATGGCTGATGGAAGCGAAGGCGGCGCGGTCTTGAATGCGTTCGTGAGAATTGAGCCCAACGGCCGCGTACGCTTGACCATGCCGTCAGTCGAGATGGGGCAGGGGGTCTATACCTCGCTCTCTATGCTTCTGGCGGAGGAGCTCGAAGTCAAGCTCGACCAGATCGAGGTCGAACACGCGCCTCCGAATGACGCCCTCTACGCCAATCCGATCCTGCAATATCAGGCGACAGGAATGTCAACCTCGATCCGGGGTTTCTGGCTACCCCTTCGGCGAGCTGGCGCCGCGGCGCGCCTCATGTTGATCGCGGCGGCGGCTCGGCGTTGGAAAGTCGACCCGGCGGCCTGCACCGTGAAGGATGGAGTGGTTTTGCACCCCTCGGGCGCTAGGTCGCTGCCCTATCGGGACTTGCTGCGATCCGCGGCCGAATCGGAGCCTCCCGCTCTCGATCGCATCAAGCTGAAGGAGCAAGGACAGTTCAGTCTCATTGGAACATCCCCGAAGAGACTTGAAGCTCCCGACAAGATCAGTGGACGAACGCAGTTCGGAATCGACGTGATGCTGCCGGGCCTGAAGGTCGCGGCGATAGCGATCTCTCCGGTGCTTGGAGGAAGACCCAAGGCCGTGAACCAGAGTGCGGCACTCGCGATCAAGGGTGTGCATCAGGTGGTCGCGGTCGATGAGGCGGTAGCCGTCGTTGCTGACCATATGGGCGCTGCCAAGAAGGGTTTGGAAGCCGCCGCGATACAGTGGGACGACGGTCCTAACGCCTCGATAGATAGTAAGAAGCTCGTCGAGCAGCTCAAGAAGGCATCCGAAAGCCCGGGGGTCGTAGCGAGAAACGAGGGCCACTTCGAGCAGGCGTTCTCCGGCGCGGCTCGGCGTCTGGACGCGGTGTATGAGCTGCCGTTTCTGGCTCACGCAGCCATGGAGCCGATGAATTGCACGGTGCACTATCGGAAGGATATCTGCGAAATCTGGGTCGGCACGCAGCAGCCCACCATCACGCAGGCGGCGGTCGCGACGCTCACAGGAATACCGAAGGAAGCCATTGTGATCCACAATCAGTATTTGGGTGGAGGCTTCGGCCGTCGGCTTGAGCCAGATGGTACCCTTCTCGCGGTCAAAATTGCCAAGCAGATCGACGGTCCCGTCAAGGTGATCTGGAGCCGCGAGGAGGACATCCAGCACGATGTATACCGACCCTACTACTACGATCGGATATCGGCGGGTCTCGACGAGGCCGGAAGACCTATCGCGTGGCACCATCGGGTATGCGGCTCTTCGGTCGTGGCCCGGTTTGCTCCTCCCCTGTTCAAAAACGGTTTGGATTTCGATGCGGTCGAAGGGGCTGCCGAGCCGCCCTACGCAATTTCCAACATTCTCGTCGAATACGTTCGGGCCGAACCGCCCGGCATTGCGACCGGGTTTTGGCGTGGTGTAGGACCGGTACACAACGTCTTCATCGTCGAGAGCTTCATGGATGAGCTGGCCTCCGCGGCCAGGCAGGACCCCGTCGAATTCCGCAGGAATCTTCTAGCGCACAATCCGCGAGCTTTGGCGGTCCTGAATCTTGCCGTGCGGAAGGCGGGCTGGGGTCAGCCGATGCCTCCCGGAAAGGGCAGGGGCGTTTCACTTCAGTTCGCCTTTGGAAGCTATCTTTCGCAAGTGGCGGAGGTGGCCGTCGACGAGAAAGGAAATGTGAGGGTGGAACGTATCGTCTGCGCGGTGGATTGTGGATTGCCGGTCCATCCGAAGATGATCGACGCACAAATACAGAGCGGAACGATCTTCGGGCTCACGGCTGCGCTGCGCGGCGCGATAACGATCAAGGACGGCCGAGTCGAGCAAGGCAACTTTGACTCTTATCCGCCGCTGCGCATCGATGAAACGCCACCAATCGAAACCCATATAGTGGCGAGCACGGCTGATCCTGGCGGCTTGGGCGAAGCAGCTACAGCCGCTGTCGCTCCCGCGGTCACGAATGCCATTTTCGCGGCGACGGGGCGCCGCATCAGAAGGCTGCCGATACAGCCGGCCTGAGAGCAAGGCCTGAGGTTGGCGGAATCACGACCACGTGACGCCGCGTAACAACCATCCCTTCCTTTAGAATATATAGATGCCAGAACGGCTCCGGCGAAAAGAATCACGGAGCGATGTTGCGGACAGCGACATTGTTCCCGGCATTCTCGTATCCAAGCAGTCGGCTCAAACCGAGCAAACTGCAACTCCACACATGAGGTAACCAATGAATCGACGCACTTTTGTGAGCATGGTGGCTGCAGGGGCGGCAAGCACTCTGATCCGAGGCGCGAAAGCCGCTGCAGAGCCGGCGCCGATTGCCCGAAACGTCGTCCTGGTGCATGGATTGTTCGCCGACGGGTCATCTTGGTCGGAGGTGATTGCACGGTTGCAAGCTGCGGGCCTCAATGCCACGGCCGTGCAAAACCCGCTGACAACGCTGCCTGAAGCGGTAGCTTCAGCCGAGCGCGTGCTCGCGCGGCAGGATGGACCGACGGTCCTGGTCGGGCATTCCTTCTCCGGAATGATCGTGACCGAGGCCGGTATGCATCCGAACGTGTCGACGCTTGTCTATGTGGCGGCGCGAGCGCCGGATGCGGGCGAGGATTATACGGCGTTGGCCAAGACATTTCCGACGCCGCCAGCGTCCGCCGGGATTGTCTTCGACGGCGATGAAGGACGCCTCAGCGAGGCTGCGTTCTTGCGCGATTTCGCAGGCGACCTGCCCGAAGCGAAGGCGAAGGTCCTCTATGCGGTCCAGCAGCCGTTCCACAAGGCTCTGCTCACGGGCAAGACGACGCATGCGGCCTGGCGGTCGAAGCCAAGTTTCTATGCCGTTTCGACGGAAGATCGGACGATCAATCCCGATCTCGAACGCTTCATGGCCAAGCGCATGGGCGCGAAGACCATCGAAGTGAAGGCGAGTCACCTGTCGCTGATATCCCAACCCGACGAGATTACCCGATTGATCCTGCAAGCCGCCGGACAGCCCGCCTAGCAGGTGGGCGGCCGTTCTTGTGCACCGGCTGTCGACGTGTCGCGGCGACAGTCCGGACGACCAGTCCCAAATTAACGCCCGAAGGTCGTCGAGCGCGGCTTGACCGCCCGCCCCTTTTCCTCGCGAGAATTGGGACATACGACGGGAGCACCATCTTTCTAGATCATCAGAGCAACAGCTGCCAAAAGCCAAACCCTGCCATCGCTTGCGGGTTTTCCTTTTCCTACGAAAGCACAGGACGTCTTATTAGGGGGACCTGTTATGCCCGTCGCTGCATTGGTCCGCACGAAAAGCTTCCGCCGAGAAATGGCACGCGAGATTTCAGTCCAGAAAAATGAAGCCATTGCGTCGTCCTGTGGTACACAGGGGTGATACACAGACGAAGAGCCGGGTATTCGGCGAGCCTTATTTTCCTGGGTTTTCGGCGTTTGGGCTCTGGCCGGTGAGGAATCCCTCCCTCTCCGGCATCGATTTTGGTTGGCGCTGCCCTTCCTGAGAGAGGGGTGCCAGGACCGACGAGATACAGCGCGCGGATCAGAGGGTGTGACACCCAGACGCTCGCTGAACACGACGCGCATCCGGTCTGCTGTGCCGAAGCCGCAGTGATAGGCGACAGCCTTGAGAGGCCGTTCGCTACCTCCAGCAGCATGCGAGCGGCGTCTGCGCTGGCGCATGATGTCGTGTACATTGGTGGATGAATGATTGTTGGAGAGAATGCTTTGAATCAAGAGCAGGGCATCGCTGCGCCGCCGGCCGCTCACACCGTATCGCCACCCGCAACCCCGCTCCGTTCCGCCCCACCCAATGGGTCGGCGTCCGCGCCGATCGGTTCGCGCAGCACTTTGGCCCGGCTGGCCATTCCGTTGTTCGCCGTGCTGGTCGCGCTTGCCTTCATCGCGCTTGCGACGCTGCGCTGGGACGCCTGGGTCGGTCACGCGACGATCCAGACCACCAACGATGCCTATGTCCGTGCCGAGCTGACGCGGCTGAGCAGCCGTGTCGCCGGGGAGGTGTTGACGGTGGCCGCGAAGGATTTTCAGCGCGTCAAGGCCGGCGATCTCCTGGTGCAGATCGATCCCGCCGACTACCAGGCGCACGTCGCGCAGGCCGAGGCCGGCGTGGCGGGCGCGCAGGCGGCACTCGACAATCTGAGCAACCAGGTCGAACTGCAATACGCGACGATTGCGCAGGCCGAAGCGGCGCAGGTCTCCGCGGCGGCTCAGGAGGTCGAGGCGCGCCAGGAGCAGGAGCGCCAGCAATCGCTGTCGCAGACCGAATCCGGAACGCGGCAAAAGCTCGAACAGGCAACTGCGGCCTACGCCAAGGCGCAGGCCGACGTGCGCGCCAGCCGCGCCGTCATCGCCGCGCAACGCCATCAGCTCGAAGTGCTGTCGGGAACCAAGAAGCAGCGCGCCGCCGATCTCGAGGGTGCCAAGGCGACGCTGGCCGCAGCCAAGCTCAGGCTCGGCTACACCAAGATCGTGGCGCCGTTTGATGGTGTTACCGGCGAGCGGCAGGTGCAGCCGGGCGACTACGTCAATATCGGCAGCAACCTGATCAATGTCGTGCCGCTGCCGAACGTCTATGTGATGGCCAATTACAAAGAAACGCAGCTCACGCGGGTAAAGCCGGGCCAGCCGGTCGATATCACCGTCGACAGTTTCCCGAACGAAAAACTGCACGGCCGCGTCGAGCAGATCGCGCCGGCGAGTGGTTCGCAATTCGCGTTGCTGCCGCCGGACAACGCCACCGGCAATTTCACCAAAGTGGTCCAGCGTATCCCAGTCCGCATTCAGTTCGACAACAACCAGCCGCTGCTGGAGCGGCTGCTGCCGGGAATGTCTGTCGTCACTAATATTAATACCGGCGAGGCGGTGGCGAATGGCGGAAAATGACGGTTACGACCGCGGACCAGTCTCGCGTGGTGGTATCGCGCCGCAGCCGCTGTTCGCGGTCAGCGCGGTGCTGCTTGGCTCATTTCTGGCCAATTTCGACAGCCGCCTGACGTCGGTCGGGTTGCCTGACCTCCGCGGCGCGTTTTCGCTCGGGTTTGACGAAGGCGCCTGGCTTTCTACTGCCGGCATCGGCTCGCAGATCTTCATCGCGCCGGCGGTGGCGTGGCTTGCGACCGTATTCGGCTTGCGCCGCGTGCTCGGCATTCCGAGCCTGGTCTATGCCGTAATCTCGCTGGCAATTCCGTTCGTCCACGATTACACGGCGCTGATCGCGCTCAGCATCGTGCACGGCATGCTGCTCGGCACCTTCGTGCCGGCGACGCTGATGATCGTCTTCCGCAATTTGCCGATCCACTGGTGGCTGCCGGCGATCGCGATCTATTCGATCCGCGTGGGGTTTGCGCTCGATAGCGGCACGTCGCTGGTCGGCTTCTACGTCGACCATTGGGGATGGCAGTGGCTGTATTGGCAGGGCGTGGTGATCGCGCCGCTGATGGGCCTCATGGTCTATCTCGGCACACCCCGCGAGCCGGTCAATCGGGAGCTGTTAAGGAATGCCGACTGGGGTGGCATGCTGCTGCTCGGCACCTCGGTCTCCATGATCTATGCCGGCCTCGACCAGGGCAATCGCCTGGATTGGCAGGAGTCGGGCACGATAATGGCGCTGCTGCTCGGTGGCGGTGTGCTGTTTATCGTCTTCCTAATCAACGAGACCATGGTTCGCCAGCCCTGGGCCCACGTCAATGTGCTGTTCTCGCGCAATATTGGGCTCTCGCTGGTCGTCATCCTGCTCTACACTCTGACTAGCCTGTCCAACTCGTCCCTGGTGCCGAACTTCCTCAGTGTTGTCGGCCTGCTGCGGCCCGAACAATCCGGTGTCCTGCTGCTGACCTACGGTGCGCCGCCGATGTTTGCGCTGGTGCCGATATCGATCTTCCTGCTCCGGCATTTCGATGCGCGTACGGTCGTTGTGCTGGGCTTTTCCGCTTTCGCTGCCGGCAATCTGTGGGGAACGCAGCTGACCCATGACTGGGCGCGCGGCGATTTCATCGGCATCGTAATGCTGCAGTCGATCGGACAGGCTTTCACGCTGTTGCCGATCATCATCGTCGCGCTGTCGAATTCCGATCCCTCGCGGGCAACGTCATTCGCCGCCTATATCCAGATCATGCGGCTTGGCGGCGCCGAGATCGGCGTGGCGCTGATGGGCACCTGGCTGCGCGTGCGTGAGCAGATCCATTCCAATTATCTCGGCCAGCATATCGAAAACGGCAGCGTCGAAGTCATGCGCATGATCAAGCAATTGGCGGATGGTTTTGCCGGCCATGGCGCCGCCACTGCGTCGGCGCGGGCCGTGGGCACGCTTGCGGCGCGGGTGCAGCGGGAGGCCAACGTACTCGCTTACATTGATGGTTTTTGGCTGTGCTTCTGGCTGGCGATGGCGGCGCTGTTCTTTGTGGCGCTGATCACCCGCGCGCCGCCCGGGCCATTCACGCCGGCGCCGTTTGGCTTTGCGAAAGCATTGATGCGCCGGTGCGGGGTATCCGTCCCATGACGAGTTTCCACCTATTGCTGCGCGAAGCGTCATCAGTGATGGGGTGGTCACCGATCGTTAGACCACACATCACTGTCAGCGTTGTTGCGCCGATAAGAACGATCGCACTTGTGGCAAAGTGGACTTTCAATATCGACGTTAGCAAGCGCCACCTGCGGCCTCGTGATCCGCCGACATAGAATCTCTGGGTCCATTCCAAATCATTGAGCCGGATCAAAGCACTGCCGCTGCGCGGTTCCAGAAAAGCAGCGCAGCGAGTACCGAAAATCGTCTTGGGCCCGCGTGTCAGAAGGCCCGAATCACAGTTCGCTCGCAACCGACTCCAACAAAATTGGCACGTTTGCGGAAGACATGTGTGATCGTCTCTTCTCTGCGGCTGGCTCTGGGTGTGGCTGGTGATGCTGCCGACCGTGGCCGGTTTCCTGTTCGCACTCTATCTGGCGCTGGCGGAATCTTTCGTCTGAAAGCGGGTTGCCGGGGTGCTGACGCACGAATAAGGTTCAACCGTACCACGCATACAGAACTGAGCGGGAGCATAGTGATCGTCTGCATGTTGCCGGCCAAACCGGTTTTGAACCCGCAGGTGCCAGGCTAAAAATCGAGATCGGCAGTTACAAATTCCATCGGGACAAGGGGGCCTTTCCTTGCAAGGAGGCAAAATTGTCTTCAATCGCTCCGAATTGCGGTGCCGGCGATCGCCTTGTTTGCCTCTGGCTGGCTGATTCAGAGAGGCCGCGTCGGTGCTGCTTTGGTAGATCGGTCTGGCGCCACCGCTGGCGGGGCGTCGGGGTGTTCTGGCTGTACATGCGCGAAACATAGCGCCGAGAATATGCCGCTCTTAGTTCGGTTCGGCAGCGGCGGCCTGCGCTGCGGTCTTGCTTTGCGCGACAATTGCTTCCAGCCGAGAAATATTCTCCAGTAGTCGCTGGCTGGTGAGGACGAGAAAGTAATAGCCGAATTGCGGGTTCTGAAAGTAGATCTCGAGCAGCTTTTCGTAAGTGATGGTCAGCACATGGCCGTTCTCGATGCATTCGATTGTCGCCGTCCGGCGGTTGTCGGGTGTTAGGAACCCAAGTTCGCCCATCAGACGTCCCGGCGGAAGTTCGACGCCGATTTCCTTCACCAGGAATTTTCCGGTGACGGTCAATAGCATTTCATCGGCTGTATCGTCCTTTTTGAACAAAACATCGCCTTTGCGGTATTTGCGCTCTGTCATGAACGGCTTCAGCCATTCCATTGACGTATCGCCCTGCGTTGCGCTTCGGGCCTTCTTTACGAGAGCGAGCATTTGGCGGAGGCGGTACGCATTGATGGGGACCATCAGTAGATACAAGAGGAAGGTCGTGACGGCTCCGGTGAGCGCGCCGAAGGCGGCGAAGAAAGCGCAACCGATCATGTTGGCGACCCGCAGCGGCACCATGGTCTGCGTCAGCAGAGTGGCGACGAAGAAGATGGCGCCCACCAGGGCAAACATGTTGGCCAGGGTGATGTTGTGCAGAAAGATTTCCAGCAGCCGGTTGAAGATGGCGTCATAGGTAACGTTGTTGGGGTCGAGGCCCAGCTGGACCAATACCTTCGCCACCCTGAGATTGTCCGCCGCGGTGTCGAGAATGCGATCAAGGATTGTCAAAGGTCTGCACCGTCAAGCTTCATAATATCCCCCGGCATCTATCGGCGCCCGGCCAAAACGGAACGTTTCTCTTGCATCACGGCATGTAAACGGTTCCCGCTGAAACCCGCGATCCCGTCGATTGAGCTGTTGCGAATAGCAGTTCGTATTATTCCGGAACGAAAGCGCGTCGCGTTTGCTCCAGCAGCCAGGTTCACATGACAGCCCAAGCGGAAGATATAAAATTATCAAGGGGCGCGTATAAGAATTCTATGGAGAATCCGACGGCATTTTATAGCCGCGGCACAAAATACGGGCGGCCCGCGGGGCAGTACAGTGCCCCACCGCCAGCAGAGAAACGTGTAACGCCTGTCGTGCGTTAGTGATAAATGGAGCGCGGAAGGTAGATGGCGACCTTTAGCGCCACTACGGCAACGAGGGCGCTCGCCGCCGCTAGTAGCAGCAGAACGCCCATGCAAAACCGCTTAGCGGTCGCCGTATAGGTTGCCGCTGCGCCCGTTTGGGCCGGGTCCCGGCCTCCCTTTAACCGATCGAGCGGAGCGTGGGTGTGTGTCAGCATCGTGATATCAAGAATCCTGCAGCTTCCGTTTGACTGCTTCCATCATTCTGCCGACGAAGACAGCCATTCGCCGCTGGGCACGCGTCGATAGGCGTGTCAACGATCCGAGCTGCGCCACCAGCGGATTGCCCCGATTTTCAAGGTCCAGCTCGATCGTCTCGGACGGATATATGGTCGCGCACCCCGCCGACCGGCTATTCTGTTTTGCAAACGACAGGGCCGAGGTCTCAAGCAGGAAAATTCCGCCAATCTGTCCGTTGACGTCGCGGGCCACCCAAAAGCCTTCCACGTTGCGGCCGATGAAAAATGCGGGGATCGCCTCGCTGACTATGCTGGGGTCGAGCGGCTGAAATTGCGCGGTGACCCTGGCCGGTTCAGCCGGCGGGCCTCCGGCGTCCGCCTGTTTCTGCTCGATCTCAGCGGTCGAAGGGCTCTGCGCGCGTCGCGAAAGGTCTGGGCTCATTAGTTGCAGGGTGATCATTGGCTGTTCATCGGTTGCGCAGGTGTGCTTGAGGAGCCGCGGGCGAACGTGCTCGGCTTCCGCCGCAGCTCGTCGCATCCGGCTACTGACAAAGGCTCGTCGCGGACAGAGGCGAGAACGGCCTCAAGGAGGTGCTCTTTCTTACAGCGGCATTGAAAGTGATCGCGGCCATGGCGGTCTCCTCACGAATCTAAGGTCATGATGTGCCAACGACGCCATAGGAATGCGAGATGGTTGGGCTTTCCATCTCATAAGAGAGATATAAACAATCCTGGACGGCAACAGCGCCGCTCTAATCCGCTCCCGACGCTTATAAAACGCCTATGAGAGAGAGCAGGAGGCCGACTCGATTTCTTATGTCGTTATGCGCATCTTCGGACCGCTCGCTCGCAATGTGAGCTGACGGTGGAGATGCAAGATGGCTCATTTACTTCCAGGCGGCGAAAAATGTAGCGACTTGATCCACGACGATGATTATCGATCGCCTCTAGGCGCCTACCGGTTTGGCAGAACGCACGCAAAATCTGTTCGCGGGCGAACTGCATTAAGCCGGATCAACGGCTATTTTAGAAACATGATCGAAGTTATCGCCGATGCTAAGCTGCGTCGGATGCAGGGCGAGCTCGAGCTGCGCGCTATCCACTACGATCGGCCAAGCGAAAGCTGGCTGGTGCACAAATCTGATCCCGCGGAGCATTCGCGATGAGCGCGCCCGCTCTCGTCTCAGTTCTTCGCAAGGCCACCGGCTCGTTAGCGAGCCTCCTGAGCCCATTCTGGGCTGGGCCAGCCGGGAAGTATCGGCCCGAGGATCACTATATGCGCGGTCCTGGGCCGAAATGGCGGGCAAAGCACTTTCTCGACGGCGCATCTGCGGCGGCACCTGAGCTCGCGCCACTCACGGGCGACAACACGTTCGGTCTAATGATTGGCTCGAGAAGAAAGTCCTCTCCATAAGCCATTGTCGCGCTTGGGAGGCTCTTTGGCCGGCGAGACCTTCGGCTGGTTCTCTTCTATTGCAGGGGCGAACACGCGCCTGAGGCGGCCTTCGTCAATCCGCGCAAGGTATTGGCGCAAGAGCGCGAAGGCAAGTTCATCAGAATGGCGGCGCATAACTCCGCACTAGTCCTGCGGAAAAAGCTGAAAGCGGCCTTGCCGTTGTGCTGCAGACCAAGCCTGTCGATCTCGTTCGCGATTGCCATGACAGCCAATCTATCGGCGTTGTCCCATGTCACGGCGAAGCGCAGGATGGCAAGCTGCCAGGCACGCAGCGTCCTGGCGTGCCATTCCATTCCCAAATCATCTGGACTCATCCTGAATGCCTCTACGGTGTGAGGGCTGAACCTTCGCGAAGGTAAGGCTCGCGCCAGCTTTCGATCGGACAGGCCAGATCCTCGTCGCTGATCTCCGCGATCGCACTTGCGACCTCAGCCTTTGCTGAATCGGCCAATTCAACGATCGGCAGGCGGGTGGCTGGCGACATAAAGCCGAGGAGGCACAGCGCATATTTCAGGACAGCCGGGCTTTCTTTGGAGAGTGAGGCCGTCAGCGGCGCAAGTCGATGTTGCAAGTATCGCGCAGACTGCAACCGTCCCTGCCTGCAGCTCGAAAAAATTATCTGACACAGTTCTGGCGCGATGTTCGAGATCATCGATATGCATCCGTCTCCGCCATTGGCGAAAAAGGCCAGCGCGGGTGCGTCGTTTCCGGACAACAGTCGAAACCTGGGTGGCAGCAGCGGCCGCAAGCGCGGCGGACGCGCAATGTCGCCTGTCCCATCCCTCAATCCGATGAACTGTTTCGACTCCGCCAGCCGCGCGAGGGTGTCATCGGATAGTTCGCGGATCGTCCGCGAGGGAATGTCGTGCAGGATGATGGGGAGCGCGGTCGAGTCGGCGATCGTCTGAAAGTGCGCATGAATCCCGGCCTGCATCGGCTTGTTGTAATAAGGTACGACTGAAAGGACCGCATCGGCTCCCGCTGCTTCGGCGCGCCGGGTCAATTCGATGGCCTGACTGGTTGAGTTCGAACCCGCTCCGGCGATAACGCGCACACGGCCGGCTGCGATTTCGACAGCGGTGCGGACGATGGTGTCGTGCTCGGCTGGCGTCAGGGTTGAATCCTCGCCGGCGAGTTCGGCGACGACGATTGCTGAGACACCCACCCCGATCTGGCGTTCGCGAAGCTTCGCAAGCGCGGTTATATCGATTCGATCGTCTTCATCGAACGGCGTGGGAAGATCGGGTATGTAGCCCGCCAGCCAAGTGGCGGGTTCTACAAGGTATGTCATTGGATTTCACGCCGCGTTTTCCACCTGACCAAAGCCCTGTCGGTACGCAGAAAGTACGAGACCCTGCTGGCACCTGACACCCGCCTCGATCCGAAAACCCATCTGCTCCAGCTTCGCGCGAATTCTGAGGCTAAAGGTGCTTTCGCGAGAGTCGATCAGGACGGCAATGGCCGCGCTGGTGCAGAGGAACGGCGATATCTGGGCAAGGGCAGCCTCGATGGCTTGAATCGAGTTTTGACCAGTGATCAGCCCGACTGCGTGCTGTCCCCTTGGAACGCGGCACGTCGCGGTGGTGGCCACGCGGATGAATCCGCGTCGCCGGAGCGCAACATACAGCTCCGGGCTATCGCTACCGGCGACGATGGTGCGATCCGGAATGGACAGGCGTGTGAGTCCGATCATGGTATCGACGACCTGCTCTCGGTTTGGACAGGAATGAGGTTGAACCATCTGGCTCTCCTGGACGGCTGGTCGGTTTGTCATGCGGCGCGCCTTGTGCTGGCGCCGGGTGTGCGATCGGAGGAGGGGAGCTCGCCGCCCATGTCCAGCTCGACTTCGCGCGACAGCTCGACGATTGTTTCGGGATGACGACCATTCTCGAACAGCGCGTACTTGACGGCTTGCGCGCGGTTGACGAACAGGCCGCCATAGAGACCGTTCTGCTCCCGGGCGACCCAGTGGCCGCGCCTGTTCTTGCCAATAAAGACGATCGAAGATGCAGATCTGCACGATGGAGGTTCGACAAGCTTCACGTTAGTATTCCTTCTGATGCCGAGTAACGCGTGCTACCGAGGCCGCGGACGTTTCGTCGCCGGGTGCGAATGCTAGGATGCTGGCGTCGGTCGGGAGACTGCTTTACTCATGCTCCCAATATCTGCCTGGCCGGATATGAATTCGAGGGAGACCAGACGGCGATCTCATAGGAGCCGCATAAGGCCGCGCGAGGCTATCAAACCGGAGCTGAATGGTTGAAGATGCTAACTAGGGCAAACAAGGCCACGTAGGCCACGGTTTCGTCCCAGTGATTGAGCGCAATGTCGAACGGAGGCTCTCGTCTTACGAGGCCGATGATCGAGTTAAAGATGATCGCCATCCACAGCAACGCAGAGAAGCTTCTGCCGAATCCGATGCTGCTAAACGCGGCGAAAACGAGCAGGATAATCGTTCGCAGGCAAAACCGAGCGAGCACCTGGGCCGATCTCAATTCTCGCGGCAGATTCGGGAGTTGCGCCAAGATTCGAAACTCTATCGGTTGCGACTAATTGGATCGATCTTCAAGTCACTGTATCGCAGCGAGCTAAGCGAAGTTATCGCAGCAAACTGGCTCGTATTGCTCTCGCTCTCGCGGCGTCTGTGGCACCGATGGGCGACTCGGCTCTCTTGACATTTCGATCTGCCGAACTGTTTCGATGTAAGCGCTCAAGATTGCAAGCGTGAGGCTGGCGTGTCTGACCTCGACTGCCTGGTCCAGCCAGTCGGGAAGTTCGCGTTCGCGCGATAACGCACAGTGCCACTCACCTTCATCGTAAGTGATGCGGCGGAGCTTCCACTGGGGTAGTTCCGCGTCGATCAGCGCCAACGCTGCCTCCGTCAAAGCGCCAGCATCAATGAATTGCCGTAGCTGGACAGCATCGGCACCCGAACTCGGGAGCGATAGCCGCCGCGCGGTCCCGACCAAAACGGCGGAAACCAGCTCTGACGTTGGTTCATCTGTAGTCCTCACTTGGTCCGCAAGTGTTTCCAGCTGCTCCGAGCGAAGGGGGTGAAGTAACACGGCGTCCTCCCTCAATGCATTTCCCGCGCGACAATGTGAACGCCGCTTAAGGTGAGGGAAGGGCCGTTTGAATTCGAGATGGAAAGGCGCCTTAAGATATAAACGCACCATAAGTGGCCCGGGGCGTACGGAATTTATAGGCTGAGGCTTTAGAACGATCCAAGTCGCGCACCGTCCTAACTGCCAGCTCAGCGAGCCCTGCGTGATCCGAATAGTGTCTCTGTTGCAATGGGTTGCTGCAACACTCGGCGGCACACTTATGGAATCCCTATAACGTTGGCGCGTCAGCCATCTCGAAAACCTATACGCAACTTGGCACCTCACGGTCGCGCGATCAGCGTCTAGAGCCGTTGATCCATCGCAATTCGCTCGACAGAGACAGTCGATCCGCGGCCGTACCTGATGGCGCTGGTGATCGTCGCGATCGGCCTCGGCGCCGGCGAAATGATCCAGCCGATCTTCGGCATCGAGAATGTCGACTTGGTCTTCCTCACCGCGGTGATCGGGGTCGCGGTCCGCTACGGTCTGTGGCCATCGATCCTGGCCAGCGTCGCCGCGTCGCTCTGCTACAATTTCTTCTTCTTGCCGCCGATCTATACCTTCACGATCACCGATCCGACCAACGTCGCGGCGTTCTTTTTCTTCATGCTGATCACGATCCTGGTTTCCAACGTCGCCGCGCGGGTGCGCACGCAAGCCGATTCCGCTATCGGCAGGGTGCGGACCACGGAATCGCTGTACGCCTTCAGCCGCAAGCTCGCGGGCACCGCCACACTCGACGACGTATTGTGGGCGACAGCCTATCAAACTGCACTGATGCTCAGGGTACAGGTCGTCCTGCTGCAGCCCGAGGAGGGCGTATTGACGGTGAAGGCGGGTTACCCGCCCGAAGACCAGCTCGACAAGGCCGATCTCGCCGCCGCCAACTGGGCCTGGGACAATGATCGTCCCGCGGGGCGCGGCTCGGAGACGCTGCCCGGGACGGCAAGGGACATGAGTATTGCCTCACGCCTGCCGGCGAGGGCTTGCGCGCGGTGATGGCCGCGCTCGGCCAGTGGGGAATGACCTACACCCACGATCGGATCAAACGCTCCGATCTCGATCCCGCCCTACTGGTCTGGGGATTGCGCCGGCGTGTCGATGTGAACGCGTTGCCGGACCGCCGCGTCGTCCTGCGCTTCGAATTTTCAGGCGTGCCGGCGAGCCGCACGAAATTTCGGATCATGTGGCTGATCCTCGGACGATCGTCTGTCGACGTGTGCATGAAGGACCCTGGATTTGCTGTCGATCTCACGCTTCGCGGCAATATCCGTGACTACGTCGAAGTCTATCTTGGCCAAACGAAATGGAGCGACGCGGCCAGAGCTGCGCTGCAGCTCGATGGCGATCAGAAGATTGCAAGAGCGTTTCCTGTCTGGATGCAATTGAAACGGTAAGCGGCCGGGATGCTCTAGCCCTTGCATTTGGCTCCTCGGCCTGTTCCCGTTGAGTCCAAACCCGTGGCGGGCCGATCCTAAAGACGCTCCAGTCTGACTCAACGGCTCTGACGGTAAGGCCGGTCTGGCGCGCCCAACGCCGGATTTCGGGGGCAGGTTGATCCATAACGATAACCCATCGCCGCGACCGGCTGCTGATTCCAATTGAAGTCCGGCCGCACGGTCGAGTCACTCGCCGCGCTTCGACCTGAGCACCTTGTGCCTGCGGCGAATGTATCGCGCCTTGGCAAACGGGACCACATTGGCCGCCGGCGATGCTGCGGCTGCTCTAGATACCGGTGGTCAGTTCCGATTCATTTTTTTCTTTGCCCTTGCATCAATGTATCCGGCCTCTGATTGGAACGTGTTGTGCTCCGGGCCATCATGGATATCACCACGCATTCGAGCTGATTAGCGCGAGCAGCTCGCGACGCTCGCTGCCAAGGCGGCGACCAGAACCATTCCAGTCGTGTTTTTCGTTGCGGGCAACCCGATCGTGCGGCCGTATTCACGGTACCCGGCACAACTACCGGTAGAAGCCACACTCAAACCTAAGGATTACCTAGATCGTCCCGGCCCTAGTCGCTTTTTGGACCGATTCGAGATGCTGAGTGCACGCTCGGTAGCGGGACGCTTCTGGATAACAAGAAAAATAAGAAGCAGTTTTAGGAACGCCCCATTGTTGCGTCAGAGTACAGGGAGCTTCACCATGGTGGAACAGGCACCTCAGTATAGATCAGGCGACCCTAACGTCGATGCGTTCGACAAAAACACGGCCGATCATCGAGTAGCGCCCTACAAGTTACGAAGATCAGCCCGCACGGATCTTTATCTTGAGAATTCCGTTCCACTGTTTCTTTCCGACTGTAACGGCGAACCGGATCCGAGCGAATACGTCACTCCCTTGCTGAAGAAGCGAAGAGGTTCCATTTCGTTACGAGTTCTGGCGGGTGTTTGCGCGGCTGCAGCCGTAGCAATTCTGGTCGCGCTTTTTTCTTCGGATGCCACGCGCGATATTGTCGTGCGCGCTATTGTCGTGAATGTCAGAGCTTCAATGGCCGCTGTTTTTCCGGCTCCATCCGCAGCCGCGCAATCCGATCCGACGCAACTAACAGCACTTGACAGACAGAATGTTCCCGCTCGGCCATCGGCGCCGGAGAATCAGACGATTGGTCGAAGCGTCACATCGACCGCCGCTGAGCCCGCGCGCGAGGAGATCAAGATGGCTTATCAGAGCGCGCTGCAGGGCCGCGCCCCGGCCACTGATGCTGTCGCGGAGCTGACCACGCCGGCAGATGCGATCCATCACCTTGATCCCGATGTAATCGCCTCTTTGCTCAGGCGCGCGGATGCCTTGATCGCGAGCGGCGATGTCGCCGCGGCCCGCCTCGTGCTGCGGCGCGCGGCGGACGCTGGAGATGCGGGCGCCGCCATGACGCTCGCGGGAACCTACGATCCCGCGAATCTGGCGAAACTGGGCGTCCACGGCATGGTGCCGGACGTAGCCATGGCGCGAAGCTGGTACGAGAAAGCCAGAAAATTCGGATCGGCGGAAGCGCCTCAACGGCTCGAAATGCTCGCAAGCAAGCGGCAATAATCGGCGAGCCACACGACACGCTTCAACGACCGCGAACGGGCCGGGTCCACCGAATTCCGGACGCGGCACACTCAACGTGCAGCAGATCACAGCAAAGGGCAATGTTATGGGCGTCTCCAACGCGACTGTTAGAAATCTCTTCGTGGGCCTGTCGTTCTTGTTGTTTCTTACATCCCTAATTGTCCCCTCGCGTCCCGTTTTGGCTCAAGGCCAAAAGCCTGTGGTCCGCTATGAGGAAAAAAAACGCCAGGCCAACGATATCGCGGTCACGGTCATCGTATCCGGCCTCTCATGTACGTGCGCCAGGTTCACCGAGGACATCCGGAACGTCGTGAACGATCTGGGGCCGGACGGGGTCCGCGTCTTGCCGATCCTTGGCGTCGGCGGACTTCAAAACGTAAACGATGTGCTGTTCCTCAAGAACGTAGACATGGCCGTCGTCGACGAGGACAATCTTCGGCTCCTCAAGAAGAAGGATCCGGTGCTGTACGCCAACGTCGAGCAACGCGTGCAATACATCACGAAGCTCTATAATTCCGAGTTTCAGGTCCTCGCGCGAAACGACATTAAATCCTACGACGACCTGCGCGGCAAGAAGGTCAACTTCAACCTGAAGGACAGCCAGACCGAGGTGACCGCCGACATGGTCTTCAACGCGCTCAACATGCAGACGCAGCGCTCGTACTACGACAACGACGAGGCGCTCAAGAGGCTGATCTCGGGGGAAATCTCAGCAATGATCATCCTCACGGGAGCACCCCAGGCCATGCTGGCGAAGGTGAAGAAGGAAGACGGCGTGCATTTCCTCCCGCTCGACCAGGAATCCCTGCCAAATCACAAACTGGGCGAGCTGTTCGCAAACTATCTTCCCGCGGATCTCACCCATGAACACTATCCGAACCTGATCGCTGAGGGGACCACCGTTCCGACCATCGCGAACCGGGCGCTGCTCGTCGCCTATACCTGGCCGGAGGATTCCCCCCGCTACAAGAGGGTCGCCAAGTTCATCGACGCGTTCTTCAGCAAGATCGATCAATTCAATAACCCATCGAGGCATCCCAAGTGGCGCGAAGTCAATCTTTCGGCTGAAATGCCTGGTTGGGTGCGGCTTAAGCCTGCGGCCGAATGGCTCGCCTCCCACCGGAATCAAGCCGTGTCCGCCAACCCGGACAACACGCTCGACCAATCTTCTCCCGAGCTGAAGCTGGCGTTTGAGAAATTCATGCAGAAGTACGCCTCTTCGTCCGGTCAAAAGACGCTCTCTAGCAGCGAACGGGAACTGCTTTTCGCAAAATTCATGAAATTTCTCGCCCAATCGAAGGCGGAACAGGCCGCGGCACGTTAGGCTTGCGAGAATTTCACGACTTAAGGTATGCGCTGTGACCCGAGCTTTGGCCCGAACGCAAGTATCGGCTGCCGGCTCCGCGAGACGCCTTAAATAGACGAGGAGACCGACGGCCGGGAAAGCTGAGGCGTCCGGCCGCCCGCGGCCAAAGATGGAAAGGCAGAAACGCTATGATCGATCGGCGCAGCCTCATAAAGCATTCCGGGGCTGCCATCGCAGCGCTCGGTGCCGGAATGACAGCCCCCTCCTTGCGCGTCCTTGCGGCCACGGCAGTGCTACCGTTCGAGAACGGGGAACGGCCGCTCGTCAAATATCCGCAGAAGCGTCCGATGATCGGGCTGACGAGCAGGCCGCCACAGCTGGAAACGCCATTCTCCGTCTTCAATGCGAATGTCGTCACGCCGAACGATGCCTTTTTCGTCCGCTACCATCTGGCGGACGTCCCGCTGAACATCGATCCCGATGCCTTCTCGGTCGAGATCAAAGGCAAGGTCGACAAGCCCATGAAACTATCGTTGGCTGACATCAAGAAGATGCCGGCCGTCGACATCGTGGCGGTCAACCAGTGCTCCGGCAACAGCCGCGGCTTCTTCAACCCCCGCGTCGCAGGCGGACAGTTGGGGAACGGCGCGATGGGCAATGCGCGCTGGAAGGGGGTGCCGCTCAAGACCATTCTCGACAAGGCCGGCGTCCTGCGGGCCGCGCGCCAGGTCACGTTCAATGGTTTGGATGGGCCCGTGACCGACAAGACTCCCGATTTCATCAAGGCGCTCGATATTGATCATGCGCGTGACGGTGACGTCATGCTCGCTTATTCGATGAACGGAACGGATCTTCCCGTGCTCAACGGCTTTCCGCTGCGTCTCATTGTGCCAGGCTATTACGGCACCTATTGGGTGAAGCACCTCAACGAAATCACCGTGATCGACAATGTCTTCGACGGATTTTGGATGAAGACCGCGTACCGCATCCCCGACAACGACTGCAACTGCGTGGAGCCCGGAGCAGCGCCGAAAGCCACCATTCCGATCAACCGCGTTAAGGTAAGGTCCTTCATCACCAACGTCGCGGATGGGGCAAAATTGAAGGCTGGCACACAGAGCACGCTTAAAGGTATTGCATTCGACGGCGGCAAGGGCATCAAGGCTGTTGCAATCTCCACAGATGGAGGAAACACCTGGGCACAGGCCAAACTCGGCGCTGATCTGGGGAAATATTCCTTCCGCGAATGGCAGATGTCGGTCAGGCTGGCAGTTGGTGAATACGATCTGAAGGTACGCGCGACCAGCAACGGCGGCGAGGTGCAGCCGATGGAGCCGCTCTGGAACCCAGCGGGTTACCTGCGCAACGCGGTCGAGACCGTCCGCGTCACGGCGGCTTAAGGAGAACCATCATGAAGCGATCAACACTCGTCGCGCTGACGGGCTTCGCCGGACTGATGGTCGGCTTCTGCAGTTCAGGTCCGGTTGAAGTAAGCGCCAAGCCGATTTCGTACGAGCTTCCGAACGAGGCGGCGGCATTCAAGCCCGGCCCCAATCTGGCGATCGTGCAGAACAACTGCACGGCGTGTCATTCGGCCGACTATGTCCAGACTCAGCCTCGCGGCCCGAAATTCAAGCAAGACTTCTGGCAGGCTGAAGTGACCAAGATGATCAAGGTCTACGGGGCGCCAATCGATGAGGCGGACGTCGGCAAGATTGTGGACTATTTAGCACAAACTTATTGATGGCTGGGAGGGGGAAATCCGCCACCGTTTCCAGGGGAATAGCCTTGGCTCCTATCTCAAATGACCCGCCTTTATTACCGCACTTCAATTGCTCGATGATGCCGCAGCGGCCCTTGCGTTGCGCGATTTGGCCGTCGTGAAAGCGAAAGGCGCATTGTGAGCGCCGGACAATCCGAATATTAAGACACCGAGTCGTCCTTAGGCGGCGTGAGTTTTGGTTTCTTGCGAGTCCGCGCTTTGTCGATAGCCCAAATCGCCCTGACCTTAGCTGCTTCCCGCGTTGGGGCGCTTCCCGATCTTACGGTGTGTTCGTCAAGATAGACCGTCCACTTCCATGAAGCGGGTTCGATGCCTTGAACGACCGTGTATCGTTTGCCTCGGTACTCCATGCTGAACCTCCTCCAAGGTTAACGCGCTTGGAGCGAGGGTCGGACGGCAAGAATACCCGTCGGTCGCCGGGAACGAACGGTCGCAACAGGCTGAAAGGAAATGTTAAAAAAATGAAAGGCGCGGAACCATCATGAAGCATCGTGGTACCCGCTCGTGAAAATCCGCGCGCGATGGGATGAAGATTTCCAGGGAGGTGGCCGGCAGGTTGTTGGAGAGCGTGGCGGAGTGCATTGCGATCACGTCCCCATCCGGGGAATTGTCAAATCGGCAAATCAACTAGTCGGAACCAACCTATCCATCGCTTTGTCCAAGTGCTTGTCGGCGCCGCCAGTCGCCAGACGTCCAACCAGCTCTCCGGAAAGCTTGTAAATGTTGATGCCTCTTAGCACGTGGATCTTATTTGCTTTGAGGTCGAAGATAGCGCGCCGCGGACGATCGCGACATGAATGCCGCCACTGTTGAAGATATTCCGTCCATGGGGGTGCCCGTTTCGCGTTCAGCCCACGCTGTCCCAGCAGCAAGCCGACGCCGAGCGGCGCCTGCCGATCTGATTGGTCCGGTACATTGCGTCTCTGTTCCAAGAAATTGCCATCTCGATCCCGCCAGAACTGCTGACTTATGTTTTGTTCTTGGGCGCCATACGTCCGGCGTCGATAGTGTAACAGCCTCGATGGCCTGTTTCCTGCCGGGTCTAGCCGCATCACAACCTCTTCTGCGGCATGCCGCAGCACCTCGGCATCCTGACGTCAAAAGCCGGACCGAGAGCATGAGGCTCTTTCGCAGCTCGATCCAACGAACGCCCCGGATTCGCCCGCCGCTCTTCGAGTGTTTCGATCGGTTCGGCTCTCGAATCGAGGCCGCCGCAAGCCGCAAGTTTGATAGCCGCGGGTTCGACGCAGACAAATACGAAGGAATGCTAGCCATCAGACTGACCTTCGACGATCTGACATAGCTTTGGAGTGGTCCGACTGGGTGACCACGACGCGGACGGGCTGAATAGGCTTGCGGCCCTCGACACTCATCCAGAAGTGTCCATCCTTTCCAAGTGTGTAGAGGCATAATCGATCATTTTGACGTCTCCTCCAACCCATGCCGCATTGCCACACTTACCTGGACCACGCGCCTAATGACGCGATTCAGCCGCTGGCGGATGATCTCGGCGAGCCGAAATGAGCCCCGGAGACCCACAGCTCCGGGGGTTTATTTTGGAAGCTCTGGCTGGCTGCCGAGGGCGCTGGGCATGATCGTTAGCGGCCCGCGCGGGGCCGCCTGTGCGGGTTTACCACGCCGGACATATCTTCGACTCATCGTGCGCCGGGGCAGGGGGCGATCGGTAGTGGGTCAGACCCACTACCGGGCGATCACCTACAGCCGGTCCGTCGCACTTTTCCGGCGGCTTCAAATCCCCTTCGATCCACCGCTGGGCGATTTGGCGGATCAGGCCTTCACAGTCGGTGCAGCGCAACTCGACGCGGCCGCTGGCATCGGCCGGCTGACGTCAATCGCTACAACTGGCAAGTCAGGCGAGCGGGGTCGGGAATTAGCTGGCGACTTCAGCCACTCCGCAGCCAACTCCGATGGAAGCCGAGAACGCTCGCACTGCGTCGACGGCTAGGATAGAGCACGCTTTGTGAACTTGCACTGTTTTGGGCACCTATGGCGGTGCGAGCTCGAACACCAACCCGATTCGGCGTTCGCTCCGCCAAACCAAGCTGCACTGGTGGCGCACCCTATCGGTCGGTATGACCAACGTGAAATTCTCCGGGATGCCGACGAGGCTTACCACTTCAAGCACGGCCCCAAAATTCGAGATGTTGCGAATGATGCAATCCATTGCGCCGCCGCCGAACTCAATTGTTCCGGCTTTCAGTACGCGATCCCGCTGAGCACGCCGCTGCTCGACCATGACCTAACCGCGAGATCGTTTTGCCATGGGAAAGTTTACCACGAGTTGTGCTGAGTCGCCGCTAGCCATCTCAGCCCAGCAGTGGCTTTTCCGAATGGGCGTCGCTCTTTCAGTGCACCCACTGGCTCAAACTGGCAGTCGTCGATACGAAGGGGACGATGAGGGCACAGGCGGCACCAAGCACCAACATGCCCGAAAGTAGTGTCAGGACGAGGTCGATTGACCTACCGCGGGCAGAGTTGAAATCTTTAGCCGCTAAATCTTTTGCTCTCCTCTCCGTGATCACTTGAATTTCGGAACCACCGGGACGGTTATGTGCGGCGGCGGTAGCGGAGCGACCTTGTTAGCGTTTGCGATCCCGCTCGGATCGACCATCTGACTTTCCGCCGCGCCAATTGCGCCAATGTTTGGTCGGACTCCTCCTAAATGTCCCGCTCCGGCCGAGCCTCCGCCTCGCGCAAATGAAGCGGTAGTTGAGGCCAAGACCACGAAAAATACTGAAGCGACTTTTACCGCGGTGTTCGACATGGGGAAGCTCCATCAAAACTCACGCCCCGATGGAGATGTAAGTTCGAAATCCGCGCCGACACCATTAAATTGAATTTTAGATCGATCACGGGTTCGCGCGTTGCCGCCGGAAGGAAGGCCGCGACCTTGTGTTAGACAAGTGAACACAAACTCGCAGTCCACTGGAATAGGCTCGGATCCTCACCGCCTGGTCCAGGAGCACCACGTGTTTGGCCCCGATCGCGTCGAGCCATCGCTTATCCCGATCGAGCGACCACGCTGGCGCAGGTGCCAAGGTCGCATGGTGCTGGTCCGTATTGAAGCCGGCCCTGCCGGCTCCGTTCTTCGGACGTTCGAATGTCCGAAGTGCGAGCACGTTCAAAAAGTGCTGGCTGAGGAGCCGATTAAGTCGCGCATGGTGGGCTGGCTGAACAGCAGCGAATTGAAACCGCCCGAGTAGATGACCAAGTTTTTCTTAGGCCTTATCGCAATAGGCGTTGCCACATTGATCGGAGCATTCGTCATTGTAGCCTTCAGACCGCAGGATCCACTGCGCCGAATAGGCCATTGGCCCCGATTCTTCCGTAACATCTGATCGGCGAGTTTGATCGGCGAAGGTCGCAGGCCGTCGGCGCGCTATCGATCTTTGGGTTCGATCAGCCGCGTGTCCCGTCAGCTCAATCGCGGGCGGCCTCCGCAGATCTCTGTTGCGCCAGATGGCGCAGTGGACTTCTCAATCTTTTGCCAGGACGTAGACTTCACGAAGCTGCTTCTGGATCTGCTCGATACGCTTGACGCAGTGGGGGCGTCTGTTTCGCTCGTGTTGGGTCATAACCACCGTCCAGCTCTCATCGCTTGGTACAATCGCAATCTTGATTGATGCCGGGCACTCAGCGAACGACGACAGCTTCTCCCGAAAAATCCAAATCAGGTCAATGCTCGAAATTCTTTTCTTGGCCAACAATAAACCCTCTCAAAGACGCCGAGATCTTGAATGGGGATGCAAAGCAATACAACCGAGATCGAGATTTAACCTAACGAGTCAACCTTACCAGTGACTCGTCGATCCTCATCAGAGCCACTCGACAAAGCTGATCTCGAACCTTTGTGCTCGTTACCCGAGGCGGGTACGAACGCCGCCGGTCGCATGGGAGCGGACCTCGCTAGAAAGAGCCCGGGCACAGAGCTTGTCGCGGCGAGCGAACGACTAAGGCTTCACAATTTTAAATCCGTTGGCCTCCAGATCCATGAGGATTGCCTTGGTGATATGCGAGCTCTGTTCAGGCGGAATCCGCTCATAGTCCAAATGCGGGCCCCCATCGCCTTCAGGGTATTTGATAAAAGCCGTGTGAATGGAATTCGTGATCCAGTTTTTCGATTGTGCTAGCCGACATTATGCCTCCTACGGCAGTATCGCTTATTTGACGCGTTCGCCCAGAAAATAAGTCAGCATTGTACCCTTACCCTTCAATGCGACCGGACCGCGCAACTCGCAATTGAACCCATCCTTGACTCGTTGGTAAGTGCTCTCCGATATTTGAATACGGTTGGGCAAGCCGGTGGACTCGAGGCGGCTTGCTACGTTGACCGTATCTCCCCAGACGTCGTAGATCGACCGGTGCTGACCGATGAGGCCAGCGACCACTTCCCCGGAGTGGATGTCTATCCGCACTTCGAGTTTCGTCAAAGCGTTTCCCGGTCTCACGCACGGCATCGATCATGCCAAGCGCCATCTCCGCAACCGAAAGTGTGACCAGGACTTTCTTCTGGCAGTCCGCCGGCTGCCATGTAGGCATCGCCGATGGTTTTTATTTTTTCCACCTTAAGGCGCTTGGCCAGCTTATCAAAGACTGAGAACAAACCGGCTCACGCCATCAAGGAAGGTAGGCCCGAGGTTCCAGATGCCTTTGTGATCGCGGATGAAGCTGGGCGAGTCCTCGACACCATACCGCTCGCAATGGTCTGCCGGAGTCACTGAGGCGGTAAGGATCTTTTGGACTAGCTCAAGTCATGGCCCTATGATTGCGCCGACTGGGCCGGGGAGTGAAGCCGCTGGAGATTGGGCTTGTTGCCGAGTGGAGCACTATAGCGCGCAACGGAAAACCCGCCCGACTGAATCGAGCGGGTTGGGACGCGGCTACTCTGCCGCCTGACGCGCTTGATCATGTTGCTCCTCGACGGCGCTGGTAAACGCCTCGACACCGCGCTCATAGTTGCGCGCAAGCAACTCGAAATTATCAGCTACGAGTCTCAGCATCGAGGTCTGATACTGGAACAATGGCTTGGCCGCGTTGAGCCCCACGGCGGCGGCAGCCGCGATGCGGCTTTCTTGCTCACGGGCGATGCGGCGTGCATCCATGCTTTGATCAGCCATCGTTTGTCTCCTCTCTGGGTTTTTCTTGCCCCAGCCCGTCGAGCAAAAACGCCAGCATGGCGAGCAGGTTTCATGCAAGAGACATTAAAATTTCGCTGAAGGAAAAAAGCTGCCACTGGCCATAAAAAGGGCCGCCGACAGTATGGCCAGCGGCCCAATCGGGCTCAATAGATTCCGAAACGAAACAGAACTCTCAGCCCGGATGGCGGGACAGTCGATCTGGAGAGGGCATTTTTCTCCAGGAGTACTGCGTCGGTTTAGTACGGTTCAGAAAAGTGAAGGGCGAGAGCCATAATTCGTAGCGCAAACTTGCCGGGGTTTGAATCGCTCTTGGAAGAGCGAGTGAAGCGCTGAAATGGAATCAGGGGCGGATTTGCGAAAAAAGCCCGGCATTGCTGCCGGGCCTTTCTCATTGTGTGTCTCTGAGGAATTAGAAGTCCATGCCACCCATGCCACCCATGCCGCCGCCGCCCGGAGGCATGCCGGCGCTGCCCTGGTTCTTCTTCGGCACTTCCGCCACCATGGCTTCGGTGGTGATCAATAGCGCCGCAACCGAGGCTGCGTTCTGGATCGCCACACGAACAACCTTGGTCGGGTCGATGATGCCCTTGGAGATAAGGTTGACGTACTCGCCGGTCTGCGAGTCAAAGCCGTAAGCATATTGGTCCTTCTCCAGGATCTTGCCGACGATGACGGAGCCGTCTTCCCCTGCGTTGATCGCAATCTGGCGGGCCGGATAGGACAGCGCCTTGCGCACGATCTCGACACCGGTCTTCTGGTCGTCGTTCTTGGTGCGCAGCCCCTTGAGGTGCTGGGAGGCACGCAGCAGGGCGACGCCGCCGCCCGGCACGATGCCTTCCTCGACCGCCGCGCGGGTCGCATGCATCGCGTCATCAACGCGATCCTTGCGTTCCTTCACCTCAACTTCGGTCGCGCCGCCGACGCGGATCACCGCGACGCCGCCCGCGAGCTTGGCGAGACGCTCCTGCAGCTTCTCACGGTCGTAGTCCGAGGTGGTCTCCTCGATCTGCGCCTTGATCTGGGTCACGCGAGCCTCGATGTCAGCCTTCTTGCCAGCGCCGCTGATGATGGTGGTGTTTTCCTTGTCGATCATCACCTTCTTGGCGCGGCCGAGCATGTTGAGCGTCACGTTCTCGAGCTTGATGCCAAGATCTTCCGAGATCGCCTGGCCGCCGGTCAGGACCGCGATGTCCTGCAGCATGGCCTTGCGGCGATCGCCGAAGCCCGGCGCCTTGACGGCCGCGACCTTCAGGCCACCGCGCAGACGGTTGACAACCAGCGTGGCCAACGCCTCGCCTTCGACGTCTTCCGCGATAATCACGAGCGGCTTGCCGCTCTGCACCACGGCTTCCAAGAGCGGCAGCAGTTCGTTCAGCGAGGACAGCTTCTTCTCGTTGATCAGGACGTAGGCGTCCTCCATCTCGACGCGCATCTTGTCGGCATTGGTGACGAAGTAGGGCGAGATGTAGCCGCGGTCGAACTGCATGCCCTCGACAACGTCGAGTTCGGTCTCCAGCGATTTGGCTTCTTCAACCGTGATGACGCCCTCGTTGCCGACCTTCTTCATGGCGTCAGAGATGAACTTGCCGATTTCGGCGTCGCCGTTGGCGGAGATGGTGCCGACCTGGGCGATTTCCTCGTTCGAGGTGACCTTCTTGGAGTTTTTCACGAGGTCGGCGACCACGGCGTCCACCGCCAGGTCGATACCGCGCTTGAGGTCCATCGGGTTCATGCCGGCGGCAACCGACTTCGCGCCTTCACGAACGATCGCAGCCGCGAGCACGGTCGCGGTGGTGGTGCCGTCGCCGGCGGCATCCGCCGCCTTGGAAGCGACTTCGCGTACCATCTGGGCGCCCATATTCTCGAACTTGTCGTCAAGCTCGATTTCCTTGGCGACGGTGACGCCGTCCTTTGTGATGCGGGGCGCGCCGAAGGACTTGTCGAGCACGACGTTGCGGCCCTTGGGGCCGAGCGTGACCTTCACCGCGTTGTTGAGGATGTCGACACCGCGCAACATCTTGTCGCGGGCATCGACGCCGAATTTGACTTCTTTGGCGGACATAACGATCTCCGTTTTACTGGTCAGATCCCTAAGACCGCGCGATTGGCGAGCTCTTTAGGGACGAGATTTGAACTCGCGGGCCTCATCCTTCGAGACGCCGGCCGCGCCGACTCCTCAGGATAGGGAAAATTGGCTGCCGCTTAGGCGGCCTTCTTCTTGGCGGCGGGGACGTCGGTGAGCACGCCCATGATGTCGCTCTCCTTCATGATCAGGAGTTCCTGGCCGTCGAGCTTGACCTCGGTGCCCGACCATTTGCCGAACAGCACGCGGTCGCCGACCTTGATATCGATGGGGATCAGCTTGCCGCTCTCGTCACGGCCACCCGGGCCGACGGCGATGACTTCACCCTGCGAGGGTTTTTCCTTGGCAGTGTCGGGAATGATGATGCCGCCTGCCGTCTTTTCTTCGGCGTCGATGCGCTTGACCACAACGCGGTCGTGAAGCGGGCGGAATTTCATGAGATCCTCCTTTTAGTATTTGATTTCGCTTTTCGCTTAGCAATCACCGCTAACGAGTGCTAGCCGCGCCGCACATAAGCCTAGCTCACACCGGCGCGCAAGACCTTCCCGAAACGTATTCTGCTCAGGCATCACCAATAACTGCTCAAGCGCCGCCATCGGCTAGCCGCGTTTCTCCGAGCGTTCGCGAACCCGCTCGCGCCTACGGTTGATCGACAACTAGAGCGCCACCGTCTGGTCATGGGGCATAAAGCGGAAGTGACTACAGCGGCCATCAGGCGTTCGCGAGAACTGAGCTCAGCTTTTGGCCGGCTGACTTTCGGACCCTTGACAATGCCGATCGAACATCCATATGCCATCCAATCAGATGGTATAGGGATGATAACAAGCCAATGTCCGAAAATGTCCACGAACTCCGACCGAAGCCCGCTGACACCGAAAAGATCACGATCAATCTCGGTTATGTCGATCTTGGTCACGTCGATTTAATGGTGCAGGAAGGGTTCTACTCGAACCGCACTGATTTCATTCGAACGGCAATCCGCAATCAACTCGATCGTCACGCCGACGTCGTCAGGCAGTCCACGACTCGGAAGAACCTTGAGCTGGGTCTCCGGAACTACAGCCGCGAGGATCTCGAAGCCGCGCGGGGAGCCGGAGAGATGTTGCAGATCAACGTTCTGGGCCTTGCCAGTATCGCCCAAGACGTCACGCCCGAGCTTGCTCGCGCCGCAATTGCATCAGTCTCCGTGCTGGGAGCCTTGCGTGCCAGTCCGGCCGTAAAAGCCGCTCTCGCGGACAGGATGCGGTGAAGGCGATGCTGAAACAAAGCATAGTTCGCGAGGCCACACGCCTCACCCGCGCCGGCCAACTCGTTGAGGCCACCGCGCTCCTTCAGCGCATGCTTCGTGGTGGGAGCGCGCCAGACGCGACACTGGGTACCGCCGGCCACATCGCTCCTCCTGAACGCGAGCCGATAATCGTCGACGGGAAGGCCAATGCTGTTGAGGACACGGATAGGCCGCACTTAGAGCGGACCACATCCCCTCAACCGCGAACGCTCCGCGCCTTCCTCGATCGCACAAAGGACCGCCCTGGGCTCGCATTGCGAGGTTTGATCAAGCGTGCCCCGCCGTCCCCGGCGGACATCGCGCCGGAGGGCGCAAAGTTCATCGAGAGTAGTTACAGCAATCGGGCGGGAAGGCTTGATTACAAGCTCTTCATCCCTAGCCGTTACCAGGGGCAACCGCTTCCTTTGGTCGTCATGCTACACGGCTGCACCCAGTCGCCGGACGATTTCGCCGCCGGTACGAGGATGAATTTTTTCGCAGAAGAAC